>Ga0335085_10014047_pt1 | contig 11709 bp, 12 predicted proteins | sample Lox_Sample_45_FD_206712 | JGI IMG/M metagenome (GOLD analysis project Ga0335085, IMG submission 206712) | Soil microbial communities from Loxahatchee National Wildlife Refuge, Florida, United States - Lox_Sample_4.5 | ecosystem: Environmental > Terrestrial > Soil > Wetlands | place: USA...
TGTCGATGTTCTTCGCCAGAGCGCCGAAGTTGTCGAGCGTCTGATGCAGGGAAGCCAGCGAGTTGGTCAACTCCGGTGAGCTAACCACCTGGTTGAGCGAGGCAAGGAGGTTGGTGACGCCGGTATTGATCGCTTTGACATCGAGATTCCCGAGCCCGTTGTCGAGTTTGGCGAGGATGGAGTTTAACTTGTCACCCATGCCTTTGAGGTCGATCTTGCCGAGATTCGCGAGCAATATTTCGATCGTGGTGGGTGTGGTCGGGATCTCTACATACTCCGGTTTGAGCTGGTGAAAAACGGGCGGCGGCGCATTAGGATTTATACTCAGTTCCACCATGAGGACACCGGTCACGAAGCTGGCGGCATCAAGCTTGCCGCGCAGTCCTCTGGTGATCAATTCATCCACGTCCTTCTTGCTCGCTAGGTCCGCCCGCCGATCGGTGTGTGTATGCAGCATTTCCTCGTCAATCTCGATGATCAACGGGCTGGATTGATCATCCAGGGCTTGATTGTGGGAAATATAAACGTCTATCACCGAGCCGATGGTCACGCCCTTGAGTTGGACGGGAGCGCCTTTGTTCATCCCTTTCATCGAACCTTCGAAGTAGAGGATGTACTTGTGCTTCCTGCTAAAGAGGTTGCCAGAGCTGAAGATGATCAGCCCGGCCACGCCAAGCGCCACGCCGGCGAGAATGAACACTCCGATGACAGTGGGATTTGCTTTCTTACTCATACACTCGCTTTCGTGGCGCTCTTCTCCGCCCCGCGCGTCAGGAACTCCCGCACGGTCGGGTCGGTGGAATGCGCCAACAGTTCTTTCGGGTTGCCGTGCGCCCGCATCGTGCGGGTGGCCGGGTCCAGGAAAATCGAATCGTCCGCAATGGCGAAAATGCTTTGCAGTTCGTGGGTGACGACGACGATGGTCGCGCCGAGGCTGTCGCGCAATTCCAGAATCAACTGGTCGAGGTTGCGCGAGCTGATCGGATCGAGCCCGGCGGACGGTTCATCGAAAAACAGGATCTCCGGGTCCAACGCCATCGCGCGCGCCAGCCCGGCACGCTTGCACATCCCACCGGAAATCTCCGCCGGGTAGAAATCCTCGAAGCCTTTCAAGCCCACCAACGCCAATTTGAGTCGCACGATGTTGTTAATCTCGTCCGGCGGCAGGGCGGTGTACTCACTCAGCGGCAGGGCGATGTTCTCGGCAAGCGTCATCGAACTCCACAGCGCGCCGCTTTGGAACAACACGCCGAATTTGCGCAGCATCGCCTGCCGCGTGTCCTCGTCCGCCGTCCAGAAACTCTGGCCATCGTAAAACACATCGCCCTTGGCCGGTGCCATCATGCCGATCATGTGCCGCAGCAACGTACTCTTGCCGCAGCCGCTGCCGCCCATGATGATGAACACCGAGCTGCGTTTGATCTGCGCGTTGATGTCGCGCATCACCACGAACGACCCGTAGGCCATCGTCAGGTCTTTGATCTCAATCTTAATGTCGCCGTTGGTCGCCATGTCTTTCAAATGTGCAGCGCGTTGCAGATGACCGCGAAGATGCCGTCCGACGCGATGATCGCGGTGATGCCGGCCACCACGGCTTTTGTCGTCGCGTCGCCGACGGCGGCGGCGTTGTTGCCACATTGCATCCCGCGCAGACAGCCGGTAAACGCGATGATGAAACCGAAGAACGATCCCTTGAAGATTCCGAGCAGAAAAGTTTGCAGGTTCACCGCCTCCATCGACCGCTGGATGTACTGCGTCGGCGCGATGTGCAGCATCAACGTCGAAACCACGAACCCGCCCGCCATTCCGACCAAGTCGGCGAACACGCACAACAGCGGCATCATCACCACCAGCGCAATCATCCGCGGCAATACGAGAAATTCCATCGGCGAGATGCCAAACGTCTTGAAGGCGTTGATCTCCTCGTTGACCTTCATCGTCCCGAGTTGCGCCGCGAACGCCGCGCCGGTCCGACCGCACAGGATGATGCCGGTCATGAGGCAGCCCAGCTCGCGCGTCGTGCCGATCGCCACCATGTCGGCGACGTAAATCGCCGCGCCGAATTGCTGCAAGCCCACCGCCCCGACAAATGCAATAATCAGTCCCACGAGGAAATTGATCAGAGCCACGATGCCCAACGCCTGCGGCCCGCATTCCTGCATTGTCAGCCACGCATCGCTCCACCGGAATTGCGCCCGGCCGCGGATCAGATTGCCGAGCGCGATCACCTGTTCGCCGAGAAACTCCAGCATCACAGTTGCGCCCGACCATGCCCGAATTCCACCTTCGCCAACGTTTTGCAGCCAGAACGGCTTCTCTGCCACGCGTCGTGCATCGGTCTTTTCCGGCACGGCTTGCGACAACTTGATCAATTGTCGCACGCCTTCTGGCAGGGAATCCGCGACAAAACTCACGCCGTTCTTCTCACTTAGCTCCTGACACTTCACCACCAGCGTCACGAACCGCGAACCCCACGCTGTCATGCCGGCCCCGTCAAATTCCAACCGCTTGCCGCGACTGTCCGGCTTCGCGAGTTCGTCGCGGACGGCCTCGAGGCCCGGCAACGCGCCATCCGTTCGCCAGTCGCCGGCCAGAGTCAGGACGAGTGTGTCGGCTGATTTCCACCGAATCGCCAGTTTCGCGGCAATATCGGGGGTCGCGGAGTGTGTGTCGCTAGGCATCAAACTCGCCCTCGGGTCGGCTCACCTCGGTTCATTACTGTGCCCCAGATTCTTCGATGACTTCCGGGACAATCGCAACGCCAGCCAGCGGTACGCGAGCAAGGCCAACACAAATCCAACCAGCGCCAGTGCAAGAAGCCACAGCGTCTTGTGGAATGTATAGTCAACCAAATCTCTGCCCTGCTGTCCGGCGCGCTCGACTACGGCATTGATTTGCGGGGTGGCTTTTTCAAGCGAATGCGTCAGCGCATCCAGTTCTTGGGCCGCCTTGCCGATCTCTGCGGCAGCGACTCCATACTCAGCCACGTCGAACGCTCTCCTGGCGACGTTCGGCGGGCCCGTCAGGACGTTGGATGCACCTTCGGTTGCAGTGGCTGACGGGGATGCTGGCGCCGCGGAGCCAACGTTGTCCTCGGCAGGCGCCACTCGTCCGACGAACGCGTCGAGAGATTTTACCGCCGCATCCACGGAAACGGCCATTTCATTTCCTGCTCGAAACGTTTGCTCAAACTGCCGCATCAACGTTTCCCATTTTGGCGCTTGCGCCACCCACTGGTCGGGGAAACTCCTCACCGTTTGCGTCAATAACTCGCTGGCCTGCGCGAACCGGGTCGAGTTGGACACGAGCTGTTGCACATCCGGGGTCGCAATCGTCTGGGCGATCACCAACTCGGACTGCCACCGCAGCAGCTTGGGCGTTCGTTCTAGGACGAAGAGAGCGCGCTCGGCGAAAAACCGGGTCTGGGCCAATTCTCGTGTGGTGGGGTCCAGGCCCGCGAAGGGATCAAGAAACGCCAGGCTGAACAAGCTGCCCGGCTTGGCGTTGGCGCCGACATCTTCCTGGGCGGCGATCTCAGCGAAATCGCGAAACCGAACACTGATGTAAATCTGCTCCGGATGTTTCTCGCGCCATTCGCGAATGAGTTCCCGCAACTCCGTCTGTTGTGTCGGGGTGAGTACCCGTTTGGCAACCCCCCAGATCTCCTCTTCGAGTTCGCGCGTGACGGCCAGAATCGGCTCCACCGGCTTGCCGAAGTGTGGCAGCCAGTATTCTTCAAAAGCCATGCGCTCGAGCGACACCAACACCACCATGTCCAAGAGGTTTGCTGTGGGATTCGGCCCAGTGGCGATAATGATCGCTGAGTTGGCCGCCCCTGTCTTCCAAGCCAGAGCCGTGGCGCGCGCTTCAGGCGTCCCCACTTCTGCCGCGAACCCGTCGGCCGCTTCCGAAACCAGAGCTGTCAGTTCGTCCGAAAACCGGCCGACTTCCACGTACAAGACCACGGGGGAAATCTGCTCGGGCCGTTTCCCCCCGGCTCCGCGAATGGATCCGGTCTTGACTGCCGAGGTCGCTGGTTGTCTCGACAGACCCGCGCATCCTGCAGTCAGCGTCAGCACCACGACAACTGCGCACAAAGTCGATGCACCGGACAAACGACTCCTGAAAATTCTCATACGCTTGACAACTCGTCGAAGCTCTTGCCTACCGCATTTTCTGCAACTGCGCGAGTCAATTATGCAGGGGCCGCCGGGCGGTCGCGCGCACAGTCACAATTGTTTTCCCTTGCTGGCTTCCGACCCGTCTGCATAGGATGCGCGACATCAGGCAGGCGAACTCGAACGGAAAGGAGTACAGATGCATCACGACGACAACCTCAACGATCTCCGCACACAGTGCGTGGGACGGCGGACTTCTTCGGCGGTGGCTGCCACACTGGCCGGCGCCGTTGGCATCCTCGTTTCAGGCAGTCTTTACGGGCAACAATCTCCCGGCTCACAGTCGGATTCGGCCACGCGGAAGGAACTCAAACAAACCATCACGGACAATTAAATCGAGCTTCTGCGGCTCGACATGCGCTCCAAGCGAAAGCAGGTCATCGCCGCGAATCTGCCGCTCACCGACGACGAAGCCGTGAAGTTCTGGCCCGTCTACAATCAATATGCCGCTGAAATGGCCAAACTTAACGATAGCCGGTTCGCGCTCATCAAAGATTACGCCGCAAACTATCGCACGATGACTGACGAACAAGCCTCCGAGTTCATCCGTAAGTGGGTCGAGGCGGACAGGTCCATGATCGATTTGCGGTTGAAGTATATCCCGCTCGTCGAAGAGGTCCTGAGCGAGAAGAAACCCGCGATGTTCTTCCAAATCGACCGCCGCGTCCAACTCATGATCGAACTCCAACTCGCCAGTTGGATTCCAATGATCACCCCGTAGGATCCCGCGGGAGGCGGACGAACAACGCCTCGCAGGCCGGACAACCGCTTCACTTCCCCTTCGAGCAATCGCGAAACCAAGCCCGCATCAGCAATGCGGACAAAACGGCGTGCAAAGCCACAGCCGGCCATAGCAGCGGCCCGACCCATTCGCCCTGAATGCCGAGGTACAGAAGGTAAAGCGTGACCAACGCTCCGTAAGTGAGAATCCCAGCCTGCGCCGGGCCCGGCCAACAGCCGACACCCAACGCAATCAACGCGATGCCGGCCGCGCGAGCCGCCGGCCCGGCGACGCCGGTCAATTCCGCGCCAAGCAGGAGCCGGACAACCAGTGACGGCACGACCAGCAACACCACGCCGGTAGCAACTTCAGCCACCGCAGCAATGGTCAGCAGTTTCTTCATCGCCCTGCCCGTGCGAGCCAACCTAACATGAACAACCGTCTCGCGGCAATCCAGCTGCTGGCGTCGCAAGGGATGATTCTATCTCTCTGTCCTGCTCGCATCATGCGGATGCAAGTGTTTGAGGATGTGTGGACGTTCGAGCCCGTGAGCCAGCATCAGCGGCTCGTCGTTGAGGACTTCATTCGTCGGGCCGTCCGCCAAGACTTTGCCGCCGCTCAAAACGATCACGCGCGAACACAACTCCACCACAAACTCCAAGTCGTGTGTCGCGATCAACTTCGCGATGGGAATGGTCCGCAGCAATTCGATCAGTTCCCGTCGCCCGCGCGGGTCGAGGCTGCCGGTTGGTTCGTCGAGAACCAGCACCGACGGATCGCACGCCAACACGCCGGCCAGGCACACCCGACGTTTCTCGCCGATGCTCAGGTGATGTGGCGCACGCGCCTCGAAACCGGGCAGCCCCACTTTGGCCAACGCCTGCATCACGCGCTCGCGTACTTCTGCCGTGCTCAATCCAAACTGTTGCGGCCCGAATGCGACGTCCTCGAAGACCGTCGGGCAGAAAAGCTGGTCGTTCGGGTCTTGGAAAAGCAGTCCCACTTTCCGGCGCACCTCGTGCAGGTTGTGTGGGCACACAGTCATGCCGGCGACTGTGACCGAGCCATGCGGCTCATCGTCATGATGATGTGGAAGCCCTGGAAAATGCTGGTGCGCGTGGCCGTGGTGCGCATGGTCGCGGTCATGCGGCAACAGCCCGTTCAAGTGCAACAGCAGCGTGCTCTTGCCGGCGCCGTTCGGGCCGATGAGGCCGACGCACTCGCCTTCGGCCACCGAGAGACTCACTCCCCGCAATGCCGGTATGCCGTCGCCGTAGCGGAACTGCACGTCGCAAACCTCGATCGCGTTCATTGCCAACCGCGCGCCCGCATCGCGCCATAAATACGTTCCGCACGCTCGCTGCTGCGCACGAACAACTGACCGGCCACCGTCGCGTTCAACCACCACCGGCCTTTGCGCTTCGCCGCGAAGGTCCGGCTCAGGCGCGCGCGGCGCATCCGTTGCGCTTCGTCCGCCGCGACAAACATGTACCGGTACATCAGCGACACCGTCGTCACCAACAGCGCCGGCAAGTGCGCGGCCTTCATTACGCGTAGCAACTCGGCAAACGGCGTCGTGTTCGCCAGCAACACCATCGTCAGCAGACACAGCGCGCATTTCGCGATCAAAAACAAAAATAACCGGATCCCATCCGGCTGCGCCAGCGCCATCAGTGCCACGCCGACCACAAACAATTCGAGAAACAATAGTCGTTGAATCAGAAACCGCCACGGGATTCCGCTCAAGCCGGTCACCGCGATTAGGAACACCGCCGACAGTTCCAGCCAAACCCACTGACCAGCCTGCACCATCAGCAATCCCACCACCATTCCAAACGCGGCGACGAGCTTTACTGCCGCCGGCAGCCGATGAACGGCCGAATCCAGCCGACTGTAACGATCGAGAAAATTCGCTTCCATTAATTCTTCGGCGAGCGCGGCACGAGAACCCGCGCCAGCATCCAAGCCAACGCAAACACGACCACCGTTCCCACTGCGCCGGCCAGCGACGTCGCCAGCACACTCCAATGCACGCCCGGCATCGAGTAGTCCGGTATCGGCGCCGGCATAACCGCGCCAGCATTCCGGTTATTGAATCCTAACGCCTCGGCTGTCTTGTCCAATCCATCCGGCCACTGCGACGCAAACGGCGACGCAAACAGCGCCAAACCCAACGCGATCAACACGCCGTAAACGACCAGCGCCCCGTACGACCGTGCCGATTCCGCCGCGACATCCGGTTCCAGCAACTCCGGCCGGGCCCGCGCAATCGCCGCCAGCACCAAGGCCGTGATGAGTCCTTCCCCAACGCCGATGAGCATGTGCACGCCGGCCATGGCCGACAACGCCACCGACCAACGCACGGTATGCGAAACCGCCAGTTCTCCGGCGCACACAACTGCTGCTAGCACCGTGCTGCACCACGCGGCAAACGTTGCCGCCAGCACACAGCCGAACACCCCTTTGATCCGTCGCGTCACCAAATAATAAATCCCCCAGCCACCGACGCCGCCGATCAAGCCCATGTTGAGAATGTTCGCGCCCAACGCCGTGATTCCGCCGTCGGCGAACATGAGACATTGGACTATGAGCACCGACGAAATGACGATGACCGCCGCGCTCGGACCGAGCAGCACCGCTACCAATGTGCCGCCGATCAAGTGGCCGGACGTCCCGCCCGCGACTGGGAAGTTCAACATCTGCGCCGCAAACACAAAGGCCGCCGCCAGCCCCAACAACGGCACTTGCCGGGCGGGCAAATGCCGCCGCGCCTGGCGCAACGCCACGCCCAAGCCCGTCGCCGCAATCACGCCGGTGCTCGCCGCCGTCTTTGTGTCTAGGAATCCATCCGGAATGTGCATGGCCTATTCCTGCAAATCTGCAAGTGAGGCAAATGTTTCCTCGAAAATAGCCGCGCGGTCAAGGTCGCGCCAGGCTTGCAGCGAGATGCGCCGCACCGCGGCAAAGTAGGCCGGTGTCAATTCGCCGTATCGCCGGGCGGCGGCACGAATCTCGGTTTCGATTTGCTCGACGACGCTGTCTTTGACTTGCAGGCGCAGGCAGCGTCCATTGGCGGTGAAGGTGGCGGCGGCCTTGGGCGTCGTTGTGGCCGGCACGCGGATCGTGCCACGACCCAAACTCGCGCCCGTGGAAACCTGCAGGCCGTCGTTGAGACAGCTGACGGGCGGGTTCGACCCGGCTTGGCTTTCGACGCGCAATTCGTCCAGACCGACGCCGAGCAACTCGCGGGCGCGCAGCCCCATCTTCGCGCCGAGAATAGAGTACAGCCCCAGATGGCGGTGCAACTCGTTCGTCAGCACCACGCACTTCCATTCCTCTTCGCCATGCCGCGCGATGATGTCGCGCACGAACGCGGCAACGTCGTCTTGGAACTGGCTGGGGTCGGTCGGAATCGCGCGCAAGGTAACCAGTGGACGTTCGTCGGTGTGGCCGTGGTTTCCCAGCAGGATCTGTTGGTAGAGCAAAACCGCCCGCGAGCGATCGAAGTCGGCGACACGCCGCACGTTGCTTGTTGGTTCGGTGAGTCGACCAATGTTCGGTGCCAGCAGGAGCAGCGCGATGGTGTCATCCCACGCGCGCAGATGTAGTCCGCGCGCATCTTCACGAACGCGAGGGTCACGGTGCAGACACCCCATAAGCCGCGAGGCAGGTGTACCTGCGGTGGCCCAACGCGAAAGCAAGCCGTCGTCCAATGTCAACAGTTGCGCGTCCGGCAACGCTGCGGCAACAATGGGCAGCCCGCTGGTGAATACGGCCGCGGCCGCCGCCGGGTCGTGTTTCACGTTCCAGCCGGCGAGCGGATCACCCGGTGGTGCACCGTAGAACCAAACCATCGCTAAACGCGATTTGATCGCGGGCGCATCGTGCAAGACGTCGGCCAGGTTGGTCAGTGGGCCTAGGCAGACATAAGTTATTGGTCCCGTCGTTTCCGCTAGAGTTCGCACGATAAGCGTCACGGCGAAAGGGAGGGGATTTGTCGGCGCCGGTGGCAGATCAGCCCAGCCCAGAGCGTCGGACCGTTCTCGCCACGATGGCGGCGGTGCTGGCACCTCGTGGCCCACCCCAACTGGCACACGGTCTTGGTTTAGGAATTGCAGTATCCGGCGGGCGTTTCGTGCTCCCGCAATTGGAGAAGCGCTCCCGTCGGAGGTGACCACTGCCTTCAGGGCGATTTGCGGCGACACGGCCAGCAACGTCAGCGCGCGCGCGTCATCAAGCGCCATATCTGTGTCCACGATGACTTGGGTGATCTGTTCGTGGGCCCGCACAGGTACCGCGACGACGAGAGTCGCGATCATGGAGATAATGGGAAACAATCGTGCGGTCATGACAGCGCTGTATGAGAGTCGAATCCGACAATTGCGTAAGTCAGTGAACTTACTCCTTGCCGGCAGAACGACTTCGCGATTGTGGTTGAGTTCGCCGCGGTGCATTGCGGACCACGCCATGGACATCGCGCCTACGGACTGGTGAATTGATTGCCAACCTGATCGGCGTATAGGATGATGACACCGCTATCACCGGGACCCCGATACCAACTATCACTACTCAACGGAGCGTAAGTATTCTGACTCTTCGCGCTGTTTGGCTGGGGACCCAAACTCCACACAACCCACCGTACAGGACTCAGCTTCGGGTCAGTGAAATACTTGCCGCTCCCGGTCATGTCAGGAGCGTTCGTAGGAACCCAAAGCGAGTAGTTGCCACCCGGAGCGCCGTTGAGCAGTTGCGGGCCGGGCGCTGCGTACTTGTAAGTGTGCTGCGGGTTGAAGATGTCTTCAAGGTCAGCTTCGCGTCCACCTTGGCTGCCCTGAGGTAGGCAGTGGGCCCGAGCAAGTTCGACCGGCAATTCGCACCAATGCGATGAGAGGTCGGTGTTGCAGTTCACACGCACTGGGGGGAGTTTGTTGTCGTGGTCCGAAGAGTACATGTCCAGTGCTATCCCGATTTCGCGCAACTCGGTCTGCACGCGAACCACTTTGGCTGTCTCTCTCGCGCGGGTCAACGCCGGCAGCAGGAGTCCGGTTAGCATGCCGATGATCGCGATGACTACCAGCAGTTCTATCAAAGTGAACGCAGCGGGCCGGCCCGATAGAAGATCTTGACACGCGCCGATTCTGATTCTCCCTTGGGTGCTCATCCGTTTCCCAGTCATTGCACCCGCAGGAGTCGGAAAAACTTCTGCCGAGTCGTCGGCTCCCAAATGACGATGTCCTGCCCGCCCATGACGACCGGCGCGTTCGTCACCGCCATCCAGTTCGTATTTGACAGCGAATTGATGCTCTGCAATTGCCAATTGCCCAGCGAGGCAGGCCAAGACAGCACCACCGAGCTGTTTTGTAGTGCAATGTTCAGAGCCACCGTAGCCGATGGTTCGATTTCTTGGACGAACAATTCGTAGCCAAACGTCCCATCGATGCCTGAACCGGACTCCTGCAAGAAGACGCCAGTCGCGTCAAAGCGATTGGTGGGGGCGAGGCCGAGATCATAAAGAGGATGAATTAGTGGGAACTGCCGGCCTTCGCCGTCCGTCGCCGTGCAATAACGTGAGCTCCAGTCGGCGTTGGTGTTCCACCCATTGGTCGTCACAAGTGTCAGTGCGTTGATCCGCACGCGCATACCCTGCCAATGCTCGCCGCCCGTTGCGCGCGTTGGGTCGAAAATGTCGTAATGCCCCGTCGCACTGAGGTTGGTGCTGATCACCGAAGAAAGGGAAATGACTTCCGGCGCGGGCAAACCGTAGTTCGACGATACAAGCGAGATGCTGAAATCATATGCGGGGTCGATAGTGTGCTCTTCGTTGATGTTCTGCATGCCTCCATAGAACAACGACCCGTTGGCCGTTACGGTCACCAAATCCCCCTTGTGAAAGGCGTAGCCGGTGACCGGATCGTGGCTCACGCGCCAGACCTCCGCCGCCCAAGCCTCGTTGGAATAACTATCGCTGCCGTCGTGCGGTTCAAATGGCAAATTGCCGTAATTCTGGCCCATCCAGCATTCGACGCCGCCACGGTCATTGGTCGCAATCGCCTGCACAAACACCTGCCATTGACCGCCCAGCTGAAAGATCCCAGCGCCGTTATTCCACGGGATGAAGTCGGGAGTCGAATCCAGCATCTCGTCGGGATTTACCAAGAGCACTCCGGTGATGGTGAGGGGATAACTCCCGTTCCATGTGCTGACTCCGTTGGCGTCCACCGCCTCCAAATTTGTGACCGTCTCACCGCGGACGCTGTTCGCCGCCAGCAACAAGGCGAAGACAACGGTGAGAGTGAAAGTCTGCAGGCTCGCGCGATGCGATGGTCGGCGCGGGAGGCATTGTGGTGTTACGCTCATATAGAAACGTGTTACCAAGAGGCAGGAAGCTACGCAAGCAAAAAGTCGTGTGCAGAAGCCGGATTTATTTAGTCGGGCATGTCCTTTCCCGTACCGGTGATGGTGAGTTTGCCGTGCTTGACGCCTTTGGCGGCGATGAGTTCGTCGGCGAGTTTCCTGATTTCAACCGCCGGCCCGCAGACGGCGAGGATTTCGAGGCAGTTGTCGTGGTCGAGATGGCAGTGGAGCGCGGAGATGATCGCGTCGCGGTGATCGTGTTGCAGGTCGGTGAGTAATTCCTGCAGATGATGCCGGTGATGGTCGTACACCAGCGTGATGCTGCCGGCGATCTCGCCGCGGCCGAGTTGCTGACGGTGCTCGACGAGATGGGCGCGCACCATGTCGGCGATGGCCAGCGAGCGGTTGTCATAGCCTTTCTCCTCGCACATCCGGTCCAGTTCGCGCGCCAGCGAT
>Ga0335085_10014049_pt1 | contig 11708 bp, 10 predicted proteins | sample Lox_Sample_45_FD_206712 | JGI IMG/M metagenome (GOLD analysis project Ga0335085, IMG submission 206712) | Soil microbial communities from Loxahatchee National Wildlife Refuge, Florida, United States - Lox_Sample_4.5 | ecosystem: Environmental > Terrestrial > Soil > Wetlands | place: USA...
TCACGGCGTAGGTCACGAACGGGTAGATGGTCTTACCGCTGAAGTCGTAGCTGTCGGCAAAGGTGGACATGATCATGGGCGGCCTGACGTTCCAGATCGGGCTGCCGACCAGAACGATGTCGTAGGCATCGATCGACTTGAGCGGGTTAGCGATCCGAGGGCGGGCATCGGTGTTCTGCTCGCGAACGTTCCGATCGACCGCGGCCTGGTAGTTCGTTGAGTACGGCTTGGACGCGCGGATCTCGTGGACGTCGGCGCCGGTGCTTCGCGCGATCAGCTCGGCGAGGACCTTGGTATTCCCAGTCTTGAGGTCTCGTCTGCCGCCGTAGTAGTAGTTCTCGCCGGAGCGAGAGAAGTAGGCGAGCAAGACGCGCTTCTTCGCGGCATCGGAGTCCACGGCTTCGGAGCCGCTGTCTGATTGGGCGAAAGCCTCGGAAGAAAATGCCCCCGCCGCGAGCAGTCCAGTCGCTCCGACTAGGGCTCCGCGGAGCAACGATGCCCGGTTGATAGCGCGAGACCCGTCGAGTGCGAGTTGCAGTTCACCAGCAGCGGGGGCACGAGATGGAAGCAGCACTTCAGCTAACTTGGTCATCCCTGCTCGGCCTCGGGGATGTCTCGCCCGAACGCTTCCAGCGTGATTGCAGACGGTTCGGGTCCACCGCGGACGCCTGTGTCAAGCTGATCAACTGCTGCCAACTCATCGCTGCTTAGCTCGAAGTCGAAGATGTCGAAGTTCTCCGCAATGCGAGCGCGGTTCGTCGATTTCGGGATTGCCGAGCGCCCTTGCTGCACGTGCCAGCGGAGCATGACCTGGGCCGGAGACTTCTTGTGCGCCGCGGCGATCTGGCCGATTACCGGGTCTTGCAACGTGCTGCCTTTGCTGCCGTCTCGGTAAAAGGTGATGCCGCCGATCGGCGACCAGGCCTGCGTCAGGATTCCGTGCTCGGTATTGAAGGCCTGCACCTCTCGCTGCTGAAAGTACGGATGAACCTCGATCTGATTGACCGACGGCACGACGGTTGTCTCGTCGAGCAGCTGGGTGAGATGCTCGACCATGAAGTTGCTGACACCGATCGCGCGAACCTTTCGATCTGCGAGAAGCTTCTCGAGGGCGCGGTAGGCGCCGATGGTCTTCTCGAAGGCGCCTGGTAGGGCCTGGTGAAGAATCAGCAGGTCGATCTGCTCCACTCCAAGCTTTCCGGCGCTCTTGCCGAAGCTATGGAGCGTTTCCTCGTAGCCGTAGTCGCTAATCCAGATCTTGGTTTCCAGGAATACGGCGGCACGGCCGAGCTTCGATGTGCGGACAGCCTCGCCGACTCCACGTTCATTGCCGTAGGCAGCGGCGGTGTCGATGTGTCTGTAGCCGGTTTCGAGGGCTACTTCAACGGCGGCCTGGGTTTCATCAGGTGGCGTCTGGAAGACCCCAAAGCCGAGCTGCGGCATCTCCACACCGTTGTTAAGGGTTACGTTTGGGACGTCTGCGTTACTCATCTGTCTTGGTCTCACTTTCTTTCGTTCGTTGCTAGCTCCGACTCGGCGCGAGTTCTCGCTGGCCGGGGGTGGTGAACGAGACACCGTTGGACGCCCTCAGACGGAGCACGAAGATGCCCACGAGTACGAGCAGACCAGCGGTCACTCGCAGATCGAGCCGTGAGCCGGACGTGAACGAGGCCTCCGTCGCTACTACAGCGCCGAATGCCGCCACGCCGAGCGATCCACCCAGCTGCCGCGCCGTATTGAGCAACCCACTCGCCGTGCCCGCTCGATCGGCGGGAACCTGATTCAGGAGCAAGGCCGTCAGTGGCGGGACGGTGAACGATCCGCCGACACCGACCGGCACCATCGCCAGCGCGACTCCCCAAACCGGTGCGGACATCGAGAGAAGTGACAGCGAGACCAGTCCGACCAGCATGACGACGATGCCGACGACCGTGGTGGTAATTACGCCGACCCGCTCCATCACGCGTGCGACGAGCGGGTTCAGAACAGCGACCATGCCGGTCATCGGAAGAAAGAGCAGACCGGTCTCTAGCGCGCTGAGGCCACGCTCTACTTGGAAGTACAGGCTTTGGAGGAACACGACGCCGTAAAAGGCGGCCATCGTCACGAAGGCTGCGCTCAGTCCGGTTCTCATCGAACGCGACCGGAAGAGACTGAGCGGAATCATCGGGCTGCTGCCGCGCTTTTGTGACACAACGAACGCGATGCCAGCCACGATGGCGACGCAGAATGCAGTCAGCACCTCCGGCGTTCCGTATCCCGAGGCACCCCCCTCGATGATCCCGAAGGTCAATCCTCCCAAGGCAAGCACGGCCGTTACTTGGCCAACCCAGTCGAACCGAGCCGCCCGCGTGACTGATCCAGCCACCCTGGTCAACACCACGAGAGCAGCCGCGCCAACTGGCAGGTTGACAAAGAAGATCAGCCGCCAGTCGACCTGGGTGAGGAAGCCGCCGACAACCGGGCCGGCTGCAGCGGCCACGGAACCGCCGAGCGCCCAGTAAGCGATCGCTCGTCCGCGCGCGACCTCATCCGTGTAAGCGGCCCGAATGAGGGCGAGCGAAGTCGGCGTAATCAGGGCTGCACCAATCCCTTGAGCGAAGCGTCCCGCAATCAAGAGGCCGAGCGTCGGCGCCAGTCCGCACGCAAGCGACGCGGCGATGAACAACCCCATGCCGATGCCGTACACGCGCCGTGCCCCGATGCGATCAGAAAGTGTGCCAGCGAACAGCAGCAGGGTCGAGAACATCAAGGTGTAGCCAGTCACGATCCACTGCAGCCCAGCGAGGCCGCCACCGAGGTCGTGGCGGATCGACGGCAATGCGACGTTGACGATCTGGGCGTCGAGAGCGACAACGAAAAACCCAAGCATCGCGACCACGAGCGCGGCGCGCCTTGGGGTCGGGTTGTTCTGTTGATGAGTCGATCTGCTCAAGGCTTGTTCCTTTCCTTGTCGCGGCCTCGGAGACATGAGAGCCGCCTACGTCTCAGCGGGAAAGGACCTGCTGAGACGTGTACTGGCAGTACGTCCTTCGGGGAGGCCGGGCCGCGTATCGTGAGGCGCGATGCCAGGACGCAGCGACATCAGCGAGTTCCTGAAGACGCGCCGCGCGCGGATAACTCCCGCTCAGGCGGGCATCCGCGAGTTCGGCCGAGCACGACGCGTCCACGGCTTAAAGCGGGAAGAAGTCGCCATGCTCGCCGGTGTAAGTACTGAGTACTACGCCCGGCTAGAGCGAGGAGATCTGCGGGGTGTCTCAGACGTCGTTCTAAATGCGCTCGCCCGCGCCTTGCAGCTCGACGAGGCCGAGCGCACTCACCTGTTCGACCTTGCGAGAAGCACAGAGGCGCCCGGCCAGCGCAGTCGACGCTCCAGTCGGCCAGTCGTGCGAGCCAGCATCGATCGGCTGCTCGAGTCCATGAGTGCGACTCCCGCATACGTCAGGAATGCTCGCTTCGACATCCTTGTGGCGAATAAGCTGTGTCTTGCTCTCTATGCAGATGTCTTCTCGCGAGATGTGCTCCCGTTCAACCTCGCTCGGTACGTCTTCTTGGATCGCGCTGCCAAGAATTTCTTCGTTGAATGGGAGCGGATGGCCGACGACATCACCGCCGCATTGCGCGTCGAGGCCGGCCGAAACCCGGCCGACTCCGCTCTCAGTCAACTCGTTGGCGAGCTGACAACCGGGAGCGAGACGTTCGCCACGCGGTGGGCGCGGCACAACGTCCGATTCCACGTCACGAGCAAGAAGACTCTCCGCAACTCACTCGTGGGGGAAATCGAGCTCACCGGTGACGCACTCGAGCTTGGAGACGGGCTGAGCCTAATTGCCTACACGGCCGAGCGCGGGAGCCGAGCTCAAGAACAACTCGACTTCTTGAACAGCTGGGCTGCCGACCACGTACAGCCCGAGTCGCGCGCACACTCTTGAACTGACTCCCAACCGTCTCGAGCGACCGGACACGGCATGTTGCGCTTTTGTTGTGATAAGCGCAACGGGAATGGACCTAAGCGGACAGCTTTCAAACCCGCCCGCGGCGCTCAAAGGAGTCCTCGGCTTGGTCTAGGCTCAGACCGTGAAGGTTCGCGAGGCGCTCCGGATGCTCGGAGAGGACGGATGGGAGGTCGTTGTCACCCGCGGTAGCCATCGGCAGTTGAAGCATCAAACGAAGCCTGGCCGCGTGACGGTTGCCGGGAAGCCCTCGGACGACTTGCATCCGAAGACCGCGGCGAGCATCCTCCGTCAGGCAGGCTTGAATCCGTGAGCAACTTCGCCCAGCAAGCGCTGAACTACCTGATCCTCGTCGAAGGCGGACCGCCCTCGAATTACTCCGCCTGGTCGCCCGATCTTCCAGGGTGTGTCGCCACCGGCGATTCCCTCGAGGAGGTCGAGCACGAGATGCGAGAAGCAATCGCGTTGCATCTTGAGGGAATCTCCAACGATGGTGGAGAGCTGCCGCGACCCTCGGGCGCAGGCGTTTACGTCGAGCGCACGGCGCGCAGCGCCGCATAACAGCGTCGGCCGCGTCACAGCCGCGAGTTCAACCGGTTGAGTCGTCGAGGACCGCCTCGCTTTCTCGGAGAGCGTCGTCGTTGCAGAGCACTGACGTAGTGCCATTCCGGTATGGCGATCGTCATTGCCGTGCGTGTCGCGGTTCGACCAGCCTTCGATCGCCGAGATCAACACGTCGAGAGCCTGTACGGGACGCTCCCGAAGTCGATTCTCCAGCGAACGGACGGGCCCGATCCGCCGTCGACATTCACGGGGCGCTCAGGGATCCCATGTGCAATGCCCTTGCCGAGACTGTCTTCGGTTTGCCAGCGGACGGAATCCACCGTCAAACCAACCGTCGCCCAGGCATCCAAGAGGTAGACGAGGTCAGCGAGACCCCGCGACCGGGGTCCGGTCACGACTTAGCGGCCGCACCCGGCGTGCGCCGGTTCCCGTCGCACCAACGCCAAGCGACCGATAGGTCACGCACCGTTGATTAGCAGGAAAATCGCTGTGATGAGAGCGACGGGTATGGACTAAAGCGGACAGCTTTCAAACCCGACCGGGCCGTGGGCCCGCCTTCTCTCCATTCTCTCACGACCAACCTCGAGGACCAAGAGGCGGCCAATCGAGCCGAGATACGAGGGGTGATCGGCTGTCGCGCGACGTCGGCTCCGGACCTCGTCAACCGCCGGACGTCTCGCCGGGAACGACCTCGGCGACGTGGTCGAGGGTGAGACCCGCGCGTCGATTGACGCGGGCGACGTCGTCGGCGTGGGTCGCGGAGAGCATCCACGAGTACGTCTCCTCGTCGAGCAACGCGAACGACCGGAGCCAGCGGAGCGTGAGCCCTTCGCGTTGTAGCTCGCCGATCGCTGCCTGCAGGCGGGCCGTCAGGGCGGCTGCCGTCGCCTCGTCGAGCTTCGGAACGTACGTCTCGACGAGGTAGGTCGTCAGCTCCCGGGAAGGCACCACACGACCGTAGGCCGAAGCGCGCCGCGCCGCGTCGCGGAAAACCCGACAACTCGCTACTCCTCGGCAAGCGAGATCGTGCCGTCGGCAACGCCGCGGGCGAGCTCGGCGCGCGAGCGGACGCCCAGCTTGCGGTAGATGCGGGTCAGGTGGGCCTCGACCGTCGCGACCGTGGTGAAGAGCTGCGCGGCGACCTCGCGGTTTGCCCTCCCCGCGGCGACGAGGGCAGCGACCTGCCGCTCTGCGTTCGTCAGCTCGCGATCGCGTCGGGGCCGGGGCCTCGCCCGCCGCAGCTCTTGCTCGGCCCGTTGCGCCCACTGGAAGGCTCCGAGAGCGGTGAAGATCGCGGCCGCCGCCTCGAGCTGCTCGGCTGCATGCCGGCGCTCGCCGTTTCGGCGGAGCGCCTCGCCGGCGACGAGTAAGGAGCGACCGCGGTCGAGCGGGAAGCCTGCCGCCTCGAAGGCGTCCGCGGCCTGGCGCCCCAGAGCCGCCGCCTCGACCGCCTCTCCCTGTGCGAGCAGGCACAGTGCCCGCGACCGCAGGGCTGCCGGGCCGGCCCAGCATTGGCCGTAGTGCGCTTCGCTCTCGAGCGTCGCTACGAGCTCGTCGACGCTTTCGAGCCTGCCGAGCGCCACGAGTGTCTCCACGGCATCCGCGAGCGGCATGAGGACGTCGAGCCCGTCCCAGGTCGGCATTCGCACGACGTCCCGGAGCAGCGGCCACGCTCGCGCCGGCTCGCCGAGGGAGAGCTCCAGTGACCCGAGCAGCAACCGGTTCCGAGTTGCGAGATACGGCCAGTGCATCCCGTCCGCGCGCTCGATCCCCTCCGCCACGAGCGCGCGAGCGGCGTGCGCGTCCCCGCGCAGAGCGGCGAGCCGGGCCTTCCTCGCCTGCAGCTCGGCCTCTTCCCACAGGTCGTGGCCGTCGCTCACGATCTCCCAAGCGTCGTCGAGATACCGCGTGGCGAGCGGCCAGTCGCCTCCGTGCGTCTCGAGATCCGTCAGGAGTTCCAGCAGTTCCGGGCGCAAGCGCTCGATTCCGGCGCTGACCACGGCACGATGCCCGCCCTCCAACAACGGTCGCGCGCCGTTCAGGTCGCCGGCGCGCAGCAGCTGCTCGCCGAGTCTGGTTCGCACCGACTGCGTCTCCACTGGCGGTCCGTGCACAGCCTCGAGCGCGAGCGCGCGGTCCACGAGGTCGCGCCGTGGCCGCCGTGACAGCTGCGCACGGCCGGCGGCGGTGGCGAGCGCGTACCCGAGAAGCTCCGGATCGTCGCCTTGCTCGGCCGCCGCGAGCGCCTGAAAGGCGGCCTCCTCACTTGCGGGGAGGTCGCGCCGACAGATCAGCTCGGCGCTGCTCAGCGAGAGCAACACCCTCGCGCGGAGGGCCGGCTCGTCACCGACATTCTCGAGCGCCTCGTCGAGAGCGCGGAAGGTCGCCTCGACGTCGTGCTCGACCAGGACCCGAAGCAGCAACGCGCGAACGCGCCGCGGCCCCTCGCGCTCGGCGGCGAGCACCCCGTCGAGCTGCCGGGAGGCATCGGCGGTGCGACAAGCATCGGCGAGGTAGGCGGCAACCGCGAACTCGCGGTCGCCCGCGCCCGGGGCGTCCGCAGGCGGCGTCAGCCGGGCGGCCTCCTTCGCGAGCTCGGCGGCCGTCTCCGGCGCACCGCGTGCATGGGCAAGTGCGGCAGCGTCGTCGAGCACGGCCGCGACATCCGCGTCGGATTCCATCGACGCGAGCGCCAGGTGCCGTGCCTGCTCCTCGAGGTCGTCCGCGACGCCCGCGAGGCCGGCGTGAAGGGCTCGGCGCTCCGAGGGCGGCAGCGCGGCGTACGCCGCCGAGGCCAGCAACGGGTGCGTGAAGCGGACGATCCCATCGTCGCCGACGCCGACGATCCCGAGGTCGACGGTGACGTCGAGCAACCGGGGCGACTCCGCGTCGAACGCCGCGAGCAGCGACGGGGTAGGACGCTCCGCGGCCGCCGCAACCGCGAGCAGCCGACGGGCGTCCTCCGGCTGCTCGGCGATGCGGTCGCGGATCAGCTCCTGGAGCGACGTCGGGATCGACAGCGGCGCGAGCGCCGGCCCGCCCCGGCGGGCCAGCGAGCGGGCGAACTCGAGCGCAAACATCGGGTTGCCGCCCGACGCGTCGTGGACGCGAGCGAGCGCAGGCCTAGGGATCCGCACGCCCAGCCGGGCCCGGATCACGTACGCGAGCGCGCCCAGGCTCAGCGGCTCGACATGAATCTCGTCGAACCGCGTCGCTTCGAACGTCCTCGCTAGGTCGAGCGGATCGGGCCCCGCACCGCGCTGCGTGACCAGGATCCCGACCGGCGCGTCGCCGAGCCGACGCACGGCGAAGGAGAGGGCCCGTCGTGACGACAGGTCCAGCCACTGGATGTCGTCGACGGCGAGGAGCACGGGACCGTCCCGCGCGAGCAGACGGAGGAGCGCCGAAAACGCGCGCGGAACCGCGACCATGTCCGGCGGCCCCTCGGGCGCCGCGAGCCCGATCGCGACGGCGAGCGCTGCGCGGTCGTGTTCGATCAGTTGGTCGGCGACCGCCGCGAAGTCGTCCTGGACGAGATCGGCGAGCCCGACGAAGGCAAGCGGCAACTCAGCCTCGACGCACCGGGTGGACAGCACGCGAAGAGCCGTCCCCTCCACCGCCTCGATCGCGGCCCGCCACAGCGTCGTCTTGCCGATCCCGGGCTCGCCGCGGATGCACAGCGCCCGCGGGCCCTGTGCTACCGCAGCAACGAACTCGCGCAAGAGCGCGATCTCGTCCTCACGGCCGACGACGTGACTGTCCGAAGTCGCGACCAACGCACCGATTGTCCTCCAGCCCGAACGTGGTTTCCAGGGAGTCGGCGGTCGAACTGTCGGGGTTCCCAGGATGCGCCGGGGAGCCGGAGGCGGCACGGTCGACCGCATGTCCTTCCCGCACCGAAGAAGAAGCCATGACCGGGACGAGCAGGCTTCTGCGCCCGAGTCGCGGAGGAATCGAAAGGAGAAGCAATGAGCAAGCTCAAGTGTGTCCTGATCCTGGCGCTGATCAGCGGCACGGTCTGTGGGGCCGCCCTCGCGGCATCGGCGGGTCAGTGGGGCACCGCGCAGAAGGTCGACGAAATCGGCGGCAACAGCGCGGAGCTGAACACCCCGTCGCAAGACGGCTGCCCCATCCAGTCGCCGGACGGTCTGAGTCTGTACCTGGCCTCGAATCGGCCGGGAGGGAAGGGCGGGCTCGACATCTGGATGGCCACACGCGCGAGCACGAGTGCACCGTGGGGCGCTCCGGTGAACCTCGGTGAGCCCGTCAACTCGGCGGCGGACGACTTCTGCCCGACGCCCGTCGGCAAGAACGGCCTGTTCTTCGTGAGCAGGGAGGCACTTCCGGGAGCCTGCGGACAGGGCGACATCTACTTCACGCACAGGGGCTTTGGCGTCTGGGTAGAGCCGGAGCGCCTCCTCTGTGCCCCGGCCGGCCCGAACAGCGCGCTCGACGAGCAAGGGCCGTCCTGGGTCGACGTCGGCGGAGGCAAGCTCCGCGGGAAGAAGCTGCTGTACTTCTCGCGCAGCTCGGTCACGCCGAGCGTCCCCGGCGAGATCTACGTGAGCGAGCGGCAGAACGGGGCCCGCTTCGGGCCGGCGACCGCCGTTACCGAGCTGAACGACGCGACGGCCAACGACATCCAGCCGAACGTCCGCGCGGACGGGCTCGAGGTCGTGTTCAGCTCCAACCGCTCCGGCACGCTCGGCGCCCAGGACATCTGGATCGCGACGCGAGCGGCGGTCCGCGACCCCTGGTCGGCGCCGGTGAACATCGGCTCGGCGGTGAACACGAGCGCGGCAGAGACCCGACCGTCCCTCTCGAAGGACGGCAACCAACTCCTCTTCGGGCGGACACCCGGCCCCGAAGGAAGCGGCGACATCTACGTCACGACGCGGTAACGCGTCCACAACACGGACACGAAGGGGTCCTCTTCGGAGGGCCTCTTCGTATCGGCGTGGTCTGCCGAGCGTGGAGCCCAGCGCATGCCCAGCGCATGCCAACCGTGGCACGCCGCCCGAGGGTTCGTACGTGCGACTTTAGGTTCTCTCGGAATGGAGCTAGGCGGACAGCTCTCAAACCCGCCAGCGTCTCTGCAGAAGGTTCTCGAGCTCGCCGCGCCCTCCACTTAGCGTACGCCAGGAGGCCGATTGAGGTCCGGTTCAGGACCGCGACGTAGGATTGCGAGTCGCGGTGCTTGGCCGTGCCACTGAATGGAAACCGGGGATTCTTGATGGGTTCGGGCTATGAGTTCGTTGGTGGGTTTCCGACGTCGGAGACGGTGCGACGTGTGTACGACGAGATCGATCTGAACCGGGCCGTTTCGGCGTACCGCTTCTTCTATCCGTCGGTCTCGATGTACACGATCTACAGAGGCAACCTCGCGTCGGGAGCGGTCCCGAATCGGACCGCAGTCGTCGTTTCGGACGCGCTGCTGATGCGCTGCTTCACGCCGAACTCGGACACTCCCTACGCCGGGCTCTTGTTCGACGTTTCCGACGGGCCGATGGTGCTCGAGCTGCCGCCCGGCCCGCTGATGGGGACCGTCAACGATCTGAACGAGCTGTGGGTGCTCGATTGCGGCCTTCCGGGGCCGGATCGGGGCCAGGGAGGGAAGCATCTGCTGCTGCCGCCGGACTACGACGGTGCGATTCCCGACGGCTTCAACGTCGGCCGCGGAACCACGCATCGGTTGCTGAATCTCCTGCGGGCCCTCCCGGCGCACGGTGATCTGGCCGGCGCGATCGATCTCGTGAAGACGGTCAAGGTCTATCCCTTGAACAACCCGGATGCGGCGGCCGGGCTGGACTGGGTCGATCTCGACACGAGCCAGGATTATTCGCCGGCGGCGATCGAGCTGGATATGGACTACTGGCGAACACTCAACGAACTGATCCAGAGCGAGCCTGCGAATCCGGACTACCGGTTCGCCTACGCCGATCTCGCGGAACTCGGGATGGTCAAGGGACAGCCGTTCGAGCCCGACGAGCGCCTAACCAAGATCCTCGGTCAGGCCGCGGAGATCGGTCATGCACAGCTCTGCGTCCAGTCGTTCGCCGACCGGCGTGACGAGCGCGTCGTCTGGCCCGGCGCACAATGGGAGTGGGCCGTCCTGCGGCCGGAGAACGGCACGTTCGACGCCGGCGACTACGTCGACCTGTACGCGCGCGAGAAGTGGTTCTACCAGGCGCAGATCGAGTCGCCGGCGATGTTTGCGCGCGCACCCGGAGCAGGCTCGCTCTACTGGTTCGCCGCGAAGGACCGAAACGGTGACTACTTCGACGGCAGTCGAACGTACAAGCTGAGCGTGCCGCTGCCCGTGCCGGACAAGCTGTTCTGGTCGTTGACGCTCTACGACGCCGGCAACCGCGCCGAAATGGTCGCCGGCCAACCCAGCGCAGCACTTCGCTCACTCGTCGAGCTCACACCCGAACGCATCGGAGACGGCGATCAGGTCGACCTCTTCGTCGGCCCGGAACAGCCGGAAGACACGGACGGCCGGTGGCTTCAGACCAATCCCGGGAACGGCTGGTTCGTCTACTTCCGCATCTATGGTCCCGAGCCGCCCGCCTTCGATGGTTCTTGGCAATTGCCCGACTTCGACAAAGTCGGCTAGTCGCAGCAGCACTTTTCCGGCCGAGCGACGGGTACACCGGACGTACTCGCTTTGCAGGAAAACGTTGTGATAAGGGCAACGGCTATGGAACTAAACGGAGCAAAATCGGAGCGTGCGGGACGGGCTCGGCCCCTACGCCCAGACGACGACGCGTGAAGCCCAGCCAGTAGTGCAACTGGCGGTGGGTTCGGTGGTCGTCGAGCGGCTGAGGCAGGTCCGGCTCCCATGTCGCGCGCAGCCCCGCGTGCAGGCGGCCGAGCTCCTGGAACAGCCGCAGGTACGACTCCTGGCTTGGGTTTGGCTCCACGTGCGGGACAAATTCTTCGAGTTCCGCCCAGCGGCCACCGACCCTGACCAAGTCCAGGCCGAGGATCGGCACCGGCTGTGCGACCCGAATCCCCGCCCTCTGGAGTCGCTCGCGCAGCCGCCTCTACCCCGCCACCCGGCTCCGCGTCACCCATGGTCGATGCACACGCAGGACGAGCGGTTCAGCGGCGTCGAGCCGGACGTTGAGGTTGAACTCGCCGCCGAGGTCTTGCCACGCCCCGGCAGGCGCAACCCGAGCGAGCAGCGCT
>Ga0335085_10014050_pt1 | contig 11707 bp, 11 predicted proteins | sample Lox_Sample_45_FD_206712 | JGI IMG/M metagenome (GOLD analysis project Ga0335085, IMG submission 206712) | Soil microbial communities from Loxahatchee National Wildlife Refuge, Florida, United States - Lox_Sample_4.5 | ecosystem: Environmental > Terrestrial > Soil > Wetlands | place: USA...
GACCGGGGCTGGAACCTCGCTTCGCGCTCGCTCCCGCGGCGCGCGCCTCCTCCCTCGATTACCTCGGGAGACTACGCACGCCGCGACCGGGGCTGGAACCTCGCTTCGCGCTCGCTCCCGCGGCGCGCGCCTCCTCCCTCGATTACTTCGGGAGACTTCGCGCGCCGCGAGGGGAACCGGTCCTCGACCGCGAGCCTGATCCCTCACAGCGCTGCTGCTCCCGCGGCGCGAGGCTCCTCCCTCGATTACCTCGGGAGACTCCTCGCGCCGCGACGAGATCGGGCCCGCGAAACAGGACGGCGCAGCGGCTTCGCCCGGCGCATCCTGCGAAACTCTGCCGGCGTCACCCCGTGCCAGCGCTTGAACGCACGGTGGAAAGCCGCAGGCTCGGAGTAGCCGAGGAGATACCCGACCTCGGCCACGGAGAGCGCCGATTCGGCGAGAAATCGTTCCGCGGCTTCGCGGCGCGTCTCTGCGAGGATCTCCTGATAAGACGACCCCTCGTCGGCGAGCCGTCGCTGGAGAGTGCGCGCACTCATTGCGAGGTGCCGCGCGAGGGCCTCGATCGACTGGACCTCCGCGTCTCCCCGAGAAACGCGTACGGCGAGCGCGTGCCGCAACTCGTCGGACGCGCTCCCTGACCGGGGCTGCCGGGACACGACGGCGTCCGCCTGGCTCTCGAGGAGACCGTGCAGGCTGGCGTCGCGCCGGCGCGCCGGGACCTTCCAGGAAGCGCGCGTCAGCGCGAAGCCGTTCCAGTCGGCGGGCGCCGAGACGGGACACCGCAGACGCTCTTCGAAATCCGCCAGGTCCTCCGGCGCGTGCATGAAGCTGACCCGGACGACATCGACGCAGCCGTCCGCCTCGCGGCGAATGTGTTCCACCGCGAGAGAGATGGAGTACTCGATGGAGAAGGAAGGGCCGACGCACGTCTGGCGGTAGACAACGCGGATCGGTTCCTCGTTCTCCCGGATCTCGATCTCGATCGGTGCGCAGACGAGGCGGAAATATCGCGCGAGTTGGTTGAGAGCGTCGCCGACCGTCTTACTGCTGGCGACGAGATGGTCGAGCAGCGGGAAGGCGCCGAAGGGCGTCTCGAGGGCCAATCGCAGCGCGAGGTTCTTCAGCGGGCGGACCGCGATTGCCCGCCCGAAGAGCGCCGGAGTAGCGCTCATCGGGACGAGCGCATCGGGGTCCGAGAGCTGTTCAGGCGAAAGCCCCGCGGCCCGACGGAGGTCCTTCACGTCATACCCCAAACGGCCGAAGGCATCCAGAAACGCGCGCAGATCGCTGGCCGGTTGCATCGCCGGCGGGGGGGCCTTCGCTACCCAGCTCGTGGCGCGATTTGTCAATTCTTTGACGCGCGCGGTCATCGGAAGGGCGGACCTCCGGGCGCGAGGATTCTCGCACAGGAGGATACGACGATGACGAAGACGAAGACAAAGGCTGCCGCAACCACCGCGCTCCTGTCCGCGACGCTGCTCGCGGGCGCTCCGCTGCGCGGCGGGATGGTCGGGATGGAAACCCCGGACCCGGGCATTTCGAAGGTCGCCGAGACTTATGCCGCGGCGATGCTCGCCGGCGACGCCGCAGCGGCCGCCGCGCTGTATCGAGACGATGCGATCGAGATGCCGCCCGGCAAGCCGCCGGTCCGCGGCCGGGCGGCGATCGAGGCCTACTATCGCGAGCTTTTTTCCGGCTGCCGATTCATCGAGTTCGACTTGAAGAACGAACAGGCCCAAGCCTCCGGCGAGGTCGGCTACGTGGTTGGCGTCTCCCGGGTGAGTCTCACGCCGGCCGGAGGCCCGCCGGTCCACGAAGCGGGCAAGTACCTCGTCGTCCTGAAGCGATCCGGCGGCGGGTGGAGGGTCGCCTACGCGATCCACAACGCGGATCAGGCGCCAGCGGCGGCTCCGGGGCACTGAGGGGAGAGGCTCGCGGTCGTGAGAAAATCAGGCTCGTGAGCGACCGCGACTCCTTCCTTCTCAGCTCGATCGAGGACGCCATCCAAGAGCTCCGGGCGGGCCGGTTCGTCGTCGTCGTTGACGACGAGGACCGGGAGAACGAGGGCGACCTCGTGCTCGCCGCGGAAAAGGCCACGCCCCAGGCGATCAATTTCATGGTGCGCGAGGGGCGTGGCCTGGTCTGTCTGGCGCTGACCGAGGAGCGCTGCGAGCAGCTGCAGCTTCCGCCGATGGTCGAGGAGAACACCTCCAACTTCGGAACGGCTTTCACGGTCTCGATCGAGGCGCGAGGCCGCACGACGACGGGCATCTCCGCAGCCGACCGGGCCGCGACGGTGCTGACCGCGATCGATCCGCGAACGAAGCCGTCGGATCTGCTGCGGCCGGGGCACATGTTTCCGCTCCGCGCGCAGCGCGGCGGGGTTCTCAAACGCGCGGGACAGACGGAGGCCTCCGTGGATCTCTGCCGGATCGCGGGGCTGACTCCGGCCGCCGTGCTCTGCGAGGTCATGAACGAGGACGGCACGATGGCGCGAGTCCCGGATCTGGCGACCTTCTGCGAGCGACAGGGATTGAAGATGGTGACGGTCGCGGATCTGATTCGACACCGCATGCGCCACGAGCGGCTCGTGCAGCGCATCGCCTCGCCCCACCTGCCGACGCGCTTCGGAGACTTCCGGCTCTTCGCCTATCGGAGCGAGGTGACGCAGGAGGAGCACCTGGCCCTGGTGCTGGGCGAGATCTCGGAGGAGGAGCCCGTGCTCGTGCGGGTCCACTCGCAGTGCCTGACCGGAGACATCTTCGGATCGACGCGCTGCGACTGCGGGGATCAGCTCGCTCTGGCGATGAACAAGATTCGGGAGGCGGGAAAGGGCGTCTTCCTCTACCTCCTTCAGGAGGGACGAGGAATCGGATTGATCAACAAGCTCAAGGCATACGAGCTGCAGGACGAGGGGCACGACACCGTGTCGGCCAACGAAAAGCTGGGCTTTCCCCCGGACATTCGTAACTACGGCGTCGGCTCTCAGATCCTGCGCGACCTCGGCGTGCGCCGGATGCGTCTGATGACGAACAACCCTTCCAAGTACGTGGCCATCGGAGGGTATGGGCTGGAGATCGTCGAGCGGGTTCCGCTCGAGGTCAGGCCCACGGATCGCTCCCGGAAATACCTCGAGGCCAAGAAGAACAAGCTCGGGCATCTGCTGAAGCTCGTCTAGGCAGGGAGTCGCTCTCCGCGATTCCGCATATCCTCCTCGCCCAGAGCAAGGAGGAAAACATGGCAGCCAAGACGTTCGAGCTTCTCCCCGCGGGCGGCGGGGGAGGAAGACCCCTGCGGACCGCCATCATCGGTCTGGTCCTCTTCGTCGTTCTCATTCTCGGCGCGCCCATCACGGTGGTTCCCGCAGGGCACGTGGGTGTCAAGGACTTCTTCGGCAGCGTCTCCAAGAGCATCCTGCCGCCGGGGGTCCACCTCATCTTCCCCTTCACGCGGGTGGTCAAGATGTCGATCCAGATGCAGGAGGTCAAGGAGACCGCCGAGGTCCCCTCCAAGGAAGGACTGATGATGGACCTCGAGGGGTCTCTGCTCTTCCGCCTCGACCCGGAGAGAGCGGCCGATCTCTACAAGACCGTCGGGCGCAACTACCCCGAGGTCGTCGTCTTCCCCCAGATTCGATCGGCGATTCGGGAGGTCACGGCGTCCTACGACGCCAAGGCTCTGTATTCCTCCGAGCGCGAGCAGATCGCCCGGGAGACATTCGAGCTCTTCAAGAAAATGACGTTGGGACGCGGCATCATCGCGGAGGCCGTGCTGCTGCGCAAGATCGGGCTTCCGCCGGTCGTGGCGAACGCGATTCAGGAGAAATTGAAGCGCGAGCAGGAAGCCGAGCAGATGAAGTTCGTCCTCCAGAAGGAGCAGCAGGAAGCCGAGCGCAAGCGCATCGAGGCCCAGGGCATCTCGGACTTCCAGCGCATTGTGGCGCAGGGCATCAGTCCGCAGCTACTCGAGTGGAAGGGAATCGAGGCGACCGAGAAGCTCGCGACGAGCACAAACGCGAAGGTCGTCGTGGTGGGCAATCCCAAGACGGGCTTGCCGATCATCCTGGGCGGCGGCGGAAACTGAGAGGGCGGCCCCGGGCGCACGGCGGCTTCCCCGTCGCCAGACCGGCGGTTTCGGGAGAGGGCGTCCTCTGCCCTGGATGCTAGCATCTCGTTTCGCCATGAAGGTTTCGATGCCAGCGGCGCTGCTCGTCGGCGGCGCCTCGCAGCGCCTGGGGCGAGACAAGGGGGCCCTGCCCTACGGAGCGGGGACGCTGGCCGAGTTTCAAACGCGCCGCCTGTCCGCGATCTTTTCCGAGGTGTGGCTGGCGGCCAAACACCCGCCCGCGTACGCCTTCGGCCCCGCCCGCGTCCTGCTCGATGACACCGAGGACCGCGCGGCGATCCACGGCCTGCGCCGGGTCCTCCGGGAGGCGGAGGACCGCGTCTTCGTTTTGGCCGTCGACCTGCCCGCTCTCTCAAACGGCCTCATCGCTGAAATCGCCCGACGAGGTCTCGCGACGCGATCGGCGGCCCTCTTGCCGCGCGCCGAAGGCCGGCTGCAGCCTCTGGCGGCCGTCTGGCGGCGCGAGGCGCTGACCGAGGCCGACCGCCGCGTGGCGCACGGCGAGCTCTCGCTCCGCGGCCTTGCCGAAGCGGTCGCGGCAGAGGTCTTCCCGGAAGAAGAGTGGCGAGCGATCGATCCTTCCGGCAATGCTTTCCTGAACATGAACACTCTCGAGGAATACGCCTTTCTGCGGGAGCGCGCATGAGCGAGGGGGCGGAGAAATCGGGCAAGCGTCCTCGGCGGCCGCGCGCGACGCGGCCGATTCGCGGCAGTCAGCTGCACCTGGATCACCGCGGCCGGGCCCGCATGGTGGACGTGGGCGGCAAGGCCGTGACCGCCCGGCGGGCCGTGGCGCGGGGCCGGGTGAAACTGAACACCGCTGCGTTCCGGGCTCTCTCGGAAGGAAGACTGTCGAAGGGGGATGCCCTCGCGGTCGCGCGGCTGGCGGGCATCCTGGCGGCAAAGAAGACCTCGGAGATCGTCCCCCTGGCTCATCCCATTGCGCTCGACGCGGTGGTCGTCGATTGTGTGCTCGAGCCCAAGACGCAGGAGGTCGTCGTCACCGCGACGGCGGCGACCACGGCGAGAACGGGAGTCGAGATGGAGGTCCTGACGGCCGCCGCCGGGGCCTGCCTGGCGCTCTACGACATGGCCAAGTCGCTCGACCGCGGGATCGCGATTCGGGAGATCGTTCTCGTGGAAAAGACCGGGGGTCGATCGGGCGCCTACAGGCGTGAGCGGACAGCGGACTCGGCGGGGCGGCGCGCCGCTCGACGCCCCTTCCCGGGCAACCGCTAGTGCGGCCGAGGCCGACTCCTCCATAATGCCGGGCGTGGCAATTCGGGTGGCAATCATCACGGTCTCCGATGGAGTCGCTGCCGGCGCGCGGGCCGACCAGGGGGGGCCCGCCTGCGAGCAGACTCTTCGCGGCTCCGGTCTGGAGCACCGGGTCGTCTCCCGGGAGGTCCTCCCGGATGAGCCGAAGCAGATCGCGCGGGCGATCCGGGTGCGCGCCGACGCGGGAGAGACGGACCTGATCCTGTTGACGGGGGGCACCGGCGTCTCGCCGCGCGACCGCACACCGGAAGGGGTGCGCGAGGCGATCGAGTTCGAGGTTCCGGGGCTGGCCGAGAAGATGCGCTGGGAGACGGCGCGGACGCTTCCGGCCGCTTACCTGTCGCGGCAGGTCGTGGGAGTACGCAAGAAAACGCTGGTGGTCGCTCTCCCGGGCTCGCCCAAGGGCGCCACGGACTGCCTCGCCGCGATTCTGGCCCTCGTTCCCCATGCCATCGCACTGGTCCGCGGGGAACGGCCCGAGCACCCGACCAAGTCCGGCGGGTCGGTTCGGTGATCCGAGCGCGCCGCCCGATCACTCCCGGCATCGACGTCCTGCTCGCCGATCCCACTGCCGTCGCGGGGCGACGCCTGGGCCTGATCACCAACCCGTCCGGAGTGACCGCCGGGGGAATCCCGACCTGGAAGGCGCTCTTCGAGTCGCGCGACATCAGGCTCACGCGTCTCTTCGGACCGGAGCACGGGGTGGATGGCCGGGCGATCTACATGGAAGCCGTCGAGAGCGCGGTTCATCCCCCGACGGGCCTTCCGGTCGTCTCGCTCTATGGGCGAACGGTAGAGAGCCTGAAGCCGCGCCCGGAGGATCTCGAGGATCTGGACGCCCTGGTCTTCGACGTGGCGGACGTTGGCGCCCGCTACTACACCTTCGTCTGGACGATGCTGCTCGCGATGGAGGCCTGCGCGGAGTCGGGCCGGCGTCTGATCCTCTGCGACCGGCCGAACCCGATTGGCGGAGGCGTCGAGGGCGCCCCACAAGACCCGGACACCCTTTCTTTCGTCGGGCTCCATCCCATCTCGGTGCGGCATGGGATGACCGCGGGGGAGCTCGCGCGGCTGCTGGCGGCGGAGCGCCGGATCGGCGTGGACCTCCACGTGGTTGCGGCCGCCGGGTGGGCGCGGGACACGCCCTTCGAGGCGACCGGTCTGCCGTGGGTCCTCCCCTCTCCCAACATTCCGACGCCCCAAACGGCTCTCGTCTATCCGGGCATGTGCCTGCTCGAGGGGACGAACCTCTCGGAAGGGCGGGGCACGACGCGTCCCTTCGAGCTCTTTGGAGCACCCTGGCTCGATGCGATCCGCTTCGCCGACGCCTTGAACGCCCGCGGGCTGCCGGGGGTGCGGTTTGTTCCCACGCACTTTCGCCCGATGTTCGACAAGCACGCGGGAACCCGCTGCGCCGGCGCCCTCCTGCAGGTCACGGATCCGGCCTCCTTTCGCTCTTTCGAGACCGGCCTGCGGGTCGTCGAGACGGCGAGGAGGGAAGCGCCCCGGGACTTTCGCTGGCGCGCCGAGCCCTACGAATTCGACGCCCGGCCGGCGATCGATCTGCTGACCGGCTCGACGCGCGCGCGGGAATCAGTCGAGGCAGGCCGTGATCTCGGAGCGGAGATCGCGCGGCATGAAGCCGGGGCGCGCGCCTTTCTCTCCCGCCGGGAGCCGTACCTGCTCTATCCGGACCGACGGCCCGCCGCGGTCGCCTTCGTGGGCGCCCACGATGCGGGGAAGACCTCGCTCGTGGTGGATCTCGTGCCGCGCCTGGCGCGCCGCGGCCTCGTCGTGGGTACCGTGAAGCACACTTCGCGAGACGCCGAAGACGACGTCGAGGGCAAGGACTCGCAGCGCCATGCCGCCTCCGGGGCCCGGGTCGGGGCCTTCGTGACGCCGGCGCGCACGACGGCGAGGCGATTCGGCGCGGAGGAGGGGCTCGGCGAGGTGCTGGCTCGCGAATTTGCGGAATGTGACCTGGTCCTCGTGGAGGGCTACAAGGCGCTTCCCTTGCCGAAGATCGAGGTGACGCGCACGGGCGTCCCGCGAATTCCGATCGAGGGCGTCGCCGCGCGCGTGTCCGACCGGCCCGCCGAAGATGACTTGCCAACCTGCCGATTCGACGACCCCGAAGGAATCGTGGCAGTCGTCCTCCGCCTGGCCGGCCTGGTCCGCTCCTCGTGAATCGAACCGGATCCATGTTCTTCGCTCGCCGGGCGACTCGGGAGTGATGCCGCTGCGCGCCCGGCTCATCGTTTTCGACCTCGACGGCACGCTGATCGACGGCTATGCGGCCATCGGCGACGCGCTCGCCTACGCGATGACGCGGCTTGGCCTGGCCGCGCCCTCTCCGGGGGAGGTACGCTCCATGGTCGGCCACGGATTGGAGAGCCTGCTCGAGCAGGCCGCCGGTCCGGAGCTCGCCCCGGAAGGAGTCCGGCTCTTCCGGACTCGCTATCCGGAGGTAGCGGTGCCCAAGTCCGAGTTGCTTCCGGGGGTTCCGGAGGTGCTGTCGGTGCTCGAGGCTCGGGGGCACCTTCTGGCTCTGGCGTCCAACAAGCCGCCCGACTTCTCGCGGTTGATCCTGGAGGCCAAGGGTATCGCGCGGTATTTCCGTGCGATCGAAGGGCCGGGGCCGTCGACGCCGGCCAAGCCCGATCCGGCGATGCTTCGGCGCGCGATCCGGGAGACGCAGGTTGCCGCCGACCAGACTCTCGTCGTGGGCGACATGGAGGTGGACTTCGAATTCGCGCGGGCGGCGGGCTGCCGGGTGGTCCTGATCCCGGGCGGCTCGCGATCGAGGGAGGAGCTCCAAGGCGTGGACGCGGACGGACTGTTGGACAGCATCACGCAACTGCCCGAGTGGCTGCGCGTGAGAAGCTAGAATGCGCCGTCGTGGGTGACTTCGCCTTATGAGCCGCATCCTCGTCGCCGAGAAGGTGGCCGAGGCAGGTCTGTCGCGGCTGCGCGAGCACGGCCACGAGGTCGTCGATCTTTCGGGCGCGCCGCGGGAAAAGCTTCTGGCGGAGCTCTCCGTGGCGGATGCGCTCTTGGTGCGCAGCGCGACGGCGGTCGATGCGGCGCTGCTCGCGGCGGCGCCGCGCCTCCAGGTGGTCGGCCGGGCGGGCGTCGGAGTCGACAACGTGGACGTCCCCGCCGCGACGGCGCGCGGCGTCCTCGTGATCAACGCCCCGACGGCCAACGTCGTTTCCGCGGTCGAGCACACGTTCGCGCTGCTGCTGGCCCTGCTGCGCAAGGTCCCGGCCGCGGCGGCCTCGATGGCCGGGGGCCGCTGGGAGAAGTCGAAGTTCCTGGGCACAGAGCTCGCGGGCAAGACCCTGGGCATCGTCGGTTTCGGCCAGGTGGGCTCCCGGGTCGCCGCGCGGGCCCGGGCGTTCGAGGCCAAGGTGATCGCACACGACCCGTATCTGCCCGAGGAGCGCGCCCGGGAGCTGGGCGTGCCGCTGGTCGGGCTTCCGGAGCTGCTCGCCGCCGCCGACATCGTGACACTGCACGCCACCGCGACCGAGAAGGGCAAGCCCTTGCTCGGCCGCGCCGAGCTCCTCGCGATGAAGAAGGGAGCGATTCTGGTCAACGTCGCGCGGGGAAGTCTCGTCGACCGGGAGGGGTTGCTCGAGGCCTTGAGGTCCGGGCACTTGGCGGGGGCGGCCCTGGACGTCTTCGATCCGGAGCCGCCGGCGCCCGACGACGCCCTCGCGAAACTGCCCAACGTCGTGGCCTCGCCGCACCTGGGCGCTTCGACACGCGAAGCGCAGGAGCGGGTGTCTCTCCAGACCGTCGAGGCTCTCCTCGAGGCGCTCGCGGGCGCATCCTATGTCCCGGCGGTGAACCTGCCCTTTCGCGGTCCCGCCGATCCGACGGGGGCGGCCGCTTGGATGCGGCTGGCCGAGCGCACGGCGCACTTTCTCTCGTCGCTTGCCGAGTCGAGATTGGCAGCTGTCGGTGTGGAGACCTGGGGACTGCCCGAGGATCTCCTGCGCCCTGTCGCGGTCGCCGCGGTGAAGGGGGCCCTCGAGGGGCACTCCCCCGAGACGGTCAACTTTGTCAACGCCCTGCACGTGGCGAAGGAGCGCGGCCTCTCCGTCTCGGAGACCCGGCACGAGGATCCCGGAAACTACGTCCGCTCGATCCGCGTGGCGGTCTCGGGCGGCGGGCGCACGAGTCGGGCCGACGCCACGCTCTTCTCCGGCCGCGACGCCCGGGTGGTGGCGGTCGACGAGCTGCCTCTCGAGTTTCGCCCCGAGGGCACCGTCGTGTTCCTGAAGAACCGCGACGTGCCGGGTGTCGTCGGCAGCGTCGGCACCATCCTCGGGGAGGGAGGGGTCAACATCGCCAACTTCTCACTGGCGCGAGGCAAGGGCCAGAGCGCGGCAGCGGTGATCGCCGTCGATTCGCCGCCGTCCGCGTCCGTGCTCGAGCGGCTGCGCGCCGCGCCGGCGGTCGAGGAGGTGCGCGTGGTGAGCTGGTGAGCCGGCTCCGCGTGGTGGTTCTCTTCGGGGGTCGTTCGGTGGAGCGCGAGGTTTCGCGCATTTCGGCTCGCACCATCGTGAGCGGCCTCGATCCGGCGCGGTACGAGGTCATCCCGCTCGCCATTGCCGAGAACGGCCGCTTCTTGACGGCCGACGCCTCGGCCGGCCTTCTTTCCTCCGGACCCGCGCCGGAGAAGTACCGGCTCCCCGAGGCGCCGGCGCCCGGGGCGCAGACGCTGGTGCCGGCGGAAATCGGCCCGGGTCGCGCGGACGTCGTCTTCCCGATCATTCACGGCACGACGGGAGAGGACGGCGCCCTGCAGGGATTCCTGGAGTTGCTCGACATTCCCTACGTCGGCGCCGGAGTCACGGGATCGGCCATCGGCATGGACAAGGCCGTTTTCAAGGCGCTCGTGCGCGACGCCGGGATCCCGACTCCGCGCGCGATCGTCGTGTCCCCGGGGGAGAATGAAGCGAAATCGGCGAGAGCGAGGCTCGAGAAGTTCGGCGTCTCCCTCCCGGTCTTCGTCAAGCCCTCGGTTGGCGGGTCCTCGGTCGGCGTCTCGAAGGTCAAGAGCTGGGAGGCGCTCGGGCCAGCCCTCGAACTCGCGTTCCGGTATGACGAGCGCGCGCTCGTCGAGGACGGAATCGACGCGCGGGAGCTCGAGTGCGCGGTGCTCGGCAACAGTGAACCGAGGGCTTCGATCGTGGGGGAGGTCGTGCCCGGCCGCGAGTTCTACGACTACGAGGACAAGTACGTCGAGGACCGGGCGAAGCTGCTGATCCCGGCGCCCGTGCCGGAGGCAACCGCGCAGGAGGTCCGGCGCCTGGCGGTCGAGGCCTACCGGCTCTGCGGCATCTCCGGAATGGCGCGCGTCGATTTCTTTCTCGAGCGGGGCAGCAATCGGGTCCTCCTCAACGAGGTGAACACGCTGCCCGGCTTCACGGCGATCTCGATGTACCCGAAGTTGTGGGAAGCGTCCGGAGTCCCCTTGCGGGAACTCTTGAACGAGCTCATCCGACTGGCGCTCGAGCGCCACGAGCGCCGGGGCCGGCTGCAGCACGAGCCGCCGAAGCAGCTCCGGTAGGAGTCGCGGCTTCTCTTTCCCGCGTCGGGGCGGAGGCTAGGGCGGGGGGCAAGCCTCACCGCCCTCCCCATATCTTCTCCCACCACTTCTTTCCGTCTCCCGACGAGGGCAGCTTCATCTTGACGCGAATCTGATCGATCTTCCAGCCGGTCAGCGCCGCGAGGTTTTCGGCCTCGCGCTCCTGCCGCCGCGCGATCTCTTCGCGATATCGCTCGGCGGCACCGCAGGCGATCTCTCCCGCGTACGGGTGCCGGAGGACGTAGCGTCCCTGGAAATTCTGCCGATCCGAGGTCTCCTGAAAGACGAGATCTTCGGGAAAATGCTCGGCGTCGTAGCGAAGGTGCAGGCGGGTGACGAAGACGCCGGCGGCACCGCGCGCGCGCTCCTCGGGATCATCCAGCCAGAAGACGCCCAGCTGTCGGAGCTCTTCGCGCGAGAGGGGATCGGCCGCGCAGGGATCGCACCAGCCCATGTCCCAGGCGTACTCGAGAAAGACCGTCTGCATCCGCTCGCGGCGAACCTGTTCGGCAAAGAGGGCCCGGTAGAAATCGGCAAACTCTTCCTTGACGTAGAGGGGCACGTCCTGGTCGGAAGGGAGTCTTACCGTCCGGTAGTTGGTCGTCTCGACGCGACCTCGGCGCGTCAACGCGTAGACGAAGAGCTCTTGGGGCCCGTTCGCGTTGACCATGCCGAGACGAATCGGGAGCATGAACTTGGGCG
>Ga0335085_10014051_pt1 | contig 11705 bp, 7 predicted proteins | sample Lox_Sample_45_FD_206712 | JGI IMG/M metagenome (GOLD analysis project Ga0335085, IMG submission 206712) | Soil microbial communities from Loxahatchee National Wildlife Refuge, Florida, United States - Lox_Sample_4.5 | ecosystem: Environmental > Terrestrial > Soil > Wetlands | place: USA: Florida...
GCCGCACGAGCGCCACAAGCAGAATCTCGACGACTTTCCGAACCTCAGGCGTTGGTTCCTGCGCATCCGCGAGCGGCCCGCCTGCCAGCGCGCCTACGTGGGCGTCGAGCAGTCCTACAGCCGCACGATGTCGGACGAGGAGAGGAAAGTCCTGTTCGGCCAGACCGCCGGCTCGCACCGCTCCTGAGGCTCGCCGCCGCTTACGCCAGGCTCGCCCCGCCTCAGGCGCTCTCGGCGATCAGCGCCGAGAGCGGCGGCAGCACCCACTCGCGCGCGCCGCCGATCGCTTCGATACGGCGCCAGCGTCCCGGCGGCGGCTCGATCGCCGCCTCGGCGAGTCCCAGATTGAAGACACACAGAATCCGCGCGGCGCCGAAGCCGCGCTCGAAGCTCAGGACGCCCGCGGAGGTCTCGAGCAGGCGCATGCCCCCGTAGCGCAGCGCCGCATGGTGCTGACGCAATGCGATGAAGCGCCGCGCCATGCCGAGGGTCGAGTCGGGGTCGCGATCCTGCGCATCGACCGCGAGGGCGGCGTGATCGGCCGGGACCGGCAGCCACGGCCGCGCCGTGGAGAATCCCGCGTGCGGCGCCGTACGCACCCACGGCATCGGGGTGCGCGCGCCATCGCGTCCGAGCGTGAGCGGCCAGTTCGCGATGGCTTCGGGATCGCGCAGGTCGTGGAATCCGAGCTGCGCCTGCGGCAGACCCAGCTCCTCGCCCTGGTAGAGAAATACGTTGCCGCGCAGGGTCAGCAGCAGCAGCAGCGCGAGGCGCGCGTGCGCGGCGCGGTCCGCCGCGGCCGACCAGCGCGAGACGGCCCGCGGCGCGTCGTGATTGGAGAAGGCCCAGCTCGGCCAGGTGTCGGCGGCATCGCTCCAGGTCTCGAGCGCGGCGCGTACCAGCGCCGGGGTCAGCTCCTCGGCGTAGAGAAAGTTGAACCCATAGGCGGTGTGCAGCCGCCGCTCGCCGCGGGTCAGCAGCTTCATCACCGGCTCGGCACCCTCCCCGCCGATCTCCGCCACCGTGAAGCGTCCGCCGTACTCCTCGGTGAGCGCGCGCACCCGCTCGATGAATGGCACCAGGTCCGCGTGTCCCTTGTTGTACAGCGGCACCTGGAAATCGACCGGGCGAGTCCGCGGCCGGCCGTCGCGCGGCCGCGGCGGGTTGTCGGTGAGCGCCGGGTCGTGCATGGCGTAGTCGATCGCATCGAGCCTGAAGCCGTCGACGCCGCGCTCCAGCCAGAAGCGCGCGCTCGCCAGCAGCGCGCCCTGCACCGCGGGGTTATGCACGTTCAGATCGGGCTGCTCGGTGAGGAAGTTGTGCAGGTAATACTGCCCGCGGCGTGCATCCCAGGCCCAGGCCGGACCGCCGAACACCGACTGCCAGTTGTTCGGCGGCGAGCCGTCGGGCCTGGCGTCCGCCCAGACGTACCAGTCGGCATGGGGGTTGCGCCGATCGCTGCGGCTCTCGCGGAACCAGTGATGCTGATCCGAAGTATGCGAAAAGACCTGGTCGATGATGACCCGCAAGCCCAGGGCATGTGCGCGCTCGATGAGCCGGTCGAAGTCCGCGAGCGTTCCGAACATGGGGTCGACATTGCAATAGTCGGCAACGTCGTAGCCGAAGTCCTTCATCGGCGAGGTGAAGAAAGGCGACAGCCAGATGGCGTCGACGCCGAGGGAGGCGACGTACTCCAGGTGCGCGGTGACACCCGCCAGATCGCCGATGCCGTCGCCGTTGGAATCGGCGAAGCTGCGCGGATAGATGTGGTAAATGACGGCGCCGCGCCACCATTCCTGTCCGCGTGCGTCGGCCGCGGCGCTCATTCGCCCCCCGCCGCCGCGCACACCACGTAGTCGAGAGGCGCGATCTCGACGGGGTAGCTGCCCGGCGCGGAAGGCTGCGCCGCGCACTTGCCGTGCAGCGCCACGAAATGGGTGGAGCCGGCCTCGACCTCGACCTGGGCGCTGATTGCGCTGGTCGAAGTGTTGAAGGCGACCAGGAGCTCGCCGTGGCCGTCGGGATCGAAGCGCGACACCGCGAACAGCCCCGGCCGGCTGCCGTAGCCGCGCACCACCTGCCGCCCGCGCCGCAGCGCCGGCTGCGCGCTGCGCAGCTGCGCGAGCGCGGCGATCGCGCGATAGAGCGGGTGCTGCCGGTCGAAATGGCCGCCCGGCGCACCCGCGCCTCCGAGCGGGCGCTCCCCGAGATACGACGGCACGCGGCTCGGGAACATGTCCTGGCGCGCATCCTGATCGCCGCCGCGCCCCGCGAATCCCTGCTCGTCGCCGTAGTAGATCACCGGCACGCCGCGCAGCGTGAACAGCATCGCGTACGCCAGCGCGACCCGCCTCAGGGTCTGCGCGTCGTCGATACCCGGACGCAGCCGCCGGACGAAATACGCAAAGCGCCCGTTGTCGTGGTTGCTGACGAAGGTCGGCAGCTGCATGGCCGCCGCCTCGCCGCCCTCGTAGAGCGCGTCGCCCGCGAACAGCCGCGCCAGCACCTCGGTACCGGCCGAGCCGCCCACCACCTCGCGCACCGCGGCCGCGAAGGCGAAATCGAGCACCGCCGGCAGCCGGTCGACGCGCGTGTGCTCGGCGAGCAGCGCCGGGTCCACCTCCGCGGTGCTCACCTCGCCGAAGATGTGGAAGTTGGGGATGCCCGCGGCGCGCGCCGCGCTCAGCATGGCGGGCACGAACCCCTGCCAGAACTCCGCGTTCACATGCTTGGCGGTGTCGATGCGGAAGCCGTCCACGTGGAAGCGCCCGATCCAGCCGGCGTAAATGTCGATGAAGCCCTGCAGCACGCGCGGATTCTCGGTCATGAGGTCGTCGAGTCCGGAGAAGTCGCCGAAGGTCGAGCTCTCACCCGTGAAGGTCGAGTTGCCGCGGTTGTGGTAGTAGATCGGGTCGTTCAGCCACTCGGGCACCTTGACGTGCTCCTCGCCGCGCGGCACGTAAGGCGTGTAGGCGTAGTCGGGGCGCGTCAGGTGCGCGAAGTTCTCCGCGGTCTGCTGCGCGGCATCGTCGCCGCGAAAGCCGTCGTTGATCGGCGCGCCCCCGAGGCCGCCGCGCCGCGTGTAGGGATAGTCGGCATGCGAGCGGTAGGGGCAGTCGTTGTCGGGACACTCGCGGTAGCGGATCACGTCGGCGGTATGATTGGTGATGATGTCGAGGTACACCTTGATGCCGCGCCGGTGCGCCGCGCCGATCAGCGCCTCGAGGTCCGCGGCGGTGCCGAAGTGCGGGTCGACGCGGGTGAAGTCGGTGACCCAGTAACCGTGGTAGCCGGCGGATTCATGGCCCGGGCGGCCCTGGACGGCTTTGTTCCTGAATACCGGCGCGAGCCAGATCGCGGTCGCGCCGAGGGACTCGATGTAGTCCAGCCGCTCCGTCACGCCCTCGAGGTCGCCGCCGTGGTAGAAGGCCTTGTTGGCCGGGTCGTAGCCGGTGACCAGCGGGCCGCCCTCCAGACCGCCGCGATCGTTCGCCGTGTCGCCATTCTCGAACCGGTCCGGCAGCAGGAAGTAGATCACCTCGTCCTGGGGCAGACGCGCGCGGAAGTCCGCGGCCGCGGCCGCGCCGGCGAACGCCATCGCGCCCAGCGCCAGGCACACGCGGACGCCGCCGGCGGCCGCGCGCATCGCTCGTTGCTCCATGGTGATTCCCGCGGCGCCGGCCGGCGTCATGCGCCGGCCGGCCCGCCACTGCGACTCTAGAACTTGTAGTTCAATCCGAAGAAGAAGTCCCGCCCGAAGGTCTCGTAGTCGCGCGTCTGGGTGACGTTCCCGGAGTAGTCGATGAACGGCGTGTTGGTCATGTTGTTGACCTGGAACAGGATCATCAGCCCCTTCGCCGGGCCCTTCTGGAACTCGTAGCTCGTCTGGAAGTCCGTGATCAGCTCGTGCCGCACGTACTCGAGCGCCCGGTCGCCGGCGAAGTCCGTGATCTCGCCGATGTAATCGGAGCGGTAGCGCGAGGCGATGCGCGCCGCGAAGCCGCTCTTCTCGTAGTACAGCATGGCGCTCGCCACGGTCTTCGACAGCCCCGGCAGCGTGATGTTCGCGGCATTCTCGCCCGCCACCTGTCCGGGAACCGTGATCGAGCTGTCGGTGAGCGACACGCTGGCGTTGGCGCCGAAGCCGCTCAGCCACGGGGCCAGCAGCTCGCCCGGCGCGGATGCGGTCAGCTCGATGCCATCGAGCCGGCCGCCCTGGCCGTTCAGCGGAACCGTCAGGTAGCCCTGATCGAGGTAGGGATGCTGACCCGCTCCCGGCGGCGGCAGCTGCGCGACCAGCCCCGACAGGTCGGTGAGGAAGGTCTGGTCGTAGATGTAGGTCTTCAGGTCCTTGTAGAAGACCGCCGCCGAGAGGTACGCCTTGTTCTCGAAATACTTCTCGTACGAGAGGTCGAGCGCATCGGCGCGCCACGGATCGAGCAGCGGATTGCCGGCCGTGTTCGACGGCACGCCGGTCGTGGTCGCGACGCTGAAGTCCTGACCGGCGGTCATCTGGTCCATGCGCGGCCGGGCCATCTCACGCGCCGCGCTGAAGCGCAGCAGCTGCTGTGCCGGCAGCTCGAACACCAGGTTCATGGCGGGCAGGATGTCGTTGTAGGACTTGCCGCCCTCGATCGGGTCGCTCGACTGCGTCGCCTCGTTGTACGAGAAGGAGGTCGAGCTCTGCTGCGTGTGGATGACCTGCAGGCCGATGTTGCCGCGCAGGGTCACGTCGGCGGACAGCGGATGATTGAGGTCGCCCCTGATGTAGAGGGTCGTCAGCTTCTCGAACACATCCCAGAACTTGCCGGTCAGGTAGCCGTAGCCGGGCTCGTTGGGGTAGCCGGGCACGACCGGATCGAAATAGGCGGCCAGCACCCCGGGAACGTTCCACGCGAGCGAGGACGGCGTACCGGAGAAGCTCAGGTTGGCCGGCGACAGCAGGTACTGGCTGCCGATCTGGTCGAAGGTTCCGCCGACGGTGTTGAGGCCGGTCTCCGGCTGCGTCTTGTCCTTGGAGCGATCGTCGTAGTTGGCGCCGAGGGTCACGTCGCTGAACCAGCCGCCCGCCTGGCGCGTGCCTTCGAGACGGAAGGACTTCAGCTCGTCCACCACGTGCGGGAAGCGGCTGTAGCCGCCGCCATAGATGGTCGGGCCGACCAGCACCTGGGAGGGATCGCTGTAGTTGTTCTGCGCGGTGAAGGTCGGCTGCGACCCGTTGGGCAGGAAATAGGTGATGGTGTCGGTGACGCCGCCGATGTACTGCCCCTGGGTCTCGTAGTCGTGCTCGTCGCGCGTCGCACGCGAGTACGCCAGGTCGGTCATGAGGTTCCAGGCGGCGCCCTTCCACTTGTTGTTCCAGCCGGCCTGGAAGATCTGATCGCTGGTCAGGTAGAGGAAGTTGCGTGCCAGCGGCACCACGTTGCTGACGGTCGCTCCGACGAGCGCGTTGTTGACGACGTCGAGGTTGGAGAAATTCGCCGTGCCGGTGCAGGCCGGGCAGGTGGCGTTCGGATAGCCGTTGTAGTTGCCGAGGTTGACCTCGAGGCTGCGCCGGTTGTTGTTCTGCAGCTCCGAGGTCCAGTAGACATCGAGAGTGCTCGTGTAGGAGCTCGTCGGGCGCCACTCGACGGTGCCGAGCGCGCCGTCGCGCACGTCGCTTCCCATGCTGGCGAGCGACTTGATGCCGTCGGTCACATCGACGTCGGCCCCTACGCCCGCGTGCTCGGTGCCGTTCGCATGCCAGGGATCGTAGAGACCGAGCTCGCGGCCCACGACCGGCGAGGAGAGGCGCGCGTAGCCGACCGCGATTCCGAGGGTGTTGTCGAGAAACTGGTCGATGAAGGAGAAGCTGCCGCGGTAGCCGTTGTTCTTGGAGTCGGCGCCCATGTCGGCGTCGGAGTTCTTCTCCATGCGGAAGTCGAGCACCGTGGCCCGGTGACCGTATTCGAGCGGACGGATCGTCTCGAGGGCGATCGTTCCGGACAATCCCTGGCCGATCAGCGCCGCATCGGGAGTCTTGTAGACCACCACGCCGCTGATCAACTCGGCCGGGTACTGATCGTACTCGATGGCGCGGTTGTCGCCGGTGCTCACCTGCTCGCGCCCGTTGAGCAGCCCCGTGGCGAACTGCGGGTCGGTGCCGCGGATGCTGATGTCGGAGGCGCGTCCGTCCGAGCGCTGCGACGTGAGGCCGGGCAGCCGCGAGATGGACTCGGCGATGCTCGTGTCCGGCAGCTTGCCGATGTCTTCGGCCGAGATGACTTCGACGATATTGTCGGAGCGCTGCTTGACGTTGATGGCGGACTCGACCGCCGCCCGCACGCCCGTGACGGTGATGGTCTGCAGCGACTCCTCGGCGTTGGCGGTACTCGCCGCCGCCTGCTCCTGTGCAACAGCCGGGCCGGCGAGCGCCAGCCCGCAGCCTGCGGCCGCGCCGATCGCCCGGCGCCGCGCGCCGGACGCTACGCATCGTGTCTTCTGATCCACAGCGAACCCCCTCAGTTTTAGTTGCACGCGCCGCCGCGTACCCGAACGCCCGCTAGCGAGCTTCTCCAGACTCTAGCGATGGGACGGCGCCGCTCGAAAGACCTGACATACGTATTCACGTGCGGCGGCGCCCATGCCGACCTAGTCTCCCTGTTGCTGCGGTGCCACGGGTCGCTGCCGGGTTTCTTTGCGCCTATACTCGGGACCTCGGGGGGGACCGGGTGAGCAGCTACAAGGCCCATGGGCGTGCGCCGGGCAAGGCCACGTCATTTGACATTGCCTACCAGGCCGGAGTGTCGCAGCCGACGGTGTCGCGCGCGCTGCGCGGCAGCCCGCGGGTGAGCGAGGAGACGCGCAAGCGCGTACTCGCCGTCGCCCAGCAGCTGAACTACCGGGTCGACAAGAACGCCTCCAACCTGCGCTTTCAGCGCTCCAACACGCTCGCCCTGCTCATCTTCGAGGATCCGACCTCGGATGACTCCGCCATCAATCCGTTCTTCGTCGCGATGCTGGGCTCGATCACCCGCGCCTGCGCGCAGCGCGGCTACGACCTGCTGGTCTCGTTCCAGCAGCGTGCCGGCGACTGGCACAAGGAGTACGAGGACAGCCGCAAGGCCGACGGCCTGATCCTGCTCGGCTACGGCGACTACCTCCTCTACCGCGAGCGCCTCGAGCGCCTGACCGCGCAGGGAACCCACTTCGTGCGCTGGGGCGCGGTGCAGGCCGGGCAGCCGGGCTTGTCGATCGGCTCGGACAATTTCCAGGGGGGCTACCAGGCGGCGCGGCACCTGCTCGGCCTCGGCCGCCGCCGCCTCGCCTTTCTCGGCGGGGTCTCGCGCGGGTGTCCGGAGTTTCTCGATCGCTACAACGGCTTCGAGTGCGCGCTGACCGAGGCCGCTGTGCCGGCCAGCGCGGCGCTGCAGGTCGATGCCATCAGCACCGAGCAGGCGGGCTACGCGGCGGCCGGGGAACTGCTGGCGCGCGGCGAAGCATTCGATGCCATCGTCGGGGCGAGCGACCTCATCGCACTCGGCGCCATGCGCAAGCTGCAGGAGCACGGCCTCGGCGTGCCGGCCGATGTCGCGGTGGTCGGCTTCGATGACATACCGGCCGCGGGCCTCGCGAATCCTCCTCTCACCACCATCGCCCAGAACACCCGCCTCGCCGGCGAGGTGCTGGTCGAGACGCTGCTCAGGCAGATCCGCGACGAGGCCGCCGAGGCGCGCATGTTGCCGGCGCGCCTCGTGGTACGCCGCTCGTGCGGCGCGGCGCAAGCCGAGCTCAGCGGCGCGGCAGAGCGCGGCACGCGGCCGCGAGCTTGACGGCGAACTGATCGATCGCGAGGCGCGCATCCGCCCACGGATCGAGCGAGCTCGAGCCGAGCGCGAGCGTCCGGGCAAAGTAGCTGTGGTGCACCACCGTCAGCACGTGGTGGCTGGCGTCGCGCACCTCGGCCGAGAGCTGCGCACCCCCGAGGGACTTGTTGTGTACCGCGCTGGCCGCCGGGTCGGCGGCGAGTTGCGCCGGCGTCAGATGGGTCGGCGCGACGTCCTCGACCGTCACGGCGATCTCGAGCCCGGTCATGGCCGGCGTCCCCGCGGCCACGCGGTCCACGGCGGCGACGATCGCCCGCTCGAGCGTCACGCGCTGCTCCTCGCCGTAGCTTTGCATCCTGGACGCCACGGCCGGCGCGAAAGCGACCGTGGTCGCCGGCGGCGCCGCGGCCGGCAGCGCTGCGGCCGGCAGCGCTGCCGCGAGCAGCAGTCCGCCCGCGAGTGCCAGCCGCCGCGCCCTGATCTTTGTGAGCATCGCCTGTACTCCTGAAGTCCGTGCGTCAGTTGACCGGCGCCGGCAGCTCGCCGCCGCCGGGAGTGACGCCCGGCTGCGGAACGCGCAGCACCAGCAGTCCCGCCACCAGGAAGCTCGCGCCGCCGAGCACCAGCGCATAAATGGGCGCACCGCCAAAGACCGCATGCAGCAGGAATCCGAGCACGCTGGCCGCGACCAGCTGCGGGATGACGATGAAGAAATTGAAGACGCCCATATAGAGGCCCATTTTATGCGCCGGCAGGCTGTCGGAGAGCAGCGCATAGGGGAGCGACAGCACCGAGGCCCACGCGAAGCCCATGCCGACCATGCTGAGCAGCAGCCAGTAGGGGTTGCGGATCACCACGAACGACAGCAGCGCCGCGGCTCCCAGCCACACGTTCACCAGATGGCTGAGGCGCAGCCCCAGGCGGCGCGCCATGAAGGGAATGACCGCCGCCGCGAGCGCCGCAAAGCCGTTGTAGGCCGCGAACAGCACGCCGACCCAGTTGGCTCCGTCGTTGAACGCGTCGGAGTGCGGATCAGTGGCGCCGAAGTGCACCTGCGCCACGGCCGCCGTCGTGTAGATCCACATCGAGAACAAGGCGAGCCAGGAGAAGAACTGCACCGGAGCCAGACGCCGCATGGCCTCGGGCATGGTCGCCAGATCGCGCATGAAGGTGGTGAAGGCACCCGCGCGCAGGCCACGGCCGTGCAGATACTGCGCCAGACCCCAGACCAGTGCGCCGCCGCACACCAGGTAGAGCTGGCGGTCGAGGCTCAACAGCCGGATCAGCACGATGGCCGCGAGGGCGACCGCAGCCCAGGTGAGACCCCGGCGGCGTTCGCGGCGCAGATCGGGCGCCACGGCGGGGTGCTGCGGGCGCGCGTCGTCGAAGGCCAGCAGCTCCTCGGGCGGGTACTCGCTCGAGCGCACGATCGTCCAGAGGATGGCGGCGAGCAGCACACCGGCGCCGATCTCGAAGGCATAGCGCACCTCGGCGTGATTGCTCACGCCGGCGCGCGCCAGCAGCCACGGCAGCATGCTCGCGACCACGGCGCCAAGTCCGATGAAGAAGCTCTGCATGGCATATCCGGCGGGACGCTGACGCGGACTCAGCTGGTCGCCGACGAACGCGCGGAACGGCTCCATCGAGATGTTGATCGCCCCGTCGAGCATCCACAGCAGCGCCGCCGCCACCCACAGACTCGGCGAGCGCGGCATGAGGACGAGCGCCGTGGCCGCGAGCACGGCGCCGGCGAGAAAATAGGGGCGGCGCCGGCCGAGCCGCGTCCAGGTGCGATCGGACCAATAACCGACCACCGGCTGCAGCAAGAGCCCCGAGAGCGGCGCCGCGATCCACAGCAGCGGCACCTGCTCGAGCCCGGCGCCGAGGGTCTGGAAGATCCGGCTCACGTTGGCGTTCTGCAGGGCGAAACCGAACTGCAGGCCGAGGAACCCGAAGCACATGTTCCAGATCTGCCAGAAGGACAACAGTGGTTTCGCGTGCGGCATTTGCGCGTACCATGCAGCGGACAGCTGAACGGGGGCGCGGCGATTTATGCATAGAGGCTCGAGTCGGTCAACGTCCTGGGTGGCCGCGGCCGCGCGCCTGCTCGGCCTGCTGGCGGCGTGCCTGGCGGTGGGCGCGATGCGCACGGCGGGCGCGCAGCAGGCGGCGCCCGCGACGCAGGCCGCGGCGTGGTGGCGCAATGCGGTTATCTACGAGATCTACCCGCGCAGTTTCCAGGACTCCAATGGCGATGGCATCGGCGATCTCAACGGCATCACGCAGCGGCTCGATTACCTCGAGTCCCTCGGCGTCGATGCGATCTGGATTGCGCCCTGCTATCCCTCGCCCCAGGTGGACTTCGGCTACGACATCTCCGACTACCAGGCGATCGATCCGGTGTACGGCACGCTCGCCGATTTCGACCGCCTGCTGTCGGAGGCCGGCCGGCACCACATCCGCGTCATCCTCGACATGGTGCTCAATCACACCTCGGACCAGCACCCCTGGTTCCGCGAGGCGGCGAGCGCGCGCACCGCGCCCCGCCACGACTTCTACGTCTGGAGCGATGGCCGCAGCGACGCGGCCGGCCGGCATCTGCCGCCCAACAACTGGGTGAGCCTGTTCGGCGGCTCGGCCTGGCAGTACGTGCCGGCCGTGGATCAGCTCTACTACCACAAGTTCTACCGCCAGCAGCCCGATCTCAACTGGCGCAACCCGCAGGTCGAGCAGGCGATGTTCGCCGCCATGCGCTTCTGGCTCGACCGCGGCGTGGCCGGGTTCCGGCTCGATGCCATCACCGCACTCCTCGAGGACCCGCAGCTGCGCGACGAGCCGGTGCTGGGCGGCACCAACGCGCAGGGCGATCCCAACCTCAACGAGATCTACACCAACAACCTCCCCGGCAATCACGACATCATCCGCCGCCTGCGCGCCATGATCGACCGCTACCCGGGGGAGCGGCTGCTGATCGGCGAGACCTACGTGGCCCGCACCGCGCAGCTCGATCCATGGTATGGGGGCGCGCGGCACGACGAGCTGCAGCTGCCGATGGACACGCTCGTCGGGCTCGACAAGCGGCTCGATGCCGGCCGCTTCCGCCGCCTGCTCAGCGAGGCGCAGACCGAGCTGCACGGCTCGCAGCCGCTGCTGGTCTTCGACAACCACGACCAGATCCGCAGCTGGGACCGCTACGGCGACGGCGTCCACAACGCCGCGATCGCCCGGATCGTCGCGACGTTGCTGCTCACCTCACGCGATGCGGCCCTGCTCTACCAGGGCGAGGAGATCGGCCAGGTCACCGCGACACCCACCCGCGTCGAAGACGTGCGCGATCCGATCGGGATCACCGGCTGGCCGAAGGAGAAGGGCCGCGACGGCGAGCGCACGCCGATGCAGTGGGACCGCTCCAACGCCCAGGCCGGCTTCAGCGTGAACCCGCACACCTGGCTGCCCGTGACCGCGAATTACCCGACCGTCAACGTCGCCACCGAGTCCGCGGATCCGGACTCGCTCCTCAACTGGCACAAGCGGCTCATCGCGCTACGCCGCAGCAGCGCGGCGCTGCGCGACGGGCGCACCGTCATGCTGGACCCGACGAATCCGCACGTCCTGACGTACGCGCGCATCGCCGCCGGCGGCGACGCGATCCTGGTCGCGCTCAACATGTCGGACCGGCCGCAGACGATCCCGCTCAGGCTCGCGGCCGCCGGCGTGCACGCGACACGGCTGCAGACGCTGCTCGCGAGCCCCGGGACCGTGACCGCAACCGCGGCGGATCGCCCCGTGACGCTCGCGCCGTTCGCGGCCTGGGTGGCGGCGGTGAATTGAAGGGGCGGCGCCGCCGCGCACCTCAGCGGCCGGGGCCGAATAGCCAGACAACCGCGCGCGCAAACTCGG
>Ga0335085_10014052_pt1 | contig 11705 bp, 11 predicted proteins | sample Lox_Sample_45_FD_206712 | JGI IMG/M metagenome (GOLD analysis project Ga0335085, IMG submission 206712) | Soil microbial communities from Loxahatchee National Wildlife Refuge, Florida, United States - Lox_Sample_4.5 | ecosystem: Environmental > Terrestrial > Soil > Wetlands | place: USA...
CTTGGCCTTTTCCGCCGCTTCCTTCAGCCGCTGCAGGGCCAGCCGGTCGCCGCGCAGGTCGATCCCCTGCTCCTTTTTGAACTCGTCGGCCAGGTAGTCGATGATCTTGCGGTCGAAATCCTCGCCGCCGAGAAACGTGTCGCCGTTGGTCGACTTGACCTCGAAGACGCCGTCGCCGATCTCGAGCACCGAGATGTCGAAGGTGCCGCCGCCGAGGTCATAGACCGCGATGGTGCCGTTCTTCTTCTGCTCGAGCCCATAGGCGAGCGCCGCCGCCGTCGGCTCGTTGATGATGCGCAGGACTTCGAGCCCGGCGATCTTGCCGGCGTCCTTGGTCGCTTGGCGCTGGCTGTCGTTGAAATAGGCCGGGACCGTGATCACCGCTTCGGTGACGGTCTCGCCGAGATAGGCCTCGGCGGTCTCTTTCATCTTTTGCAGGACGAAGGCGCTGACCTGGGAGGGCGCGTATTTCTTGCCGCGGCTCTCGACCCAGGCGTCGCCGTTATCGCCGGCGACGATCTTGAACGGGACGAGCTCCTTCTCCTTGGCGACCATCGGGTCCGTCATGCGCCGGCCGATCAGGCGCTTGACCCCGTAGAAGGTGCTGTCCGGATTGGTGACCGCCTGGCGCTTGGCCGCCTGGCCGACGAGGCGCTCGCCGCTCTCGGTAAAGGCGACCATCGACGGCGTCGTCCGCGCGCCTTCGCTGTTCTCGATCACCTTGGCATTCTTGCCTTCCATCACGGCGACGCAGGAATTGGTGGTGCCGAGATCGATGCCGATGACTTTAGCCATTCTCAAACCCCTTTTTGCGGCAGGGTCCCACAGCCCGAAAAGGCACTGCGGCATCCCCCGCGGATTGGTTTAGGCCGGGACGAGCCCCGGCCTGCTGCCGCTCTTATATGTGTGCGCGGCTCCCGCGCTGCAACCGGCCCGCGGCCGAAAAGAGGGCCAAGTCCCAGCCTTTTGGAAGCGCAGCGGGGCGGTTTTGAGGTCGCAGGCGGGCCCGGGCGGACGGGGCCGGGGGTTGGCGGGCGGTCAGAACGCCTTTTCGTATTCCAGCCGCCAGCGGACCGTGCCGCGCTCGGTCGCCTGGTTGAGGCCGAAGAGGTAGCCGGCCTCGTATTTGATCTTGCCGTATTGGAACATGTTGTACTGGCCGACCAGGACCGGCCCCAGCCGGTGCTGGGTCGCATCCTCATTGGACTCGCCGGCGATGCTGGTGATGTTGGCGTAGTACTCGACGCCCGGTTGGAAATACTGGTTGAACTGCAGCCGCGACTGCCAGGCGACCGCCAGCGGCGTCGCGTCGTTGCGGTTGCGCCCGAGCTGCTTCGTGAAGAGGACGTTCAGCGTGTGCAGCGTGTCGTGGCCGAGATCGAGGCCGAGGATGTCGCTCATCTGCTTCTGGACGAGCGGTCCGAAGGTGATCTCGTCGGCATTGGCCTTGGACGCGGCATGGGAATATTCGGCGAAGAAGCCGAGATCGGCCCAGTATTTGCCCTGTTCCGTCAGCTGGAAGGTGTTCTCGAAGGTGGTTGCGTCATACGAGAAATTCTGACCCGGCTCGGCCTTGGTCTCGAACTCGATCTCCGGCTCCCACCACCACACGGGCGCGTAGCCGAGCTCGAAAACGTTGCTCTGATTGTTGCTCTTGCCGCTGCCGGCCTTATCGAAGGTCGTGTCGCCGTTATATTCGAACTCGAATTCGCGGTAGTCGATGATCGGATAGTGGACTTTGATATCGGCGCGCGCCGGCGCAAAAACCGTGCCCGCGCCGAGCAGCGCGATCGCGCCCGCCATCGCCTTCGCCATGGACGCATGCTTCGCCATCGCGGAAATTCGCTTCCCCAACATTGCTGGTCCCCTTATTTCGCGACGATGTGGCCGTGCGGCGTGTCGGCGCTGAAATCGTCGAAGAATTCGTAGCTGCCCGGCCGCAGCGGCCCGATGAAGACGGTGATCTCGCTGCCGCCGGTCACGACCTTCTCGCGATTGAGGTCACTGCTCTCGAATTCCGAAGGCGTCGCGTTGAGGTTCTTGACCGTGAGGGTGATCTTCTGCCCGGCCGGGACGCTCAGCTCGTTGGGCTCGAAGCTCTTGCCCTTGATCGAGAGGGTGAAGCTGTCCTCGGCCGCGGCCGGCAGGGCGAGCGTCAAGCCGCCGGCCAGCAGGCCGAAGGCTGCAAAAATGCGCAAGGAGATCATGGTGTTAGAGGGCCTCGCCGATCTTTGGTAATGCAAATCATTCGCAACTCACATGCGAATGATTATCATTCCTGGCCAAGAGTCAAGCGCGCGCTTTGCCACAGGAGGAGAATCGAAGCGGAATCTAGCCCGGGACGCGGAGGCCGAGCTGCCCCAGCACCTGCCGGGCGAGCGGGCTGCGCGGCTCGATCATCGAGCGGATGCCCTCGAAATGATTGCACCCGTCAAGGATCAACTCGGTCGCCGGCGCGCCGCGCGCCCGCAGCGCGGCGGCGAAGGTGCGGCCCTGGCGCTGAAACTCCGGGCTTTCCTTGCTGCCGTAAGCGACCGTGATCGGGCAGCGCAGCCGGTCGAGATGCCGGATCGCGCTGAACGCGTCCTCTTCCTCGGGCGTCAGCTTCACATACGCACTGCGCGCCGAGAGCAGCACCGGCCGCAGCTCGTACATACCCGAGACGCAGGTGCCGCTCTTCAGCACGTCGGCGGGTGCGCCGAACTGCGTCCAATCGGTGGTGAGCAGCACGCTGGTCAAATGGGCGCCCGAGGAATGGCCGATGATGTGGATGCGCTCGGGATCGCCGCCGAAGCTCGCGGCGTTGGCGTGCACCCACGCCACCGCGCGGCGCAGCTCGGCGATCATATCCGGCATCCGCGTCGGCGCTTTCGGCGGATCGAGGGTCGAGAACCGCGCGGCGACGAGATGCGCGCCGGCATTGACGACCGTATCGGCGAAATAGACGAAGCCATTGTCGGGCTGCGGCCGCCAGCGCCCGCCATGGACGAAGAACAGCACCGGCGCGTTGCGCGCTTTGGCCGGCACGATCTCGACCGTTTCGTGCGGGCCCTCGCCATAGCGGCGCTCGAAATGCTCGAAGCGCGCGCGGATCTCGGCGCAGCGCGCCTTGTTCTTGTCGCGCAGCTCTTCGAAATTGGGCGCCCAAACCGTCTGCTCGAACGCGTCGTCGAGTTCTTGTTGCGTGTAGTCGAGATAGACTTTCGGCTCGCCCGCCATTGCGTTTCCCCCTTGCGCCGCGCGCTTTCCTGCGCGGCGCTTAAACCGTCTGATCGATCGTCGATCCGGCGGGCGCCGCGCTCCCTTTGGCGACGCCGACCATCGCCGGCCGCAGCAGCCGGTCGTGCATGCGATAGCCCGCCTGCACCACCTGGACGATGCTGCCGCCCGGCTTGCCGGTGTTCGGCACTTCGAACATCGCCTCGTGGAAGTTGGGATCGAAACGCTCGCCGATCTCCGGGTCGATGCGCTTGATGCCGTGGCGCTCGAGCGCCTGGAGCAGCGCGCGCTCGGTCGCGGCGACGCCCTCGACGAGCGCCTTGGCGCGGTCGTCCTGCAGCGCGGCCGGATCGATGCTGCCGATGGCGCGGCGCAGATTGTCGGCGACGTCGAGCATGTCCTTGGCGAAATTCGCCGCGGCGTATTTGCTCGCATCCTCGCGATCGCGCTGGGCGCGGCGGCGCTGGTTCTCGGTCTCGGCCAGCGCGCGCAGCAGCTTGTCCTTGGTGTCGGCAAGCTCCGCCTCGCTTTTGTTGAGCCGCTCCGCGAGCTCGGCGGCGGCGGCTTCGGCCGGGGTTTGCGGGCCGTCCACGGCGTTGCGGTCCGGCGTCAGATCGTCAGTGTCCTGGGTCATTCGCTCGCTTTGCTGTTTCAGCCCAGCATCCGGCCGATCACCTTCGCGGTGTAATCGACCATCGGAATGATGCGGGCATAGTTGATGCGTGTCGGGCCGACCACGCCGATCGCTCCGACCACTTGTTCGCGGCTATTGGTATAGGGCGCGACCACCATCGAGCAGCCGGCCATGCCGAAAAGCGGATTGTCGGCGCCGATATAGATTTGCACGCCTTCGCCTTCGCGCGTCGCATCGAGCAGCCGGAGCATCGTCTCCTTGGTCTCGAGCGCGTCGAACAGCGCGCGCAGCCGCTCGAGATCGGTCAGCGCCGAGACGTCTTCGAGAAGGTTGGCCTGGCCTTTGACGATCAGCGACGAGCGGTCGCCGCCGCCCCACGAGGCGAGCCCGGCCTCGACGAGCTTCGTCGTCAGCTCGTCGAGTTGCGTGCGGCGCTGCTCGACCTCGGTGAGGATCGCGAGCTTCGCTTCTTCGACCGTGCGGCCGAGCAGGCGGCTGTTGAGATAATTGCTCGCGGCCTGGAGCGAGGAGGGCGGCGTGCCGAGCGGCACCTCGATCAGCCGGTTCTCGACCAGCCCGTCCTCGGTGACCATCACGACCAGCGCCCGGCCCGGGGCGAGCGGCACGAATTCGATGTGTTTGAGCGGCCGCTCGGTCTTCGGCGCAATGACCAGGCTGGCGCAGCGCGACAGGCCGGACAGCGCGGCGCTCGCCTCTTCGAGGGCTTGCGACAGGCTCTTGCCGGCGGCGGTGCAGCGGCCGTCGATGCTCTGACGCTCGCTGTCGCTGAGCCCGCCCAGCTCCAGGAGGCCGCTGACGAAGAGCCGCAAGCCCGCCTCGGTAGGAAGGCGCCCCGCCGACGTATGAGGCGCAAAAAGCAGCCCTGCCTCCTCGAGATCGGCCATGACATTGCGGATCGAGGCGGGCGAAAGGTCGAGCCGGCCGCGCCGGGCGAGGGTCCGCGAGCCCACTGGCTCGCCGGTCTCGACATAGGCGTCGACGATCATCCGGAAAATCTCCCGGCTGCGATCGTTGAGCTCGGTCATCATGGACTTCGAGACGGGCGGCGACATGCTGGCCATAAATGCTTATAGGGCCGAGAAAATGTAGGAACGGTGCAGAGGAGCGTCAACCGACTCGCCCTTTACCTGCCAGCCGCACCGCCTTAAGGTCCCGGCCGCTCACCTTAGAGGATTTACCATGCCGCGCCCTTCCGGCCGCGCCCCCGATCAGATGCGCGTCGTCAGCCTCGAGCCGGGCTTCGCCAAATATGCCGAAGGCTCCTGCCTCGTGCGCTTCGGCGACACGCATGTGCTGTGCACCGCCAGCGTCGAGGAGAAGGTGCCGCCCTTCCTGCGCAACACCGGCCGCGGCTGGGTGACGGCGGAATACGGCATGCTGCCGCGCTCGACCCATACCCGCACCGACCGCGAGGCGGCGCGCGGCAAGCAATCGGGCCGGACGCAGGAAATCCAGCGCCTGATCGGCCGCTCGCTGCGCGCGGTGACCGATTTGACGGCCTTGGGCGAGCGCCAGGTGCGCATCGATTGCGACGTGATCCAGGCCGATGGCGGCACGCGCACCGCCTCGATCACCGGCAGCTATGTCGCGCTCCACCAGGCTTTCCGCAAGCTGGTCGATCAGAAGCTGCTCGCGAGCCTGCCGCTGATCGATGCGGTCGCCGCCGTGTCGTGCGGCATCCACGAGGCGACGCCGGTGCTCGATCTCGATTATGCCGAGGATTCGATGGCCGAGACCGACGCGAACTTCGTTTTGACCGGCAAGGGCGGCATCGTCGAGATCCAGGCGACGGCCGAGCACGAGCCTTTCGTCGACGCGCAATTCTCGGCCCTCTTGGGCCTCGCACGCAGCGGCGTCGCCGAGCTTTTCGCGCTTCAACGCAAAGCGCTCAAGCTCGACTGACCCATGGCGCGGCGTCTCGTCCGCGGCGACAGGCTGGTCATCGCGACGCATAACAACGGCAAGCTCGTCGAGATGGCCGATCTGCTGCGGCCTTACGGGCTGGAAGCGGTCAGCGCCGGCGCGCTCGGCCTGCCCGAGCCGGAAGAGACCGGCGCCACGTTCGAAGAGAATGCCGCGATCAAGGCGCATGCGGCTGCGTCCGCGAGCGGCTTGCCGGCGCTCGCCGATGATTCGGGGCTCGTCGTGTCGGGGCTCGGCGGCGCGCCCGGCATCTATTCGGCGCGCTGGGCGGTGAACAAGGATTTCGCGCCCGCGATGAAGCGAGTCGAGCTCGAGCTCAGCGACAATCCCGATCGCCGCGCCTATTTCGTCGCCGTGCTGGCGCTCGCCTGGCCCGACGGGCAGCTCGAGAATTTCCGCGGCGAGGTGCATGGCAGCGTCACCTTCCCGCCGCGCGGCACGCTCGGCTTCGGCTACGACCCGATCTTCCTGCCCGACGGCCTGGACGAGACGTTCGGCGAGCTCGATGGCGCGCGGCGTATGCGCATCAGCCACCGCACGGTCGCGTTCCGGCAGCTCGCCGCTTCGTGTCTGCCGCCGCCGCCGTGAAGCTCACTTTCGTCAATCACGCGTGCTGCAAGCTGATCGCCGGCGAGACCGGGCTGCTGTTCGATCCCTGGATCGACGGCTCGGCCTTCAATGACGGCTGGGATCTGCTGATCCCGACGCCCTTGTCGGTCGATGCGATCATGGCGGGCGTCACCCATATCTGGCTCTCGCACGAGCATCCGGATCATTTCTCGCCGTCTTTCCTCGCGCGCATCGCGCCGGCGCATCGGGATCGCGTCACGATTCTCTTCCAGCCGACGCGCGATCATCGCGTCGCGCGTTTCTGCCGCGGCCTCGGCTTCCGCGTGATCGAGATGGAAGACAGCAAGCCGCTGGCGCTCGGCGGCGGCGTCACCGCGACCTGCGGACCGCATGATTTCTACGATTCCTGGCTGCATGTGACGGACGGAAAGCAATCGGTCATCAATCTCAACGATTGCCAGCTCGCGGCGCCGGCCGATCTTCAGCGCCTCGCCAGGCGCTTCGGCCCCCCGACCTTGATGCTCAGCCAGTTCAGCTACGCCGCGTGGAAGGGCGGCAAGGACGATCGCGGCTTCCGCGAGGAAGCGGCGAAGAAGAAGCGCGACACGCTCACCGTCCAGACGCAGATCCTGCGGCCGCGCTACGCACTGCCTTTCGCCAGCTTCATCTATTTTTCCAATGTCGAGAATGCCTATCTCAATGATGCGATGAACACGCCGCGCATTGCCGCCCAAACCCTGGCCGCCGCCGGCACGACCCCGGTCGTGCTCTATCCCGGCGAGGAATGGGAGATCGGCGCGCCGCACGACAACGCGCCCGCGCTGGCGCGCTACGGCGAGCGTCTGGCCGAGCTGCCGCGCCTGCCGCAGCGCGGCCCGGGCGAGAGCGCGAGCCTCGATCAGTTGCAGGACGCGTTCGCCGCCTATCGGGCGCGCATGATGGCGCAGAATTCGCGCCTTCTCATCGCGCTGCTGCGCCAGCTGCGCTTCCTCGGCGCGTTCCAGCCGATCGCGATCCGTCTCACCGATCTCGATACGCTGATCTCCTTCTCGCTGCTCGACGGCATCGCCGTGCTGCCCGGCGGCGCGCCGGATGTCGCGATGCATTCCTCCTCGTTGCTCTTCTTGCTCAAGAACGATTACGGCTATGACACGCTGACCGTGAACGGCCGCTTCGAATGCAGCACCGAGGGCTTTGCCAAGATGACGCGCGCCCTCGGCATCGGCTCGCTCAACGCGATGGGGATCAGCGTCGCGCCCAGCCTTGCCTTCAATCTGCGCGTGCTGATGATCCTCCTCGGCAAGCTGCGCCAGGTGATGGTGCGGATGAAGCGCCACGACGCCGCGCAACAGGGCGCTTGATGATGAAACAGCCGCTCGCGCTTTATATCCATTGGCCGTTCTGCAAATCGAAATGCCCGTATTGCGATTTCAACTCGCATGTACGAGACAGCATCGATCAGGCACGCTGGCAGAAAGCGCTGCTCGCCGAGCTCGATCACTGGGCGCCGACACTGAAGGATCGCGAACTGGTCTCGATCTTCTTCGGCGGCGGCACGCCTTCGCTGATGGCGCCGGCGACCGCCGCGGCGCTGATCGAGCGCGCGGCGCAGCATTGGCCGCGGGCACGCGATCTCGAGATTACGCTCGAAGCCAATCCCACGTCGGTGGAAGCCTCGCGCTTTGCCGAGCTGCGCGCCGCCGGTGTCAATCGCGTTTCCCTCGGCGTCCAGGCGCTCGACGATGCCGCGCTGAAATTTTTGGGCCGCGGTCATAATGCCGGCGAGGCGCGCGACGCGGTGACGCTCGCGTCGCGGCTGTTCGATCGCTTCTCCTTCGATCTCATCTATGCGCGGCCGGGTCAGACGCTCGAAGCGTGGCGCGACGAGCTCGGCGCCGCGCTCAAGATGGCGGGCGATCATCTCTCGCTCTATCAGCTCACGATCGAGCCCGGTACCGCCTTCGCGACCGCCTTCGCGCGCGGCGATTTCCGCTTGCCGGATGAAGAGACGCAGGCCGCGCTCTATGAGACGACGCAAGCGACGCTCGCCGCCGCCGGCCTGCCGGCCTACGAGATCTCCAATCACGCCCGGCCGGGGCAGGAATGCCGGCATAACCTCGTCTATTGGCGCTATCAGGATTATCTCGGCATCGGTCCCGGCGCGCATGGCCGCCTGACCCTCGGAGATGAGAAACGCGCGCTGAAGAATTTCCGCGCGCCCGAGACCTGGCTGAAGGCGGTCGAGCGCGCCGGCCATGGGCTCGAGGAAACGCTGCTGCTCTCGGCCGACGAGCGGCGCGACGAGATGCTGATGATGGGTTTGCGCCTCGGCGAGGGCGTCGCGCGCGATGCCTTCCGCGCCGAGACCGGCCAAGATTTCGAGGCATCGCTCGATCCAAAACGGCTCGCCAGCCTGCGCGACGCCGCTTTCCTGACGCTCGATGATCGAGGCTTGCGCGCGACAGCGGCGGGCCGGCAGCGGCTCAACGCCGTGCTCGCCGCGCTGCTCCCTTAGTACCAAATCTCCATGCACAACCCGCGGCTATCGCGGTTCGTCTCGTTATTGGCGCGCATTACGCGCCCCTGAACGGCATCGTGTGCGGCAAGCGCCAGCGCGCAGGCATCGAATAGATCGTCGGGCTTTGCACCTGTACCGCGTAATTGTTCGAGCCAGCTCACCAACGCTACAAAGCCCAAGCGCGTCAGGAGCTCTTGCCGCAAGCGCAGACCCTCGGCGGAATGTTTCGTTGGCAGAACCGCGCCGTTATTCAGTCGCTGAAAGACCAGCTCTGGGTGGCTCTCGCGAAATTGCGACTGCCGCTCCGGCGTCATGACGCTGTCGATCGAGGCGATCTTGGGCAGGATGCTGAAGGATTGCTTCGCTAATCCTTTCCCGTCCGATTTGGCCCAAGCATTGGCGGCGGCGTAATCATTCAGATACTGAAGCAGCGGCCGGCGCAGGCCGAGAAAGACACGGGGGGCGGCGGCGCCGAGCAGCCTTCGTGCCGCGAGGTCGCAGCCGCGATAGCCAGTGTCCGGCAGACCGATAGGGATATCGATCATCAGCATCGACGCGTCGAGCGCCATGAGCTGATCGGTGTTATTGATGAGCTCCCAGCCCGCCGCGCTAAGATCGTCGTTGAGCCAAACCGAAATCCAACGTCGTTTGTACCCGTCGACGCCCCAACTCCTCATTAGAAGCCGAGATTCTGGAAAGTCTGCGGCGGCGGATCGATGATCGTGTTGCCGCCGCGCTGCACTTGCAGCACCGCGAGGCCGCGCTGCACCAGCCCGCTCGGGCGCAAGCGGAAAATCCCGTCGAGGCCGGAGAAGCCGTTCGGATTGGTCAGCGCCTGAGCGGAGAAATCGGCGCCTTGCGGACCGCGCGCCAGCACCGCCGCGAGCGCGGTCGCGTCATAGCCGAGCGTCGCGAGACGCGGCGGCGGATGACGATAGAGCTGCGCGAACCGCTGCTCGAAAGGCGCGCGTGCCGACGGCGCCGGCGCCGCGTACCAGCCGCCGTCGAGCGAGGGCTCGGTGCCGATCGTCGGATCGTCCCAAAGCCCGGTGCCGAGGAATTTCACCTGGTCCGGATCGATCTTGAAGTAGGGCAGCTGCGGCGCCAGCACTTTGATGCGCGATCCGCCTTCGGGCAGGAAGAGCGCGTCGTAATCGACGCCTTCGCCGGCGAAGCGCTTGACCGCCGCGGCCATGCCGTTGACGCCGGGATCGTAGAATTCGACGCGCGACAAGGTTGCGCCGTTCGCCGCGACCGCGTCCTTCACCGCATCGGCGATGACCTGGCCATAGGGCGTGCTCGGCGCCAGCACGGCGAAGCGGTTGCGGCCCTGCAGATGCGCATAGGAGGTGACGCGCGCGACTTCCTCGCTCGGCAAGAAGCCCATGAGATAGGTGCCCTGCCCGGCAAGCGTCGTGTCGGTCGAGAATGCGACCACCGGCACATGCGCCGCCTGCGCGATCGGCTTCACCGCGCCGACTTCGTTGGCGAGCAGCGGACCGAGGATGATCTGCGCGCCCTGGCTCAGCACCTGCTGCGCGGCGGCGCTGGCGCCGTCGGGCGTGCCTTTGGTGTCGCGGGTCACCAGCTCGAGCTGGTCGTTCGCGAGGTCGTAAAGCGCCATCTCCGCGGCATCGAGCATTGCCTGGCCGAGCTGGCCGCTCGGCCCGCTCAGCGGCAGCAGGAGCGCGACCGTGACCTTGCCCGTGGCGCCGATCGCCGGCGGCGGCGCGGTTTCCGGCAGCGTCGGCGGCTGCACCACCGTCGGCGGCGGGCCGGGCGGGATCGTCGGCGGCGGCCGCACGACTTGCGGGCTCGGCGTGATGCCCGGTACTTTGATGTAGGAACAAGAAGCCAGCGTCAGCGCGGAGACGAGGAGCCATGCCGCGGCGGCAATTCGCGCATAAGGCCGGCGGAGGCAAAACGACAAGCGCGATCTCCGGACGGGGCGAGCAGGGCGCGGAGCCTATCGAGAGGCGCCCTGGAAGTAAACAAGAAGCAGGCGATGAGATGGACAGCGCGCGGCGCCTTGCCGCGGGCCTCTACATCGTCGCAACGCCGATCGGCAATCTGCGCGACATCAGCTTGCGCGCGCTCGATGTCTTGGCCGCGGCCGATGTCGTCGCCTGCGAAGATACGCGCGTCACCGAGAAGCTGATGAGCCGCTACGGTCTCGCCGGCCAGCGTCTGCCCTATCACGAGCACAATGCCGAGCGCATGCGGCCGCTACTCATCGAGAAGCTCAAGGCCGGCGCGGTGGTCGCGCTGGTCTCCGATGCCGGCACGCCGCTGATCTCCGATCCCGGCTTCAAGCTGGTCCGCGCCGCCATCGCCGAAGGCATCGCGGTCACGACCCTGCCCGGCGCGTCGGCGGCGCTCGCGGCGCTGGTGCTCTCGGGCCTGCCCTCGGACCGGTTCTTCTTTCAGGGCTTCCTGCCGCCCAAGGAAGCCGCGCGGCGGCGCGTGCTCGGCGAGATCGCCCATCTCCGCGCGACGCTGATCGTCTATGAGACCGGGCCGCGGCTGGCGGCGACGCTCGCCGATATGGCGGCGGTGCTCGGCGACCGGCCGGCGGCGGTCGCGCGCGAGTTGACCAAGCTTTACGAGGAGCTGCGCCGCGGCGGCCTCGCCGATCTCGCGGCGCATTACGCCGCGGCCGGCGCGCCCAAAGGCGAGATCGTCATCGTCGTCGGCGGCGTCGATGAAGCGGCGTCGCGCGCCGCGGTCGCGGTCAGCGATGCCGACATCGATGCGGCACTCGAAGCGGCGCTGGCAACGATGAGCGTCAAGGATGCGAGCGCGGCGGTGGCGGAAGCGACC
>Ga0335085_10014053_pt1 | contig 11705 bp, 10 predicted proteins | sample Lox_Sample_45_FD_206712 | JGI IMG/M metagenome (GOLD analysis project Ga0335085, IMG submission 206712) | Soil microbial communities from Loxahatchee National Wildlife Refuge, Florida, United States - Lox_Sample_4.5 | ecosystem: Environmental > Terrestrial > Soil > Wetlands | place: USA...
CCATCGGCATCAACATATGCCTGCTGGTAAATTTCAGCCTCAGCTTTTTCGGGAAGCTGTCGTACGGCGCCTGAATGTTGTTGGTGAAATTGATGATGAGCTGGTCGCCAGGGTTGAGCCGCAAGGTGGGCGCTTCCGTCTGCTGCCCCTGGTTCATATAGACATAGCAATAGTGCATGTAGCCGTCGGTGCCCTGCTGGTTTTGCAGCTTGAGATCGACACTGAGGGTGCCGTTTTGGCTGTAGATATCGGGAGGGTTCTGGACCAGGGTGCCGGAGACAGGACGCGGCGGGCAGAGTTGCATCTGTGCTCCTGCCGTGGCAAAGGCGCCCGCAACCGCCGTACTCATCAACAAGACTTGTAGAAACCTGAAGGTATTGCGCATTTGAACCCTCGACGTCGAAGTAGCCACTGCAAAAAATCCAAAAGAACCCGCCGCGATGAGCTAGAACGGCCGCGGCGGATAGGCCCAGAGCGAGATAAGCGCAGCCCCGCTCACCGGATCGGTCACCGGCGAATTCGTCGATTCCGCGAAACTACAGGTGCTTCCGGTCACGTTTATGTTGAGGATGCCGATCGAGGAAGCCTGCCGATTGGCAAACTCCGCGACGTACAGCACGCCGCCGTTGCCTGAAGTATTCTCGGTGACCATCGATCCCAGATAGAACCACGGGTTGTAAAAGCCGCTTAGCCGGCGGGAGGTACAACCGGGCGTGATCGTGCCGTTCGCAGGATTGAAGAAGCCGGCGGTGATGTTTCCGCTTTGGTTGTTGCTGATGAACAACAGGCTCTCATCCGGACTGAGGCGTACGTTGGAAGATCCGACACCAGGAAGAACGCTGACCGGCGAGACGGCCGTCGCGCTGGCGCCCAGCTGGTAGAAACGAGTTGCGCCGAGCTTGCCCGAGGATAGGTCCGACACTTCAACGGTTGTGTAGATCGCGCCATCTCCGAAAATGGCATAACGCCCATCCTGGGTAATGTCGATCCCGGCGGGGAGATTGTTGTAGTCGGCGATGTAGCCTGTCGAATTCTGCTCGTCGTTGTTCGAAATCGGCACTCCCCCGGAAACGTTGAAGGACTGCATCGAGCCGTCGCCAAAGGTAACGATGAGGATGTTGGCATTGGCCGCGATCGCGTAGATTGCGCCGCCATTGAGCCCGGCAACGTTGGTATCGTTGACGAAGCTAAGCTGACATCCTGGGAGTATCTGAAAGGTGCCTATCGTGTTGGAGTCGGTAAAGCTGGCATAGAGGTAATTGCGATTCACGGCCAGGCCGATGCCATTCGAGGTGCCCGCGTCAGTCGGCGATCCGGTGAAGGTTCCCGCCAGCTCCTGCGACTGAATATTGACGGAGGCGATCGAACCCGACCCTGCGTTCGATATGTAGAGACATTGTGCGTTGCTGTCGGGAAGCGACACGATGCTGGATGCACCGAAATTCCCTCCCCCGCCGCCGACTCCTCCAATAGGCACGCTGTTCTGATAAGTGAGCGACGGCGCCGGCGGCGAGCCTCCAGCCAGGAAGTAGCTGATGGTGTTCTCGTCGAACGTCATGCTCGCATCGTCGTTCGTGACTACATAAGTTTGGTTCCCGGGATGCGACGGTGAGCCAGTGGAGGAAGGATTGGCGCCGAAACAAGCCGACGCCAGCGTGAGCATAAGGACAACTCTGAGCAAAAGTTGGGAGCGCATTTCAATCTCTCGGAATTGCTGGCCGGTGCGGATGAGTGCGCCAACTTTATTACCCTCGGTGAGCGAAGTCAACCAGCGGAGGGCAAATACTACCGGGATAGTGGCGTCGCTTTGCTGATTTTGTTGCAAGGGGTTGCAAGAGGTCTGCAGTGCCGGAGGTGGAGGCCGGATTTCGGAATCACCGTTGACTTCACGAGTAACGACGGTCGACGAATTCAGGCTGCCTTCTGCCGCCGCAGAGCGGCCGCGACCGCGCGGAGGTCGTTCACGAAGAGCTCGTATTCTCGGTGGCGAGATTCGTCATCCGGAGCGCGCAGGATCGACGACGGGTGCACCGTCGCGAGCACATGCGGTGCCGCTTCGAACGCCATGAGCTGCCCGCGCTGTTTCGTGACGCGAAAGCTGCGGCCCAGCAGCGCCTGTGCCGCCGTGGCTCCCAGGCAGACAACGACGTCAGGCCGAAGCAGCTCGATTTCAACGTCCAACCATGGGCGGCAGGCGGCAATCTCCAGCGAGTTCGGCTTTTTATGGATGCGGCGTTTGCCGCGCGGCTCCCATTTGAAGTGCTTCACGGCGTTGGTGACGTAGGTCTGTTTGCGATCGATGCCGGCCTCCGCCAGCGCTTTGTCCAATACTGCGCCTGCTGGTCCGATGAACGGCCGCCCTTCGAGATCCTCCTTATCGCCCGGCTGCTCACCCACGAACAGCACACGTGCGTTCGGCGCACCTTCTCCGAAGACAGTCTGCGTGCCACGCTTCCACAGATCGCAGGCGCGGCAGTCCTTTGCCGCATCGTGTGCCGATCGCAGCGTTGGGTGCGAAGGAATCAACCGCAGAGCATCGCTGGGCGGAGGGGAACGACGGGGCATGAAGCGATGGATGCCCTTCGGCAACAGCATGGTTGCAATCCAAAGGCTGCCCGGAGTGCAACGGAACGAACCGGCACGCAAGTGCCAATGATCGTGTAACTTGTCGGGAACATTTCCCCGCTCTCCGGGGTCTAATTGATTGTCTGCCGGTGTTGTAGCTTGCTCTAACGACGGCAGAGCAGGTGCGGCCGCAGGTGCAGCCGCACGTAGTTGTTGTTGCTGATTACGAAACTATTTATCATTGAGGTGCCGCCTGTGGCGGGAGCAACAACATTGAGTGAACTCGCAAGTGCGATTGGTGTCCGCACGGAGGAAGCTTCGGTCGTGGCCGAATTGAAGGCCGGCTCCGAGGAAGCCTTCAGCTGGCTCATTGCGCACTACAACCAACCTGTCTATAGCCTGGTTTACCGTATTCTCGACGATCCCTCGGACGCCGCGGATACTACGCAGGAAGTCTTCATCAAAGTTTTCCGCGGGATCGGGAATTTCCATTCCGACTCCAGCCTGAAAACCTGGATCTACCGCATTGCCGTGCATGAGGCCGCAAACCGCCGCCGCTGGTGGTTCCGGCACAAGTACCGGGAATCGTCGATCGAGCCGGCGGAGAGCGATACCGAATCCACAAGCGGCATGAAAGACATGCTGGTGGATGAGGGTAAGTCGCCGCTGGAAAACGTCTACGACGAGGAACTGCGCACGCGTGTGGAGACGGAGCTGAAGGCGCTGGCGGAACCTTATCGCACGACGGTGATCCTGCGCGATATTGAAGAGCTGTCGTACGAGCAGATTGCGGAAGTCATGCAGACCGGGTTAGGAACGGTGAAGTCGAGGCTGGTGCGGGGACGGGAGGCACTGCGAAAGCGTCTGGAGCGGCACCTGCCTGCGTTTGGGATCACGGCGCCCGAGAAGCGCCGTGGCGGCCAACGCAAAGTCGAGGTCATGCCATGAAGTGCTTTGTTGCAAGGAAACTCATGTCGTCCTACGTTGACGCCTGCGTCACGCGCAGTCAGTTGGCGCAGATGAATGAGCATGTGCGTGCATGCACCGAGTGTGCCGCCCAGTTTGCCTCCCTGCAACGCGCGCAGTCGCTGGTCGCTTCTCTGGGCAGGAAAACAGCGCCTCCGGAGCTTGCTCTCAAGTTGCGGGTTGCGCTCTCGCAGGAATTGGCCAATGCGCGCCGTTCGCGCTGGGAGATGCTGCGGCTGCGCTGGGACAACGCCTTCAACGCCACCATGGTTCCCGCGACCGCCGGCCTGCTGACCACGCTTATCATCTTCGGCGTGCTGATCAGCTTCCTTTATCCGTCGCAAGTGCGCGCCTCCAACGATGTGCCCACGGTGCTGTACACGCCGGCGCAGCTGCGGTCCACGCCGTTCGAGTTGTCGGTGGGCGATACCTCTGCAGAGTCGCTGGTGGTGGAAGCCTACGTCGGGCCGGACGGACGGGTGCAGGATTACCGCATCCTATCTGCGCCGGAGGATGCCCAGGCCATTCTGCCGCAGCTGAAGAACATGTTGATCTTCACCACCTTCCAGCCGGCAACTTCATTCGGACAGCCTACGTCCGGGCGAGTGATCCTGACCTTCTCCAAGGTGCAGGTGCGGGGATAGTGAACGAGATGCCGGCTATTCAGGCGGAGTTCAAGCTTTTTGGCGTCGTCAAGCGAAAGGGCGACTCGTACGTCGCATACTGCCCCGCTCTCGATCTCACCACACAGGGCCGCAGCTCAGATGAAGCCAAGGAGAACCTGAAGGAGGCCTGTTCTCTATTCCTCACGAGTTGTTTTGAGCGGGGAACGTTCGAACAGGCCCTTAGAGAGCTGGGCTGGAAGGTCACCAAGGGTAGACCGTCCGCGCCCAGACAAACCGAAATTCCTCACGGCGCGTTCCAGTTTCCTGTGCCGATACCCTTTGGATTACCAGACACAGTCGGATGCCCCGCCTAACCCCACTGCCATGGCAGCGGCTAGTCTGCGTCTTTGAGCTGATCGGATACAAACAAGCCGGCCAAAAGGGCAGTCATCTCAAGCTGGAAAAGCCGGGAGTTGCACGTCCTTTGATCGTGCCGAAATACGATGAAGTGGGGTTGGACATAATTACGAATCTTATACGGACCGCGGGTATCACCCGACACGCATTCCTGGCCCTGCTGGAGCGATGTTGAACGGGACCGCGTATGGGTTTGCGTGCTGCTCGCCACCCCTCGTAAACTGGGGACAATCATCCGCCAATTCCCCGGCCGAATCGCATCGCCGAGACTTCGGTCCGCGGCATACAAACCCGGAGGTTTCGCTGAGTAGTCCATCTCGAATTCTGCTTGGGCTCGTCTCGCTTGCGCTGCTGACCTCTGCCGCGTGGGCGGAATCGCGGGCTACCCTTGATGTCAGCGAAACCCTGTTCAGCGTCGTCTCCGCGATGAATGTGTGCGGTTACGACCAGGAATTGCAATCCTCCTCGCCGATTCGGATTGAGATACGCGCCGACCTGGTCGAGGCCACGAAGTCGCCCGCCGCAGCGGCAGCAGCGAAGCAGATGTGCGATTTCTATCGCGACCATCGGCAGAACGACATGTCGCAGGACCTGGCGCAATACGTGTCGCTGGCCCTGAACCTGGGCCCGCCTCCGGCGTTCACGCCGAAGGTGGCCGAGGCCGATCTGCCGCCCGATGCAGCCTACGTTCTGGGCTTTGTTCCGCTGCTGAAGAATTATTGCGCCGCCGCGCATCTGCACTCGATCTGGCTGAAGCACCAGGCGGAATACGAGGCGCTGATCGACCGCTATCACGAGCCGGTTGCGAAGATGATCCAGTCGACCGATCTTTACCTGCGCATGCCGCTGTCCGGCTTTGCGGGGCGCAGCTTCACCGTCTATCTGGAACCGATGTGCGCGCCGGGACAGGTGAACTCGCGCAACTACATGCAGGATTTTTATTACCTGGTGGTCTCTCCCGCGGCAACCAACCTGCACATGGACGCGCTGCGGCATACGTATTTGCATTTCATACTGGATCCCCTGGTTGCCCGGCGCGGCACAGAGCTGGAACGCCTACAGCCGATACTGAAACCGCTGGCGCGCGCGCCTATGGCCGAGGAATACAAGAACGACACCGGGCTGCTGGTGATCGAGTGCCTGATCCGCGCCGTCGAGGCGCGTACTCCTCCCGACAGCAAGATGCCCGAGAAAGAGCGCCAGGCGCTGGTGCAGCGCGATGAGGCGCAGGGCTTCATTCTGACCGGCTACTTTTACAATCAACTGCGGGACTTCGAAAAAGGCGCCGTAGGGCTGCAAGACGCATTTCCCGGCTGGCTGCGCAACATCGAGGTTGACCGTGAGAAGAAGCGGGCCAGCCAGATCGCGTTCGCCTCGCAAGCAGAGCCGGAGGTGATGCAGGCCGCGAAGCCTGCATCACAGAAGAAGATCGAAATGGCCGAGCGGGCCCTGGCCAGCGGCAATCCGCTGGAAGCCGGCAAGCTGGCGCAGGAGAGCTTGAACCTTAACGAGGATCCGGCGCGGGCCTATTTCGTGCTGGCCAAAGTGGCCAGTCTCGGCGGCCAGATGCAGGAGGCGCAGGCTGACTTTGAAAAAGCCGCAGCCTCGGCCAAGGACCCGCACGTGATCGCCTGGTCGCACATTTATCTCGGCCGAATTCTGGATATTCAGGAAGACCGGGAGAGCGCGGTAGCGCAATACAAGGCGGCGCTCGCCACCAGCGATGTGCCGGAGGATGCCAGGACTGCTGCCGAGCACGGCTTGCAGGCGCCTTATCAGCCTCCGACCGCCAAGCATCAAGATGAATAGGTCCGGGGAGCAAAGGCTTCCCTGCCCTGAAAGGTAATCGACAATGCGAATAACGGCTTTTTTATCGGCCATGCTTCTTGCCGCGGCAGTCGCTTCGGCGCAGACCACCCCGGCGCAGACAAATACTCCGCCGACGCAGGCGCCCTCGCAAACAACGCAGGCGCCCGCCGCTTCATCAACGCAGGCGCCCGGCAGCGCACAGACCACTCCGTCCGCCAGCCCACATCGCATGCTGCAGGCGAAGTCGGAAGATGAGCTGAAGGCCTACCAGGCGGCTTCCGCGGAGACTGACGCGGCAAAAGCTGAAGCGGCAGCCAACGATTTCGCGGCGAAGTATCCCCAAAGCGAGCTGCGGGCGGCGCTGTACATGCGGGTGATGAACCTGTACGCGCAGGCCAACAATACCAACAAGGTCATCGACACCGGACGCGAAGCCATCGCGGCCGATCCGACCAACCCCGTGCCGCTGATGGAGGTCGCCTCGGCGCTGGCGGAGACCACTCGCGACACCGACCTCGATCGCGAGCAGCGCCTGGCCGAGGCCGCCAAGGACGCGCACGCCGCCATCGATAACATCGACACCGGCTTGCTGGTGCCCGCCAATGCCGACCCGGCGCGAGTCGCCGCCGCTAAGCACACCATTCTCACCAACTCCTATGACACGCTCGGCCTGGTCGACATGAGCCGCAACGACTACAAGTCGGCGGAAACCAACCTGCAAAAGGCGATCGACATAAGCAAGGACAATCCGGAGGCCGTGCTCTATCTGCGACTGTCGGTAGTGCAGGACAAGCTGCAGCAGTATCAACAAGCACTGGACTCGGCGAATAAAGCGGTGCAGTATGCCAAGGACGGAACTCCGGCGCAGAACCTGGCGAAGCAGCAGCAAGAGCGGCTGCAGAAGCTGATCAGCGCACAGCAGTCTGGGGCCCCGGGTGGCGCTGCGCCGACGACTGCGCCACAGACCGCGCCGATTCCGGGGGCGCAGACGAATCCGGCGCCGGTTCCCGCGGCGCCGACGGCGCCGCACTGACGCAATCGGTGAACTATGACATCGGCCACCCACGACACGCACTCGCTCGAACAGGCCCTCGGCCACACCTTCCAGAATCACGACCTTCTGGACCAGGCGCTGACCCATGCCTCCTTCGCGCGCGAGGCCGAGTCGCAGGGCGGGTGCGGCAGCTATCCCGACAACGAGCAGATGGAGTTCCTGGGTGATGCCGTGCTGTCGTTCGTTGTCAGCCAGGAGCTCTTCCGCCGCTTTCCTGAATACAAAGAGGGCGAACTCTCCAAGCTGCGCGCGCATATCGTCAGCGCGCGGCGGCTGCTTCGTCCGGCGCATGGGCTCGGGATCGGCGAGCATCTTCGCCTGGGCCGCGGCGAAGAGCGGAGTGGAGGCCGCAACAAGAGCGCCCTGCTGGTTGATACGCTCGAAGCCATCATTGCAGCGCTCTTTCTTGATGCCGGGCTGCAGACGGCGCATCGCTTTATCCTGCAGCACATTCTCGAACCTGAGCTGGCCGAGCTCAACAGCCAGGGCGGCAGGCAGCTCCCCGTGATGGACTACAAGTCGGCCTTGCAGGAGGCGGTGCACGCCAGCGGACGTCCCCCGGCGCGCTATATCACAGTGAAGGAAGAAGGCCCTGACCACCGCAAGCTGTTTACGGTGGAGGCGCACATTCCTGCGTCTCCGGCCGGCGACGAAGGTTTCGTCTGCCGCAGCGAGGGGAGTACCAAGAAAGCAGCGGAACAGGCGGCCGCACGGCTGGCGTGGGAGCGTCTACAATTGGACGAGAGCCGCCCGACAGCGCAAAGGCGTGCCGACGCGGCGCATTCCGAGCAGTCATGACCGAAGCAGGGGCCCAGGAACAACCCAGCACAGCCGTTGAAACACCGCAACCGGAGCCGGCGTCCCCGCCTGCAAGTGAGCGCAGAGCTTTGTATTCTCTGCAGTCGCTGGCCGGTACCATCGTGATCGCGATGTTCGTGATCACGTTCGTCGTGCAGGCGTTCCAGATTCCCTCGGAATCAATGGAGAAGACGCTGCTGGTCGGCGACTACCTGCTGGTCGACAAGGCCCATTACGGTGAGTCTCAGGCGTGGAGCTGGCTGATGCCTTACCGGCCGATCCGCCATCAGGACATCATCGTCTTTCGCTATCCGGTAAATCCGAAGCAGCATTTCGTAAAGCGCGTCATTGCCGTTCCCGGAGATCACGTGCGGCTGATCGACAAGCATGTTTACGTCAACGGCGTGCGACAGAATGACGCTTATGCCACATTCCGCTCCGGCTGGCGCGACCCGTTCCGCGACGACTTTCCTGATGGCGGCCTCTACGGCGACACGAATTCGGCAAAATGGTTTGTTCAGGCGCGCAAACTGATCGAGGACGGCGAACTGATTGTGCCCAAGGATTCGTATTTTGTTCTCGGCGACAATCGCGATGACAGCTATGACTCCCGCTACTGGGGATTCGTGCCGCGTGAGAACATCGTGGGACGGCCGCTGATGATTTACTGGTCGATGGACCGCAACGATACGGTACGATCGGCGGCGCTTCCGTCTGATAAACTTTCCAGTCTAACCATGGACGTGACGCAGCTGTTGAATTGCTTTCGCTGGCACCGGATGTTGCGCATTCCGCAATGACAACCTGACCTGACGGTTGTAGCGCGCGGTACGATCTCGAGGACAAACGATTTTGGCTACTACGAAGAAAATGGTGAAATCTGCGCCGCAACGGGCGCAAGCGAAGACGCAGCCTTCCGAGCCTGCAAAGCCGGAGAAGCCCAAGGAGACAACTCCGGAGTTCATCGCGTCCATCGCCATCGTGCTGGTGACCGGGCTGTTCATCATCACCTTCACCCTTCAGGCGTTCACCATTCCGTCCAGTTCGATGGAGAACACGCTGCTGATCGGCGATCACGTTTTCGTCGACCGCATCCTCCTGGCGCCCGCCACCAAGTGGATCGGCAAACTGATTCCCTATCGCGAGCCGCGTCACGGCGATGTCTTCGTCTTCATCTCGCCGGCGCAGCCCGGGCTCTACGTCGTCAAGCGCGTGATCGGCCTGCCGGGAGATCATATTCACCTGCAGGATGGCGTGGTGTACCGCAACGGCCAGCAACTGAACGAGCGGTATGTCGTACGCTGCAATCAGGAGCCGGGCAACGCCGGCATGTGCATTCCCTATGATTCGTACCGCGATAACTTCCCTAACGGCGGCTCCAATATGGAGACTAATTGCGAGGGTTGCGAAGACTGGCGTCTGGCGCTGCCCTCGTTTGTGAAGAACGGCGATCTCGTCGTGCCGCCCAACAGCGTCTTCGCCATGGGCGATAATCGCGACGTGAGCCTCGACAGCCGGTACTGGGGCTTCGTTCCCTTCCAGAACGTGATCGGCCGGCCGATGTTCATCTACTGGTCGTTTGTCACACCGCGCGACGAATACGAACGCAACACGATTGCCGACCGGCTGGAATGGCTGGGCAATATCGCGTTTCACTTCTTCGGCCAGACTCGTTGGTCCCGGATGTTCCACGTGGTGCACTGATGCGGCGCCGTACCTCACGGCGGTTGATGTGGGCGGTACTGGTGCTGCTGGTATCGGGCCTGGTGCTGCCCCCGTTCATTAACGTGAATCGCTATCGCAACCGGGTGGCGGGCGCGATCAGCCGTGCTCTCGGCCGCGATGTCACCGTCTCGAAAATCGAGCTGAAGCTGCTGCCGCGGCCGGGCCTGGTGCTGTATAACTTCGTCGCCGCCGACGCTCCGGCCTACGGCGCCGAGCCGATGCTGCGCGCTGACACCGTCACCGCCTATCTTCGCCTGACATCGCTGTGGCGCGGCCAGTTGGAGATCGGCACGCTCGACCTCGACAATCCCAGCCTGAACCTGGCGCGTCGCGCCGACGGCCACTGGAATGTCGAGGAGATCCTCGAGCGCGCCTCACAGGCCAGGCCAGCGCCGACCGCCGAAACCCGTCCCGAGTCGCGTCCCCGGTTTCCCTACGTCGAGGCCACCAGTGGACGCATTAACTTCAAGCTGGGAGAGGTAAAGAAGCCGTTCGCCTTCACCGATGCCGACTTCGCATTGTGGGTCGAATCGGAAAACCTCTGGGGAGTGAGGCTGGAAGCGCGGCCGGTTCGCACCGACGTGAACATCAACGACACCGGTACGCTCAAGCTGGATGGCCGCTTCCAGCGCGCTGCCAACCTGCGCGACACCTCCATCTATCTGCACTTGAGTTTCAGCGACGGGCCGCTCGGCCAGGTCACGAAGCTGATTTATGGACGTGATCGCGGCTGGCGTGGAGCGGTTCACGCCAACGCTGTGCTCACCGGTTCACCATCCAAACTGGGCGTTACCCTTGACGCGCAAGTCGATGATTTCCGCCGCTACGACATCATGACTGGTGAGGCGCTGCGCCTCCGCACCCACTGCACCGGAACCTATACCCTGGCTGGCGACGCTCTGTATGACATCCAGTGCGAATCGCCAATTGGCTCCGGCGTGGTGCGAGTGCGTGGCGATGTGGAACGCTGGGGCGCTGGTGGTTACGACCTGGGTATCAGCGGAGAACACGTCCCCGCCGCACGCATCGTCGCTTTCGCCCGTCACGCCAAGAAAGATCTGCCCGCGGATCTGACGGCTACAGGAGAAGTCGGAGGCGTCTTCACCATCCGCGATTCACCCGGCCAAGCGGCGAAATGGTCGGGCGGCGGCCAAGCCACCTCGGTCGCCCTCCATGCAGATGTCCTCAAACAGGACCTTCAGCTTGGTGAGGTGCAATTCGGAATCCCTGAGGCCGCGCCGACGCCATCGCAGAGGAAACACCCACCGCGCCAGCCACCGCCTCCAGCTTCACCTGCCGGGTTCCAATTGGTTATGAAGCCGTTCGCGCTGCCATTGGGGGCGCCTTCGCCAGCCACTGCCAGCGGCGAATTCACGCCTGCCAGCTACAGCTTTCACGTTGCCGGAAACGCGGAACTCGGACGCTTGCTGAATGTCGCGCAGGCAGTCGGCATTGGGACGCCCGGCGTCGGCTTGGCGGGGTCGGCGCAGGTCGATCTCGACGTCGCTGGGATGTGGACGGGATTCGCCCAACCGGTCCTGTCAGGAAAAATGCAGGTGAAGACCGCGACCGCCGAACTCCAGGGCGTAGCCGAGCCGCTGCAGGTAGGTGCGGCGTCGCTGGTATTGCAGGACCAGCTTGTTCGCCTGAGTTCATTCTCCGCCGGCTTTACCAAGGGAGGCCAGCTTTCCGGTACAGCCAGCTTTCCCATGCACTGCACGGGGCCGGAGAACTGCCTGCTGCAATTCGATGTTCGCGCTGATGAT
>Ga0335085_10014054_pt1 | contig 11704 bp, 11 predicted proteins | sample Lox_Sample_45_FD_206712 | JGI IMG/M metagenome (GOLD analysis project Ga0335085, IMG submission 206712) | Soil microbial communities from Loxahatchee National Wildlife Refuge, Florida, United States - Lox_Sample_4.5 | ecosystem: Environmental > Terrestrial > Soil > Wetlands | place: USA...
TGCGGGTGCCGATGATCAATGCGCAAGGGGTGAGGTATTCGCCGGCGGGAAAGGTGCGCGGGCGCATGCCGGGGATCACCACGCTGCGCGCCGGGACGCTCCCCTTGAGCAGCTTCTCCTCTGCGCCTGTGACGTCGTAGATCGGGGTGCTGGCGGTGAGCACCACGCCCGCTCCCAGCACCGCCTCCTCCTCCACCAGCACTCCCTCCACCACGATGCAGCGGCTGCCGATGAAGGCGCCGTCCTCGATGATCACCGGCCGCGCCCCCGGCGGCTCGAGCACGCCGCCCAACCCCACCCCGCCGGAGAGGTGCACGCCCCGGCCGACCTGGGCGCAGGAGCCCACCGTGGCCCAGGTGTCCACCATGGTTCCGCTGCCTACCCGGGCGCCGATGTTCACGTAGCCGGGCATGACGATGGCCCCCTTCTCCACGTGCGCCCCGTAGCGCACCACGCCCGGCGGGACCACCCGGTAGTCGCCCAGAGCCTGGCGCGGGGGGATCTTGTCGAAGAAGCTCAAGTCGCCCGCCGCGTAGGGCTCGCTCTGGGCGACGAGGAAGAAGAGGCTGATCGCCTGCTGGATCCAGCCGTGGACGATCCAGCCCGAGGTCCCCTTCTCCGCCACCCGCAGGCTGCCCTGGTCCAGGCGGTAGATCACCTCCCGCACCGCGCGGGCGTGCCGCCCCAGGGTCTGCCGGTCACCCTGCGCCTCCTCCACCGCGGCGCGCAGCGCGTCGCCCGTGGCGTCCGGCAGCCTCGACCCTGGCGCTGCGTGATCCTGCATGGGGTGGGAACGCTAGCACATGCCAGCGGCCCGCAAGCGCCGCTACGAGACGGGGACTTCCGCGCCCGCCTTCTCCGGGCCCGCCCCCCCGGGGGGAGGGACGGGGCGCTTCGGCAGGCGCACCTCGAAGGTGGTGCCTTCCCGCTCGCCGGAGCGGACCGCCACGGTGCCGCCCTGGGCGCGGGCGATCTCCCGGACGAGGAAGAGGCCCAGGCCCAGGCCCCGCGGGTGCGAGATCTCCGCACCCTTGCCCCGGCGGTAGGGCTCGAAGAGGTGCGCCTGCAGCTCCGCGGGGATGGCGCTGCCGTCGTTGTGCACGCGCAAGAGCAGGGACTCGTCGGCCTCCCGCGCCAGCGAGACGATGACCGGCGCGCCGGGAGAGCCGTACTGCAGCGCGTTGGTCACCAGCTGGGAGACGAGCTGGGCGATGCGGTCGCCGTCCCACGATCCCGGGAGGGCCTGCGCGGCCGCCTCGACCCGGATCTCCCGCCCGGGATACGCCTCGCGCAGCCCGCCCACCGCCCGCTCCACCACGGCGCTGGCATCCATCGGGCCTTCCCGGGTGGGGATGCCCTTGCCCAGCCGGGCGTGGGTGAAGTCGATGAGCAGCCCGACCAGCGTGTCGATGCGGGAGGCGCTGCGCAGGATCCGCTCCACCGCCGTGGTCTGCCCGGGCCGCAGCTCGTCGCGCTTCTGCAGCAGCATCTGGGCCGAGACCAGCACGGCGGTGAGCGGGTTGCGCAGGTCGTGGCCGACGATGGAGATGAGCCGCTCCTGGTACTCCAGCACCCGGGCTCGCTCCTGGGCCTGCTGGGCGCGTCGCAAGAGATCGCCGCGCACCATCAGGGAGGCCACCGCGGCCAGCACCAGGAGCAGGGCGGCGCCGCCGAAGGTCACCGCCGCCGACCACCAGTCGGCGCGGGAGAGCTCCTCCAGCCGCTCCGCCAGCAGCGCCGCCTCCTCGGCCGACATGTGCGACACCAGGTCCCGCACCTTCTCCATCACCTCGCCCGCCTCGCCGCTCTGCATCTCGGAGGAGCTGCCCTCCACGCCCTGGCGGTGGCGTTCGATCGCCCGGCGCAGGCCCTCACCCTTGGTCTTCAGGAGCCGGGCGAGGGAATCCACCCGCTGCTGCTGGCTGGAGTTGTCGGCGGTGAGGCCGCGCAGCCGGGCGACCTCGTCGTCGAGCGCGGCGCTGGCGGCGGCGAAGGGCTGCAGGTACGTCTCGCGGCCGGTGAGCAGGAAGGCGCGCTCGGTGCTCTCCGCGTCGGTGGCCAGGGCCAGCACCCGCTCGAGCGAGAGCCGCACGTCCTGGGTATGCGTGACCCAGCCGGACGACTCCCGCCGCACCGCGAGCGAGCGCAGCGAGGCCACCGTCACGGCCGCGATGGCCAGTACCGCGGCAAAGAAGGCCGCGAGCAGGCGCATGGAGGAATGCTGCAGGACTCCCTGTCGCTCCGCAAGCGGTCCCACGGTCCCTCTATGCCGGCCAGTTCTCCGTCGCGGCGCGGCAGTCGGCGAGGGTGGGGACCATCGCCAGGCGGATGAATCCCTTCCCCTCCGCGCCGAAGGTGGGCCCCGGCACCACCAGGATGTTTCGCGCCAGGAGCCGCGCCGCGTAGCTCTCGCTGCTCTCGCCCGCGGGCACCCGCACCCAGAGGTAGAAGGCGCCCTCGCCGCCCACCTCCAGCCCCAGCTTGTCCAGGTGGGCGAGGAGGACCTCCCGCTTCTCCGCGAACACCTTGCGCCGCGCCTCCACGTGCCCGTCGTCGCTCCAGGCGGCGACGGCCGCCTGCTGGACGAAGCCCTGCGAGGCCACGCCGAAGTTCGCCCGCGCCTCGCGCAGCCAGCGGATCGCTTCCGGCTCGCCGGCGATGAACCCGCTCCGGTACCCGGTCATCCCGCTGCGCTTGGAGAGGCTGTGCACGGCGATCAGGTTCTTGCGCGCCACCTGCAGAGCCGAGTGCGGCGGCTCGTGCACGTAGAGGTCGACGTAGGGCTCGTCGCAGACCACCAGGAAGCCGTGCTCGGCCGCCAGCCGCAAGAGCTTCTCGTGGTGGGCGCGCGGCGCTCCCGCCCCGGTGGGATTGTGCGGGTAGCAGTCGAACCACAGGCTGGTTCGGCGCAGCTCGGATGCGGGGATGGCGTCCAGGTCGGGGAGGAAGGCCCGATCGGCGCGCAAGGGATAGGTGCGAGGGGTGGCGCCGGCGAAGAGGATGGCCCGCTCGTACACCGGGTAGGCCGGGTCCGGGTAGAAACAGAGCGGCCGGTCGGGGCTGACGGCGCAGAGGGGAAGGTGGAAGAGGGCCTCCTTGGCCCCGGCGCAGGGGAGGATCTCCCGCTCGGGATCGAGGGAGAGCCCGAAGCGCCGGGAGAGATAGCCGGCCACCGCCTTGCGCAGCGCCGCCGTCCCGGCGATGGAGGGGTACTGCGAGACCTCGGGGATGGCCTCGCGCAGCGCCTTGCGGATGAACTCCGGCGTGGGCTCGCGCGGGTCGCCGATGCCGAAGTCGTACACGGGCTTGCCCGAGCGGAGGGCAGCCTCGCGCTGGGCGTTGGCCTGCTCCTGGAGGTAGCCGGCGAGCCGTACCAGCAGCGGGTTCACTCGGCGCGCACCTCGTTGCGCAGCACCCCTACGCCCTCAACCTCCACCTCCACCGTATCGCCGGCCCGGATGGGCCCCACCCCGGCGGGGGTGCCGGTGGTGACCACGTCGCCCGGCTCCAGCGTCATCCCGGCGCAGATGAAGGCCAGCAGCCGGGGCACGGGAAAGACCTGGTCGCGGGTGCGGCCATCCTGCTTCACCGTCCCGTTCACCCGGCACTGCACGCGCAGATCCGACCAGTCCAGGCCCACGGTCACCCAGGGGCCCACCGGGCAGAAGGTGTCGAAGCCCTTGGCCCGCGTCCACTGCCCTTCCGCCCGCTGGATGTCACGGGCGGTGACGTCGTTCAGGCAGGTGACGCCGGCCACCGCCTTGGCGCACTCCGCTTCCGAGGCCCGGCGCAGGCGCTTGCCGATCACCACCGCCAGCTCCGACTCGTGGTGCACCTCCCGGGAGACCGACTGCGGGGGGAGGATGATGGGCTGGCCGTGCCCGATCAGCCCGCTGGTCGGCTTCATCAGCAATAGGGGCTCGCGCGGGACCTCGCTGGCCAGCTCCTTGGCGTGGTCCACGTAGTTCTTCCCGATGCCCACGATCTTGCGCCCCATCCCCCAGGGGAGGAGCTGCACCTCCTTCAGCTTGCGCTTGCCGCCCAGCCGGCGGCCGCCGCGCAGCATGGCATCGAGGCCGGAGATCTCCTCCAGCTCGTCGCCCGCCACCACCCCTTCGAGGATCTCCCCGTCCTTCCCCAGGAACCGCGCGATCTGCGTCATGGTCCGAACCCGAGCACGTCGTGCATGCCGTAGAAGCCGGGCTTGCGTCCCGCGAGCCAGCGCGCAGCCCGGAGCGCGCCGCGGGCGAAGTTGTCGCGGCTGGCGGCCCGGTGGGTCAACTCCAGCCGCTCGCCATCCGCGAGGAAATAAACGGTGTGGTCCCCCACCACGTCGCCGCCGCGCAGCGCCTGGACGCCGATGGTGCCGCTCTTGCGCTCGCCGGTCTCGCCCTGGCGCTGGCAGACGAAGGCCTCCTTTCCGGGAAGGCCCAGCGCCTCCGCCGCCACCTCGGCCAGGCGCAGGGCGGTGCCGCTGGGGGCGTCGCGCTTCATCCGGTGGTGCATCTCGACGATCTCCACCTCGAAGGCGGGCCCCAGCGCGCGCGCCGCCTCGGCCACCAGCCGGAAGAGGACGTTCACCCCGATGCTCATGTTGGGGGCGAGCAGGAGCGGGATCTTCCTGGCGGCCGCGCGCAGCTCGTCCTTCTGCCCGGCGGAGAAGCCGGTGGTGCCGATCACCAGGGCCACCCCGCGGGCGGCGCAGACCCTGGCGTTCTGCAGCGAGGCCGCGGGGGCGGTGAAGTCGATCACCACGTCCGTCCCCTGGGAAAGCGCCCCCTCGATACCCGCGGCGATGGGGACGCCGCAGGCCTCGCGCCCCACCTGATCGCTGTCCGGCCGCTCGAAGGCGCCGGTGATGGCGAAGTCCTTCTCCTCGCGCAGGGCGGCGAGGATGCGCGAGCCCATCCTTCCGGCCGCGCCGGCCACCGCCGCGCGGATCACAAAAGACCGCCGTACGCGCGCAGCGCCGCCTCCACCTTCGCCGCCCCCCCCTCGGAGATGGGGACCAGAGGAAGGCGCAGCTCGGGAGCGATCCGGCCCATGCGGAAGAGCGCGTGCTTCACCGGGAGCGGGTTGGTCTCGCAGAACATCGCCTTCACCAGCGGGGCGAACCTCGTCTGCGCCTTCTGCGCCCTGGCCAGGTCCCCGGCGAAGAAGGCGTCGCAGAGGCCGGCCAGGTCGCCGGGCGCCACGTTCGCCACCACGCTGATCACCCCCTGCCCGCCCGAGGCCAGGGTGGGGAGGGTGAACATGTCGTCGCCGGCGAGGATGGCGAAGTCGTCGGGCACGCCGGCGGCGAGGATCTCGGCCACCCGCACCACGTTCCCGCTCGCCTCCTTGATGGCCACCACCCCGGGGAGGCCGGCGCAGCGGGCCACCGTCTCGGGGAGCATGTCCAGGGAGGTGCGGCTGGGGACGTTGTACATCACCACCGGCAGGCCGCCCTGCCGGGCCACCGCCTCGAAGTGGCGGTAGAGCCCTTCCGGGGTGGGCTTGTTGTAGTAGGGCGTGACCACCAGCGCGTAGTCGGCGCCCGCCTCCCTGGCCCGCTGCGTGTTCTCGATGGTGCGGCGGGTGTCGTTGCTGCCCACGCCGGCGATCACCGGCACCTTGCCCTTCGCCTCCTCCACGCAGGCCCGGACCACCCGGAACAGTTCCTCCCCCGAGAGCGTGGCACCCTCGCCGGTGGTCCCGCACGGCACCAGCCCGTCGGTGCCCTTCTCGATCTGCCAGCGCGCCAGCGCGCGCAGCGCGGGCTCGTCCACCGCGCCCCCGCGAAAGGGCGTGACCAGCGCCACCATGGAACCGCGCAGCCTGCTGCTCATGGCTCGCTCCCTCACGGCGACTCGCCGCGGATCAGGTCTTTATAACTCTCGCGGGCCCGGATGATGCGCCACGACCGCCCGTCCACCAGGACTTCGGCCGGACGGGGGCGGGCGTTGTACTGGGAGGCCATGGCCATCCCGTAGGCCCCCGCGGTGCGGAGCACCACCAGATCTCCGGCAGATAGCGGGGGCAGGCGGCGCCGGGAGGCCAGCACGTCGGCGCTCTCGCAGACCGGGCCCACCACGTCCACCACCTCGCTCCCCTTGCGCGGCCGGGCCACCGCCTCCAGGTCGTGGTGGGCCTGGTAGAGGGCCGGCCGGATCAGGTCGTTCATCCCCGCGTCGATCACCACGAACCGGCGGCCGGCGTACCCCTGCTTGCGCAGCAGCACCCGGGAAAGGAGCACGCCGGCGTTCGCCACCAGAAGGCGCCCGGGCTCCACCAGCACCTTCACGTCCAGCCCCCGCAGCGCGCGCACCAGCGCCTCGCCGTACCTGCGGGGGGAGGCGGGCTCGGGCCCGTCGCCGTAGGGCACGCCCAGGCCGCCGCCCATGTCGAGCAGGGAGATCCGGTGGCCGTCGGCGCGCAGCCGCAGGACCAGGGCGCGCATCTTCCCCGCCGCTTCCACGAAGGGCTTCACCGAGGCGATCTGCGAGCCGATGTGGCAGGCGACCCCCACAACCCGGATGCCGGGAAGCGAGGCCGCCAGCCGGTACGCCTTGCGCACCCGGGCGGCGGGGATGCCGAACTTGCTGGTGGAGAGGGCGGTGGCGATGTGCGGGTGCGTGCGGGCGTCCACCTCGGGATTCACCCGCAGCGCCACCTTCGCCACCCGCTTCTTCCGCACCGCCGCCGCGGAGAGTTGCTCCAGCTCCTCCTCGCTCTCGCAGTTGAACTGGAGGATCCCCGCCTGGAGCGCGTCGTCCATCTCCTCGGTCCGCTTGCCCACCCCGGAGAAGACGACCTTCTCCGGATCCGCGCCGGCCTGCAGCACGCGGAAGAGCTCGCCGCCGGAGACGATGTCGAAGCCCGACCCCTCCCTGGCGAGGAGCGCCAGCAGGGCCAGGTTGGGCGCTGCCTTCACCGCGTAGCAGGCGAGGAAGTCCAGCCCGCGCAGGGCCGAGCGGAAGACGCGCAGGTGCCGCAGGAGCGTGGCCCGGGAGTAGACGTAGGCGGGCGTCCCCACCTCCGCCGCCAGCTCGGAGAGGGGCACCTCCTCGCAGCAGAGCTCGCCGCGGCGCCGCTGGAAGTGGTTCATTTCGCTCCCCCGTCCACGGGGCCGGCGTCAGGCGCCTCCGCCGGGGGAGGCCGGGGAGGCCCTTTGACGCCGCAGACGACCAGCGTGGAAGTGGCGAGGACGATCAGCGCGCGAACCAGGCGCGACATGCGCTCCAGCTCCGCTCAGAAGGGGATGGCGAGGATCATGCGCACGGCATGCGCCAGCGACGGGCTGGAGGCCGGGGTGTTGTTGAGGGGATTGCCGAGGTTGCGCAGGCCGTCGAAGGGGATCAGCATGCCGTAGGCCAGCCCGGCGTGGAACCGGTCGGAAGTGTCGTAGGTGATGCCCAGGTTGAACTCCAGCCCCAGGGGGCGGGCCAGCCCGGGGGTGTTCTCCGGGTACCAGGCCTGGGAGTAGATGGCCGCCAGCATCAGCTCGAACCCGGTGTCGTCTCCCCCGCCGGTCTTGCGGCCGGTGGGGCGGTAGCGCACCGAGGGTTTCAGGTACCAGGCTCCGGTCACCGTGGTGATGATGTTGCGGAAGAGGATCATGTCCACGTTGAAGGAGCGGTTGAAGGTGAAGTTGTTGATCCGGTAGTGCCCGCCGCTGGGCGTGGAGTAGTCGAGGTGGCTGCCGTCGATGTCGCCCGGGCCCGCCGCCCGCGTCACCTGCTGCCCGGGCGCCGCCGGCTGCAGGTTGCCCGAGCCGTTGCGCCAGGGGCGCGCGCCGAAGCCGAAGGCCCCCTTGTCGCCCGAGGCCGCGCCGTACTCCAGGCCGAAGAGGAGGGCATCGGCGGAGAGCATGGCGATGTCGGTCTGCAGGGCGCCGCCCACCTGGAAGAAGTCCACGCCCCGGCGGAGCAGCTCCGCCTGGTCGGCGGTGACCGAGTTGATGTCGAAGTCGATGGCCTGGTGGGTGGCGACGTTCCCGAAGGTGAAGGCGATCTCGGCGTCCAGCCGCCACTTCTTCTTCTTCAGGGAGAGGAAGGCGTCCGGCTGGTAGAGCTTGGCCCCGCGCTGCACCACGTGCGAGCGCAGGCTGCCGGTGCCGTCGTCGACGCCGACGGGGGTGTCCCAGGCCTGGGTGCGGTAGTCGCCCAACAGGCCGTAGTTGATCACCCACTGGTTCGCTTCCAGCTTGCGGCGGATCTCCTCGGGGCTGTCGAGATGGCTGATCTCCAGGGCGATGCGGTAGCCGTCGTCGAGGGTGTCGAGATCGACACTGCGCCCCAACTCGCCCTTCTCGCCGGTGGTGAAGGCGCCCTTGTCGAGGATGTCGAACATCACCGAGAAGCGGTGGCCCTTGAACTCCTTGGGGGAGAAGGCCACCCGGTCGTAGGTGTCGCCGAAGTCGCAGTCCAGGCAGTTGCCGTCGTTGTGCAGGATGCCCAGGCCCCAGTGGTAGCCCATGCGCCCGAAGACCAGCTCGCCCAGCTGGGTGTTCACCCGGCCCCAGATGCGCTTGACGTTGACCACGCTGGAGGCGCGGCCCGAGGCCAGCGCGCTCAGCGGGGTGAAGGGATCGAGATAGACGTCGGTGGCCGGGCTCGAGCCCAGGAGCACGTTGTCCATCATGTCCGCCTGGAAGTAGATGGCCAGGTCTTCGCTGACTTGAAGGGTGGGCTCGAAGCGGAAGCGGAAGTTCGCGTCGGACTGGCTCTTGTTCCCCCCGGTGCCGATGAAGGGGCCGGGGAAGAGGTAGAAGCCGGCCGGGTCGGTGCCGCGCTCCATCTGCATGTCGTAGAAGAACTCGCCGCGCATGCGCAGGTAGCCGTGGGGCTGGAAGAGGTTCACCCGCTGCTTGAGCGACTCCACCGCCTCGCTGTCCTGCACCCGGGCCTTGGAATCGTGCTCCACCCAGGCCGTCTCCTGCTTCACCTCGTCCTTCATCTTCTGCAGCTCGCGGCGGACCTCCTCCATCACCTGGCGGCGGAACTCCTCCTGATCGGCGGGGCGGGTCGCGGGAGCGGCGGTGGGCGAAGTTGCGGGCGGAGCGGGCTTGGGGGCGCCCGCGGGAGGGGCTTGCTCCGGCGCGGTCTGGGCGAGGACGCCGCCTCCGGCGAGGAGGAGGAGAGCGGCGAGGAAGAGCGAGCGGTGCATCCAGTCCACTCCCGGGAAATGCGCAAGGGACGCGCGCGAGTAGCACGCGCCGCGCCACGGGGTCAAGGAACGAAACCTTTGCAAACTGCCCGGCCGCGCGTTGAATGCGGACATGAACCTCGTCTTCGTCCTGCTGCTGGTGGCGGCGGCGATCGCCGGCGCCGTCCGCGGCGACGTGAAGGCCGTGGGCCAGGGCGCGTTCGACGGCGCCGCCTCCGGCGTGACCCTGGCCATCGGGCTGATCGGCGTGATGGCGCTCTGGCTGGGGCTGATGCGCATCGCCGAGAAAGCCGGGCTGGTGGAGAAGCTCGCGCGCGCGGCCCGGCCCGTCTTCCGCCCGCTCTTTCCAGGCGTGCCCGACGGCCATCCGGCCATCTCCGCCATGCTCCTCAACATCGCCGCCAACATGATGGGCCTGGGGAACGCGGCCACTCCGTTGGGCATCAAGGCGATGGAGGAGCTGGAGAAGCTGAACCCCACGCCGGGCAGCGCCAGCAACGCGCAGGCGCTCTTCCTCGCCATCAACACCGCGTCGCTGCAGCTCGTGCCCACCACGGTGATCGCGCTGCGCGCCTCGGCCCACTCCAGCGATCCCGCGGGCATCCTCCTCCCCACCCTCGCCTCCACCTGCTGCGCGCTCACCGTCGCCATCGTCGCCGCCAAGCTGCTCGAGCGGGTGTGGAAGTGAAGCACGCGATCGAGATCGCCTCCAGCTGGATCCTCATCGTCCTGCTGGTGGGGATTCCCCTCTACGGCTGGGTGAAGGGAGTGAAGGTCTACGAGGCCTTCGTGGAGGGCGCGAAGGAGGGCTTCACCGTCGCGGTGCGCATCATCCCCTTCCTGGTGGCCATCCTCGCCGCGGTGGGCGCCTTCCGCGGCGCCGGGGCGATGGACGCGCTGGCCAAGGTGCTGGCTCCGTTCACCGGGCCACTCGGCCTTCCCACCGAGGTGCTCCCCATGGCGCTGGTCCGCCCGCTCTCCGGCTCCGGCTCTTTGGGCCTCCTGGGGAACATCTTCGCCACCCCGGGCCTGGGGCCCGACTCCTACGCCGGCAAGCTGGGATCGATCCTCCAGGGCTCGACCGAGACCACCTTCTACGTGCTCTCGGTCTACTGCGGATCGGTGGGCATCGTCCGCTACCGCCACGCGCTGGCCGCGGGCCTGCTGGCCGACTTCACCGGGCTGAGCGCCTCGGTGGCGATCGCGCGGATGTTGTGGGGGTAGGAGATCCCGTTGACGTCGACGACCACGATCAGGTCAACGACCACGATCGCGATCGCGTTTCGCCGCCGCGGCGCGATTCTGCTAGCTCCCCCGAACGAGGCATTCTAAGTTTTCCCGCTCATGCGCCGCGCGCTCCTCCTCGCCCTGCTCCTCTTCGCCGGCTGCAAGCGCAGCGAGGACGAGGCGGCGCGAGCGCGGATCTTCTCCCCCGAGCAGCCGGTGGGCACGCTGCCCGAGGCGAAGGAGGCGCTGGACGCCCGGCGGCTGGCCGACGATCCGGAGCTGGCCCGGCGCATCCTGCACATGCGGCGCAAGGAGATCGACCAGCGCCTGGGGACGCACAAGGCGCAGCAGCGGGTGCAGTTCGCCTGGTTCCGGGGGCCGGGCCTGCCCGACGGCGGCTCGGAGGTCTCGCTCTCCGAGGAGGCCACGCTGCTGGACGCGGGCGGCGACGATTTCTCCCTGCGGCTGGTGAACGACCACAACCAGGGATTCGAGATGGTGGCGGTGAAGGGCGAGGTGTTCGTCAAGAGCCTCTACGGCGCGTTCCACAAGCGCCGCAGCGATCGCACCGAGCCCGACCGCGTGCGCGAGCAGGCGCTCTCCGGTCTCGCCACCTTCGACCGCCTGGCCCGGGGCCTGAAGCTGCGGAACGCCGGCGAAGCCACGCTGGAGGGACGGAAGGTGGTCCGCTACACCGTGGTCGGCTTCGGCGCCCGCCCGGAGGGGAAGACGCAGGACGATCTTCCTCCGGTGAAGTACCCGGAGAACCGCGTCGACAACGACACCGCCCGCCGGCTGGAGCTGTGGGAGAAGGAGGAGCCCGCCTCGGCGCGCGGGACGGTGGTGATCGACGCGGAGACGGCGGCGCCGCTGGGCTGCGATCTCACCGGCCGCTTCAAGGTGGGCGGCGGAGGGCAGGGGCCGAACGCCGAGCTCGCTCTCCACTCCGTGCTCACCACTTCCAGCGTGGGAAAGAGCCTCTTGCTCAAGGCTCCGCAGGCGGAGCCGGAGACCAGCGTGCCGCACGCGGTGAAGGATCCGCTGCGCTTTTTGGGCAAGGGTCCCGCCGCAGGCCCGCAGGCCGGGGAGCCGGACGAGGACGACGAAGAGGAAGCGGCGCCGCAGAAATGACCCCCTTCTCCGGCCCTGCCGCAGCGCGTTTTTCCGGGCTCGTCCTCCCTGCGGGAAAGCAGGCTCTTTCCTGAGACCTGCACACATCCGCGCCAAAAGGTTGATCTGGCGCGAATCCCGTGTTCCTGTGCGCGCGTAGCCGCGCGTTTCCGCAGAAAAATTGATCTCCAGAGGCCCGGGCGTAGGTTGCAGAAGGCGA
>Ga0335085_10014057_pt1 | contig 11703 bp, 11 predicted proteins | sample Lox_Sample_45_FD_206712 | JGI IMG/M metagenome (GOLD analysis project Ga0335085, IMG submission 206712) | Soil microbial communities from Loxahatchee National Wildlife Refuge, Florida, United States - Lox_Sample_4.5 | ecosystem: Environmental > Terrestrial > Soil > Wetlands | place: USA...
GTTGCGTATCGCCGAGAACTCCGGGCCGGAATTGAGGCGCGCGCTGGCTGACAACGCGTTGCCGGCGTTCGCGGAGCGAATCGCGGCAAACTCAGATGCCGCGCCGGCGATGAAAGCTGACGCGAAGATTCTTCTGAGTGCGATGCAGCAGCGATCCGAAACAGCGCGGGAATTGCGTGGCGAGTCGCCGCTCGATTTGAAGTTCACATCTGTGGACGGCTCGAACGTTGATCTCGCGAAGCTGCGCGGCAAAGTGGTGCTGGTGGATTTCTGGGCGACGTGGTGCGGACCGTGCCGGGCGGAGATTCCCCATGTGGTCGCCGCGTTTAATCAGTTTCGCGAGAATGGGTTTGAGGTCATCGGCATCTCACTGGATCAAAACAAGGACAAGCTGCTCGGCTTCACCAAACAAGCGGGCATGACGTGGCCGCAGTATTTCGACGGCAAGGGATGGGAGAACGAGATCAGCACTCGGTTTGGGATTGGCAGCATTCCTACCATGTGGCTGACGGACAAGAATGGAATTGTGCGTTCCACTGATGTGCGGGGCGAAGATCTCGCAGCGAAGGTTAAGAAGTTGCTGGCGGAATAGAAAAGCTATCATGGATTGTGGAGATTGCCGCCCCGTCGGCATTCTGCTATTTGTCCTGCGACAGTTGGTCGCGAAGATCTAGCTTCGCGCCGCCGCGGCCACGGGTTTGGCGGCAGGTGGTTTGGCGGCGTTGACTTCAATAGCGACCAGACAGATGTCGTCGGGTAATGGGGCTGTGCCGCGGAACTGGTTCACGCCGTCGATGACCGCGTCAGTCAATTTGTTGAGGTCGAGATTGAGGTTGTGCTCGACGAGTTTCTGAAGTCGTTCTCCCCCGAATTCTTCTCCGTCTGGATTCAGAGCCTCAAATACGCCATCCGTGAACAGCAGAAAGAGATCGTGCTCTTTGATGAAGCTGGTAAAGCCGGTGTAGACGCTGTCGCCAAACAGGCCAAGCGCGGGATTGTTATCGAGGTGCTGAATGAGCGGGGCGACCGTGCGACGCACTCGATCGGCCAGCAACGGGGATGGATGCCCCGCTGACGCGTAGGTCGCGACAGCCTTCTCGGTGTCGAGGATCATGTAGAAGGCGGAGACGAAAACGAATTGGCTGCCCTGCTCAATGATGCCGTAGAAATGTTGGTTGAGTAGCGAGAGGAACTGCGCGGGGTCATCGGCTTGTTGAGCCAAGTCCTGCAGCAACGTGCGCAGGATTGCGGTCACGAGCGCTGAGCGCGCGCCGTGGCCCATGACATCGGCGATGAAGATGCCCACGCGGTGATCGGACAGTTTTAGGACGTCGAAGAAGTCGCCACCGACTGAACTGGTGGGTTTGTAGACGTGGTGGAAGTTGAGGCGGAGCGAATCGGTCGCGCCAGACGACGGCACTTGCGGATACGCGCGCGGCATGAGCGCCTCTTGGAATTCGCGGGCGATCTGAAGGTCGCGCTGGATTTCAGCGGTCTTGGCCGCGAGTTCCTCTTCAAGTTGGACGTGATAGCGCAGGACGCGTTTGGCCATGGACACAAAATCGTGCGCGAGCGATTCGATCTCGTCAGCGGTATCGATTCGGCCCACTTGGTCGAGCATGACCGAGGGCAGGGGCATGCTCATTATCTTGGTGGAAGCAGCAGGAGCGTCGAGTTTCGCCGAGGCCGAAATGCTCTGCGCGGCTGAGCGGAGAAGCTCAATCGGGCGGATGATTCTGCGGCTGGCGATGTGATAGCCCACCAGCGTGAACGTCGATAGAATCAGCACTCCCGCCAACGCCAACATCCAGAATTGTTTATGGATGGGCGCCCAGACGGAGGCCATATCGTCATATGTGATCACATACAATGGGCGCATGCCCGATGGGATCACTTCGCTGTTTAGGAGCGCGCTGAATTGGATCGGCGCGAAGCCGACGAGCTGCTCAGTGTCGCCCGCGAGCTTGGTGACCATCCAGCCTGAGCGACCAGTCTTGAGACGTCGAAGAGCGTCTCCGCGGATGCGCTCTTGAAATGGAAGAATGCTCGTGCCGAACAATCTGATCAGGACTCGTCCATCGTCCTGTGCAATCTGGCGTTCTGCATGGCTGGAGGGAGGGACTTGCTGAATTTTCGAAAATAGCGGGGAGACATTGAGGACGCCCTTGACAACTCCGATGGGTCGCGTGTCGGCCTCGCCGCCGGAAAAAACCGGGATCGCGACGTCCAAAGAATGCACCCCGGCGCTCTCATCGGAATTGATCCCTTCGAGGTGGGCGCGGCCTGGCGCCAAGCTGATGGCCTCTTGCCACCAAGTCTCGTCGGCCTGCCAGTAGTCGGTCGTTTTCTCGGTCGAGCCGATGAGTTGTCCCCTCTCGTCAGTGACAAACACCTCGGCATACAGCGGGCAGGCGTCTCGAAATCGCTTTAGCGACTGCGAGATGTCGTTGGTGAGGATGTTCTGCACTTCCGAATCCGACGGGCTCAGTCCACGCCAACGCGATTCGATTGTTTGGATGTGCGCACGGAAATCAGCGTCCGACAATGGCGGCAGCGACGAGTTCTTCTCTTGCATTAGCCTTGCGAGGCTCGAAAGCACCGCCCAATCGTGAAGTTCTTCAATCGGGGCTTCAACAATCTGGTTAAGCGACTCGGCGAAGTGTTGTGCGTCCGATTGAAATAGGATTCCCCTTTCCTTCTGGTAGTAGTGGTGGCCAAGAACCCAGATCGCGATGATCGCAATACACAAGGGTATCACTGACGCGATAGCCAGGATGCCGATGAACTTAGTTCTGATTCCGAGCTTCAAAGTGTCTTCTGTGCGACGGAGCCCACCTTCGCCGCTGAATGATGAAATAACACAGACGCAGGACTGAAACAACCATTGAGATTGCGATCGGCAATTGGGGTCTTGACAAGAAAGACAGCGCGACTATAGTGAAATCGGAATCGGACAAAAACTGTCTGATTTGTCTGGAGCGAGAACAATCTGAGCATGACCGATACATTTGAGATCATCGACCTGCACGCGAAGGTTGAAGACCGGGAGATACTCAAGGGACTCAACCTGACGATTCGCAAAGGCGAGGTCCACGCGCTGATGGGCCCGAATGGTTCCGGAAAGAGCACATTGGCCAACGCCTTGATGGGCAACCCGAAGTACTCCGTGACGCAAGGTAAGATCCTGATGAAGGGGGAAAACCTTCTTGAGATGGAACCTGATGAACGAGCCCGCAAAGGTCTCTTTCTTGCCTTTCAGTATCCGTGCGAAGTCCCTGGCGTGCGTCTGAGCAACTTCCTGCGGTTGGCATGCAATGCGCGCGTCGGCAAGGAAATCGACCCGATGGGGTTCTACGACAAGCTCGAACAGAAGATGAAGTATCTCGATGTGGACGAGCAGTTCGTGCGGCGCTATCTCAACGAAGGCTTCTCCGGCGGCGAGAAGAAGCGCAATGAGATACTCCAGATGCTGATGCTCGATCCCGAATTCGCCGTCATGGACGAGACCGATTCGGGTCTCGACATCGACGCGCTCAAGGTCGTGTCGCGCGGCGTGAACGAATTACGTGGCCCTGACATCGGGATTCTGATCATTACCCACTACGAGCGGATCCTCCGCTACATCACGCCCGATTTCGTCCACATCCTCGTCGATGGCAAGATCGTGAAGTCCGGCGGAGCCGACCTCGCGACGCATCTCGAAGAGCACGGCTACGATTGGATCACAAAGGAAGCCGAGCCAGTCGCAGCGAAGGGAAAGCAGCCATGAACGCACCGACCACCGAACCAATTCTCGGCGGCACGTACAAGGAGGGTTTTCACGACGACATCAAGGCCCTCCATAAAGTACCGAAGGGCCCGTCACACGAAGTCATCGATTACATGTGCGACGTTAAGGGCGAACCCGACTGGATGCGGCGGTTTCGTCATCGTAGCCTCGACCTGTTTCTGAAGCAGGATCTGCCGGCGTGGATGCCGGGCTTGCGCGACATCGATTACGACGCGATTACCTACTACGCCAGCCCGGTCGAGAAGTCGGCGCGTCGCTGGGAGGACGTGCCCGAAGAGATCCGCCGCACCTACGACAAGCTGGGCATCGCGAAGGAAGAACAGAAGCTTCTCGGCGGGCTCGGCGCGCAAATCGACAGCGAGATGGCGTATCACAATATCCAGGATTCGCTCGCGAAGAAAGGCATCGTCTTCCTGAGTTGCGACGACGGGATGAAAGAATATCCCGACATCTTCAAGGAACACTTCGCGAAGGCCATTCCGCCAGAGGACAACAAGTTTGCCGCGCTCAACTCCGCGTTCTGGAGTGGCGGCTCGTTCGTGTACATCCCGAAGGGTGTGAAGAGCGATATTCCGCTGTCAGTTTACTTCCGCATCAACGCCGAGCAGTTCGGTCAATTCGAGCGCACGCTGATCATCTGCGAGGACGACAGCTTCTGCCATTATGTCGAAGGCTGCAGTGCACCCGTCTACACGACGAACTCGCTGCACGCGGCTGTCGTCGAAATCTTTGTCAAAGAACGCGCCCGCTGCCGCTACACAACCATTCAGAATTGGAGCACTGACGTCTACAACCTCGTGACCAAACGCGCGTTCGCCTACAAGGGCGCGGTCATGGAGTGGGTCGACGGCAATCTTGGCTCCAAGCGCACCGTCAAGTATCCGTCGGTCTACATGGTCGGCGAAGGCGCACATGGCGAGATCCTCAGCCTCGCCTCGGCCGACAAAAACATGTGGCAGGATGCCGGCGCCAAGCTCGTGTTCTACGCGCCGAACTGCACGGGCCGAATCAATTCAAAATCCATCAGCGGCCATGGCGGACGCGCCTCGTATCGTGGCCTCGTCCAAATGAACCCGCAGGCCAAGGATTGCCGCGTGCAAGTCAACTGCGACGCGCTCATCCTCGATCCGCAGAGCCGCACCGACACGTATCCGACGATGGAAGTCGACGGCGACCTCGCGACGGTTGAGCACGAAGCGAGCGTCTCGAACGTGTCGGAGGAACAGATCTTTTATCTCATGAGCCGCGGCATCAAAAAGGAAGACGCCGTCTCTATGATCGTCAACGGATTCATCGAGCCGATCGTCAAAGAGTTGCCGATGGAGTTCGCCGTTGAAATCAACCGGCTCATCAATCTGCAAATGGAAGGTTCAGTCGGGTAAACAGGCAACGGCTGACCGAGAACCCGTGGGGGCGGAGTGGCCCCGCCCCCACCCCAATTCGCCATGACTACAGGAATCTCACAACAGACTCTGGACTCGATCACCTCGGGTGAACCCGCGTGGCTAACGTCCCAGCGGCTTGCCGCGTGGCAGACGTTTGAAAAACTGCCGTTGCCGACCAAGCGTGACGTCGAATGGCAGCGATTCGACCTGAAAGTGCTCAGGCTCGACAAGGTTTCTGTCAGCCACTCCTCTGTGGCTGAAAGACTCACCGGCGCCGTGAAGGACGGCGTGATCTTCTGTGACATGGCCACTGCGGTCGCCAAGCACGGTGACCTCGTAAGGGAATACCTGGGCAAACTCATCGCACCCGAAGAGCCGCGCAAATTTGCCGCACTCCACGCCGCGCTTTGGCAGACGGGAACGTTCGTCTACGTTCCGCGCCAGGTGCGGGTCGAAGCGCCGCTGGAGATTCTGTACGAGTTTAGCGGCCGAAACACCGCAGGCTTCCCACACACACTCGTCGTCGTTGAGCCCGGTGCGGAAGCCACACTCGTCCAAAAATTCGTTGGTGGCCCGACGCCGAGTGACAATGGTGCGATCGGCCTGCACGCCAGTGGCACAGAGGTGTTCGTCAAGGAAGGTGGCCACCTCCATTACATCAGTTACCAAAACTTCGGGGATAACGTGTTCGACTTCACACTGAAGCGCGCCCGGGTCGGCCGCGACGCCGAGATCGACTGGGTCATCGGCCAGTTCGGCGCATCGTTCCAACGCTATGACATCGAGTGCGAGATGGACGGCGAAGGCGGGACGAGCTACATGTACGGCGTCTGCGCCGCCGACCACAACCAGCAGTTCGGGCAATTCACCAAGCAACACCACAAGACGGGCAACACGGTCAGCGATCTGATGTTCAAGAATGTTTTGCGCGATTCCGCCGTGACCAACTACGTGGGCATGATCAAGGTCGAGAAGAACGCCAACGGCACGAACGCCTATCAAGCGAATCGCAATCTCGTGCTTAGCGAAAAGGTCAAGTGCGATACGAAACCGATTCTGGAGATCGAATCGAACCAACTGCGTTGCACGCACGGCGCGACCGTCGGTCGCCTGGAAGAGCAACACATGTTCTACTTGCGCAGCCGAGGTCTTACCGAGGCGCAGGCACGCGATGTGTTGATCGAAGCGTTCCTCGATCCCGTGCTGGCGCGCATCCGGGTTGAAGCTGTCCAGAAGGAGTTCGCGGCGTTGATTCACCAGAAGGTCGTGCGACAGTAATGAACTTTGGCTTTGATGATGTCGAACAAGAGGAAATCCGCGACGATTTTCCCGTTTTGCGGCAGAAGGTCCACGGCAAGCCACTGGTCTATCTCGACAACGCCGCGACATCGCAAAAGCCGCGTCAGGTCATCGAGGCGCTCAACGACTATTACGTCCGCTACAACGCCAACGTCCATCGCGGCCTCCACGCGTTGGCTGAACGGGCGACAAAAGAATACGAGCGCGCTCGCGAAAAGGTCGCGAAATTCATCAACGCACCTGAGACCGAGTCGGTCATCTTCACACGCGGCACGACTGAGGCCATCAACCTCGTCGCCTATTCCTGGGCGCGCAACCATCTCAAGAAGGGCGACGAAATCCTCACGACGTTCATGGAACACCACAGCAACACCGTGCCTTGGTATCAGGTCTGCGAGCAGACGGGCGCGGTCATCAAGCGCATCGAACTGAACGCGAACGGTACGCTGGATCTCGATGATTTCGACAAACTCATCACGGAGCGCACGAAACTCGTGGCAGTCGTTCACGCGTCCAACACGCTCGGCACGATCAACCCGGTTCGCTCGATTGCCGACGCGGCGCACAAGAAAGGCGTGCTCGTCCTCGTGGACGGTGCGCAGAGCGTGCCGCACATGGCGGTGGACGTGCAGGCCCTCGATGCCGACTTCTTCGCGTTCAGCGGCCACAAGATGTGCGGACCGACCGCAAGCGGCGTGTTGTACGGCCGGCGCGATCTGTTGGAAGCGATGCCGCCCTTCATGGGCGGCGGTGAGATGATTAAGGAAGTCTGGTTCGACCACGCAGTGTATAACGATCTGCCATACAAATTCGAAGCGGGCACGCCGAACATCGCCGAGTCCATCGGCCTCGGCGTCGCCGTGGATTATCTCACGCGGATTGGCCTGGACAAGATCCGTCAGCACGAAATGGAAATCACTCGGTACGCGCTCGACCGCCTCAAAGAATTCATCGAGGTGAAAGTCTACGGACCGTCGGACGTCGAGCAGCGCGGTGGACTGGTGGCGTTCACGTTCAGCGACATTCACCCGCATGATCTCTCGACGTTTCTCGACCAGGAAGGCGTCGCAATTCGCGCCGGACATCATTGCACGATGCCGTTGCACAAGAAACTGGGCATCACCGCAACAGCCCGCGCCAGTTTCTACCTCTACAACACGCGAGCCGAGGTCGATGCGCTCATCGAAGCGCTGCGCAAGGCCAAGAAATTTTTCGGGGCCTGCCCGACGGGCCGTCGGCTTGGTTTCTAGTGGCTTGCCGGAGCGGCCGCCAAGCTCTTTTGAGAAAAGAGCTTGTCAGACCGCGGCACTCTGGAGTATTCGGTTGGCATCATCGGGTGGGCGCAATCTTGAGAGAACCAACAGTACTGGTCGTTGAGGATGACGCAGGGATGCGGGAGTTTTTGAAGAACGCTCTCGCTCCTGAGAGTGTCGCAGTTCATACCGTAGCCAGTGGCGAGGACGGAATCAAGCAGGCGCTCTCGCTCAAGCCGGACTTGCTTTTGCTCGATCTGCGCATGCCGTCCATGGACGGGGTCGCCGTTTGCAGGGCCATCCGAAAGAACGAAGAGATTGGGAACATGCCCATTCTCGTGGTCACAGGGTCGCTCTCGCGCGAACAGATTGAGGAATCAATGACCGCAGGCGCTGACGATTTTGTTTCCAAGCCCATCGACACGCAGGACCTGCGCATCCGCGTCCGCGCCCTGCTCAAGTGGAAACATCTTACTGACCCCGTCGAACGACTCCAGCGTTACGTGGAAACCGTCCGCGAGATGAGCGACGAGTCTTCTCCGCCTCCTGCATCTGCGAGCGAGCCGTAAGCACTCGCCCGTTCACTTCCCGTACAGTTCGTTCAGGAGCGCCGCGAGGCGGTAACCAGCGAGCTCGATCTGGTGGCGCGCGATTTGCACGGACTCGTTGACGTATTTTTCCTGCAGTTTGATGTTTCGGGCACCGTAAGGTTCGCCGAGCTTGCCGTAGACTTCGGTGCAGGCGATGGCGTGTGACTCCAGTGCCCATTTCTTAGCGTCAAATGTCAGATCAGGGTTGGTGGGCGCGTCAGGCTCAAGCCGCTTGATCCACTCCTTCATGGCGGGATTGGTCAATACGTCTGTCTCGGGTAGTGGGGGTTGGGCCTTGACCTCACCGTTCTCGTAAAAGCGCCGATAGGCTTCATCCCAGAACGTGTGGAGATTTTTCCCCCACGGCGTGTCCACGAGGTTGGCGACGCTGACGCCGTTGCCGCCTGCGTCGTCCTTGTATTTGTCGTCAGGTTTCGGATGCGGGTTGTATCGCGCGGTGGTGTGCAGCGGCTGGTGAATGTCGCCGACGAAGTGCACTGCCAACGCCAACGCCACGGCCTCTTTCGGCACCAACTGGTCCGTCTTCTTGTTCTTGATCAGATCGACGCAGTAATTCAGCGCCACGACGACGTCACCGTTGGTCCTTGTCAATGTGGGCGGATGGCCGAGCACGTCTGGATCGGTCGCCAGACAGCCGATATCAATGTAATGCCACGGCTTGAATTGGCCTTGGAACGGAGAGTTGAAGTCCTTCCCCTTGATGTCGTCGGGCCAGCAGGCGATGCTGACGGCGTTGTATGGCACACCATTGCTGTCGAGCTGACTGGCCAGTGCATCCACACGCGCACGCGCTTTCGGGTTGAGACGGTCATACGCAATCTGCGCGACGAGCATGTGCCCGGTGCCGTCCCAAGCTCGGGCGTTAGTTACTGCTGCTATCGCCAGAAAACAAGAGGTCGCAATACACTTCCAATTTCTGAACTTCATAGATTTATCTCCGTGTCGTGGGTTAAGAATCGGCATCCGTCGTTGACTTGCCGTCAGAGTATCAGGGAAGGCGCGTATGCTGCGCAAGCATTATGATGCGGGAGCGGAGCCTCCGGCCCTCCGCGTCGCAATGTTCGACGGTTCGATTCGCCCCCGCACCGCACGAAAAAAAGTTGAAACGAATTGGCAGCATGGTGCGTCTCATATGGTGGAGGGTGTGATGATGAGTCGCAGAAAGAAGCAGCTTACACTTTTGGACGTGGTCCGCATCGTGTCGGAGTTCTCCCGAAATGACACGGAAGCGAACTTGACGGTGGCCGATTTGTTGAACCGCGGAGTCGTTCGGATTGATGCCCGCGGTCACACGCGCCGCATCGTCGTGCGCTGAGAGCCCGACGTCGGTTTCTTGTTTTTCGGGCGGGCGATTTATGCTAGTTTAGCCCGCCATGCTTGAGGAGCTCTATCAGGAAATCATCCTTGATCATTACCGTCGCCCACGCAACCGCGGTAAGGTCGATCCCGCTGATTTCAAGGCGCAGGAATACAATCCGCTTTGCGGTGACGAACTCGAAATCACCGCGAAACTGACGGACGGTAAGATTTCCGAAATCAGGTTCGATGGGCACGGGTGTTCGATCAGCCAGGCGTCGGCGTCGATCATGACCCAGAAGCTGCTCGGCAAAACCCCGGGCGAGGCCGAAGCCTTCATCCACAGTTTTCTGAGAATGATGCGCGGCCAGATTCCGTTCGGGGGCAAGGAGCTCGGCGAACTGAAAGCCCTGGAAGGCGTGCTGAAGTTTCCCGTGCGTGTCAAGTGCGCGACACTGGCCTGGCACACGGCACAAGAGGCACTCGGCAAAAAAGCCTCGACAGCGTCGTAACGCTGCGTTTCCCGATGCAATTCCAGAAGCACTTCACGCTGGAGGAGGCGCGGGCATTGCTCCCGCACCTGCGACGCATTTTCCAGGACGTTCACCGCCGCCGCGATCGGATTCGCGACGGCGACGACAAGCTTGGCAAACTGTTGCAGCAGTCCTGCGGAGACCTCGGCGGCCGCACAGTCAACGGCCTGCTGATGGATTTGCTGCAGATGAATGGCCAACTGCAGCGCATTCAGGAGATGGGCGTCATGGTCAAGGACCTTGATCGGGGACTTCTCGATTTCCCGTCCATCCGTGACGGACGCGAGGTGTTTCTGTGCTGGGAACTCGACGAGGACGACATCGAATTCTGGCACGACCTCGACGCCGGCTACGCGGGCCGCGAGCGACTCTAGTACCCGATGGGCTGCGCTGCAGTTTCCACCGAAAAGGTCGTCGGCTTCCACTCACCGTTCACGTCGCGACGATATGCGTTGCGCTCCATCACGACTGTCCCGTCGGGTTTACGCACTTCGGTCTCGACAATCTTCCGCTGCGGGACCAGCGATCCGACGGGTTGCTCCTTCGGAGCATACTGCGACTGACCCTCCTCAATCGTCTCGCGCCGAACGGAGCCGTTGGGATCTCGCGTTTCTGTCGTCAGAACCTTGCCGACATTCTGCCATGTTGTCCCGCTCGGACTTTGAATCAACACTTCGGTGCTCGTCGTGTTCCCGTCAGTGCGAATGGTTGCCGTTTCACGCGAGGTTACACTCAAACCGCCGTCCATATGGTTGGGCGTCATGATCTTGCTGACGACCTGTTTGGTGTTGGCGTCGCTCTCAACGGTTGTCTGCTCGATCCGTCGTTGCGGCTGAAGCGCGCCGCCGCCGCCTGTTCGCTTCTCGACGGTGATAGTGCTAAGCGATCCGTCGGGGTTCTGTCGTGTCGTAGAGGCGATCTGGCCCTCGAGAACGAGTTTGCCGCTGCTATCGCGGCGGTAGGTCGACGTGTTCGATTGCTCGCCCGCGGCTGTCTTGTTTGTTTCTGTGGTCACCCGGCGCGTGGCGCGCTCGCCGCCCTGACGATCCTTCTCGACGGTTTCGATAACTGTCTCCGTCGTATTCGGATTGGGCTGGCTCGTTGTGGCGGTCGTAGTGATCAGATCAAAATAGCTCCCGTCGCCGAGCCGTGCCCGAGTAACGGATTCCGAACGGGTCGTCGTGTCATTGACCTTCGTCTCCTTGGTCTCAACCGTCAGCGGCACAACGGTTCGGTCCATGGTGCCGACATTGATTTGCAGACCAGTGACGGATTTGTCGTTCGACTGTTGGCCCGTGATGCTGACCTGTGCGGACGCGGTCGTGACCACTGTGATACCGAGAACAACGCTGACAAGCCAAAACTGTCTCATGCACCCTCCTTCAGTGGTGACAATCTACCGGCATCGGGGTACACCCGCAAGTGCTAATGCGCGGATTCTCGTTGTTCAGCTCTGACATTTGGGACAGAAATACGTGCTGCGTTGCGCCTGCACAATGCGGCGAATCCGTGTCTTGCACCGACGACACCTTTCCC
>Ga0335085_10014058_pt1 | contig 11702 bp, 12 predicted proteins | sample Lox_Sample_45_FD_206712 | JGI IMG/M metagenome (GOLD analysis project Ga0335085, IMG submission 206712) | Soil microbial communities from Loxahatchee National Wildlife Refuge, Florida, United States - Lox_Sample_4.5 | ecosystem: Environmental > Terrestrial > Soil > Wetlands | place: USA...
AGCTTTCCTTCCTGACCACCACCAGCAGCCTGGCGCTGGTGGTGGTGCTCGGCACGCTCCTCGCCTGGCGGGTGACGCGCAATCCGGGCCGCCTCTCCCGCCTCCTGGAGATCCTCTCCCAGCTTCCCGCGGTCATTCCCCCCGCCGTCGCCGGAGTGGGGCTCCTGCTCGCCTTCGGGCGCCGCGGGCTGTTGGGTGGCTGGCTGGACCGGTTCGGCGTCGGCGTGGCGTTCACCACCACGGCCGTGATCCTCGCCGAGAGCTTCGTCTCGGCGCCCTTCTTCATCCAGGCCGCCATCGCCGCCTTCCGCCGGGTGGACGAGAACCTGATCGTGGTGGCCCGCACCCTGGGGGCCTCGCCCTTCCGCACCTTCCTGCGCGTCGGCCTGCCCATCGCCGCACCGGGAATGGTGGCCGGGGCGGCGATGAGCTGGGCCCGGGCAGTAGGGGAGTTCGGCGCCACCCTCCTCTTCGCCGGCAACCTCACCGGCCGCACGCAGACCATGCCGCTCGCCGTCTACACCAGCATGGAGTCCGACCTGCGGGCCGCGCAGGCCCTCTCCATCATCCTGGTGACGGTCGCCTTCGCCATCCTCTTCGTCCTCCGGAGGGTGGCGGCGGGCAGGGCGCTGCCGGGGACCGAGGTGCGCGGTGCTTGAGATCGCCCTCGCCCGCAAGCTGGGAGCGGTCCAGATCCGCGTCGATCTGCTCCTGGAGCGCGAGACGGTGCTGCTGATAGGCCCCAACGGCGCGGGCAAGTCCGTTCTCCTGCGCCTGCTCCTGGGCGTGCTTCCGCCCGACGCGGGACGGGTGGCGCTGGAGGGGAGGGTGCTGTTCGACGCGGAGCGAGGGGTCGACCTGCCGGCCGAGGACCGCGAGCTTGGCTACCTGCCCCAGGACTACGCCCTCTTCCCGCACCTGAGAGCGATCGAGAACGTGGCCTTCGGCCTCTCCCGCCTGCCCCGCGCCGAGCGGCTCCCCCGCGCCCGTGCCTGGCTGGAGCGCCTGGGGGTGGCCCACCTCGCGGGGCGGTTCCCGGCCGGGCTCTCCGGGGGAGAGCGGCAGCGCGTGGCGCTGGCCCGGGCCCTGGCCCGGGGTCCCAGGGCGCTCTTCCTGGACGAGCCGTTCGCCTCGCTCGACCCCATCGCCCGCCGCGACCTGCGAGTCTCCCTGCGCGAGTGGCTGCGCGATTGGCGGCTGCCGGCGCTGATCGTCTCCCACGACCCGGCCGACGCCGTGCTGGCCGGGCGCATCGCGGTGATCGAGCAGGGCCGGGTGGTGCAGCAGGGCACCCTGGCCGAGCTGCGGCGTGCCTCGGCCTCCAGCTTCGTGGCGGGGTTCACGGAAGGGCTGCAGTAGTAGTCGTCGCTCACACCGGACGCGATGTCAGGTTCACTTGACATCGCAAGTGTCCACGGACCAAGCTGCCGGCCGCAGCCGCAGCTTTCCTCGCAGCACTCCGGAAGGAGCGGTGATGGGCCGGCGACTCCTCCTCGCAGCGGCACTCTTCCTCACGCCCCTGGCCTCGCGCGCCGTCAACGTCCCCCTGCCCGTGGAGGGGTCGACGCTCAACCTGACGGTCTTCGTCCAGCCCCAGATCCTGATCAACGAGAACGGGACCCCGGATGGCCTGGGCGCCAGCTACGACCTCTTCATCCGGCGCTCGCGCTTGCAGGTGAACGGCGATTTCAGCCGGCACTTCAGCTACTACTTCCAGGTCGACAACACCAACTTCGGAGAGTCCGGCAACTTCACCGGCCGGATGATCGTCCAGGACGCCTGGGTGGCCTGGGCCCCGATGGGCAACACCGGCCCCGCCGTGCTCTTCGTGGAGGGCGGGATCATCTACTACCCCATCTCCCGCGCCGTGCTCACCAGCAGTTCCAGCCAGCCCACGGCCGAGGGACATCCCGACGTGCTGCGGGGCTTCAGCAGCACCTTCTACCCGGCCAACCGCACCGACGGCGTGCAGGTCCGCGGCTGGGCCCTGGGCAAGAAGCTGGGGTTCCGCGGCGGGCTCTACGAAGGCATCCAGCCCAGCGCGGCCGACCCGGGCGTCAACCGAAGCGGAGCCCGGCGCTGGGCGCCTTCGTCAACTACGACATCGTGGGAAGCGAGGAGGGCGGCTTCCTCTACCAGAGCGTCTACTTCGCCAAGGAGCCGATCCTCAGCCTCTCCGCGGCCGGCACCTACCAGTCGAAGGCGCTGCGGGTGGCGAAGGGCGTGACCGACCAGAGGTCCCTGGCCGGTACCCTCTTCCTCGACTACCCCTTCTCCGAGCAGCAGGAGATGGGGTTCATCCTCTCCGGCTACGACTACGCGAACGGCACCGGCTCCCGCGACACGGGCATCGCCTTCAGCGCCGACCTCTGGTTCCGCTACCGGTTCATCCGCCCGTACGTGTCCTGCGAGTACTTCAACTCCGCCGACTGCCCCACCGACGGCAGCGCCACCGCCGCGCAGTGCGCCGCCGTCCACACCGCCGACAGCCGCAACTTCCGCGGGGGGCTCGACTTCTACATCAACAAGAGCCAGAACCACGTCACCCTGGAATTCTCGCTCAACCGCGGCCAGTCGGCCTGGGGAGCCCAGAGCATCACCGCGGCGGCGGCCGGCTACGTCCCGGCCATCGCTCCGGGCTCCTTGCCGCTGACCAGCCTGGGCCGGTCAGCCAGCAAGTCGTTGCTGACGCAGGGGATCGCGTACTTCTGAAGTTCCTCAGTCGTCGCGATCGCTGTCGCAGGGCGGGGCCGGGAGCACTTCCCAGGTGAAGTTGTCCCCGTGCTGCTGCGTCCAGAACCAGCGCCAGCCGTCGCGGAAGATGGTGGGGACCTTCGCGCCCAGGATCCCGTGCACCGACGGGTCCCCGTCGGAGACGTGGGGGCCGGTGACCTCGTTGTCGCCCTCGTTCTTCCCGAAGCCGCCGTTGGCGGAGTCGAGGGTAGCCGAGGGATCGCGCCCTTCCGCGAGCCAGCGGATCGGCTGGGCGCCGCGGGAGTAGTCCACCCGGACGTCGAAGACGAAGCCGGAGTCGAGGGCGTTGCGCTGGGTGTGCAGGGTGTCGCCCGCGTCCTCCACCGCGATCAGCAGATCGCGGGAGAGGAAGGTGACGTTGTCCAGCCCGGCCACCGCCTGGTTCCCCTGGAAGAGGATGGAGATCCGGCCGTGGTTGGCCGAGGGGCTGCCCTGGCTGAGCTTGAAAAGCGAGGTCCAGCCGCCGGCGGCGCAGGTGCCCGGCCCGACGCCCCCGTTCTCCGCGCTGGTGGCGTTGGTGTCGCCCGTCTCGGCGAAGTAGAACTCCCTGAAGCTCGTGCCCGGGCGGAAGACGCCGTTCTCCGGCCGCTTGAAAGGCGTCCCCTTGGCGGCCCGGGCCAGCGGGCCGGCGGTGAAGATGGCGTTGCCGTCCGTCGCCGTGTCGTGGATGGTGACCCAGTTGGTGGCGAAGGAGCGGCCGTAGGTGCGCAGGAGCACCTGGTCCGGGGCGCAGAGCGCCGCTTGCGACTCGAAGGTGACCGGCTGCCCGGCATCGTTCAGCACCTGCAGCACCTGCAACTTGCCGTTGTGCAGGTCGCCCGGCCGCCGGGGCAGGAATCGATAGAGGTAGCTGTTCGGCTGCTTGGCCGTGGTCCCCGGCTTGTTGGGGCCGCCGATGTCCTCGACGATCCAGACGTTGCCGTCGGAGTCGTTCTGGATGCCCTCATAGCCGCCGCGGCCTACCGATCCGGAAATGTCCTCCACTACCGAGGGGAAGGTGACCGTGGCCGCATAGGTGGGGGCGGAGGGGTTCTCGGTGGTGAAGAGCAGGCGTTGCGCGAACGGGTCCCAGGTGGAACCGTCGATGGGAGCGATGGGATTGCCGGCGTTGTCCTTCGAGGCCATCAGCGTCACCCGGTGGGCGCTGTCCGCGTCGAGGTTGATGCGGGTGATCAATCCCTGGCTCCTTCCGCTGGCGTCCGGCGCCCCGGCCTCGTGACCCTGGAAGAGGAAGTGGGTGCCGTAGTCGTAGCCCGGGTCCGCGCCCTTCTGGTGATGGAGGACGAGATAGGTGTTCTTGTCCGGCTCGGTCTTCTGCGCCTCCACCGGAGAGGTCTTCGAGGCGGGGACGAACTGCGGGGCGGTGGCGTCGTCGGGGCTGGGAGCGTCGTTCTCGTAGCCGTACCAGCCGATGATCCCCTGCGGGTTCTCCAGCGGCGTGGAGCCCTGGGCGGCGATCGCCGTGCGCAGCTCCCTGGAGAGCTGCGACAGCGGCGCGTACCCGGCGGCCTTCCCGTTGGCGGCCGGCACGTGCGTCAGCCTCGGCCCGGACCCGGACCAGTCCGCTCCGGCGGCCAGCGCGGCGGCGGCGATTGCGACGGCCAAAGCTCTCCCCGACATCCGGTTCATGCTCCCTCCCTTGGATTGCGAGCGGGCGCATCCTAGGGAGCGGGGCGGGGGAGGAAACGAACATCTCGGCAACGCCGAGGCGAAGAATCGGTTACGAAAGGTGCTTCAGCGCCCGCGGCGCCACCTTCTGCTCGTCCCAGCGCTCGAGCTGCGCGGCCACGATCTTGCCCAGCTGCCGCCGCTCCTCCCGCTGCTCGCGCAGGAGCAGCGGCCGCCCCTTCACCAGGCCGATGCGCACGTCGACGTCGTGGAGCTGGCCCAGCGACGCCTGCAGCGCCTTGAGATCGGCCAGAAGGCGGGGAAGGGCGGCCGGCAGCCGGTCCTCGCCCATCTCGATCAGGTACCGGGCCTGCTTCACCGCGATGCGCGCGCGATGCAGGGAGCGGGGCGCGGGCTTCGAGCGGGCGCGCTCCAGGCGCTCCTCCAGGCGCCCGAGGCTCTTGCGCACCACCTTCCTCGCCCTCTTGCGCCGGAGCGCGGTCGCCTGCGCCCCGGCCTCCAGCAGGGCGGGCATCGCCCTGCCGTTCCAGCTCCGCAGCGCGGCCGCCAGCGCCCGCTCCGCCCTCCGCAGGCGCGCCTTTCTCTGCCGGGTGAGTGCGGCGTCCCGCTTCCCCAGCCAATCCACCTGGAGCTGGAGATCGCGCACCTCCCCCAGCGCGTCCTGCAGCTCCTTCACCCCCGGCTCCAGGCCGCGCAGGCGGAGCAGCCGCAGGCTCGCCCTCAGCCGCCGGGTCGCGACGCGCATGCGGTGCACGGCGTCGGGTTCCGGCAGCTTTGCCGCGTGCCGCTGGACTTCCTGCAGCCGCTCGGCGATCTGGCGGGAGGTCTTCATGCGGCGCGCACTATAGCAGCGGGCCCTCCGCGGCCCCGCTCAAGCCATGCGCAGGGTGCGCAGCGGCCGCAGCGTGGGGGTCTTCTTCACCTGGTGGGCCGCCATGCGCCGGAGGATGCCGTCCAGCATGCGCACCGCGTCCGCCACGTGGGGCCCCTTGTTGAGCATGACGCACTCCGCGCGCTCGCTCATGGCCGCGTCCGTGATCTCCGCCCGGGAGGGGAGCCCCTTGCGCGCCAGCGTCTCCAGCACTTGCGTCGCCCAGACCACCGGGACGTGGGCCGCCTCGCAGACCCAGAGCATCTCCTCCTGCACCTCGGCCAGCCTCTCGAATCCGCACTCGACCGCCAGGTCCCCCCGCGCGATCATCACCCCCACCCGGGGAAGGCGCAGGGCGGCGAGGAGGATGCGCCCCAGTTGCTCGAAACCCCGGCGCGTCTCGATCTTCAGGAGCACGCCGAGGTGCGAGGCCCCGAGGCGCCGGAGCTCGGCCTGCAGCGCCAGCACGTCCTGCGGGTCGTGGACGAAGGAGAGGCCCACCAGGTCGGCGTGGCCGGCGACGAAGGGCAGGTTCCTCCGGTCCTCGGCGGTGAGCGCGGGCAGGCGCAGCGCGCTCGCCGGCAAGTTGATCCCCTTGTCCGCGCCCAGGCGGAAGCCGCCCGGCCGCGCCCCCGTGATCTCCACCAGGGCCCGGTCGCGCGAGGCCTTCCGGATCACTCCGCCCAGCTTGCCGTCGTCGAACCAGACGGGATCCCCCGCCCGCAGCTGCGAGAGGACCTCGGGCAACGAGCAGGGGATCTGCGCCGGGATGCTTCCCTGGCCGGGCCTGCCCGGCTTCTGCCCCCGCCGGAGGATCAAGGAGTCCCCCTGGTGCAGCAGGATCCGCCGGGCGAGGGCGGGCACCTCGGCGACCGCGGCCCGCCTGTTTCCGCAACGCAGCTCCGTGCCGGGCTCCACCCAGGCGCCGGCCTCGGCCAGGGCGAATCCCTGGCCCTGGTAGCGGAGCAGGCGGGACTTCCCGCGCAGATCGCGCAAGCGGATCCGGTCGCCCTTCCCGAGCGATACGAGGAAGGAGGCCGGGGTCACCGGCAAGACCGCGTCGGCGGCCTCGGGCGTCGGGTCGCCGGGATTGCAGAGCCAGACGCGGGCGGGAGCACGGACGCGGCCGCGCTCGTCGCGCTGCGGGTGCCAGGAGAGCACTCGCGGTCCGGGAGCGATGGCGCCGGTGCGCAGCTTGGGGCCGGCGAGATCCATCAGCACCTTGCAGGGCCGGCCGGTGTGCTGCTGGGCCAGGCGCAGGTTGGCGATCATCCCTTCCCAGGCCTCGGGCCCGTCGTGGGCGCAGTTGATCCGCATGCAGTCCATGCCGGCCTCGAGCAGCTCGGCCACCAGGGCCGGCCGGGTGGCGGCCTCGGCCGGCATGGTCACCATGATGCGCACGGAGCGATCGGCGGACGCCGGCCCCAGGAGCAGTTCGGTGTTCCGTGCCAGAAGCCCGCGCGAGCCGGCCAGTCCGGCCGTGCCGGGATGGAGGAGCGGCGGGCGAGCCTTGCCGGAGAGGATGGCGAGGATGCGCAGGAGCTGCCCGATGCTCTCCAGGACGTGGCCTTCGCAGCGCCCCAGCGAGGACAGGCCGAGCTCCGCCAGCGAGTGCTGCAGCTCGCGCAGGTCGTGGCCGCGCAGCGCCAGGTAGTGGATCAGGTTGCGCGCGCTCCGCTCGTGCTGCGGCGCAGCCGCCTTCACCTCGGCCGCGAAGCGCGACTCGGCGTCCAGGGCATGGCCGCGGAGCAGGTCGAGACGCTCGCGGAGGTGCTCCGCACCGAGCTGGGACACAGCGCGCACGTCCGGGCTCCGCATGTCCACCTTGAAAGCAGGACGAGGGCCAAGGCGGCTCCTCTGCCGCCCGGCTGTCCGGGCGAAGCGTTTGCGCATCGCCTCGGGGGTCCGCGCCACGGCTGCACCGACACGCAATCGTCACGTTCATGTGACCTGGACGGTGCAGGCAGGGGCGTACAGTCCGCGGCCGATGAGCGTCACTGTCCTCGTCCGATTCGCGGTCCTGCTCGCGCCCGTGGTCCTCGCGCTGGGAGCCTGGGCCGCCGCCTGGTACTTCCTCTCCACCGAGAGCGACCTGCTGGCAAAGTAGCCCCCGCGGGGCCGGCCGGTGCTATGGTGCGCCCCCTCTCCAGCGGCGGAGGACGCGCATGCAACTGTACGTGGTGCGACATGGGATTGCGGTCGAAGGCAGCGACGGAATGCCCGATGGCTCCCGGCCCCTCACCGAGAAGGGCCGCCGGCGGTTCCTCAGGACCGCCCGGGCCTTCGGCAAGCTGGGGCGCAAGCTGGACCTGATCCTCACCAGCCCCTTGGTGCGCGCCGTGCAGACGGCGGAGATCCTCGCGGGAGCGAGCAAGCACGGCAAGGTGGGCGTCCTGGAGGAGCTGGACCCGAAGTTCGAGGCCCCGGCGCTCCGCGCCGCCGTCGCCGGGCGCGCGGGAAAGGCCGGCACCGTGGCGGTCGTCGGCCACGAGCCCCAGCTCTCCTCCCTGCTGGCGCTGCTCTGCGAGGTTTCCCAGGCGGACATCGACCTGAAGAAGGGTTCCATCGTCCGGCTGGACGCCGCGGATCTGGCCGAGGAAAAGTCCGATGCGCGCTGGTGGATGAAGGCGAAAGGCAACCGGGTGAAGGGGCTGCCCCTGCAGAAGCAGGCCAAGGCGCCGCGGGCCCCGGCGAAGGCCGCATCCGGCAAGTCGAAGCGCGCGGCGAAGCACCAGGCGCGCAAGCGCACGGCGGCCGCAATCCCGCCCAAGGCCGCGCGGCCGGCCACCGGCGCGGCTGTCAGCGTTTGATCGGCTTGCAATCTTTGCAAAGTTGTCACGCGGGCCGCCTTTTCCGTTGCAGAGAATCTGCGGATGATTCGCCTCTACCTCGTGCGCCATGCCGTGGCCACCGAGCCGGGAGAAGGCGCCCCTCCGGACGACGCCTTGCGGGCGCTCACCGCCCGGGGGCGGCGCCGCTTCCGCAAGAACGCGCGCGCGTTCGCCGGGCTGGGCGAGGAAGTGGAGCTGATCTGCACCAGCCCGGTCCTGCGCGCCGTGCAGACCGCCGAGCTGCTCGCCGCGGCGGTGGGCCACGACGAGGTGCAGGTGCTGGAGGAGCTGCGGCGGAGCGGCGGGGTGGGAGCGCTGCTGGAGAAGCTCTCCACCCTCCAGGTCCGCTCGCTGGCCCTGGTGGGGCACCGGCGCCTGCTCAAGGAGCTGGCCGTCGTCCTCAGCGGCATCGCCGTGGGCCAGGCGTCGCGGGTGCGCTTCAAGCGGGGAGCGATCGCGCGGATCGACGTGCGCAAGATGTCCGCCGACTCGGGAGCGCCCCGCTGGTGGCTCGCGCCCTCGGGCAAGCCGCTGCGCGACGGCCTGCCCCTGCACGACGACTCACCGGGGTGAGGCCGCACAGGCCAGCAGCGCCAGTCCCTCGAAGAGCAGGTGCGCGCCCAGGTGGCAGGTGAGGTCGGCGTGGTCCAGCGCCGGGCACACCTCCACCAGGTCCATGCCCGCGAGCTTCTTCCCGCGCAGCGCCCGCAGGAGCTGGAACGACTCGCGCGAGGTGAGGCCCCCGGGGACCGGTGTGCCCGTGCCCGGCGCGAACGCGGGATCGACCGCGTCCACGTCGAAGGACACGTACACCGGCCCTTCGCCCAGGCGTTCGCGCACCTCCAGCGCGACGGCGCCCATTCCCCGATCCTCGATCTCCGCCACCGTCACCTGCCGGGCCTCGTGCGCCCGGGCGAACCCGCCGTCGGTCAGCTTCCCCCACGTGGCCCGCAGGCCCACCTGCACCAGCCGGCCCGGGGCGATCAGGCCCTCGCTGAGGGCGTGGCGGAAAGGCGTCCCGTGGTGGTGGGGCGCGCCCCAGGTCTCCGGCGGGCTGGTGTCGAGGTGCGCATCGACGTGCAGCACCGCCAGCGGACCGTGCTTCCGGAAGAGGGCGCGGAGGACGGGGAGGGCGACGGAGTGATCTCCGCCCACCACGAAGGGAACCGCTCCCGCCGCCGCGAGGGCTTGCACCTCCTGCTCCACCGTTTCCCGCATCGCGCCGGGGTCGAAGGGGGGGAAGGCGACGTTTCCCGCGTCCACCGCGCGGATGCGCTCGAAGACGTCCACGCCCTGCTCGGGATGGACGGACTGGACGAGCGCGCTCACCCGCCGCAGGTGCCAGGGCGCGAAGCGCGCGCCGGGCTGGTAGGTGGTGCCCGCGTCGAAGGGGACCCCGATCAGCGCCGCATCCGCCTCACCCAGGGCGCGCGGGTCGGCCAAGGGAAGGCGGAAGAAGGGGATCTGGCCGGTGCGGATGTACTCAAGCGCGCTCTGCTGCGGCATCCGGGGCCTCCAGGCAGCGGGTGAGGAACTCGTGCGCCCTGTGGGAGAGCTCGAGGTCGCTGGTCCAGGCGGAAGGGACCAGCTCCGCCCCCCAGCGCAGGCGGACGCGGATGCGGTCGCGTCCCGCCACCGCCAGGTAGTGGGGCAAGAAGGAAGCGTCGCCCGTCCAGCTCAGGCCGGGCGACTGCCAGCGGATGGCCACCGGGACCACGGGCACCCGGGCGATGCGGGCGGCGCTGAAGCAGGCGGGCTTGAGGGGAAGGACGCGCTCGCCTTCGCTGGTGGTGCCCTCGGGGAAGTTGAGGATGGAGGCGCCTTCCCGCATCGCCCGGGCCATGGCCCGCAGCACGCAGGCGCCGCTGGTGGAATGGGAGCGGGCCACGAACTGCACGCCGCCGCGCTCGCAGAGCGTCCCGATCAGCGGCCAGCGCCGGACCTCCTCCTTGGCGACGGGCAGGGCGGGGGCGCGCGCCAGGATCACCAGGGGGTCGAGGTAGCTGACGTGGTTGCTGACGATCAGGGCCACGCCCGGAGGCGGATGCCCTTCCTCCTCCAGCTTCACCGCGTGCAGGTCGAGCAGCAGCCGGGAGATCTGTTGAAGCACGGTGGCCCGCGAGCGCAGGTCGGGGGCGTCTTCCAATGCGCGGAGGAAGGCCAGCCGGCCCGCCATCTCCGCCGCGATCGAGGCCGTGCCCACCACCCGCCGCACCTGCCGGACCAGCTTCACGCCACCTCTTCCTTGGCCGCGGCCAGCGTCGCCTCGTCGGGGAGGATGCCCAGGCGCTCCATCCGCGCCCGCAGCGCCTCGAAGGCGGGGCGGTCGATGCGGGAGACGATGCGGTCGTCGCCGGGCTCGTAGAAGTCCTTGCGCACCTCCACCTCGCGGGCGCCGAGCACGGCGTGGATGGCGCGGGCCGAGCTGTTCTCCTCCTTGACCGTGAACCAGCAGGAGTCGACCCGGTGGGCGATGGCGCCGATCAGCGTGCGCACCAGGCGCAGCGCCAGGCGGGTCCCCTGGAAGCGGGGAGCCACCGCCAGGGTGGTGCAGTAGGCCTCGCGGCCGCGGACGAAGCAGAGCACGTAGCCCGCGGGCTGTCCGTCGGAGAGGGCGATGAAGCAGGTGTCGGTGAAGAACTCGCAGCAAAGGCGCACGTAATAGGGGCCCAGCGTCTTCTCCCCGCCGGCGCCGAACACGTCGTCTTCCAGCCGCATCAGCGGCGCGAAATCCTCCGAACGGAGCGGGCGGATTTCCCAGCGAGCCATTTGCACCTCCGGGAACGCGTTTGCAATCCATTAGCAAACGCGGGTGACGTCCCGGTGGAGCGGCGGCAATAAATTGCGTCAGCGCAGTGGCAAGATGCGCTCGACCAGCGGCCAGCTCTCGCCGGCGGTGACGTGCAGGTAGCGCCCGGACGTGCCGCGATGGAGCGCTTCCCGCGGAATGGTAAGCGAAGCTGCGCCGGCGGCGTCGGCCGAAAGGCCGGCGTGGAAGACGCGGGTGAAGTCGTCCACGTCGAGCCAGACCTCGACGCGCGCCCCGCCGGCGGGCTTGCCGTCGGCCCGGGCGGCGCGGAGGTCGAGGTGCAGCCCGGCCTGCCCTTCGCTGGTGACGGCGGCGAGCGCCCAGAGGTGGGGGTCGCGGCCGCCGAATTCATCGTCGGGGAGCGCGTCCAGGGTGGCGAGCGCGCGCCGCCAGCGCGCCGTCGCCTGGGCGAGGAAAGGCAGGTGCACCTTGTCCGGCGTGTCGGCGCTGGTGTGGTACCAGGGCGTGTCGCAGGCGGTGGAGGCGCCCGGCACGCCGAAGCGGTAGAGGCCCTGGATGTCGGTGGGGATCACGCCGCCGAACATCGCCGGCACCATCTCCATCCCCACGCAGACGGGATAGAGCTCGTCCAGGGCGGTGGCGCGCAGCGGGCCCTCCAGGGCGCTGGTGTGGGCGAGGGCGCGGATGTCGTCGGGCCCCGCGCCGGGGATCTCCAGGTTCACGAACGCCGCGGTGGGCTCGCGCCCCTCGACCAGGTGCTTGCGCAGGTAGTCGTAGCCGCCGAAGAGGCCCAGCTCCTCGCCATCCCAGGCGACGAACACCAGCTTGCGCCGCCGGGGCACGCGCG
>Ga0335085_10014059_pt1 | contig 11702 bp, 15 predicted proteins | sample Lox_Sample_45_FD_206712 | JGI IMG/M metagenome (GOLD analysis project Ga0335085, IMG submission 206712) | Soil microbial communities from Loxahatchee National Wildlife Refuge, Florida, United States - Lox_Sample_4.5 | ecosystem: Environmental > Terrestrial > Soil > Wetlands | place: USA...
GCGATGTTGCCGAACTGCAGGCCGAGGAGGCAGAACCCGGCCGCGGCGACAAGCGCGATGGTCGCGCCCTCGGACAGGCCCGGCAGGCCGATGCTGGCGATCACCGGAATGGCGATCGCGAACAGGATCGGCACCGGGATGAAGCCCCACTTGTCCAGGGGCCGCATGATGACGAGCCCGCCCAGCGTGCCGGCGAACTGGAAGGCGGTGGTGGCGAGGCCGGCATGCTCGACCGAGACGCCATTGGCCGACAGGATCGTCGGGATCCACTGGTTCACGAAATAGAAGATCATCAGGTTGATGGCGTTCGAGAACCAGAACAGCGGCGTGATCCAGGCGAGCCGTCCCTTGAAGATCGCCGTGTAGGAGAATTTCGCGCGGTTGTCCTCGCCGCCGATCACGAAATGCGACGCGGGATCGAGCGCGAGGCCGGGCTGCATCCGACGCAGCAGCGCGACGAGCCGGGGATGGCGCTCGGTCTTGAGCGACAGGAACTTCACCGATTCCGGCAGCGTGAAGACGACGAGGATCGCGACCAGGATCGGCACGATGCCGCCGATCGTGAAGAGGATGCGCCAGCCATGATCGGCCATGAGCCGCGCGCCGACGATGCCCGGCAGCCCGCCGCCGAACGTCACGCCCGAGAACATCAGCACGAACAAGGTCGCGCGCAGCCGCCGCGGCGCGTACTCGTTGACGAGCGCCACGGTGATGGGCAGCACGCCGGCGATGCCGAGCCCGGCGATGAAGCGCAGATAGATCAGCGTGGTCAGATCCTGCGCCAGCACCGAAGCCCAGGTGAACACGCCGAAGAAGATGCCGCCGATGACGATGGCGTTGCGGCGCCCGTAATGGTCGGAGATCCAGCCGAGAATGAGCGGGCCGAACAGCCCGGCGAAAAGCCCGGCGCTGAACAGGCCGCCCAATTGCGCGGGCGCCACGTGCCATTCGCGGATGAGCGCGGGCGCGGCGATCGCGGCGGCGCCGATGTCGTACCCGTCCACCATCACGACGAGGAAGGCGACGACGATGAGCTGGATGTGGAACGCGCCGATCTTCTGCCGGTCGATGATCGGCGCGAGATCGACGGTACGGACGGCGGCCATGGCGTTTTCCTCGGCGGCGGTTCTGCGGCGGGTCAATTTAGCGCGACGATCACGGCCAGTGCCAGCCGAGGACCGCGAGCCAGCTATGCGGCAGCGGCAGGGAATCGGCGCTCGCGGAGATCGCGATCACGCCGAGGAACGACAACGCCGTCGCGATCAGTACCTGCGGATCGAACACTTCGTGCTCCGGGTTGAGCCAGCGCGAGAAATAGATGCGGATGACATTGCTGAGCGCGGCGATCGGCGCGACCACCGTCACGGGCGCCAGCGAGATCGCCATGTAATAGAAGATCTGCGACACGTAGACCATGACAGCGGAGAACAGGAACCATTTGGTCGCCTGCGGCGAAATGCTGCGAAACTGCCGCCATTGCCCGCCCAGGAGCAGCAGGAACGGGACGACGACGAGGGCCGCGGTCGAGCCGATCACGCCGCCGGCGAGGCCGGCCGAGAGGCCCAGCCCGTGCGAAGCGAAGCGCAGCAGAACCGGGCTCAAGCCGTAGCACACCGAGGCGAGCGCGGCGAAGATGTAGCCTTCCGCCAATTTCGGCGTGAAGTCCGGTCGGGGTGCGGAGCGTGCCGTGTCGCGCGAGGCGACCGCGGGGCCGACGACGATGAGGACGATACCCAGGATCCGCAGCACGGTGAGCGTCTCGCCCAGGAACGCGATGGCGAGGACGAGCGAGACGACGAGGTTGAACTGCAGCACCGGCCCGGCGAGATTGGTGCCGATCGCGCCGAGCGCCCGGTAGTTGGCATAGCGGCCGACGATGAAATGGCTAAGGCCGGTTGCCGCGAACACGAGCGTCGATTCGAGCGGAAGCATGGCGAAGATCGACGCCTGGCCGAACAGGAAGAGCGCCGCGACGAACATCGGCACGCCTGCGGGGATCGATATCGCCGTCGCCTGAACGGCCGAGCCGCTGATTACGCCGCGGCGGACGGCGGCGTTCGACCACGCGAACGTTCCGGCGCAGATCAGCGCCAACACCGCTCCCAGCACGCGTTTCTCTCCCGAGATTTTGTCTCAAACTATCCGAATTAGACGGTAGCGCAAATTCGCTTGCCGCATATCGTCGTTGCGAGAACGGGAGCGAGGCAGCAATCTGCCGCTGCCGGTACACCGCTTGCCCCGCCCGCATCGACCATGAACCCCGCCCTCTGATGCTGTCCGCCCTCTCCCTCGCCGTGGGCGATGCCGTCGCGCCGGCGCAGCGCCGCGCGCTCTTCCTGAGCCTCGGTCTCGCGCTCCTGCTGCTCGTTGGGCTCTGGCTCGCGGCGACGGCGCTCATCATGGCGATCCACGTCAGCGGATTGCCGGGGATCGACACGCTCGTCCATGTCTTCGGCAGCGTTGCCGCCTTGGTGCTGGCGTGGGTGCTGTTCCCGGCGATGACGATGATGATGCTGGGCTTCTTCCTCGACCAGGTGGTCGCGGCGATCGAGCGCCAGCACTATCCTGGCCTGCCTCCGGCGCGGCGCATCGGCGTCGGCGAGGCCGTGGCGAGCGGTCTTCGCCTGGCGCTGTTCGCGCTTGTCCTCAATCTCGTGGTACTGCCGCTCTACCTCGTTCCCGGGCTCAACCTCGTCCTCTATTACGCGCTCAACGGTTATCTCGTCGGCCGAGAATATTTCGAGATCGTCGCGATGCGGCGGATGGAGCGGCGCTCGATCCGGATGCTGTGGCGCTGGCGGCGCGGCCAGCTCACGCTCGCCGGTGCCGTCGTCGCCTTCCTGCTGTCGCTGCCGCTCGTCAATCTCGCGGCGCCGCTCGTCGGCGCGGCCTTCATGCTGCATCTCTTCGAGCGGCTGCGCCAAACCGCGCCATCCCGCATCACAAGCCTGTGAGTGGCGTATTCTCGCAACTTTATCGCCACTGGCCGATGCGATACCTTCGGCGCCGGAAAAACGACCATTCAAAGCAGGGGAGGAACAGATGCACGCCGTTTGGAAAAGACGCCTCGCAGGATTTGCCGCCGCGCTCGTCGTCGGCTGCGGCGGGGCAAGCCTCGCCGCCGCGCAGACGATCATCGACGATTGGGCGAAGGTTCAGCCGCCGCCCGCGCCCGCCCTCAAGCCGGCTCCGGTGCCCGCGAAGACCACCGCGCTTCTGGTGATGGACCTGCTGAAGCAGTCTTGCAATGCCGAGCGGCGGCCGCGCTGCACTGCTTCCCTTCCCAAGGTGAAGGCGCTGATCGCCGCGGCGCAAGCGAAGGGCGTGACCGTGATCTGGACGTACTATCCTACGGCAAAGCCTGAAGACATCTGGCCCGAGGTCGCCCCGCCGCCCGGCGCGAAGATGATCGCCGCGAACGTCGACAAGTTCCTTCAAACCGATCTCGAGAAGGACTTGAAGGAGAAGGGCATCACCACGGTGATCGCGGTCGGCACTTCGGCGCACGGTGCGCTACTTTACACCGCCAGCGCGGCGGCGCTCCGCGGCTTCAAGGTGGTGGTTCCGCTCGAGGGCATGTCGGCCGAGACCCTCTATCTGGAGCAGGCGAGCGCGTACATTCTTTCGACGGCGCCGGGCATCGCCAACAACGTGACGCTCACCAAGCTCGACATGATCAGCTACCAATAGCGTCAGAAGCCGCCGAAAAAGCCGAACCCGAAATTAACGCTGCCGCGCCGGGCGATGCTTTCGCGCTGCAGGCAGGCGGCGAAGTCGGGGGTTTGCGGCACGAAGCCGTAGCTCGCGCACTGTGCCTCGTCCTGATGGCGCAGGTCTTCCTGCGACACGCAGCCGATGAGGCCGAGGGTCGCAAGAAGGACGAGAATGCGCGCGCCGCGGTTCGCCATCGGACGTTCGCCTCAGGATAGGCCATCGCCGGGCGGCGCTGGAAGGACGCTGGCGGTAGAACCATATCCAGAAATAGACGCGGAGGAGGCGATGCCGCACTGGACCCCGTTGGCGCTCGCGGTGCTCATTGTGCTGGGCCTTAGCGGCTGCGGCACCGCGGAAGATCTGCGGCGCATGGACGAGGCACGCTGCCAATCCTATGGCTTCCAGGCCGGAACCCCCGATTTCGCCGCGTGCCTGCAGCGCGAGAGCCTGGCGCGACGCTATCCGCCGCCGTATTGGGGCCCCGGCTTGTGGCCCGGCTATCCGCCGCCGTATTGGCGCTGAGCCGTGCGCACAAAGAAATGACCCCGCCCGAAGGCGGGGCCATCGGTGAGAAATCGGCCCGCTTTACAGCGCGTTCGCGACGCTGTTGAAGGTGCTGGTCAGGTTCGACCCGACTGTGCCGACCGCGGTGATGATCGCGACGGCGATGAGCGCGGCGATGAGGCCGTATTCGATCGCCGTAGCGCCCTGGTCGTCACGCAACAAGCGCGTAATGAAGCTCCGCATGTCAATCGCTCCTTGCAGATGACGCAGGAACGATAGCCGCCCCGAATGAACCGAACGTGAAGGGTTGCTGGCATTTGACGGAATTGCACGGTTATCCTCGGGGCCGCTTTCTATGCCCGCGCGGACGATGCTACGATCCGGCCGGGGCGAAAGGGGCAGGGGATGAACGCGTACTTTGTCTTTCTCATCGTCCTTGCGTTTCTTGTGCTGGCGACCATCGCCGCCGGCGTCAAGACCGTGCCGCAAGGCTATCAATGGACCGTCGAGCGCTTCGGCCGCTACCGCGCGACGCTGTTTCCCGGGCTCAACCTGATCATTCCCTATGTCGACCGCATCGGCCACAAGCTCAACGTCCAGGAGACCGTGCTCGAGATCCCGAGCCAGTCGGTCATCACCAAGGACAATGCGTCCGTCACGGTCGACGGAATCGTGTTCTACCAGGTGTTGGACGCGGGCAAGGCGGCGTACGAGGTGCAGAACCTCGAGCGCGCGATCAGCAACATCACCATGACCAACATCCGTACCGCGATCGGCGCGCTCGATCTCGACGAGACCCTGTCGAAGCGCGACGAGATCAACGACCGGCTGCTGCGCGTGCTCGACAATGCGTCCGAGCCCTGGGGCACCAAGATCACGCGGGTCGAGCTCAAGGACGTGCGCCCGCCCGAGGACGTGGTGGTGTCGATGTCGAAGCAGCTCACCGCCGAGCGCGAGAAGCGCGCCGCCATCCTCCAGGCCGAGGGCGTGAAGCAGTCGGCGATCCTGAAGGCCGAAGGCGACAAGCAGTCGCAGATCCTCGCCGCCGAAGGCCGGCTCGCCGCGGCCAACCGCGATGCCGAGGCGCGCGAGCGCCTGGCGCAGGCCGAGGCGGCCGCAACGCAGTCCGTGTCGAAGGCGGTGGCCGAGGGCAGCGTCCAGGCGCTCAACTACTTCGTCGCGCAGAAATACGTCGATGCGATGCTGCAGATCGGCCGCTCCGAGAACGCGCGGCTGGTGCTGATGCCGATGGAGACGAGCGGGCTCATCGGCACCATCGCCGGCATCGCCGAGATCGCCAAGAACAGCCTGGGCGGTCCGTCGCGCTCCGGGGGCGCCGGCCCGTGACGATGGGCTGGGCCTGGGCGATCGGTGCGCTGCTGCTCGCGATCTTCGAGCTGCATGCGCCGGGCTTCTATCTCATCTGGATCGCGCTGGGGTCGGGCGTCACCGCCCTCGGAACGCTCGCGTTCGACCTCGCCCTGCCGCGCCAGCTCGAGATTTTCGCGGCCGCGTGCGCCGCGAGCTGCGTCGCCGGGTTCTTCGTCTATCGCCGCCTGCTCAGCACCGAGCCCGCGGCGCACGCGCGCAACGTGCGCGACCGGCAGATGGTGGGCGAGCACGCGGTGGTCGCCGAGCCCATCCACAACGGCCACGGCAAGATCCGCCTCGGCGACTCGGTCTGGCTCGCCGAAGGCCCCAACCTGCCCGAAGGCGCGGCGGTGATCGTCACGGGCATGCGCGGCACGACGGCGATCGTCGCGCCGGCCGCCGAAGCGCCAAGCTAAAGCGGGTCCCGATCATGTGGAACCCTTGACTCGTCACCGCCGGGCTCGGCCTGGCGGTCCACGTGGATGCCCAGGTCAAGCCCGGGCATGACGATCGACAGAAATCGCATCGACTTCATCCATCGTCACGCCGTGACGCGGGCCCGGGTCGGGGCGAGGCCGAGGATCTCGCGGCCTTCGGCCGGGCTTGCCGGCTCGGCGCCCAGGAGGCGGATGATCTTCACCGCCTTCTCGACGAGGCCCTGATTGTCGGCGAACACGCCGCGCTCGAGGTAGTGGTTGTCCTCGAGCCCGACGCGGCAATGCCCGCCCAGCAGCACCGCCTGCGCCACCATCGGGAACTGCTCGCGCGAGATGCCGAAGGCCGCCCATTGCGAGCCCGGCGGCAGAAGGTCGCGCATGTGCAGCATCGATTCGGGCGTGGCGGGCGCGCCGTAGCTGATGCCCAGCACGAGCTGGAACAGCGCCGGCGCTTCGAGCACGCCGCTCTTCAGGAAGTCCTTGGCCAGGCCGATGTCGCCGGTGTCGAAGCATTCGAGCTCCGGCTTGACGCCGGCGCCGCGGATCAGGCGCGCCATCTCTGCCAGAATCTCCGGCACGTTCATGAAGGCGCGGGTGCGGCTCCACATGGTGCAGAGATCGAGCGAGCAGATGTCGGGCTTGAGCTCCAGCACATGGCGTACCCGCACGTCGGCCGTGCACATGTTGGTGCCGGGCCCGGGCATGCTGGGATTCTCCTTCGCCGGCACGAACATCGCGCCGGGGCCGGTGGTGAGGTTGATCAGCACGTCGACGCCGCTGCCGCGGATCCGCTCCACCACCTCGCGGTAATAGGCGAGCTCCATGCTGCCGCCGCCGGTCTTGGGCTCGCGCACATGGATGTGCACGATGGTGGCGCCGGCCCGGGCTGCGCCAATCGCCGCCTCGGCGATCTCCTTGGGGGTGACGGGAACGGCGGGATGACGGCCGATCGGGCCGCCGCCGGTGACGGCACAGGTGAGTATCGTCTTGGCCATGGATGGATCCTCCCGCGATCCATCCTATGCGGAAGCCGACACCCCGGCAACGCGCGGGGTGTCGGATTTCTTTACACTGCCGAAGCGGGGAAACGCCTGCCTCGGCCCGCGAATTGGTTTACGAGTCGAGCTTCCGCTCGACGAGTTCCTCGGCCTCGGCCTCGTAGCGCGCGGCAAGAGAGCGGAGCTGCTGCGCGAGCGTCGGCGCGGCGCGCCCCGCCTCGAGCTCGATGCTCCGTGCCTTGCGGCGCAACCGCACGATGGTGTCGTACCGTTCCCGCTGCAACATGACCAACTCCATGACCAAGCGTTAACCGCAACAAAGGCGGACAAGTTTCGTCCGCTGCCATCCCTGCCGCGATTTTATGCACGAAGCATGCCGGGAACGGCGCCAGGGCAGGCGCGTTCATGCCGCAATCATGTTGAAACGGAGTTTCCGGTGGATTTCGCCCAGTTGCGGGAGTCCGCGCTCAAGCTGTGCAAACTGATCGGAAGTCCGACCAGCGGGAGTCTCGCCTACACCTGCTTCTGCCTCGTGGCGCTGATTTATGCACTCTGCCTGGCAACGATGCCGGACCGGGTGCTCGATCAGGTCTCGCTTCTGTCCTATTTCCGCTGATCAGCGGCCACGCAACGTATATCCGATCAGAACGCCGGCGAGCCCGACGATCGCCAGGGCCATCAGCGGCTGCTGCTCGAGGCTGCGTCCGAGCTGCTGCGCCGTCTCCTGCCCGCGATGCAGCACGCGGCCGGCGACATCGCCCGCCTGCTCGCGTGCACGGTCGGCGAACCGCCACGCGCTCTCGCGTGCGCCGTCGAGGCCGCGGCGTGCGCCCTCTGCCGCGCCGGACGCGCTGTAAAGCGCCTCCTTCGCCTTTTCGGCCAGCGCATCGATGCTGTCCGCCGCCTGTTCGAGCAATTTGTCCCGCACCATCGCGACCATCGGTTCCGCTCCTCGTGGCTGAGATCTTGTCGGGTAAACGCTCGCGCGGGCGCTTCGGCGTCGTTCGACGGCACGGCCGCCCAGGGCCTAATCTGACGCCATGGGCGAGCCGACCCTTCCCGACCTCATCCGCGACGGGCTCGACGTGATCTTTGTCGGCATCAACCCGTCGCTCTATTCGGTCGCGCAGGGGCATTATTTCGCGCGCCGCGCGAACCGGTTCTGGCCGTGCTTCTCGCGCTCGCGCCTGAGCGAGGCGGTGCGCACGGCGCTCGGCGTCGCGCGTCTTGAGCCCGAACATGACCGCCTCCTGCCGGAGCACGGCTTCGGCTTCACCGATCTGGTGAAGCGCCCGACCGCCAATGTCGCGGGTCTCGCGCCGGGCGAGCTCGAGGCCGGGGTCGCAGGGCTTGTCGCCAAGCTCGAGCGGTTCGCCCCGCGCCTCGCTTGCTTCCACGGCATGACGATCCTGCGGCGCGTGCACCCGGTGCTCGGCGATCCATCATCCGAGCCCCAGCTCGGGCTCCAGGCCGCGCGGATCGGCGCGACGCGCCTCTTCGCCGTGCCCAACCCGAGCCCGGCCAACGCGCACTTCACCCCGGCCGATCAGACCGCGTGGTACGACCGGCTGGCGGACGCCCTCGCGGAGGCAGCGCCCGGCGTCTAGCGCGACGCGGTCTTGTAGCGCTTGGCCGCGCGCTCGATGAAGCTCAGGTCGGCATATTTCTTGATGTCGATGCCCTGCTTCAGGAAGCCGAACTTCACCTGGGTATCGATGTTCCGCTGCAGCGCGTCGAGATCGGGGATGCCGTCCGGATCGCGGTATTGGTCCTTCTTGGTCAGGTAGTACGGCGTGAACAGCGAAGCCGGCTGCTTCGCCGCGTCGGACGCGAAGGTGATCGCCGCGTCGCGGTTCGTCGGGTTCAGCATCCAGTGGATGCCGCGCACCATGTCCTCGAAGAAGTCGTCGAGCGCCGCCTTGTGCTTCTTGAGGAAGCCTTCGCGCGCGACCAGCACGATCATCTGCGACGTGCCCATGCCGTCGCGCATGGTGAAGAGCGTGTGCGCGCCCTTCTGCACCTCGGGCGCATAGTTGAACGGCTCGACCATGGACACGACGTCGGCCTTGCCTTGCAGCAGCATGGCGCCGATCGTCGGAAAATTGGCCTCGATGATCGAATAGTCGCGCGGGTATTCGAGGCCATGCTTCGCCAGCACGGCGCGCCCGCCGATATCGACCGCGGCGCCGATCACGTTGATGCCGAGGATCTTGCCCTTGAGGTCCTCGACCCGTTTGATGCCGCTGTCGTTGCGGACCATGTACTCGATCGAGTTGTAGCCCGGGTGGCCGTCCTGGAAGCCGTCCGCGATGATGCGCATGTCGTCGAGATGCGCGTTCTGAATGCCCAGCACGAGGCTCGAATAGGCGAGCGAGGCGACCTCGAGCTGGTCGCTGGCGAGCCCGAGCAGCTCGGGCGACGTGCCTTTGAAGCGGATGGGATCGACGGTGTAGCTCTTGCCGTAATGCTTGAGGATGTCGGGCTTCATGAAGACCAGCGGCGACATCGTGCCGGTCAACACAACCCACCCGTGCCGGATCAGCAGCGGCTCGGCCGAGCGGGCGCCGCCCGCCGGAAGCAACGCGGCGCATACGAACGCCGCCGCAAACGCGAATGCACTGAGCTTCACGCGCATCACAAACCTCCCTGTTCGCGGCGGCTCTTGCCCGGGCGTTCGATTGTTTTTGTGAGCGCCCGTGTTCGGCAAACCGCCGCCGAAACTGTGCCACAGGACGGTGGTTGTGTCGAGGCAACCGTGATGGCCGCGCGGGCCCACGGTGATTGCGCCTGCCGCCTCCGGGTCCGCCCGCGCAAGACCCTGGCTTGCCGCCTCGGGATGGCTATGATGGCGTCCATCCAGCTAGGGGAGGACCGGTTGATGAAGCAATATTGCGACGGCGGCGAGGCGATTCTCGAGGCATTCCGCACCGCCGGGTGCGACTACGTCGTGTCCTCTCCGGGCTCGGAATGGTCGCCGGTGTGGGAAGCGGTCGCGCGCCAGAAGGTCAATCAGAAACCGGGTCCGACCTACATCGATTGCTGGCACGAGACCTTGGCCGTCGACATGGCGATCGGCTACACGCAGATCACCGGCAAGCCGATCCCGGTGCTGCTCCATGCCGGCGCCGGCCTGCTGCAGGGTTCGGCCGGCATGCACTCGGCGGTACTGGCCGAGGTGCCGATGGTGCTGATGTCGGGCGAATCGCTGACCTTCGGCGAGAACCCGAACCTTCCGATCGAGCCGCAATGGTACCGCAGCCTCAGCATCGTGGGCGGGACGCAGCGCCTGGTCGAGCCGGTGACGAAGTGGGCGACCCAGGTCGGCAGCATCCACACGCTCTACGAGAGCGTCATCCGCGCGCTCGAATTCGCGCAGCGGACGCCGATGGGCCCGGTCTATCTCAACGTGCCGCTCGAGACGATGCTGCAGGAATGGACCCCGCCGGCGAACAAGCGCGCCATCCCCGCGCCGCCCAAGACGCAGCCGTCGCCGGCCGATGTCGAGCGCATCCTCAAGCTCATCAGCGGCGCGAAGAGCCCGGTCATCCTCACCGACACGGTCGGGCGCGATCCGGCGGCGTTCGCGGCGATCGTCGAGCTCGCCGATCTGTTCGGCATCCCCGTCGGCAGCGGCAAGAGCACTGCGTTCGCCAACTTCCCGAAATCGAACCCGATGTTCCTTGGCGGCAAGATCGACCCCTACCTCAAGGACGCCGATCTGGTGCTCCTGGTGAACTGCAAGGCGCCATGGTACCCGCCGAGCCGCAAGCCCACCTCGGGCACGATCGTCGCGATCGACGCCTATCCGCTGAAGCACCAGATGGTCTATCAGACGCTGCAGGCGGATCATTACCTCGAGGGCAATGTCGCGGTGTCGCTGCGGCTCCTCATCGACGCCGCCAAAGCGTCGGGCGTCAGCGCGCAAAAGCACGCCGACCGGCGCCAGCGCTGGAAGGGCGAGCATGACAAGGTGGCGGCCGAAGAGCGTGCCGCCGAAGCCAAGGCGCGCGGCAACAGCAACGCGATCGAGCCGCTCGCGTTCATCGACGCCATGCGGCAGTCGATGCCGGCCGACTCGATCTACGTCGAAGAGACGATCATGCACTCGCCGCTGCTGCAGCAGCATCTCGCCTGGGAAGGGGCGCAAAGCTACTTCCGCGTCGGCGGCGGGCTGGGGCAGGGGCTCGGCATGGCGCTGGGCGTGAAGCTCGCCGCGCCGAAGCGCCCCGTGGTGGCGATCTGCGGCGACGGCTCATTCCTCTACAACCCCGTGATCCAGGCCTTGGGCGCGTCCAAGGGCAGCAACCTGCCGATCATGATGGTGGTGATGAACAACCACAAATACGCGGCGATGCAGAAGGGCCACGTGCACCACTACGGCGACGGCGTGGCGCAGGGCTCGGACATCTGGCACGGCGTGCACATCGACGGGCCGGACTACGCCGAGCTCGGCCGTCCCTTCGGCATGCACGGCGAGAAGGTCGAGAAGCCGGCGCAGCTCAAGGGCGCGATCGAGAACTCGCTCCGCGCCATGAAGGACGGCAAAAGCGCCATCCTCAACGTCGAGCTGACGAACTGACGCGGCGGCCGGGAGATTGCTTCGTCGCTCTCGCTCCTCGCAATGACCTCGCGTCATTGCGAGCGCAGCGAAGCAATCTCCCGCCGACTGCCTACAGCT
>Ga0335085_10014060_pt1 | contig 11702 bp, 9 predicted proteins | sample Lox_Sample_45_FD_206712 | JGI IMG/M metagenome (GOLD analysis project Ga0335085, IMG submission 206712) | Soil microbial communities from Loxahatchee National Wildlife Refuge, Florida, United States - Lox_Sample_4.5 | ecosystem: Environmental > Terrestrial > Soil > Wetlands | place: USA: Florida...
TCGAACTTTCGGTAAATGCATTCATTCAAGACCCCTCCCTTCAGTCAGTGAAGGGCTATATAGAGGATACCGGAGAAGGGAGATGGTCGGTGCTTGAGGCCATCCAGGAGAATGTCCCCGCGCCTGTGATAACCCTCTCCCTTCTCCAGAGGCTCCGCTCCAGGCAGGAAGAATCCTTCAGCGCAAAGGTCATTGCAGCCCTCAGGGGCCAGTTCGGGGGACACGAGGTAAAAAAGGAGAAGGGAAAAGGTTGATAAATGGATACAGGCGGCCGCGAACCGGTCTTCAGTAAATTCCTTCAGAACTGCGACATCCCCCTTGCGCCCCAACACATTGGGCCTTTTACCATGGTCATCTTTGGCGGGGGTGGCGACCTGAGCAGGAGGAAACTCCTCCCCACCCTCTTCCATCTTTACAGAGAGAATGAACTACCTGCCCATTTCTCCCTCATAGGGTTCGGCAGACACGACATGGATGATGGACCTTACCGCGCCCTTGCCAGGGAATCGGTCGCAGAGTTCGGGGAAGAACCCTTTGACGAAAACGGGTGGAACGAATTCAGCACACACCTCTTTTTCGCACCAGGCCGTTTCGAAGATGACGAAAGCTACAAAAAACTCATCGAGAAGGTCTCCCGGGTTTCGATCCCTTCTGAAGAGGGAAAAATGGAGGTCATTTATTACCTTGCAGTACCGCCCCACGCCACGCCGGTCATTGTGGAGAAACTGGGGGCACATAGCCTGTCACAAGGGAAATTCAATACCAGGATCATCGTGGAAAAGCCTTTTGGACGGGACCTCCCCTCTGCCGCGAAGCTGAACCGTGCGCTGACCCAGGCCTTTGACGAAAGACAGATCTACCGCATCGATCATTATCTTGGCAAGGAGACGGTTCAGAACATCATCTTCTTCCGTTTTGCCAACGCAGTGTTCGAAAGGCTCTGGAACAGCCGGTATGTGGATCATGTACAAATTACCGTTGCCGAGGACATGGGCATTGAGCACAGGGGCGCATTCTATGAAGAGACCGGGGTGATAAGGGACATTGTGCAGAACCACATGATGCAGCTCATGGCTTTGGTTGCCATGGAACCTCCCATCGGCTTTGGGGCTGACCTCATCCGCGACGAGAAGGTGAAGGCGCTGCGCGCCATCAAGCCCATGAGCAATGAAGAGATCACGAAATTTACTGTCTGCGGCCAGTACGGACCAGGGAAACTGCGCGACCTGCAGGTGGCAGGGTACAGGGAAGAGAAGGGCGTTTCGCCGGACTCCCTCACCCCCACCTTTTTTGGAGGAAGATTTTATATCGCAAACTGGAGGTGGGCAGGGGTCCCCTTTTATGTGCGCACAGGAAAGCGTCTCGCACGACGTGTCACCGAGATATGCATCCAGTTCACCCAGCCTCCGCTCAGGCTTTTCGGCCGTACCTGCGATGTCCTTGAACCGAATGTACTGTCCCTCACCCTGCAGCCTGAAGAAAAGATTTCGCTCAAATTCGGGGTCAAATACCCCCATGTCAACAATAAGATATATTCCGCCACCATGGCCTTCAGCTACCAGGAGGCATTCGGCCTCAAGGCCCACCCTGCCTATGAACGGCTCCTTCTCGATTGCATGAAAGGAGATCTTACCCTCTTCGTAAGACAGGATGACATTGAGGCAACGTGGGAGGTGATAGATCCCATAACAGCCCTCTGGGAGGACATAAGACGCTGGGACCTTCCGCTCTATCCCGCAGGTTCATGGGGCCCTGAGGGCTCAGACCTCCTCCTTTCGCAGGACGGCCGCACCTGGCTCACAGAATGATGCCCGAGTATCTGGTCTTCGATACCAGCGATGAGATTTGGCACTATTTGGGGAAAAGCTGGAAAGAGATTTCGGCAAAAGCGATAGGAGAGAACGGATACTTTTGCGCAGCACTCTCGGGAGGCAAGACCCCGACAGGCTTTTACCAGTATCTTTCGGGAAAACATCTGCAATGGGAAAAGAGCCACCTCTTCCTTGTTGATGAGCGGTTTGTCCCATGGGACAGCCCTGAAAGCAATTACAGGATGCTCCAGGAGAACCTCCTCGGCAGGATACAGATTCCCCGAGAGAATATTCATCCTATATCAACCAATCAGTCTTCTCCCGAAATATCTGCAAGAACGTATGAAGAGGAGCTGAGACGATTCTTCAAGCTTGATGAAAATGGGATTCCTGAATTCGACCTTGTACTCCTTGGCATTGGGGAAGACGGCCATACCGCATCACTTTTCCCCGGCACTGCTGCAGTAAAGGAGACAAAACGTCTTCTCGTCTCGGTAAGTCCGGGAAATGCCCTCATGGACAGAATAAGCCTCACCCTACCGGTGATCAATAACGCATGGAATGTGATCTTCCTCGTGACCGGACAGAGAAAGAGAGCAGTAATAAAAAAAATCAGAGAAGGACGCGATACAACACTCCCCGCGTCAATGATTAATCCTAAGAGGGGAAGGCTCTTATTCCTGATGGACAAAGAGGCAGCGGGCACGCGCAGATTGTGAGGAAGGGAGAGGCGCTCCCGATCCACGCTCATGGGAACCATAGAAATCATTAGGAAGTTCATAGAATCCAATCGCGTAATTGAGCGCGCGGTGAGGGAGGGGGTAGAAAGACTTCCCTTGAGGTTCCGCTACGGCATCTCCTATGGTCCGACCTTCAGATACTGGCTAGCCTTCCTGAAGGAGTCGGAGAACTGGGATAGGGAAAGGCTTGAAGCATATCAGGTTGAGCAGCTGAGGGATTTATTGATGCACGCGGGGAAGACTGTGCCCTATTACCGGAGGGTGTTCAGGGAATATGGATTCAAGCCCGAGGAGATACAGATCCTTGATGACATACGGGTTCTGCCATATCTGGACAAGACGATTGTGAAAGCAAATCGCCCTGAGTTTATCGCGACAAACATACCGAAAAAAAGATTGATCGCGGTAACGACAAGTGGCACCACAGGGATTCCCCTCAGCATGTACGGAACAAAGGAGACCGAGGAGAAACATTGGGCAACGGTTGTTCATCTATGGAATAGAATAGGATACAGTCCAGGATCAAGAACGGTCCTTTTTGAGAGTACTGCGAGGGAGGGCGGGGAAGAGCCCTTCCCTTGGAAGAAGTACGGGAATAAGCTTATTATCTCGAGTAATTACCTTAAGGACCCATGGATGGATCTGTTTATAGAAATGATCAACAGGTTCAAGCCTGAATATGCGATAGGCTTTCCCCAAACGATTGCCGCTTTCTCTTCCTACGTTAAACGCAAGAAACGAATTCTGGGCGGGTGCTTTAAAGGCATTATCCTCATTGGTGAGCAGGTCTATGCATGGCAGAAGAATCTTATTGAAGGCGTTATGGGGGCACGGGTCTTTTTAGATTACGGAATGGTGGAGAAGGCGATTCACGGAGGAGGATGCGAGCATGCTGATGCATACCACTTCATCCCTCAATATGGGCTCACGGAATACGTGCCGTTACAGAATCATTTCAATGAATTGGTCGGCACGGGATTTATCAATTATGCTATGCCGCTCATCAGATACAGAACAGGTGACATATGCAGACATATACGGAAGGGGTGTACGGTGTGCGGAAGACCATATGATACCACCGCTGCCATAGATGGCCGTCTCTGCGATTTTCTCGTCACTGCCGACGGACAGATTGTTTCGGTACATCTCCCTCTGGATCACCGTGTGTTGAAGCATATAGAGGGGTTTCAGCTCTACCAGGAAAAGGCTGGTGAGGCGGAGCTCCGTGTATGGACGAGACGCAAAGAGGGAAAGCATGCCGGCAGATTGTTGCATGAGATACAGCGCTGCACCTCTCCCCTTGGGAGGGACCTTGTATACAAGATCGTGGCAATGGGAAATGAGCATACAAGAACTCAGACAAAGTACAGCGTCGTTGATCAACAACTGGATATGAGGAACTTCTTGCAGTAAGTATTTGGTTGATGTGTCCCTGCGTATTTCACTGCTAAACCCCGTATTGCTATCCTTATCGGCCATGGTGTGCGCGTCAATAATGTATCGTAACTTTTTCATGGTAATTAGATTTCTAACCTCAACGTTCAAAAAGATGACTTGCCCTATTGGTTACCGTATGTGAGATTCAGTTAGAAGAACTTCATCATAGCTGTTTACTTCGGGAAGCATTGTTGCCGAGCCCAGCTATTTCTTGTGAAGGAAGATCTTATCACGTACTTCGCATAAGGAACGTCCCTCACAAAGGTAAGAAATCGTTTTTGACTGTTTCCTGTAAGTAACGGCGACCTCAACGTTCAGTCGCTGTGAGTTACTTTTGATAACTGGTAATCGTTGGGTAAGGACGGGTAGAATATAAAAGAGGAGGTGGACTAACTATCGTGGAAGGACTGCCTCAACCTGAGGCATCATCTTTTATCCGGTGGAAAAATCGGGAGTGAGAGATTCCAATGAATCGCGGTCAGCCTGAGAACCAGGATCACGGTGATCGCAACAAGCGCGGGCATCTGCAGCATTGCGGGAAAATGTCGTGTGAGTACGGCAAACGTGATGGCCCCACAGAGGGAAGCGGTCGCATATATCTCTGCCTTCAGGATCAGCGGGATCTCGCCTGAAAGCATATCTCTGATAATCCCGCCGGCAACGCCGGTCATAACTCCCATGATTGCGGCAACAGAGCCCGGCACTTCAAGAGACATTGCCTTCTCGGTTCCGATTACCGTAAAGATCGCTAACCCGAATGCATCGGCGAACGTGAGTGCCTTTGACGGGGGTCGCACAAACCTGGCCATAATGAATATCGAAACGGCAGCGGCTGTCCCTACAAAGATATACGTAGGATTGGAAATCCAGAAGACGGGGTACGCCCCGAGGATAACGTCTCTCAAGGTTCCCCCGCCGAGTGCGGTCGCAAGCGCGAGTACGACCACTCCGAAGAGGTCCATCTTTTTCTTTCCAGCAGCCAGAGCGCCGGTGACAGCAAATACTGCAACGCCGAACAGGTCGAGAAAATGAAGCATCAAATCTCCCACTTCTGTCCCAGCAAAAATAATTCCACTAAAGACATGATATTACGTTACGGCTTTCAAAGCAAGACGTGCATTTAACTTTATTGGTCAAGGGAAATGGGAGACATCGTCTGAGGGTTCACAACCCTGCTTATCGGCATAAAACCGTGGGTTAGCAACGGAAATCGAGGATCTTGAAAAGAACTCCGCAGTGTTGGTTATCATGTGTTATTCGGAGGACCACATGCGTGGGGTTCCCGACAAGGAATATATTATCCCTTCGGGGTTTCTCCCCAGGCCTTCTTGCTCAGTTCTATTTTCTTCTTTACTATTGACCAGGCTTGGTACTCAAAAACGATTCGGGCCAACGGATGATCACACGCCTGAACATTTCATAGGGACGCTAAACGTAATCTCGTCGGTCTTCAGAAATTTCCGGTCCGAAGGGTCCCATCCTCCTGCTACAGCCTTAAGTTTTCCCTCTGATAAATACTTGACAGAACATCAGCGGTCATTCAGTTTCCATTTGCACGCCGCATCGGACAACTGCTCCATGAGTGAATGAGGAGCGATATGCTGCGGGGTCGGATTGTCATTTCCATTCAGAACCAGTTCTGTGCCCTTGAGTACGTTGCCTGCCGGATTATACGTCGCGGCCTTAAGCAGCACAAAAGAGCCTGAAGAGCAACTTATTTCGTACAGGTACAGGGAATAACCGACTGTCTCATGCGCATTCACCTCAGGGAATGCCTCCCTGAATTCTCTTACCCCCTCGGGCGAGTATGAGTACTTGACCGAGACCCTGATGACATCAGCCGAAACCTGTTCGATATCTGCCTTGTCATAATATGCGGTCCCTATGTTGCTTTTCCCAAAAGGGACCCAATACGCTTCTTCTGCTGAGACACATGTGATAAATGTACCGACAACCAGTACACACAAAAGAAGCCATCTCCTGACCCACCACCGGTGTATGTCAGTGTCTGTTGTCACTCTGTACCTTTCTGTTGTAGTTCACTTTCGCGTCCCAGCAAACAAGTGTTCAACAGAAAACAAAAAAACTTCACGCAACTATCCTCATGAACTATAGTATAAATTATAGAGGCAAACCATGTCAGGTCCCGATATTTGGAGCCGAGCCGTACGGATGGACCCGCAGACCGTTGATGCCTGGGCTGTGAATTAGTGGTAATATATCTTTATATACCGAGAATACCGATAAGGGGGGTTATATGCCCGGAAGATTACCAAAAAAGATAGTGCCGCTCTCACTCGCAGTGGTTCTTGCCTTATTTTTTCTGCCGCAGTTCATTTCATTGTATGTTGACTGGCTGTGGTTTAACGATGTCAATTTCGCAAAAATATTCACTGTCAGGTTAAATGCCCAGGTAATGAGCGCATTGGCAGGCGGGCTGGCAGGTTTTGTCATCTCGTATGTAAGCATCTGGTTTTCCCTCCAGGCAACAAAGGACAGGCCCGTTGTCATAACGTTTGGTAATCAGGCAATGCCCCAGCTGAATGTCCTGAGATATTTTGACCGTCTGAAGATCATTATACCGATACTCATCGGATGGGTTACGGGATTATCTTTAAAGAACAACTGGCTGAGCTTCCTCTATTATTTTAATCGCGTCGATTCCGGCTATTCTGATCCGATATTCGGCAAAGACGTCTCTTTTTACCTGTTTACTCTCCCTGCATATGAGATCATATCTTCACTTCTGATGTTCATCCTGGTGGCGTCCCTTGCGCTCTCAGTGTTGACCTATATACTGAAGGGCGCGGTGTTCATGACACAGAGAGGCATAATCTCTGAACGCTCTGCCTCGGCACATCTCTCTGTGCTGGGGTCTCTTATTTTCCTTGTACTCGCGTTCAAGACATATACAGGGATGTACACCATCCTGAGTTCTTCGCATGGTCATGTGGCAGGCGCGACCTACACGGACGTTCATGCGGTGATCCCCTTTCTGAAGGCAAGGATAGTTATCGCGCTCGCTGCGGCAGTCCTTCTGATAAGCAATATTTTCCTGAGACGCACTCTGATCTTTATCGGGACTGCAGTGCTCTATCTCGCAGTGTCTTTTATCGGCAGTTCGGTGTACCCTGCGATCATCCAGAAATTTGTGGTGGCGCCGAATGAACTGGTAAAAGAAACCCCCTATATCACGCATAATATAGCTTCAACAAGAAAGGGCTTCGGCCTTGACAGAGTGGAAGAGAGGGACATATCAGGCAGCACCACGATCACCAGGGATGATATCACAAAAAACAGCCCAACCATAAAAAATATCCGGCTGTGGGACCACAGACCACTGCTTGATACTTTCAGCCAGATCCAGGAGATACGCACCTATTACGACTTCACTATGGTCGGCAATGACCGTTATGTGATCAACGGGGAATATCGCCAGACAATGCTTTCACCCAGAGAGCTGTCTACGGAAAGCATCCCGACGCGAAACTGGATAAACGAGACCCTGTCCTTTACCCATGGATACGGCCTGACGCTCGGGCCGGTAAACCAGGTGACACCCGAAGGACTCCCGGTATTGCTCATTAAGGACATCCCCCCGGTTTCGACCGTGGCGGACATAAAGGTCACCAGGCCTCAAATCTATTACGGCAAGCTGTCCAGCAACTACGTGATCGTGAATACAAAGTCAAAAGAGTTCGATTATCCGTCTGGAGAGGCGAATGTCTTTACGGAATATTCGGGCAAAAGCGGGGTGGTCATAGATTCATTCTTCAAAAAATTCGCCTTCTCGGTTCATTTCGCCTCGATGAAGCTCTTTCTCTCAAATGACATAACCGGTAAAAGCAGGATCCTGTTTAACAGGAATATCCTTGAAAGGGTCAGCAAGGTCATGCCTTTTCTTAAGTTTGACCACGACCCGTACATGGTCGTGTCTGATGACGGACAGCTTTACTGGATATACGACGCATACGCAGTGAGCGGAAGATTCCCCTATTCACAGCCGGTCGGAAACGGGATTAATTACATAAGGAACTCGGTGAAGGTGACGATCAACGCGTACGACGGCAGTATGAAGTTTTATATTGCGGACAAGGATGACCCCATTATCAGGACGATACACAGGATGTTCCCCGGCACGCTTCAGCCCGTGTCAGAGATGCCGGCTGACCTGAAGAAACATATCAGGTATCCCCTGGATATTTTCGGTATTCAGACCATGGTGTATTCGACCTATCACATGGACGTCCCACAGATCTTTTACAACAAGGAAGACCAGTGGGAGATACCGGCAATGGGAAAAAGCGAAGAGCTTATGGAACCCTATTACACGATAATGAAGCTTCCTGGAGAGAAGAAGGAGGAGTTTATCCTGATGCTCCCCTTTACCCCGAAGAAAAAGGACAACCTCTCTGCCTGGATGGTGGCACGCAGTGACGGCGAACACTACGGGAAGCTCGTGGTATACCGCTTTCCGAAGGACAGGCTCGTATACGGGCCGAAGCAGATAGTCGCCAGGATCAATCAGGATACCGAGATATCGAGGCAGGTATCTCTCTGGGACCAGCGCGGCTCACAAGTGATCCAGGGGACCCTGCTGGTGATACCGATCGAAAATTCCCTGATATATGTTCAGCCGCTTTATCTCAGGGCAGATAAGGGCAAGATACCTGAACTGAAAAGGGTCGTCATCGCATACGAAAACCGTATCGCCATGGAGGAGACACTCGACGCGGCCCTTTCGAAAATATTCGGAGATGTCAGGGTCTCGGAAGAGGCGGCGCCCTCGAAGTCCCTGCGGCTTCCCGCGGTGAAGGAGGAAAAGGGTCTCGCTTCAGGTGCCAGGGAGCATTTTGACCGCGCCATGAATGCCCAGAGGGAGGGGAACTGGGCGTTATACGGAGAAGAAATCAAGAAGCTGGGGGAGATAATCAGGAAGCTGCAGAAATGACAGGCGGGCTGAAAAGCCCTGTTCTGCTTCTTCCTGATGGACAGAGAGTCAGCGGGATTTATTTCCGAACCGTTTCCCCGACCTTCCCTGTGGTCACAGGCGCGGCGCGGGGCGTCGCCCGTGAGGCCTTCCCATGGAGGACACCCTTCTCGTCGAACCAGAGAGGGTCGATGCAGATTATCCTGTTCCAGCCCGGTGTCCTATCCTTCTGCTGGTGATAGACCATCCAGAGTTTCCCCTCCCGGTCCTGTGTGACACTCACATGCCCGGGCCCCAGCACGCCACCCTCCGTACGGATGATCGGATTTCCGGGATACTTGGTAAAGGGACCTGAAGGGTTCTTTGCCGTTGCGTACCCGGTGGCGTAATGCTCTGTATTCGCACTGCCCCCGGAGTAAAGGAGGTAATAGACGCCCTGGTGTTTGAGCAGCCATGGGGCCTCGGTAACCGGCACATTTCTCATTTCCCATGCCTCGGAAGGAGAGATGACCTGAACAGGCTCACCCTTTTTCAGGACAGGGCTCGCCATGGGCTGGACAAATATCCCGAATTCCGGGTACCGTGCGTAATAGAGGAAGTATGAGCCGTCGTCGTCGCGAAACATGTGCGCATCTATCCCGTTGCTGATCAGGTTCCCCAGGTCCCTGAACTCCCCGTCGGGACGGTCTGCTTCCGCAACGCCGATCCTGCCGTTCACCGTGTAGTAAAGATAAAACATACCGTTATCCCGGTTGAAGAAGACGTCAGGCGCCCATACACCGGTCTCGTTGCTCTGAAAGACCTTCGGCCCCTTGGACCAGTGGACCAAGTCGTCGGACAGGTAGACATGGTAGCTGTGGTTGTCCCCAGTCGGGTAGAGATAATATTTTTCTTTGTAAAGAATAACGGTGGGATCGCCTATACCGAGCGTCCCGACGTATCGCGCGGGCTTTGGCCGATTAATCGGGTAGGTTTCGACCAGGACGGGATTGGAATAGGGCTTGTCAGATGCCGTACCGAACGCTGCAGGGACTAATAGGAGCAGCACCGACGCGATCCGCACGATCCTGTACATCCATTATTATACCGTAACGGCCTTTCCCCTTTTGCACTTTCATGTTCGGATTTCTGAACTTTTGCACTTCTGCGCTATTGCGCGTGTGTGTGTCCCTCTTCATTTCTCTTCCTCAATAATGACGAGCGGCAAGCCGCAGTCGGGGCACTCGTGCTCGCCGGGGCCAACAGGGGAACCACAGGCCGGGCATTTGCCCTCTCTGGCCAGTTCGCGGGAAGCGCGGATCTCAGGATGCATTTCCATGAAGTATTCCTCAATCCGCTCCTGCGCCCGTTCAAGGTCCTCCGGCGATACGACCAGACGGCATGTATCACCGCAGCAGCTTTTCTTGCAGCCTGCGTCGGAACGGACGGTGCAGGGGATACCGGCGTCGATGAGGACTGCGTACAGCTCACTCAGCCAACCGAGATCACCCTCCCTGACCACGACCTCGTTCTCTACGGCCTTCTCCATGAGCCGTTTCTTTTCCTCCTGTGCTTTTTTGAGCTCCTCGGGCAAGAGGAGGACTGCGCCGCAATCCGCGCATTTCTCGATGTGCGGGAAGTACTCGGTTCCGCAATCAGGACATATCTTGTTCCGGTTCATAGTGCGTGACAGCCTGTGATTTCCGCTAACGCCTTAATTCTCCCGAGGCCGGCACTGCGCGCTTAAAGGCCCAGGCCTCGATGCTTATTATCTGTTCATTCATGGTCACCGCAAGAGGGACGGTCGCTCTCAGAGTTGCCAAGAAATCCTCTTCGACTAAGGGACGCTTATCGGCAAGGGCCTCGAAAGCCGCTGATTTGACCGCCTGCTCGATTTCAGCTCCGGAAAAACGTTTGGCCGATCGCGCCAGCAGCGGGATATCAAACCCGGAAGGATCGATACCCTGCTTCTTCATATGAATGCGGAATATTTCTTCCCGCGCCGTTTCATCGGGAAGCCCCATATAAAATATCTCATCGAAGCGTCCCTTGCGCAGGACTTCCGCGGGAAGCATCTCGATGGCGTTGGCGGTAGCAGCGACAAAAACAGGCGCCTTCTTTTCCTGCATCCACGTCAGGAAAGACCCGAGGACCCGGGAAGCGGCGCCTCCTTCAGCCTTGAACCCCTGCGATGAAATGCCGGACTCGATCTCATCGATCCAGAGGACACAGGGCGCAACCGCCTCTACGGTCCTGAATGCCTTGAGCAGGCTGGACTCCGGGGAGCCGAACGCCCCCCCATACACAACCGCCATATCCAGGCGGATAAGGGGAAGGCGCCACCGAGTGGCGATCACCTTGACAAACAGCGATTTGCCGCAGCCGGATATCCCCATGATCAACACCCCTTTCGGCATCTTTGCACCGGTAGAAATGTTATCCAGGCCGAATGCCGTTTCGCGACGCTCCAGCCAATGTTTGAGGTTTTCCATCCCGCCCAGATGCTCCAGAGCGGCATCATTGACCACAAACTCCATGATGCCGCTTTTTCTGATGATCTGCTGTTTGGTCTCGAAGAACGCCCGAACGATTTCGCTGCCGCTGCCGACCTGAGACTGATTGAAAGCGAGGATGGCACGTTCGATGTCCTCAAGATAAAGCCCCTGGGCAGCCATTACCAACCCCCCCATCAGCTCGGGATCAGCGGCACAGGCCTGCGCCAGTAACGGGACACGTCCTTTCAGGGACTCCAGGTGCGCCTTGATCTCTGCTATGGCAGGAAGTCCCTGGTGGAGAATAACGAGG
>Ga0335085_10014061_pt1 | contig 11701 bp, 10 predicted proteins | sample Lox_Sample_45_FD_206712 | JGI IMG/M metagenome (GOLD analysis project Ga0335085, IMG submission 206712) | Soil microbial communities from Loxahatchee National Wildlife Refuge, Florida, United States - Lox_Sample_4.5 | ecosystem: Environmental > Terrestrial > Soil > Wetlands | place: USA...
GATCGAGCCTTTCATCGAACAGCTTGCCGCGCCAACGGCTACTCCCGGCGGCGGCAGCGCGGCGGCAGCCAGCGGAGCCATGGCCGCAGGACTGGCGCACATGGTCGCCGCCATGTCGCGCGGCAAGAAAGCATACCTGCAGCACGAAGTTCCTCTCAGCGAGGCCATCTCGTCCCTCGCGCGGATCCGCGAAGAGCTCAAGGCCGCAATCGATGCCGACGCCGAGTCCTACAACCTTGTGATGAAGGCCTACAGGGCGGCAAAGGAATCCTCGGACGGTGCTCGTGCCATCAACGACGCCTTGCGTCAGGCTGCCGGCGTTCCGCTCAGCGTAGCTGAGAAGGCCGCGGAGGTTGCGCGGATCACCGCCGCACTGCGTCCCATCACCAACCCGAATATGAGTTCCGACCTGACAACCGCGATTGCGCTGGCGAGGGCAGCAATGGAAGGGGCACTGGCGAATGTCGATATCAACCTCGGCTCGATCATGCCAGAATCCCCCAAAGACGAGCTCTTCCTCCGTGAGACGCGCGCTTGCGCCGCCTCGCTCAGGGCCAGCTCCTGATCCAAAACGCCACAGAATTCGCGATTCAGAAGCGAAGGCGTTATCCTTTCTGACGATTACCAAATTAGCTCCCTTGAGGTGCTGAGTGTTCAAGGTAGGGCGTTTCACCTTTGCAGTATTTGGAGTCCTGTTTCTAGCCGCAACGTCACAAGCGAAATCAGCCGCTGAAGCCCAGCAAAAGCAGGGCTTCGTGCGGATCGACCGGGTCACCGCTTCCCGGCCAACCGCCAACGGAATTGAGATCCGCTCGGGCACTGCCATCATGCAGGTCACGGCCTTGCGCGACGACGTCGTTCGCATCCGCGTTGGCCCGGCAGGCCAGCTCCCCGAGGACGCATCCTGGGCAGTTCTTCCTTCGTCCCGAACATCCACCGCCAGCGTTACACCCGAATCCACTTCGAATGCCGTCGGATTCAAGACCGCAAAACTCTACGTAGCCATTCGCAAAGATCCATTCGGCATCTCGGTTACCGATCTCGCCGGCCACGTCATCATTGAAGATCTTCCCGGCAGACCGATCGAATACCACGGGGCCAGTTTTCGCATGTACATGAGGTCTCCCGCCGACGAGCACTACTTCGGCCTCGGAGACAAGCCGGGCCCCCTCGACCGCCGCAATGAGGCATTCGTCGACTGGAACACCGACGCATTCGGATGGCAGGAATCGACCGATCCGATCTACAAGTCGGTCCCCTACTTCATGACCTTCCGCAAAGGCGTGGCCGCCGGGGTCTTCCTCGACAACACGTGGCGCGCCAGCTTTGACTTCAATAAGGAATACAGAGATGGCTACTCCTTCGGCTCCGAGGGCGGACCTCTCGATCTCTACATCCTGTATGGCCCTGAACCAAAGACCGTTGTGCAGACGTGGGCCTGGCTTACCGGCACAACGCCCATGCCGCCGCTCTGGTCTTTCGGCTATCAGCAGTCCCGCTACAGCTACTTTCCCGAGGCCGAGGTGCGCCGCATCGCTGACAGGCTGCGCAGCGAGCGCATTCCCGCCGACGTGATCTGGCTCGACATCGATTACCAGCTCAAGAATCGCCCGTTCACCGTGGACCCGGAGCGCTTTCCGCACTTTGATCAGATGATCAAAGACCTGCGCGCGGAGCACATTCGCACGGTGGTCATCACTGACCTGCATATTGCCAACCTGCCGAACGCCGGCTACAAGCCATACGACGAGGGCATCGCGGGCGACCATTTTGTCAAGAACCCCGACGGTTCGACGTATGTCGGCGTCGTGTGGCCCGGCAAGGCTGTGTTCCCCGACTTCACCCGCAAGGCGTCGCGCGAGTGGTGGGGCACCCTGTATTCCGATTTCGTTAGCAAGGGTGTCGCGGGCTTCTGGAACGACATGAATGAGCCAGCCGTCTTTCTCGTTCCGTCAAAGACCATGCCCGACGATGTGCAACATCGCATCGACGAGCCAGGATTTGCTCCGCGCACGGCCAACCATCTGGAGATTCACAACGTCTTCGGCATGGAGAATACGCGCGGAACCTATGAGGGCCTCCTCAAGCTGCAACCCAACTCGCGGCCTTTTGTGATGACGCGCGCCAGCTACGCCGGCGGTCATCGCTTCTCTGCCACGTGGACCGGCGACAATTCGAGTACCTGGAACCACCTTCGCCAGACCACGCCGCAACTTCTCAATCTCGGCCTAAGCGGGTTTGCAATGGCCGGCGCCGACGTGGGCGGGTTTGCCGCGTCTCCTCAGCCGGAGCTCCTCACGCGCTGGCTTGAGGTCGCGGCCTTCCATCCCATCGACCGCGATCACACCGCAGTCGGCACGCACCCACAGGAACCATGGGAGAACGGAACGGCCGAGGACGTGAGCCTGCGCCGCCACTATATTGAGGAGCGCTACCGCCTGCTGCCGTACATCTACACCACGGCTGAAGAGATGAGCCGCACCGGCTTGCCGATCATGCGCCCGCTGTTTCTCGAGTTCCCCAGCGGCACGCCCGATGGCGAGCCTATCGATGCGGGTGGGAATTCGTTCCTGCTTGGGCCCGATCTCCTGGTTGCGCAGAGTCCTGTCCCCGATGAGCTCGATGACTACTCGGTAGCCCTGCCTCCGGTTGGTTGGTACGACTATTGGACGGGTTCAAGAATCGATGGAAGTTCTGGCCGCAAAGGCATTGATAATGCACCGATTGCGCAGCCAGAGGTCCATATCCATCGGACCCTCGAGACCCTTCCCGTCTTCGTGCGCGCCGGAGCGATCGTGCCCCAGCAGCCTCTGGTCCAAAGCACCGACGAAAAGCCCCAGGGCCCACTCACACTGCGTGTCTATCCTCCGCTCGCCAGTGGCAGCGACTGCAGCGGCAGTCTGTATCTTGATGATGGCGCCAGCTTCGACTTCAAGAAAGGCGATTTCCTCCGCCAACGCTTCACCTGCAGAACGACCGCGCAGGGATTGATCGTGACGGCTGCACCGCGCGAAGGCAGCTTTGAGCCATGGTGGAAACTGCTTTCCATCGAAGTCTACGGCGCGACCAAGCCCGCCTCCGGAGCCACGATCGCAATTTTGAACGGCCCCTCCGGCAGCAAAGTCTCAACCGCTTTCGACGCAGAACATCATCGCATCACTGCTCTCGTCGACGACGATCCCAAAGGGCTGGAACTGCAATTGACCTACTGAATCCATGATCAGGCTGAAGGGGCCAAACACGGCCGCGATCGACAGAGGTCGCGGCCGTCGCACATTTGAGCAAGACTGGCAGTTCTCAGCCGCGCGAGGTGACTTCTCGTAGCCTTCGGTAATTGGCCCTGCCGATATCCCGGCAATTCAACCCTCCCAAACTGCTAACCTAGATTCATGAAATTCGGGGTACTGGTCTTTCCCGGCTCAAACTGCGATCACGACACCTACAACGTCATCGCTGAAATCGCTCATCAGCCCGTTGTCTTTCTCTGGCATGACTCGGAAGACCTGCAAGGCGTCGACGCCGTCCTGGTCCCCGGCGGATTCGCCTACGGCGACTATCTTCGCACCGGCGCCATTGCCCGGTTCTCACCCGTGATGCAGTCTGTAAAGCGCTTTGCCGCCGGTGGTGGCCTTGTGCTCGGCATCTGCAACGGTTTCCAGATCCTCACCGAAGCAGGCCTTCTCCCCGGCGCTCTCATGCGCAACTCCGGCCTCAAGTACATCTGCAAGCAGGTCCATCTGCGCGTCGAAACCGCAAATAGCCCCTTCACAAACCAACTCTCAAGGGGAGAAGTGCTTCAGATCCCCATCGGTCATATGGAGGGCAACTACTTCTGCACTCCGGAGGATCTTGAACGCCTCGAAAGCGAGGACCGGATCGCGTTTCGTTACTCCACTGCTTCCGGCGCGATCACTCCCGAAGCGAATCCCAACGGCTCGCTGAGCAACATCGCCGGAATTCTCAATGCCGAGCGCAATGTGCTGGGCATGATGCCGCATCCCGATCGGTCCAGCGAAGCTCTCCTCGGTTCGGCGGATGGCTGGACGATTTTTGCCTCAATGATTGAAGCCCTGGCAACCCGCTAAAAGTCGTGTCAAAGCGAGAGGACCTGCTTACGAAATGATCGACATCCATTCACACCTGCTCTACGGGGTGGACGACGGGGCTCCGGATCTACAGACCTCGCTCAACATGGCTCATGGAGCCGCCAACGAAGGCGTCACGCACATTGTCTGCACTCCACATGCGAACGAAGTCTTTCCGTATCGAAAAGCTCTGATCAACGAACGCTTTGCCGAACTCCAAAAGGAGCTGGACGGCGTCGTCACATTGAGCCTCGGTTGCGATTTTCATCTCAATTTCGAAAACATCGAGGAGGCGATCGCCAACCCCTTGCGCTACTCGATCGACGAGAGGGGCTATCTTCTCGTTGAGTTTCCTGAAATGCTGGTCCCTGCGCATTATCCGCACGTTCTGCACAGGCTGCGCAATGCAGGCTATACCCTGGTTGTCACGCATCCCGAGCGGAATCCTGTGTTGCAGCGCAACCCCCAGCTTCTTGCCGAATGGATGCGGGAGGGTTGCCTGGTTCAGGTCACCTCGGCGTCTCTCTATGGGCGATTTGGCAAGACTGCGGAGGCCTTCTCCAATGCGCTCCTCGAGCGCGACTGGATTCACTTCCTCGCCAGCGATGCCCACCACCCCCAGTGGAGACCTTTGCATCTGAAAAAGGGATTCAACTACGTATCTCAGAAGGTTGGCACGGCAACTGCCGATCGTCTCTACGTCGCCAACCCACAGGCTGCCGTTGCCGGCGTCGCCCTTCCGGAACAGCCGGAACCCATTGGCCTTTGGGAAGACCTACCGTTCGTGTACGAGGACATGCCAGACGGCACAGACCGATCCGTCACCGACAACGGCGCGAGCAAATCCGCCGTCAAAAGCCTTTGGCAACGCATTTTCTCCAAGTAAGAACTCAAGGAAATCAGAGGCCGAGCCCGCCGTCGACAGCCAGGATCTGTCCCGTCACGAAGGCTGGCCCCAAGGCAAAGAAGAGCACTGCCTGCGCCACCTCTGCCGCTTTTCCGTTCCTTCTAAGCGGGGTCTTCTGCGCAAAGCGTTCAGCCACATCGAGCTTGTCGCCCTCCATCTCAATCCATCCGGGCGCCACGCAGTTCACAGTGATTTCGGGAGCAAAGGCTTTGGCCATTGCTTGCGTGAGCATGTGCAGGGCTGCCTTCGACGCGCAATAATGCGCATGTCCTGACCACGCTCGCAGTCCGCCGAGCGAGCCAATGTTGATGATTCGCCCGTGAGCGGCTTTCAGGTGCGGCAGCGCTGTACGCGCTACCAGGAATGGCCCGCGCGTGTTGGTTTCAAAGACAGCGTCCCACTGCGCCAGGCCGATCTCATCGAGTTTCCCGGAATCGAAGAGAGCGGCATTGTTGACCAGCACGTCGAGACGATTATGAAAGGCAATGGACGCCTCCGTTGCGCTGCGAACCGACGTTTCTGAGCGCACATCGCACTCCACCGCGAGCACGCGGCGCCCCAATGCTTCGATAGCCTTTGCTGTCTTCTCTGCTTCTGCTTTTGACCACCGGTAGGTGATCGTCACGTCCGCCCCGGCACGCGCCAGCGACAGCGCAATCTCGCGCCCGATGCGCTTTGCGCCTCCGGTGACGAATGCCGACTTGCCACTCAGTGCCTGGTTAGTCATCCGAAGCTTGCTGAAGCGTCGAACTGAAAGCCGCACCGCCCCTACTGCGGCTGGGGCTGTGAAGCGCTGGGCTGGGCCCCGGTCTGCGGCTCAGAGTCGGCGCGCTTGTCTTTCACAGAGTCGTCCGATCCCGTGTCCTTGCTCAACGGCACTGCCTTCTCTTTGGGATCGTCGTGACTCTTATAGATGGAGTACTGCTCGCCCGGCCGCTTGAGCCTGATGCCCAGATTGATCTCCGGCTTGTCGTTTTCGAAGTCTTCCCCAAACGTCTGGAATCCCTTGGCAAGCACCTGGATCCGCAGCTTCGAACCGATCGGAAGCACATCGATCATGGTCTTGCCGTCTTCGTTGGTCTTCAGCTCCATGTTTCCTGTGTCGCCCACCATGTGGAAGATCACCGACGCATTCTCGACAGGCTTCCCGTCGGAATCGCGAAGGATCGTGACTTCGATCTTTGAGGTCGGTGGCGGCGCCTTGTACTTACGCCCGCGGTGCTTGGTGTCCTGAGCGGAAAGCGAGAGACCAGCAAGGAGCAGCACACCGGCTGCCGTCAGAAAACTGCGGAGTTTACGACGAGACAACATGGCTTCATTGTACCCGTTTGCGTCTTTTCGGCGCCAATCCCGCCAACCCGGTCCGGCGGCTGGAAACGGAAGATTTCCTGCGAAACAGGTAAACTGAGGTAGAGGTCACCATGCCAGATATCCAACGCAGAAAGACACCTGCCGTCAAGATTGGCCACGTCCGCGTGGGCTGGGAGGTCCCGGTCGTCGTGCAGTCGATGACCAACACCGACACGGCCGACGCAGCATCCACGATCCAGCAGGTGGCGGCGTTGGCAATGGCTGGCTCTGAAATCGTCCGCGTGACGGTGAACAACGAAGAGGCGGCAGCCGCGGTACCTGAAATTGTCGAGGGCCTCGACAAGCGCGGCATCCGCGTGCCGATCGTTGGCGACTTCCACTACAACGGCCACCTGCTGCTGAAGAAATACCCAGCCACGGCGAAGGCGCTGGCGAAGTACAGGATCAATCCTGGCAACGTCTCCATTGGCCGCAAGGACGACGACAACTTCCGCACCATGGTGGAGTGCGCGGTCGAAAACCAGAAGCCCGTGCGCATCGGCGTCAACTGGGGGTCCCTGGACCAGGCTCTATTGACCCGCATGATGGACGAGAACAACAAGCTGGCCGGGCCGCTGCCCGCCCGCGACGTCATGATGGAAGCGATGGTGGTGAGCGCTCTCCAATCGGCCAAGGCCGCCGAGCAGTACGGACTGCGGCCGGACCAGATCATTCTTTCCGCCAAAGTGAGCGGCGTTCGCGACCTGATCGACGTCTACACAAATCTCGCTGCGCGCTGCAATTATGCCTTGCATCTCGGGCTGACTGAGGCGGGGATGGGAGCAAAGGGGCTCATCGCCTCGACGGCCGGCCTTGCTCCACTGCTTCTTGCCGGCATAGGCGACACGATCCGGGTGAGCCTGACACCCAAGCCCGGTGGAGACCGGACGGAAGAAGTGCAGGCAGCGCAACAGATCCTGCAGTCCCTCTCGATTCGCAGCTTCATGCCCCAAGTAACCAGTTGCCCCGGCTGCGGCCGCACCACCAGCACCTACTTCCAGGAGCTCGCAGAGCAGATCCAGGGCTACCTTCGCAGCTCCATGCCCGAGTGGCGCAAGAAGTACCCGGGCGTCGAGGAGCTCAAGCTTGCAGTCATGGGATGCGTGGTCAACGGCCCCGGCGAGTCCAAACACGCGAACCTCGGCATCAGCCTTCCGGGCACATTCGAGGAGCCGAAGGCCCCCGTTTACGTCGACGGCAAGCTCTACACCACCCTGCGCGGAGACACAATCGTCGCCGAGTTCAAGCAGATCCTCGACAAGTACGTGGAGAGCCACTACGGCCAGGGCGCAAAGAGCGAGGAACTCGTCCAAGCGCGCTGAGGCTTCATCCGGCTACACTCTGTGATGGCTGCACTTTTCTTCGCCGCCCCATCGCGATAGTTTGTCTCCATTCCCCGGAGAGGCTGATCGTGAGGCGGGACTGGCGCGTCTGGCTCGTGGTGATCCTGGTGTGCGCGAAGATGACGGGCTTCGCAGCGCAGTCCAAGCCGTGCATCACTCCCGATCAGGCCGCCGGTCTCCTGAACAAAGACGTCTGCATCGCGGCGCATGTCTACGACATCGTGGAGCTGACCGATGGCACGCGCTTCCTTGACGTCTGCCCACCCGCCACCCCAGACGAGAAATGCCCCTTCACGATCGTCAGTCTTAAAGACGATCGCACCGAGGTCGGCGAGCTTCGCAAATATCGTGACACCGACGTGCATGTGCGGGGAATCGTGCAACCCATGCACGGCCGCAGCGGAATGATGCTCAGTCATGCCCGTCAGTTCAGCGGCGGCCCGCCGAAATTCAAGCCGAATCCGAAACTCCTTCGGGGATTCAACGGCGAAACGAGCAAACCGCCTGTCAATGATCCAAACCTGCGACCGAAGGGAGGACACCGCGGCTTCATGAACACCCGCGACCAGGAACCGCTGCCGAAGAACTAGCTCTTACGCCTCCCCCGCCGCCGTGGGCGCATCGTTCAACGGCGGAGCGTAGCGCGACCCGATCAGAAGAATAATGCACGAGAACACAAGAAAGATCAGGGTCGAGCCGAGGCCGATGCGGTGATTGTTCGTGCGATCGGAGATCGCGCCGATGATCTGCGGCGAGAATGTATCGCCAAAGAAGTGAATGCAGAAAAGATTGAACGAAACGGCTGTCGCACGAACAGGAGCCGCAACCGAGTTCACGATTGCCGTGTTGAGCGGACCCGTATTCAGAAACAGAAAGAACTCCGCGGCGAAGAGGGACGGAATCGCCCACTTGCCCGGTCCGAAAAAGAGCAGCGCGCCAAAGGGCAGCGTCAGCGCAACGCTCCAGAACGAAAGGAGGTAAAGAGCCCTGTGATTCGTGCGCAGCCAACGCTGTGCCAGCCAGCCGCCGACAAGTGTTCCGAGAATTCCGTCAATCACCGTTGTTACGCCGGCCGCCTGGCTCGCCTTTGCAACTGTCATCCCGATCGGATGGTGCAGAAAATCCGGCATCCAGTTCGAAATCCCGCCCATGGCAAACGTCAACTCTGCCAGGCCGAATGTCGCGGTCAGATAGGCGGGGTTGCGAAGCAGCCCAAGCACCGTGGCTCGATCCGCCGTGGGCCTGATGTGGTCGCTTGCTCCCCGTTCCGGCTCGCGGCCCAGCCAGCCATACAGAGCCGCAATCGCAAATCCGGGAATCGCGCAGACAAAAAACGGCGCCCGCCAGCCCCACATCGATCCCATCTGTCCGCCGGCGATGTATCCAAGCGCGGCTCCCACCGGAATCGCGACATAGAAGATCGACAGAATGCGGTTGCGATCCCTCTCAGGATAGAAATCCGCGATTACCGCCGGAGCGAAAATGCCGAAGGTCGCTTCGCCAATTCCCACCACGGCGTGCCGCACATACAGCGTCCAGTAGCTGTGAACCCAGGCCGTCGTCAGTGTGGCCAGGCTCCACAGCAATGCGCCGGTGATAATGAGCGGCTTGCGCGGAAAGCGATCGCCGAGCCAACCGGTCAGCGGAGCCGACAACATATATACGAAGAACATCGCCGTAGTCAGCGCGCCCATCTGCTGGCGCGTGACGCCAAATTCGTCCTGGATCAGGGAAAGCTCACCCGGCAGGATGTAGCGGTCGATGTAATTGAGCAGATTGAGCCCGAGGAGCAGTAGAAACGTCACCAGGGCGGGAGTGAAGCGCGCGCGGAAAGTGGGCGAGGACGAATTCAAGCAGGTTTGGGCTCGAGGTACTTTCTAGCCCAATGAATATCACAGGGGAGCCATGAGATTTCGCTACAGGCTCGGTCGCGGCCATCTTGCTTCGACCGTCGTGGCGATGCCACCGCGCGGGCGAAACTCACCGCGAACAACTGCCCATACCGGATCGCAGGCCTTTACAACGTCTTCAAGAACCTGGTTGACGATGTTTTCCTGAAAGATCCCAAGGTTCCGATAACTAAAGAGGTACTCCTTCAGCGATTTCAATTCGAGGCACCGGCTGCGCGGCATATAGCGAATGGTGAGGGAGCCGAAGTCAGGCAGGCCGGTCTTGGGGCAAACTGAAGTCAGCTCCGGGTCGTCAATGACAATCTCGTAGCCCGGAAACTGATTCTCCCATGTCTCGATGGCAGGAAAGTCGAAATTGAGGCCTGCACGAGCATGTTCGTCGGTGTAGCGCGGTTCAGTGGCCATGGTGACATTGTACGTGCATCACGATTTTCTCCATGCAATTTGACCAGATCGCAGCCGCGCGCACTCCGCTTGCAAGCTCCTCGAAAAGACTGGTAAAACGCAACATTTTCCGCGTCCTGAGGGTTACAAATGAGTCTTATATACTGACTTAGGTTGGTGCATGCGTACTGAAAGAAAGCAGCTTGACCGCCGTTGGTTATGGCTCGGAACGGTCGCCGTCGTTATTCTTGTCTATATCGCGGCTCGGTCTCTCACTCGAGACCGCCTTCCCGTCCGCGTCGCGCAGGTCTCTCTTCAATCTCTTGAGAGCAGGATTAGCACCAACGGGCGCGTCGAGCCTGAAGTCAATTTTGAAGTTCACGGCCCCATATCCGCGATTGTGAAGGCAGTTTACGTGCATCCCGGCGACCTGGTGCCTGCCGGGAAGCTTCTTCTTCAACTGGACGACGTAGAAGCCCGCGCTCGCGTTGCAAGTGCCGAGAGCGCTGTCAAATCCGCGCAGGCGGCGCTGGAAGCCATTATGCAGAACGGTACAGTCGAACAGCGCCAGGCGGCCATGGCCGACGTGGCGCGCAACAAGCTTGAACGCGATCAGGCCCAGCGTGATCTCGCCGCACTCAGCAAGCTCAGCACAACCGGCGCCGCGTCTCCAAGCGAGATCGAAGCCGCCCAGCAGCGTCTCGCGACGGCGCAGGCGAACCTTCAAGCAGCCGAGCAAAGCGTGCAAAGCCGCTACTCGCCAGCCGAACTCGACCGCGCCAGGGCCGCGCTTGCCGATGCCGAGGCAGGCCGAAGAGCTGCTCAGGAGGTGCTTGCACAGACAACGGTACACGCGCCTGTGGCAGGAACCGTATACAGCATCAATGCAGGAGCCACCGAGTTCGCCGAAGCCGGAAAGCTTTTGCTCGAAATGGCCGACCTCAACCACGTGCGCGTGCGCGCGTACTTCGACGAGCCCGAAATCGGACGCCTCGCCGTCGGTCAGAAGATCGAAATCAAGTGGGATGCAAAGCCCGGTGCCCTCTGGCACGGGCACATTGAGCGCGTTCCCGTCACCGTGATCACCTTCGGAACACGAACCGTCGGTGAAGTAATCATTCATGTCGACGATGCAAGCGGCGGCCAGTTGCTTCCGGATACCAACGTCACCGTGACCGTTACCACCTCCAGCCAGTCCAATGTCCTGAGCATGCCTCGAGAGGCACTTCACTCAGAGAATGGCAAGTCGTACGTGTTCAAAGTCGATGATGACGAACTGGAGAGAACCCCCGTCACCATTGGCGCAATTAACCTGACCCAGGTCGCCATCCTCTCCGGCCTGAACAACGGAGACTGGGTTGCTACCGGCACAACCAACGGACAGCCGCTTCAAGAGGGCGTCGAAATCAAGAGAGTGCGGTGAAGAGGGTACTCGAGGCAGGCTTCCTTCTGGTGGCTGCGGTAGTTGCGGCCGTGCATCTGTCTGCGCAGTCCGCGGCCGGCTCGCTTGCCGCGGCAAATGCCGCTCTCCAAGCTGGAGAGGCCGACAAAGCCCTCTCGCTGCTCAATTCCCTGCCCGATTCGTCCGAAGCACGAAATCTCAAGTGTCGCGTGTATTTCATGATCGAGCGATTCGATGAGGCCTCGGCTGAGTGCGAGCAGGCGGTCAATCTCGACGGGCAAAGCTCAAATAATCACCTCTGGTTTGGCAGGGCGCTTGGC
>Ga0335085_10014062_pt1 | contig 11700 bp, 9 predicted proteins | sample Lox_Sample_45_FD_206712 | JGI IMG/M metagenome (GOLD analysis project Ga0335085, IMG submission 206712) | Soil microbial communities from Loxahatchee National Wildlife Refuge, Florida, United States - Lox_Sample_4.5 | ecosystem: Environmental > Terrestrial > Soil > Wetlands | place: USA: Florida...
GCTTTGCTGCTCCTGCTGCACAAGATTCCAGGCGGCTGGCATGAAGTGACCCAGACCGCTGCAGCCGCCGGCGGAAAGCTTCGCATTCTCGACTTCACTTTCAGCCTCACGCGCAGCTATACCTTCTGGTCCGGCCTGATCGGCGGGACTTTCCTTACCATGGCCAGCCACGGAACCGATCAAACCATGGTGCAGCGTTTGTTGGCCGCTCGCGGCGAACGCGACGCGAAAAAAGCGTTGCTCGCCAGCGGCGTGATCGTATTCGCGCAGTTCGCGCTGTTTCTCGTTCTCGGTGTAATGCTGTTCGTCTACGCACAGCACGCAGCACTGCCAATTGCTCAAGGCGACGCTGATCGCATCTTCCCTGAGTTTATCGTCCGTGATATGCCCACCGGCCTGAGCGGCCTGGTTCTCGCCTCGATCTTCGCTATCGCCATGTCGAACGCCAGCGGCTCGCTGAACTCGCTCGCGTCCTCCAGCATGATCGATCTCGGCCAAACCTCAACTTCTTCCACACAATCCCAAGCTTTGCGCCGCTCTCGCTGGATGACTCTCGCCTGGGGCCTTGTCCTGGGTTTACTCGGGCTTGTCCGCTGGGGCCCCGTCCTCGTCGCGGGACTTACCATCGCCTCCATCACCTACGGCGGCTTGCTGGGCGTCTTTCTTCTCGGCACCTGGAACCGCCGCGCCAACGAAACCGGAGCGCTCATCGGCTTCGTCACCGGTATCGCCACCATGATCGCCGTCACATTTCTCACGCCGCTGGCCTTCACATGGTACGTTGTGGTGGGCACGACCGTGACTTTCGCGATCGGCTCCATCGCGAGTTCGCTCGCGCCCATTCCGCCCCGCGCTTCTCTGCCGCAGAATGTCGCGGTCACGGAATAGCTCATCGATTAGCTCATGGATAAGCTCACGGACTAGCTCATGGCCACGAAACTCATCGAGCCCAATGCAAGATCTGCTCAGCCCATCGGGCTTGTCCGAGGACTGGGCGCATACGCTGCCGCCGCCATTGTCGTCGGCACCATGATCGGCACCGGCATTTTTCTGAAGCCGAGTGAAATGGCCGCCGAAGGAAAATCGACAGCCATTGTTTTTGCGGCCTGGCTCGTCGGCGGACTTCTTTCTCTTTTTGGCGCCCTCAGCTACGCAGAACTAGGTGCGTCGATTCCCGAAGCGGGCGGCGAATACGCCTATCTCCGCCGCGGCTTCGGACCGGCCTGGGGCTTTCTTTTCGGCTGGATGCACTCGATTGTTGGCCGCCCCGCCTCTGCCGCCGCCATTGCCGCGGGCCTGCTCCGCTTCTGGGGTTTCCTCTCGCCCGCCGTCGCGACGCCGATCTACACTTTCCATCTCCACTTCCCGCTTCTGGCGCGCAGCGATCCTCAATTCGTTTTTACCTGGGCGCAGCCCTTGGCCGTCGCCGCTCTTATCCTGATGACCTTCATAAACTATCTCGGCGTGCGTTTCGGCGGACAGGTACAAATCGCGCTCACATTTCTAAAAGTGTCCTCGGTGCTGGCAATCATCGTTCTCGGATTTCTTCTCGCGCACGGCCACACCTCGCATTTCACGCCACTCTTTCCCGGTTCTCTCAATTCGGCAACTTTCAGCGGATTCCTCGCTGCGCTAGCCGCCGCTTTGTGGGCTTATGACGGTTGGGAGGATTTAAACCTGGTCGGTTCCGAAGTCGACGATCCGCAGAAAAATATCCCGCGCGCGCTTGTTGGCGGCGTGATCTTCGTCATCGTCATTTATATCTTTTTCAACGCTGTGTGTTTCTACGCTCTTCCGTTCGGCGCGGTTGCGGCTTCGCAGCACGTCGCTTCCGATGTTGTCGCCAGCTTTGCCGGCCACGGCGCCGCGCTATGGATCACCCTGGCCATGATCATTTCGGCGCTGGGCACCATGAATTCTTCCATCCTGAGTGGCGCACGCGTTGATTACGCCATGGCCCGCGACGGTCTTTTCTTTCGTGTCGCCGCGAAGGTCCACCCCAAATTTCGCACGCCCGGCAACGCGCTCATCTTCCAATGCGCTCTTGCCAGCATCATGGCTCTTACCGGCACATTCGAAGACCTCACTTCCCTCTTTATTTTTGCGGAGTGGATCTTCTACGCCTTGGCGGTGGTAGCCATGTTTCGCCTGCGACGCATCGAGCCGGACCTGCCGCGCCCCTATCTGGCCCTGGGCTACCCGGTGCTTCCCGCGCTATTCATCGCCGGAGCCATCGCCCTCACCACCAGCCTGTGGCTGGCTCGGCCCTTGCGATCATCCATCGGTTTGGGATTGATTCTCTTCGGACTCGTCTTCTATCGCTACTGGCGTAGTCAAACAGCGGAGCCTCAAACCGCAGCGCTCAGCTAGGTTTTTGCGCCGCCATCCACAGCGAGTCGCTCGTCGGCAAGCAATCCACAAACGGTTGTCTCAGCAGCTTGAATCCCGCTCGACCCAGCATCTCCGCAAGCGTTGCGGGCGTGAAATAGTTGCAATGCGCCGGGATGTGGTATCCGCACCAATCCATGCCCATGATGTGCCGGTTCCAGCTCGCGTAATTCGGCGTCTTGATCAACGTAACTCCGCCCCGTTTCAGCACTCGAAACGCCGAACGCAAACCTTCCAGCGGCTGCCACTCGTGCTCGATGTACCCGAATTGTGTCACCACATCGAACGCGCCTTCGGCCAGTTCGCTGTCGGCGACTTTCGTTACCGGCCCTTCCAGAATCTTCCCGCCCGGCATGCGCTGGCGCGACATTTCGGCCAGCCGCGGGCTCAGTTCGATTCCCGTCACTTCGAAATATTTCGACGCGCGTTCGATGAAACTCGCGTCCCCGCATCCAAAGTCCACCAGCTTCCCGTTTTTCTTCCAGTGCCGCGTCTGCTTCAACAGCCGCGCGTTTGTTTCCGGCCGCAGCCGTCGCGTGTAGCGCGAGAGAAACAGCAGCACCGGATGCTTTTCTTTCCGGCGATCCATCTCCTTCGGATAGTCATCCAGCCAATCATGCTCGGCGCTTTGTTCCGCGTAGCCGATTTCGTTCCCGATAAACACCATCTCGCAGGCCGCGCATTCGACGATTCGCCATCCATCGCGCTCGGCTAACGTCCGGCGTTCCATCCCTCCACACAAAGGACACTTCCGCTCGGTCTCGGCCGCCGCGGCGAGAAGCTCGCCCGGAATTCCTCTGTCCACGCTGGCTTTCACGCCCGCGATTCTACCATTGGCGCAAAACCTCTTCGATGTATGATGGACCTAGCCCTCGCGTGCCTTTTTCCCGGCACCCCGCCTGGTCGTGTGCACAAACACCTACAAGTCCAAATTGATAGGAGAGCTACTACATGGCTGAAAAAGGAAGCGGAATCACTCGAGAACGGCTGGCAGAGCTTCTGAACGAAGACCTTTCCCGCGAATATCAAGCCATCATTGCCTACGTTGTTTATTCACAGGTGCTCAAAGGCGCCCAGTATATGAATATTGCCGACCAACTCGTCCTACACGCCAAGCAGGAGCTCGATCACGCGCTCATCATCTCGCGTCAGGTCGATTATCTGGGAGCGACGCCCACACTCACCCCCAAGGAAGTCAAGTTTTCGGACGATCCCCGCGAGTTGCTTCGTTTCGATCTGAACAACGAGAACGAAACGATCCGCAATTATCGTGACCGCGTCCGCCAGTGCGAAGAACTCGGCGAATTCGCCATGGCCGAGCAGATCCGCCAAATTCTCGTCAACGAGCAGGACCATCAGATCGACCTCGCCACCGCCCTCGGAGAAGACGTCCCGAACGTCGAAAAGAAAAGCCGCGGTTGAGAACCGTTCGTTCGCGATTATTTCTTCACTTCTGGGAGGCCCCTTGAGAATCGCCCTGTTCGGTTCAACTGGCAGAATCGGCCGTCGCATCCTGAACGAAGCGCTGGCCCGTGGACATCAGGTCACCGCCATCGTGCGCGATGCTTCCACCATGCACGACAATAACAAGAACCTTGAATTCAAAACCGGCGACGTCCTGAAGGCTGAAAGCGTGGCCGTCGCCACCAAAGGCGCTGATGTGGTCATCAGCGCCTACGGCCCAGGCGCTGGCGACGCCAACCAAATCGCCTCTGCCGCCAAATCTTTGGTGGAAGGTTTGAATGCCAACCACACCGCCAGGCTCTTGGTCGTCGGCGGTGCCGGCAATCTCCAGGTCTCGCCGGGCGTGCAGCTGTTGGACACGCCCGGTTTTGCTGCATACAAGAAACTCGCCCTGGCGCACCGCAAATCGATGGAAATCCTGAAGAAATCCTCTCTGGACTGGACCTATGTCGTCCCCTCCGCCGAGATTAACGAAGGCACGCGAACCGGCCGCTACCGCACCGGCCATGACGGTCTTCTCGTCGACCAAACGGGCAAAAGCCACATCTCGATGGAAGACTTCGCCGTCGCGCTCCTCGATGAAGTCGAAAAACCCCAATTCAGCCATGCGTGCTTCACCGTGGGATATTAAGAGCTAATTCGCCGTTTGTACTGACTACTCTGTATTGTCGCCTCCTGCGAATATTTCTATCGTCTTAGTTGGTGGCTCGGTCTGCGCCTGAGCTTTCACACCAGGATGAGACCCATGACGTGCGACACGCGTAAAGTTCGTGGCGTAACCCTTGTCAAATCTTCAAGACGAAAGATAGTCTTCGCACTCGCTTTTCTGGGTTTTTCTCTCGTCGTTTTTTGTTCTGCGCTGCGGGCCGATGATGCTTCCGTAAGATCCCGCATCAGCGCTGACCAGCTCGCCAGCGAGGTCGTTCAGAACGAGTTAAACGCTCAAGACGAGGACAAGAGCCTTTGGAAATACCGCGAGTTCAGCCAGGAGGACGGCAAGACGCAAGTCTTGGAAGTGGTGGAAACAAAGGATGGTGAAATCCATCGCGTTTTGGCCGTCAATGGAAAGCCTCTCACCGGAAAAGCCCGCGACGACGAAAATCGGCGCATCCAAAACCTGCTCGCCAACCCGGACCAATTCCGGCAGAAGCAGAAAAATGCCGCTCACGACGCGGATGAAGAGCGGAAACTGCTGAAACTTTTTCCCAAGGCTTTTCTCTATCGATATGACGGCACCGAAGGAAATCTCATTCGATTAAAATTCTGGCCCAATCCAAATTTTAATCCGCAGAGCCACGAGACGGAGGTATTTCACCACATGGAAGGGGCCATGCTGGTCGATCCGCTGCATCACCGCCTGGCCGAGATTCGAGGCAAACTCGTCACCGAGGTAAAATTTTGGGACGGTTTGCTCGGCCATCTCGACAAGGGCGGCACTTTTGTCGTCAGGCAGAAGAATGTCGGCGGCGGCCACTGGGAAATGGTCGAACTGAACGTGCAAATGGACGGCAAGGCGCTCTTTTTCAAAACCATTGCCGTTCGTGAAAAAGAAATCTATTCCGATTTCCGTCCCTTGCCCGAACATACCACCCTGAAACAGGCCGGACCGCTCCTCGCTCTCAACACCGCAAACTAACCGAACGAACTAATAGATCACCGCCCGGACCGCACCCGCCGTTGGCTTACTCCGCGGGAACGATTACAATCCCGCCGTGGAAATTGCTACAATTTATTCATACGCGTAGAGAACGCTCGTGGGATTTTTCCGGGCAATCTTCCAGAAGGTAGGGTGATTGACGCATGCCGCCACGCACATTGTTTGAAAAGATTTGGGAATCGCACGTGGTTCACGAGGAACCCGGTCAGCCATCGCTGATCTACATCGATCGTCACCTCGTGCATGAAGGTACTTCCCCTCAAGCCTTTGCCGGCCTCAAGGCCGCGGGACGTACGGTGCGCCGCCCCGAGCTCACTTTTGCGGTCGAGGATCATTCCGTTTCCACCAAAAACCGCTCGCTGGCTGTTCTCGATGCCGATGCCGCGGCGCAATTTAAGGCACTCGAGCAGAACTGCAAGGAATTCGGCATCAATCTCTTCGACATGAATAGCCAGAATCAGGGCATCGTTCACGTCATCGGCCCTGAACTGGGCATCACGCAGCCTGGCTGCACCATCGTCTGCGGCGACAGCCACACCTCCACGCACGGAGCCGTTGGCGCGCTGGCCTTTGGAATCGGCACCAGCGAAGTGGAACATGTGCTCGCCACGCAGTGCCTTTCTCAGTTCAAATCCAAGACCATGAAGATTGATGTGCAGGGCAAACTGCCAAACGGCGTCACCGCCAAGGACATCATTCTCGCCATCATCGGCAAGATCGGCATCGGCGGCGGCAACGGTCACGTCGTCGAGTACACCGGCGAAGCTGTACGCGGGCTTTCCATGGAAGGCCGCATGACCATGTGCAATATGTCCATCGAGGCCGGCGCGCGCGCCGGCATGGTCGCTCCGGATGACGTGACTTTTGCCTACCTCGAAGGCCGCCCGTTTGTTCCGCGCGGCAAGGATTTTCAGATCGCCGTCGAATATTGGAAGTCGCTCCCAACTGATCCTGGCGCGACCTACGATGAAACCGTTACCTTGAAAGCCGCTGACATCGCGCCTATGGTCACCTGGGGCACAAACCCCGGCATGGTTGCGCAAGTTACCAGTCGCGTCCCCGATCCCTCGTCGTTCGCCAATACCGCGGACCGCAAGGCCGCCGAGAACGCACTCCGCTACATGGATCTGAAGCCCGGCACCGCCATAGAGGACATTTCCGTCGATCGCGTGTTCATCGGCTCCTGCACCAATTCGCGGCTCGAAGATTTGCGCGCGGCCGCCAAAGTGGTCGCCGGAAAGCACGTCAACAAGTCGCTGAAGCAGGCGCTGGTGGTTCCTGGTTCGCGCATCGTGAAAGCTCTTGCCGAAAAAGAAGGTCTCGACAAGATTTTTCGCGATGCCGGATTCGAATGGCGGGATGCGGGCTGCAGCATGTGTATCGCTATGAATGACGACGTGCTTCCGAGCGGCGAGCGCTCGGCCAGCACTTCGAACCGCAACTTCGAAGGCCGCCAGGGTAAAGGCAGCCGCACTCACCTGGTCAGTCCCGCTATGGCCGCAGCCGCCGCCATCGAAGGCCATTTCGTTGACATTCGCAACTGGAAATCCGCAAACGGAGCCGAATAAGAATGCAACCCTTCAAAAAGCACACAGGATTAGTCGCCCCCATGGACCGCGTCAACGTCGATACCGACCAGATGGTCCCCAAGCAATTCCTGAAGTGGTGCACTCGCAACGGCTTCGGACGCGTCCTGTTTTACGACTGGCGCTACCTGCCCGGCGAAAAACCGAATCCCGAATTCGTGCTGAATTACCCTCGCTACAAGGGCGCTAGCATCCTGATCGCCCGCGACAATTTCGGCTGCGGATCGAGCCGCGAGCACGCGCCCTGGGCCCTGCTCGACTACGGTTTTCGCGTGATTCTTGCGCCAAGCTACGCGGACATTTTCTACAACAATTGCTTCCAGAACGGCATTCTGCCGGCCACTTTGAAAAGCGAAGAGCTCGACGAACTCTTCAAGCGCACCGAGCAAAATGAAGGCTATCGCCTCACCGTCGATCTCGAGCAGCAGACCGTCACCGACGACGAAGGCTTGCGCTACACCTTCGACATTGATCCTTTCCGCAAAGATTGCCTGCTCAAGGGCCTCGACAATATCGGCCTTACACTCGTGCACGAAGCCGATATTTCAGCCTTCGAAAAGAAAAATCTTCACGTGCCGGTCATGAGCGCTCCGCTCGACGTGAAGTATCACCACAACTAGCCGTCATCCGCCAGATCCGGCCGGCTTGATCGTTGATCACTGATCACTTGGGAAGGAAGCGCACCGAATGAGTCTGCGGGTTGCGGTCGATATCGGCGGCACCTTCACCGACCTGATCGCCTTCGACGAGCGGACTCAATCCATCCAGCACGCGAAAAGTCTTACCACGCCCGCCGACCCCGTCGAAGGCATCGTCGATTGCATCCGCAAGGCTCGCCTCGATCCTTCGCCCATAGATAGCCTGATCCACGGCTCAACCATCGCTATCAATACGCTCATCGAGCGCAAAGGCGCGAAAGTCGGCCTGATCGTCACCCGCGGCACGCGTGACGTTTACATCATCGGACGCGGCAACCGTCCCGAAGCCTACAATCTCTTCTTCCATCGCCCCCAGCCGCTGGTGCCGCGCCACCGCACCATCGAAGTCGCCGAGCGCCTCTACGCTTCCGGCGAAGTTCGTGAAACGCTCAAGACGGAAGACGTCCTGCGGGCCTGCGCCGAACTCGCGCGCGAGGGAGTCGACGCCGTCGCCGTCTGCTTCCTTCATTCCTACGCCAATCCCGAGCACGAGCGCATCGCCGGAAAAATTGTCGAACAGGCGCTGCCAGGTTGCTACGTTTCGCTTTCCCATGAAATTCTGCGCGAGTATCGCGAGTACGAACGCACTTCAACCACCGTGGTCAACGCCTATATCGGCCCCACGGTCGCAGGTTACGTCCGCAACCTCCACTCGCAACTCGACGGCTTGGGCTTTGGCGGCGAGCTTTCCATCATGCAATCGAATGGCGGCGTCATGTCCCCCGAAGCCGCCGTGCGACGTCCGGTGATGATGATGGAGTCGGGCCCTGTGGGCGGGATCATCGCCTCCGCCGAAATCGGGAAAAATCTCGGCTACAAAGACGTCGTCTCCTTCGACATGGGCGGCACCACCGCCAAAGCCAGCCTCGTCCGCGCCGCTGAGCCCACCATGGCCGAAGGCTACTACGTCGGCGGCTATGCCAGCGGCCATCCTGTAATGGTTCCTGTCGTCGATGTCGTGGAAGTTGGCGCGGGCGGCGGCAGCATCGCCTGGATTGACGAAGTGGGCGCGCTCAAAGTTGGCCCGCGCAGCGCCGGCGCCATGCCCGGCCCCATCGCCTATTGCCGCGGTGGTCTCGATCCGACCATCACCGATGCAAACGTCATCCTCGGCCGCATGGGCGCTTCCGATTTTCTCGGCGGCGAAATGACCCTCGATCGCGACGCCGCTTTCCGCGGCATAGCCGAGCGCATCGCCAAGCCGCTGGGCATGGATGTGGCCGCCGCGGCCCGCGCCATCGTGCAAATCGCCACGGCAAAAATGTCCCTCGCCGTCCGTGAGGTATCCGTCGAAAAAGGTTACGATCCGCGCGATTTCGTCCTAGTCGGTTCCGGCGGCGCCGGTCCGGTTCATGCCTTAGCTGTTGCCCGCGAGCTTTACATCCCCACCGTCGTGATCCCGCAGTTCCCCTCCCATTTCTCGGCTCTGGGCATGTTGATGACCGACGAGCGCCACGATTTCATTCGCACCTATTACAGCGAGCTCGCCGAAGCCGACTTCGCCGCGCTGAAAACCATCTACGACGAAATGACTTCCGAAGCGCAGCGCCTGCTCACGCCCGGTATCGAGTCCGCATATCAGATCCTTCTCGATCTCCGCTACGTCGGCCAGGAATTTACTTTGCCCGTCCCCGTCAGCCTGCAACAAATCGTCTCCACCGATCACGCCGCCATTCGCGCTTCCTTCGACGCGCTCCACGAGCAGCGCTACGCGCATCACGCCAAGGACGAGCGCGTCGAAATCATCAACATGCGCCTCGTCGCGCTCGGCCGTCGTACAAAATTGGCCTTGCCACACCTTTCCAAGGCCCGCACCGCCGCTCCCAAAGAGCGCCGCGCCGTCTATTTTGACCAGGGAAACGTGCCGGTGGAATGCCCCGTTTATAGAAGAGATGATTTGCCCGCAGGTGCGGAATTGAACGGCCCAGCTTTGGTCAGCGAATACGGTTCCACCACCGTGATCTTCCCTTCCGACCGCTTTGCCGTAGCAGGCACCGGCGAACTCATCATTTCCGTGGGGCCAGCCTAATGGCGAGCACCATCGATCACGTCACCCTCGAAGTCATCCGCAACGCGCTGCCCGCCATCGCCAACGAGATGGCCGCCGACGTCACCCGCACTTCCTACAACATGATGATCTACGAGGTGCGCGACTTCTGCACCGCGCTCGTCGCTCCCGATGGCACTCTCGTCTCGCAAAACGTCGGCGGCGTCTCGCACTTCGTCGCCGATCTCGGCGCCATCATCAAGGACGCCATGAATCGCTACGGCCCCGACGGCTTCGCGCCCGGCGATGTGGTCATTACGAATCACCAGGCCGTCGCGGGACAGCATCTCAACAATGTTGTGATCTACATGCCCTATTTCTTCCGCGGCGAACTGCTCATGTTCTCCATCGTCCGCGCCCATTGGATCGACATCGGCGGCATGAGCACCGGCTTCGGCGGCGAAGCACGCATTCTCGATCCCTGGATGGAAGGCCTTCAGCTCGATCAGCTAAAAATCTATGAAGCGGGCAAGGCCAACGAAACTCTGCTCAAAGTTATTCGCGACAACATTCGCTTCCCGGACGCTTCCCTGGGCGACATGCGCTCTCAGATGGCCGCCTGCCGCCTCGCTTTCCGTCGTCTCGACGAGCTCTTCGAGAAGTTCGGTCGCGATACCATCCTGAACGCCATCCAGAAGATTTTCGCCGAGACCGAAAGCAAGTGCCGCAAAGTCGTCTCCGAAATCCCCGACGGCGTTTACGAAGCCGAGTCGTTTCTCGATCACGACGGCATGCTGCGCACCGAGCGCGTCCGCATTCACGCACGCGTCACCGTCTCCCAAGGGAAAATGACGATCGATCTCTCGGGCTGCTCGTCGGAGCGCAAGGCTGGCATCAACTCGCGCACGCTCGCCGGCGCTCGCGTCGCCTACAAAGCCTTCACTTCTCCGCTCGATCCTTCGAACGAAGGTTCGTTCGCTGCGCTTGACGTGATCATTCCCGAAGGCAACATCATGATGGCCCGCTTCCCCGCGCCCATGTCCGGCTGGAGCCTCATCGTTCCCACTGTAGTCGACACCATCCTCACCGCGCTCGCGCCCGCCATTCCAGAAAAAATTCCCGCGGCGCATCATGGGCTTTTGGGCGGCGCCGTCGTATTCTTCGGAGTGAATCCGAAGACGCGCAAGCGTTTCGTCGTGCAGAGTCTCGAAGGCGGCGGCTGGGGCGGCCGCCCCACCGAAGACGGCGAATCAGGTTCGGTCACCATTTGCCAGGGCGACGTGCGCAATGGCACCATCGAGGGCTTGGAATTGAAAAATCCGATTCTAGTCGAAGAGCGCTCGCTGCGCCGCGACTCCGGCGGCCCCGGCAAATTTCGCGGTGGTCTCGGAATCGACTTGCGCGTGCGCAATTTCGTTGAAGGCCGCTGGAACCTTCACCGGCCGCGCCGCATCGACTGCCCGCCCTGGGGCTTGTGGGGCGGAAAGCCGGCCGGCACCGCCGACTACATGCTCCGGCTCCCCGGCGAAAACGAATTTAAAAGCATGGACGCCAGCCAGCATCCCGTTCCCGCCGATTCCGAAGTGATCGTCCGCACCGGCGGCGGGGGCGGCTGGGGCGATCCGCTCGACCGCGAGCCCGAGCGCGTCCTCACCGATATCATCGAGGGTATCGTCAGCCCCGAGAAAGCTCGCAGCGAATACGGCGTGGTCCTAGAAAATGGGCAGTCCGCGGTGGACATCGCCGGCACACGTCAACTTCGCGCCGAGAAAAAGTCCGCAGCCGGTGCCGCGCCGTCAAGGAACTGATTTGATTCGCCTCGCCATCAAAACGAAAAATCAGCCGCGTTCCGCACATGCGGCCATGCGCATACTCCTGGCAATCATTTTCATCTTCTTACTCACCATTGCCTCACTCTCG
>Ga0335085_10014063_pt1 | contig 11699 bp, 9 predicted proteins | sample Lox_Sample_45_FD_206712 | JGI IMG/M metagenome (GOLD analysis project Ga0335085, IMG submission 206712) | Soil microbial communities from Loxahatchee National Wildlife Refuge, Florida, United States - Lox_Sample_4.5 | ecosystem: Environmental > Terrestrial > Soil > Wetlands | place: USA: Florida...
GGTCTCCGACCCCCGGTATTCCCCCAGAATCCATTTCCGACTCTTCGCCTCTTCTTCGCCAACTGATCTACATATAGTGTGTTCCGCAATCAGTGTAGATCATGAGGTATGCGTGTAACTCCGCAAGGATCAGCGAGTTCCTGCAAAAAGCTCTTGCCAAAGATGAAGGGGCTGTGCCACTATTGGTTGTGGCCGAAGTTGGATAGAATTTGGCCCAAAGTAGGACGATAAGTGGCCGAAGAAGGTCAACTGCCGAAGAGCTCGCCGCCGCTGGGCATGTACCCCAGCCGGCTCGACGACAAGGGCCGTATCAAGCTGCCGACGGCCTTCCAGCAATACCTGTCTTCGCTGCCCGAAAAAAGATTGTTTGTCACGAGCCTGGACCGCCGCATAGCGCAAATATACCCGATCGAGGTCTGGCGGCAAAACGAAAAGTTCTTTCAGGAGCGCAAGAACCCCAAGGTAGCCCGCAAGATCAGCTTCAATGCCGCGGACTTGGGAGCGGAAGTTGAGATGGATTCGCAGGGGCGGATCACGTTTCCGCCGGAACTGCGCAGGGAGTTGGGCCTGGAGGAGCAGACGCTCCGATTGTATGCGGGATCGAGCGGTCGCATCGACGTCATGAGCGAGCGGATGTACGAGGAGCGCAAGCGCGAATCGATGACGATCTCGGACGAGGAATTGGACGAGGCGGAGACGTACGGGCTGAACTGATGGCGTATGCACTTCCCCGTGATGTCCGGCGAAGCACTGGAACTACTGGCTGTGCGTCCGGACGGGGTCTATTTGGACGCCACAGCCGGGCTCGGAGGACACACGGCGCTGATCGCGCAGCGGCTGACCACAGGGCTGGTGATTGCCAACGATCGAGATCCGCAGTCGCTCGAGATGGCGCGGCAGAATACGGCCGCCTGGAGCGAGAGAATTCGATATCATCACGGCCCCTTCGCCGATTTGGAGCAGGCGGCCGCGGACGCCGGAGGCCGAAAGCTGGATGGGCTTCTGGCAGACCTGGGAGTGAGCCGTTTCCAACTCACATCCCCGGAACGGGGTTTTTCGTTCACGTCGGATGGGCCGTTAGACATGCGCATGGATCAAACCAGGGGCATGACGGCGGCCGATCTGATCAATCACTCAGACGAAAAAACACTCGCCGATCTGATTTACCAGCTCGGCGAAGAGAGGAGGTCGCGGAGCGTAGCCAGAGCAATCGTCCGAGCACGGCCCATACGGAGCACACGCCATCTGGCCGATGTCGTGTTGCGGGCCGTGCCCCGGACGGGTCATCTGCATCCCGCCACCAAAACCTTCATGGCGTTTCGGATGGCAGTGAACGAAGAGCCGGATCAGTTGGATGCCCTGCTGCGAATTGCGCCGGAGTTGCTGGCGAGCGGCGGGCGCCTGGTGATCATCAGTTTCGCCTCAGGCGAGGATCGCAAGGTAAAAGAGAGATTTCGGGAACTGGGCCGCGAAGGACGGGCGCAGGTGCTGACCAAACACCCGCTACAGCCTTCCGAATCCGAAACGGCGCAGAACCCGCCTTCGCGCAGCGCTAAGCTGCGCGCGTTGGAGATGTTGTAACGTCCGCGCACGGAGGCGCGGGCCGTCGGCAGTCGGCGTGAGTGAGCGAGGTGAGCGAAATTTTATGGCGACTCTAGCGAGGGTGTTCCACAAACACGAGGCGGCGGGTCCCGGGGGCATCCCGGCACGCCAAGCCGGTGCGCCGCTGGACGCGTGCGCTCTGCGCGCGTTGCCGCAGGAGGACGTCTTCTTCTATTGCAAGAAGATCGACAACTCGCGTCTGGTGCGGGAGCCGGATCCCAAAGCGGGGGGAACCTGCTGGTCCGTGATCGGCGCCGCATGCCTCGCAGCGTTGCTGTTGACCGCGGTCGGCACTGTAAAGGTGTCCACCACGATGAGCGGCTACAAACTCGAAGATCTGCGCGCGGAAGAACGCCGGCTTCAGGACGAACAGCGCGCGCTTGACCTACAGGAAGCCGAACTGCTCAGCCCCGAGCGCCTGGAAAAGCTGGCGAAGGAGCAAAACCTGGTGACGCCCTCAGCGGGCAAGGTGTTCCGGCTCGACAACAATCGTCCAGACGGCACCGTCGCCATGGTGAAGTAGTCGGCGGTGTGGGAGCCGGGGGGCGGTATGGTGGAGCGTCGTCTCAAATGGCTCGCCTGGATCGTCGTCGCATGGGGCGCGTCCATTTTTCTCAAGCTGGTCTCGCTGCAGGTGATTCATCACCGCGAATACGTCAATCTGGCGCGCGCGCGGCAGGAACTCGTCGTCGAAATCTCCGGGCCGCGCGGCACGCTGTTCGACCGTAATGGGCAGGTGCTCGCCATGAGCGCCCCCACCGAATCCGTTTATATCAACCCGCTCAAGGTGCCCGACCTGGGACTGGCGGCGCAGATTCTCTCGGCTGAGCTCCAACTCGACCGCGCAGAACTGTTCGCCACCATGCAGGCCGCAAAGGACAACCATCGCGGCTTCCTGTGGATCAAGCATCGCATTTCCTACGATGAAAGCCAGCACCTGAAAAGTCTCAACCTCGACTGGATTTCCCTCCAGCACGAGAGCCAGCGCCACTATCCCAACGGCACCCTGGCCGCCCACCTGCTTGGGGGCGTGGATTTTGAAGAGAAGGGGAACGGCGGGATCGAGCGCGCGCTCGAAGCCGACCTGAAAGGCGTGCCGGGCAAGATGCGGCTCCTGACCGACGTCAAGCGGCGAGGCATCGATTCGCGCCTTGCCAGCGAGCCGCGGGCCGGCCAGCCCGTCACTCTTACCATCGACGCGCACCTCCAGTTCGTCGCCGAGCGTGAGCTCGCCGCGGCGGTAGAGTCACACAACGCAGTAAGCGGCAGCCTGGTAGTGATGAACCCCAACACCGGCGACATCCTGGCACTCGCCAGCTATCCGACATACGATCCCAACCGTCCGCCCCAGAGCAGTGATATCAAGAATCGGGAGAACCATGCCGTGAGCGTGCCGTTCGAACCCGGCTCCGTATTTAAGGTAATCACGCTTTCCGCCGGACTCGAGACCACGAAACTGCGGCCCGACAGCCCGATCGATTGTCACGGCGGCGTGCTGAAGCTGCCCGGCCGCGTCATTCACGATTCGCACGGCGGTACCGGCGTGGTCCCCATGGAAACCGCGTTCGCGAAGTCCAGCAACATCGGCGCCATCATGGTTGGTATGCGGGTAGGCCAGGAGAACATGTACGATTACATGCGCCGCTTCGGGTTCGGGCGAAAGACTGGCATTACGCTGCCGGGTGAATCGGCAGGCCGTGTGCGCAAGCTCTCCATATGGGGAACCACTTCGCTGGCTTCCGTCTCAATGGGCCAGGAGGTCAGCGTCACCACTGTTCAGCTGGCGCAGGCGGGCTCGGTTGTAGCCAACGGAGGTTTGCTGGTTCGTCCCCGCATTGTCCTGAAGAAGGGCAGCCAGGTTCAGCAGCCTTCCGCGCCTGTTCGGGTCATTAAGGCTGACACCGCGATCACCATGAGGCAGATGATGGAGGGCGTCGTGTTGCACGGCACCGGTACCGGTGCACGCCTGGCCGGATACACCGTCGGCGGAAAGACAGGTTCGGCCCAGATCTATGATTACGCTGCCCACCACTATACCCACAGCTACAACGGATCGTTTCTCGGATTTGCGCCCATAACGAATCCCGCCATTGTGGTTGTGGTGACGATCAACGGAACCCACGGCACCGCCGGCTTCGGCGGAGCCGTCGCCGCGCCTGTATTCAAGGTTGTGGCCGGCGAGGCCTTGCGCGTGCTCGACGTTCCCAAGGACCTGCCGGACGACGGCCTGCAGGTTGCCTCCGTCGTTCCAGACGTCAGCGACCTGGCGGATGCCGACCTCACGGCGCAAGGTAATATCCTGGTAGATGGAGACGAGGAGGCGCCACAAGCGGCCAATGCGAGTGCCACGCAGCCGGTAGGTCCGGTTGCTCCCACCGTTCCGGCGCCGCCGGACACCCGGCCGAGGGTGCCTAATTTTTCGGGCATGACGATGAGGGCGGTGTTGGCGGAGGCCGCGGCGAAGGGAATCGCGGTCGTGCCGGCCGGAAGCGGAATCGCCCGCATGCAATCGCCGCCGGCAGGCGCCGTTCTGCACGAAGGAGAGCGCATCCGCGTCCAGTTTTCGCGATGAATCTTGGCGAGATACTCTCGGGCGTCCGGCTGATAGAGCCTCTCCCGGCGGAGCTTGCCCACGTTGCGATTGAGGGCATCGAGTACGATTCCCGCCGGGTACAGCCGGAGTACCTGTTTTTTGCGTTTCCGGGCAGTCGCGCCGATGGCCGGCAGTTTGCCGCCGATGCAATCGCGCGCGGAGCGGCGGCGATTGCGAGCGAGTCCGAAGCGCCGCCCGAGTTGTCGAGCCGTTGGGTGCGGGTTGGGCACGGGCGGCAAGCCCTCGCTTTGGCTGCGCGTAATTTCTACGGCCGGCCTGACGAGCGTCTCGGTCTGACCGGCATCACCGGTACTAACGGCAAAACCACCACGTCCTATCTGCTCGACTCGATTCTTCGGACGGCCGGCCGGACTACAGCGCTGATCGGCACCATCGAATACCATCTGGCGGGCCGGGTAATCCCCGCCGTCAACACGACGCCGGAATCGCTCGATCTGGTGCGCCTGTTCGCGCAACTGGTGGAAGCGGGCGGTAGCCATGTGACCATGGAGGTGTCGTCCCACGCTCTCGCGCTCGGACGCGTTTACGGCCTCCAATTCCACACAGCAGTCTTCACCAATCTGACTCGCGACCACCTGGATTTTCACGGCACTATGGACGACTACTTCGCGGCGAAGCATCGGCTGTTCGAGGGCGCGGGCGGTCCGCCACCGCCGTTCGCCGTGATCAACCGCGATGACGCCTACTCGCGCAAAATCCAGCTTCATCCCAGGACAAAGACCTACCGCTACGGCATGGGCGCCGACGCCGATTTGCGCGCCCGCCACATCTCTTCCAGCTTTCACGGCCTGCGTTTCGACGTACAGTACGGCAAGTCGCGCTTTGCGGTGGAATCGCCGCTGATCGGACGGATCAACGTTTATAACATCCTCGCAGCTACGGGCGCGGCGCTCTCCTACGGCATTCCGCCGGAGACCATCGCTCGCGGCATCGCGAATTTGAAAGCCGTGCCCGGCCGATTCGAGCGCGTCGACGAGGGGCAGCCTTTTTCCGTTGTGGTGGATTATGCCCACACCGACGACGCGCTGCGCAATGTCATCGCCGTGGCGCGCGGCCTGAATCCGAAGCGCGTGATTACGCTTTTCGGCTGCGGCGGCGATCGCGACCGCACCAAGCGCCCGCTGATGGGCCAGGCTGCGGCCGAAGCCAGCGATTTTGTGGTGCTTACCAGCGACAACCCGCGATCCGAGGACCCGCTCAGCATCATGAATGACGCTCTGGTGGGCATCCGTCGTGTGGACGTGGCGCACGTCGTCGAGCCCGACCGTAAGGCCGCGATCGCCCGCGCGCTGAAGGAGGCGCGCGAAGGCGATATCGTGATTCTGGCCGGCAAAGGCCATGAGACTTACCAGGTGCTGAAGGACAAGACGATTTCGTTCGATGACCGTGCAGTGGCGAGAGAAGTGCTGCAAGGTTACGGGTATCACAAACCCGCCGAAAAATGATCCTGGATTTACAAGCAGTTGCGCGGGCGGTCGGCGCCCCGGTCAGCCCCCGGCCTGCCAAAGTTACGGGATGGAGCGTGGACACCCGGACACAGAGTCCCGGCGACGTCTATTTTGCGCTACGCGGTCCCAACTTCGACGGCCACGAGTTCGTCCCCGCGGCCATCGCGGGAGGCGCCTCGGCCGTCGTTGTAGACCGAGAGAGCAGTGTACCGCTCCCTGACGGGCGCGGCTCGGTTCTCGTCGTCGCGGATACATTGAAGGCTTTGCAGGAGCTGGCGACCTGGGCCCGCGGCCAATGGGGCGGAACTGTGGTCGGTGTCACCGGTAGCGCCGGGAAGACTACGACCAAAGACGCTATCGCGCATCTGTTGAGCGGCGAAATGGCTGTGGGCCGCACTATCGGCAATCTCAACAACCACGTGGGCGTGCCGCTCTCGATCTTGCGCCTGCCTGACGACGCCCGTGTGGCGGTGCTCGAAATGGGTATGAATCACGCCGGCGAGATTCGTGAACTGGCTGGCATCGCGCAGCCGAACATCGGGGTGGTGACCAACGTCGGCTTCGCCCACGTCGAATTCTTCGACTCGATTGACGGGGTCGCAGCCGCCAAGCGCGAGCTGATCGAATCGCTACCGGTGGACGGGGTCGCCGTGCTCAACGCAGATGACCCCCATGTGTCGCGATTCGGCGCGGTTCACGCCGGCCGGTCGATCACCTTTGGTTTCTCGCAAGGGGCGGATGTCCGCGCCGAATCGGCCGAGTTTGCCGCCGATGGCAGCCGCTTCCGCGCGCTCGGCGTCGACTATGAGACGTCCCTCACCGGCCGCCACGCCGTGATGAACCTGCTGGCGGCGATCGCGGTTTCCACCGAATTCGGGATCGCGCCCGAGCGCCTGCGCGATTCTGTACGCACTTTCGTTGTCGGCAAAATGCGCGGCGAGAGGCTGGAACACAACGGCATCCTGGTTTGGAACGATTGCTACAATTCCAACCCCGAAGCGGCGCGCTCCATGCTGGACGTCCTCGGCGCGGCTCCTGCCGGACGGCGGATTGCGGTCCTCGGAGAAATGCTGGAGCTCGGCCGGGCGGCCGAGGACCTGCACCGCCAGGTTGGCAGCTATGCCGCCAGATCCGGAGTCGACCTGCTCGTCGGCGTCCGCGGTCATGCGCGGGAGATGATCGAGGCGGCCCGGTCGGCCGGACTGGCAAACGGTTCAGCGGTCTTTTTCGAAGATCCCGCCGAGGCCGGCGAGTTCGCGCGAAGCGCGGCCCGGCCCGGGGACGCGGTTCTTTTTAAGGGTTCACGCGGAGTCCACGTGGAACGGGCGCTGGAAAGGTTTTTGTCGTAATGCTCTACTTCCTTCTCTACGATCAGCTTTACCGTTGGGTAAGCCCGTTCCGCGTCTTCCGGTATGTCACGTTCCGCACCGCCTTCGCCAGCCTTACCGCCCTGTTCCTCTGCGTCGCCCTCGGCCCGTGGCTGATCAACAAGCTGCGCCAGTTCCAGATCGGCCAATACATCCGCGAGGAAGGCCCCAAGTCGCACCAGAAGAAAGCCGGCACGCCGACCATGGGCGGGGTGCTCATCATCATTTCGATCGTCGTACCGACTTTGTTGTGGGCGGACCTGCGGTATCCCTATGTGTGGATCGCACTGGCTTCACTGGTAGGCTTCGGCTGGATTGGCTTTCTCGACGATTATGCCAAGATCACGCGCCGCCGCAACCTCGGCCTTACCGGGCGACGTAAGCTGATTTACCAGTTCGCGATGGGTTTCGGATTCGCCGCGGTGCTGCTCGTCATGCGCGCCTACGGCGAGTTCTCCACGACCATGAATGTTCCGTTTTTCAAGCAGTTTCATCCATCGCTGCTGCTGGAATCGCTGCTGAAGAATCCATGGACCTATGTCTTGGGCGCCGCCCCGTTCTGTATCTTTGTCGCCCTGGTGGTCGTCTTCATGTCCAATGCCGTGAACCTGACGGACGGTCTGGACGGCCTGGCCATCGGCCTCATGGTGGTGGCTGCGGGCGCTCTGACGATGCTGTGTTATGCCGGCGGACACGTGCAGCTCGCCGAATACCTGCAGCTGGCGCGCAATTCGCACACGTCCGAACTCACCATCTTTTGCGGCTCGATGACCGGGGCCAGCCTCGGCTTCCTCTGGTACAATGCGCATCCCGCCGAGATCTTCATGGGCGATGTCGGCTCGCTCGGCCTGGGCGGCGCCATGGCCGTGGTGGCGGTGCTCATCAAGCAGGAAGTGCTGCTGGTATTCATCGGCGGTGTCTTTATTCTGGAAGCGGTATCGGTGATCCTTCAGGTCGGCAGCTTCAAGCTGCGCGGCGGCAAACGCATCTTTAAAATGGCGCCTCTGCATCATCATTTCGAGGCGCTGGGTTGGGCGGAATCGAAAATCATCGCGCGCTTCTGGATCGCGGGCCTGGTACTTGCCCTTTTCGCCCTGACTACGTTGAAGCTAAGGTAATGATCCCTCTGGCGGGCCGGCGCGCTCTGGTCGTCGGCATGAAAAAGTCCGGCATTGCGGCAGTCAGGCTGCTGGTGGAGCATGGGGCTGACGTGCGCGCCGCCGATCTGAAGCCGCTCGACGAACTGCCCGAGGCGCGCGAACTGCTGCAGTCGCTTGGTGTCCCCTTCGCGCTGCAGCGCCCCGAGGTTTTCGAAGGCGCGGAACTCATCGTCCTTTCGCCGGATGTCCCTGCCGACTTGGCCCCGCTCGAAACCGCCCGCGCCCGCGGCGCCGACGTCATCGGCGAAGTCGAGCTCGCGGCGCCGTTTCTCAAGGGTCGCACCATCGGGATCACCGGATCCAACGGGAAGACCACCACCACCAGCCTTACCGGCCACATCCTCCGCCAGGCGGGTGTCCCAGTCCAGGTAGGAGGCAACATCGGCGCGGCCGTGTGCGGCATGGTCGAAACTTCCCGGGAGGACGGCTGGAACGTCCTCGAGCTCTCCAGCTTCCAACTCGAAACCATCCGGGAGTTCCGGGCTCACATCGGCGTTTGTCTGAACGTCACGCAGAACCACCTCGACCGCCATCGCACTTTCGACCGCTATGCCGCCGCCAAAGGCCGCCTGTTTGAAAATCAGCGGCCGGACGATTTCGCGGTGCTCAACGCCGAAGACGCGATTTGCCGCGCCTATGCGGAACATACTCCGGCAACGGCCCAGTGGTTCAGCAGCCTCCGTAACGTAAAGCCGGGCGCAAGCCTTTGCGGTGACCAACTCGTGGTCTTGCGGAAGCCGCTCATGCCGGCCGCCGACGTGCCCATTCGCGGGCGTCACAATATCGAAAATGTGCTCGCCGCCGCGCTAGCGGCCTCACGGGCGGGCGTCAGCCACGAAGCCATCGCAGACGCGGTTCGCACCTTTCGCGCCGTCGAGCATCGTCTGGAGTTTGTTCGCAAGCTCGACGGGATCGACTTCTATAACGATTCCAAGGCCACCAGCGTCGATGCGACTCTTAAGGCGCTCGACGCTTTCGACCACGGCGTCTGGCTGATCCTGGGCGGAAAGGATAAGGGGCTCGACTATTCTTTACTGCGCGAGCCGGTGGCCGCCAAGGCCCGAGCCGTTCTGCTGATTGGAGCGGCCGCGGAGAAGATCGGACATGCGCTTGACGGAGTCGCTCCGCTAGTTCAGGCCGGAACGGTAGCCGCGGCCATCGAACATGGCTACCGAAATGCCCAACCCGGCGATACCGTGTTACTGGCGCCCGCTTGCGCCAGCTTCGATCAGTTCCGCAGCTATGAGCATCGGGGAGAAGTCTTCAAGCAAATCGTGAACGCGCTGGAGCCCAAGGAATAACATGTCACAACGCCTCAAAACCGATTGGATCCTCTTCGCTACCGTGCTGCTGCTGGTCTGTTTCGGCGTGGTGATCCTCTATAGCGCCTCGTCGATCATGGCGACGCTGGACCCGCGATTTCAATCGAGCTGGCATTTCGTGATTCGCCAGCTTGGGTGGGCGGTCGCAGCTGTTCTGGTCATGATGCTCCTGAAGAAGACGCCCTACCGCAAGTACAACAACTCTGCGATGGCGTTTGGAGCGATCGGGATCTCGCTTCTGATGCTGGCTGCCGTCTACTTTGTGGATAGCGCCCACCACCGCTGGCTGCGCTTCTACGGCCCGCTCGGCGTGCAGCCCTCGGAACTCGCCAAACCCGCCCTGGTCATTTTCCTCGCATTCTTCGTCGCCTGGCGCGGCCGCGCCATTAACAACCCGCGCCACACGCTCTTTCCCGCAGCGCTGGCGGTCGGACTGGTGATTTTTGCTGTCGTCGTGGCGGACCTTGGGACCGCCGTCGTGCTCGGTCTGGCGGCGGCCACCGTTTTCTTCGTGGCCGGCCTGCAATGGCGTTACTGTGCGATAGTCGCCGGCATCGCGCTGCTCGGCCTGCTGGTGTTCATTTACCGCGATCCCTACCGGCTGGCACGCGTGGTGCGCTTCTTCGACCCGCAGTTCAGAATCGTTGCAAGGTTCGACAAAAACGGTACTATCAAGGCCCGCATGGAGAAGTCGCTCGCCACGCGCGACACCAATTACCAGCTGCAGCAATCTAAGATCGCGGTCGGGGCGGGCGGACCCGCCGGGGTTGGCCTGATGAACGGCAAGCAAAAGCTGCTGTACCTGCCGGAGGCGCATACCGATTTCATTTACGCCGTGGTTGGCGAAGAGTTGGGCCTGGTAGGTTCGGCCGGCGTGTTGCTTTGCTTTGCAGTGATTTTCTGGCGCGGCTTGCGCACGGCCTGGCGAATGAGCGACGATTTCGGCCGTTATCTGGCGCTTGGGGCGACGATCGTGGTTGTGGTCCAGGCCTTCATGAATATGTTCGTGGTTCTGGGCATGATGCCTACCAAAGGCATTCCTCTCCCCATGATCAGTTACGGCGGCAGTTCGCTGCTCAGCACGCTGGCGCTATTGGGAATCCTCATGAACGTCTCGGAGCATGTGGGATAAAAATGAGCCACGAATGCACGCGAATGCACACAAATAAGATCTGTTTTTATTCGTGTTCATTCGTGTTCATTCGTGGCTGATCATTTTCGATGTCGACTTTTCTCATGGCCGGTGGCGGCACCGGCGGGCATATTATTCCCGCTCTGGCGGTGGGCCGCGAACTGCGCAGACGCGGGCACAACGTGATTTTTGTCGGGACCGATCGCGGCCTTGAGGCCAAGCTTGTCCCGGCCGAGGGATTTGGGCTGGAGAAGATCAACATCGGCGGCTTAAATCGCGTCAGCCTGGTCCAGAAGTTCGCGACATTATTGCGGTTGCCATTCACCACTCTCGGCTGCCTGCAGTACGTCCGCCGGTCCGCCGCAGTCTTCAGTATGGGTGGCTACGTCGCCGGTCCGCCGGTGATCGCCGCGGTCCTGGCCCGCCGCCCCCTGGTGGTCATGGAGCCCAACGCCGTTCCCGGCTTCACCAACCGGCACATTGGCCGCTTGGTCTCCCGTGCCCTGATTTCCTTCTCTGAGACGGCCTCCTATTTCCCCGCCGGCCGCACCGAAATCACGGGCCTGCCGGTCCGCGAGGAGTTTTTTGCCATTCCGCCCAAACCACGCGGAGAGGTGTTGAACCTCCTGATTACCGGTGGCAGCCAGGGCTCCCGCACCCTCAACGAAGCCGCGCGCCAGAGCTGGGGCCTTTTCCGCGACGCAGGATTCCCCGTGCGAATTGTGCATCAGACCGGGGCCTCGGCGTTCGAAGCTATCGAGCGCGAGTTTGCCGCTTCGGGCCTCGACGGGGAAGTCGTACGTTTTATCACCGACATGCCGGGCGCCTTTGCCGCGGCAGATCTGATTGTCTGCCGCGCCGGCGCGGGCACCGTTTCGGAACTTGCCGCCGCGGGCCGTCCCTCGGTACTCGTCCCGTTTCCGTTTGCGGCAGACGACCATCAGACGCGCAACGCCGAGGCGATGGAACGCGGCGGAGCCGCCCGCCTCGTGCGCGACGCCGAAATGAACGGGGCCAAGTTATTTGAAGTCGTCGCCGGTCTCGCGCGTTCGTC
>Ga0335085_10014064_pt1 | contig 11699 bp, 13 predicted proteins | sample Lox_Sample_45_FD_206712 | JGI IMG/M metagenome (GOLD analysis project Ga0335085, IMG submission 206712) | Soil microbial communities from Loxahatchee National Wildlife Refuge, Florida, United States - Lox_Sample_4.5 | ecosystem: Environmental > Terrestrial > Soil > Wetlands | place: USA...
TTCTCGTCCGCCTCGATCCGGTCGAAGGGAGCGAGATCGCCAGGACGCGTCCCTGCGCCGTCGTCAGCCCGGACGAGTTGGTTGGCGTTCTCCGGACGGTCCTCGTGGCACCGATGACGACGAGCGAGAGAGCGTATCCGTTTCGAGTTCCGTGCCGCTTCCGCAACCGCGACGGCTTCGTCGCGATCGATCAGATCCGGGTGATCGACAAGAGCCGGGTCGTCCGCCGTCTGGGCACTCTGTCTCCGGGGACTCGTTCCCGCCTCCTCGAGACCCTTCAGGAGTTTTTCGCTCCATAGGCCCTCACCGGAAGTCGTGGCTCGGGACATCGGGGAGGGAAGGGAGCGGCCAGAAGCGGTCGGCGCGGACGGAGAGGGTGCCGTCGGTCGTCTGGAGCTTCCCCTCCACGACGAGGCCGGGGGAGGCGACGATGAGGGAGCGGTTCTCCCTGAAGAGGTCGGGGCGGACGATGGCCTGGACGATGCCGCTCTCGTCCTCGAGCGAGAGGAAGACGAACCCCTTCGCCGTGCCCGGGCGCTGCCTCACGATGACGGCCCCCGCCGCGCGGACGCGCTCCCCGTTCCGGCGCGCCGCGAGCTCGGCGGCCGAGAGGACCCCCTCTTGTCTCAGGCGGCCTCGCAGGTACGAAAGGAGATGCGGCCCGGCCGTCATCCCGGTGGCGTCGTAGTCGGCCTCGGTCTCGGCGAGCGCCGACATCGGCGGGAGCGGCGCGGCGGCGGGCGAGGGGGGGAGCGCCTCGTAGAGGGGCCCGACGCGACGGCCGATCTCGGCCACCTGCCACATCGCCTCGCGGCGGGTCAGGCCGAGCGACGAGAGCGCCCCGGCCCAGGCGAGGCGGTCCAGCTCGTCCGGCCGGAGCGCGCCGCGGCGCGCGAGATCGGCCACGTCGGCGAAAGGCCTCTGGGCGAATTCGCGCTCGATGGTTCTTCCGGATTCCTCACGAAGTCCCTTGAGGAATCGAAGCCCGAGACGGACGGCTAGGGGAGAGCCCTCGGCCGGCGGGGTACCTCGCTCCTTCGCGCGTGAACTCGCTTCGCTCAGACAGCACGCGCGTGCGTCGCGAGGCACTCCGCCGTCCGGGCCCCCTTTCGAAGAAATCTCCGGCCTCCTCTCTATTCGGCATTCCCATCCCGAGAAGCCGACGTCGATCGGGAGCACCGTCACGCCGTGTCGCTCGGCGTCCTTCACGAGCGTGGCGGGGTGGTAGAAGCCCATCGGCCAGGCGTTGAGGAGTCCCGTGAGGAAGGCGGCCGGGTGATGCGCCCGCAGCCACGCGCTCGCGTAGGCGATGAGGGCGAAGCTGGCGGCGTGCGACTCGGGAAAGCCGTAGAGAGCGAAGGAGGTGATCGACTTCACGATCTGCTCCTGCGCCTCGCCCGTGATGCCGCGCGCCGTCATCCCGTCGCGGAGCCGCTTCTCGATGACGGCCATCCGCTCGGCCGAGCGCTTGAAGCCCATGGCGCGGCGCAGCTCCTCGGCCTCGCCCCCCGTGAAGCCGGCGGCCACCATGGCGATCCGGAGGAGCTGCTCCTGGAAGAGCGGGATGCCGAGCGTCCTCTTCAGGATCGGCTCGAGCGAGGGATGCGGATAGGTGACCGGCGCGCGCCCCTGCCGCCGGTCGAAGAAGGGATGGACCATCCCGCCCACGATCGGGCCGGGGCGGATGATGGCGACCTGGATGACGAGGTCGTAGAAACAGAACGGCGCGTTGCGCGGAAGGGACGCCATCTGCGCGCGGCTCTCGACCTGGAAGACGCCGACGGTGTCGGCCTCGTTCAGCATCCGGTAGACGGCCGGGTCGTCGGGCGGGAGGTGCGCGAGGTCGACGTCGACCCCCTCGTGCGTCCGGATCATCGGGATCATCCGCTCGATCGCGCTGAGCATCCCGAGGCCGAGGAGGTCCACCTTCACGATGCCGAGGTCGGCGCAGTCGTCCTTGTCCCACTGGATGACGACGCGCCCCTCCATCGCCGCGGGCTCGAGCGGGACGACCTCGTCCAGCCGTCCCTGCGCCACGACGATCCCTCCCGAGTGCTGTCCGAGGTGACGCGGCAGGTTCTGGACGCTCGCGAAGAGCCGCGCGAAGTGACCAACTCGCGGATCCTCGGCATCGAAGCCCGCGTCTGCGAGTTCCTTGAGAACATCGCGATTCGCATCCCTGTATTCGCCGAAGCTCCAACTTCCCAATACCTTCGCCAGGACGTCAACCTGCTCGCCCGAAAAGCCGAGCACCTTCGCCATCTCGCGCGCGGCCGAGCGGTCGCGGTAGGTGATGACGTTCGCCGTCATCCCGGCGCCGTGCGGGCCGTACCGGCCGTAGACGTACTGGATCACCTTCTCCCGCTGGTCGCCCGAGGGGAGGTCGAGGTCGATGTCGGGCCACTCGCCCCGCTCTTCCGAGAGGAAGCGCTCGAAGAGGAGCTCCATCTTCACGGGGTCGACGGCCGTGATGGAGAGGGCGTAGCAGACGGCGCTGTTGGCGGCCGAACCGCGCCCCTGCACGAGGATCTTCTCCCGCTGGCAGAACTGCACGACGTCCCGGACGATGAGGAAGTAGCCCGCGAGGTCGAGCTTCTCGATGAGGTTCAGCTCCTTCTCGAGCTGGGCCTGCGCCCGCCCGGTGAGCGGCCGGAAACGGACGCGCGCCCCCTCCCACGTCGCGCGGCGGAGGTACGACGCGGGGGTCTCGCCCGGCGGGAGCGGGTAGTCGGGGAAGCGGTAGCCGAGGTCGGCCAGCGTGAAGTCGAGCCGCCCGGCGAGATCCGCCGCGTGTCCGAGCGCCCCGGGGAGGTCGGCGAAGAGGCGCGCCATCTCCTCCGCGCCCTTCAGGTGCCGCTCGCGATGGGAATGAAGACGGGCTCCCGCGCCGTCGAGCGTCGTGTGGAAGCGGAGGGAGGAGAGAGCGTCGTGAAGCTCCTTCCCCTCCGGTTTCGCATAACGGACGCCGTTCGTGGCGAGAAGGGGGAGCCTGAGCGCTTCGGCGAGATCGACGAGCGCGCGATTCGCGTGCTCCTCCTCGCGGAGGCCGTGGCGCTGAAGCTCCACGTGGAGACGGCCCGGGAAGAGTCCGGCGAGCTTCGCGAGGAGCCGTCGCGCGGCGGAAGGGAGACGCGAGGCGAGCGCGCGGTGGACCGGGCTCTCCTCGCCGCCGGTCAGGACGTGGAGCCCTTCGGCGTGCGCCGCCACCTGCTCCCACGTCACGGACGCTTCGCCCTTCGGCTTTCCCAGCGCTCCGGCCGAAAGGAGCCGGCAGAGATTGCGATAACCGGTCCGGCTCTCGGCCAGCAGCGTCAGCCGCGCGGGGGGTGTGCCGGGCGGCAAGGGCGGCGGAACGAGGCCCAGGGGACCCGGGAGAAGAGAAGAACCCCGCAGCGGCGCTGCGCGCCGCTGTGCTTCGAATGAAAGAGTGACCTCCGCCCCGACGAGCGCCTTGAGCCCCGCCGCCCGGGCGGCCTTCCAGAAGCGCGGGGCGCCCGAGAGGCCGTTCGCGTCGACGAGGGCGACGGCCGCGAGGCCGAGCGCCGCCGCCCGCTCGACGAGGTCTTCCGGAAGGGAGGAGCCGTTCAGGAACGAGAAGGCCGAGGCGCACCTCAGCTCCGCGTAGCGCGGTCCCTTCGCCGCCGCCGCCGCGAAGCTCCGTTTCCGGAGCCTCTCCTTCCGCGCCCCGGGCGAGAGGTACTCGCGTGTCCCTCCGGCGACGAAGAGGTCGCGCGAGGGAGGTCCGAACCGCTCCGAGCCCTCTCCCATGGGGCCTGAAACGGTAGTCGTAAGTCAGACGTAAGTCAATAGAGGGCAGTCAGCGGATCTCGTTCCACCGGAAACACTTCTCCATGTGGTCGTTCACCATCCCGACCGCCTGCATGAAGGCGTACATGATCGTCGAGCCGACGAAGGTGAAGCCGCGTTTCTTCAGGTCCCTGGACAGCGCGTCGGACTCGGGCGTCGTCGCGGGGACCTGGCCCGGGGACGTCCAGCGATTCACTTTCGGCCTCCCGCCGACGAAGCGCCAGACGTACCAGTCGAAGCGGCCGAACTCTCTCTGCACGTTCAGGAACGCCTGCGCGTTCGTCATGGCGGCGGCGACCTTGAGGCGGTTCCGGACGATGCCGGCGTCCGCGAGGAGGGCGGCGCGTTTCCGGGCGCCCCAGCGGGCGACCTTCTCCGGGTCGAAGCCGTCGGTGACCTCGCGGTAGCGGTCGCGCTTCTTCAGGATCGTCTCCCACGACAGCCCGGCCTGCGCCCCTTCGAGAATCAGGAACTCGAAGAGGACGCGGTCGTCGTGCTGCGGCACGCCCCACTCGGCGTCGTGATAGGGAATGGACAGCTCGGTTCGGGCCCAGCCGCACCGGACGAGAGGGCCGGCGGCCCTCATTCAGGCGCCCGCCTCGAAGCGATGGTTCGCCAGGAAGACCCGGGCGTCCTCCTCGGAGAAGAAGACCAGCCGGACCTCCCGGGGGAGACTCTGCCGCGAAAGGAACTCCGTGATCGCCATCGAGGCGATCGAAGCCGCCCCCTCGCGCGGAAAACCGAAGACTCCCGTCGAGATGGCGGGAAACGCGATCGTCGCGAGCTCGCTTGCGGCCGCGATCGCGAGGGACCTCGAATAGCAGGAGGCGAGAAGCTCCCTCTCCCGCCCCGCGTGCTGGCCCCAGACCGGACCCACGGTGTGGATGACGAATCGAGCCGGGAGATTCCCTCCGGGCGTGGCGACCGCTTCGCCGGCCGCAAGGCCGTCGGGGAAACGCGTTCGCCGGACCTCGCGGCAGGCTTCGAGAAGCGCCGGCCCCGCCGCGCGGTGGAGGGCGCCGTCCACGCCGCCGCCCCCGAGGAGCGACGAGTTCGCCGCGTTGACGACCGCGTCCGCGTCCTCGCGCGTCAGGTCGCCCACCCGGACGGTGACCCGGCCCGAGAGGAAGGACGCCAGCGTCCGGGGGTCCGTCACGGGTCGCGGCTCCGCCTAGACCTTCAGGGCGCCCTTTCCGGTCGTGACGAGAAAGAGTGTGCCGAGGATCGTGGCGACGACCAGGACGAACCAGATCGAGGCCACGCCCCCGGACGAGCCGAGCGCTCCGAACGCCGGCAGGACGAGGAAGATCGCGGCCGCCCCGGCGAGGGCGAGGAGGATGCCGCCCGCGGCGTGGAGGACCGTCGGCAGGCTCTCGCGCTCGACCCCGAGCGCCATCAGGAGAAGTCCGGCGAGGACGCCGAAGGGGAAGAGGAGCCACGTGGCGAGCCCGGGCGTGAATCCGAGGGCGGCGAAGGGGCCGAGGATGAGGGCGACGCCCGCGAGCGTCCCCGCCACGACGAGGAGAAAACCGGCCAGCTTCAGCATCGGCGCACCTCCCGGGGCGGCCGTCCGATTATCCGCCCGGCGTCATTTCGCCGGCGCGGGCTTCGGCTTCTGGCGCGTCAGCTTCACCTCGAAGATGGGGACGATCTGGTCCTCGAGGACCTTCTCCTCCCAGACCTCGTAGTAGGTGTTCTCGTCGGCCTTCGAGATCCGGAGGCGGACGTTCACCGCGTCGCCGAAGAGGACGATCGCCCCCTCGAAGGCGACGTTCCCGTCCTGCAGTCCGCTCGAAGAGATCATCGGACGGGCGAGGCCTCCCCCCCAGCTGCTCAGGAACAGGCGGGCAAGCTTCTGGGAGTAGGGGTCCTCGGTGATGAGCGAGGCCGCCTTCAGGTCGCCGATGTCGTCGATCGAGGCGAGCCACCAGCCCTTCAGCTCGTAGCTCGTCTTCCGGGTTCCCTTCTGCACCCGCTCGGGGAGGGAAGGCGTGGCGTAGCGGCGCGACGTCGCGTCCCACGTCCCGACCATCCACTTCAGCTTCTCGATCCCCCCGGGAGGCGCCTCGACCAGCTTCCCCAGGGCGGGGTTGTTCTGGAGCTTTTGTGCGTAACGCTCGAAGAGCGTCGGGTTGCCGGGCGACTGGGCGCCGGCCGGAGCGGCGGCGAGAAGGGCGGCGGCGAGGGAGACCGTGAGGGCGCGCTTCATACGCGCATTCTAAGGGCGCGGACTCCCTCCGGGCGTCAGCGCGCCTTCGCGACCCCGACGGGGCAGGAGAGCCCCGTCCCCCCGTGGCCGCAGTAACCGCCGGGGTTCTTCGCGAGGTACTGCTGGTGGTCCTCCTCGGCGTAGTAGAAGGGCGGGGCCAGGCGGATTTCGGTCGTGATCGCGCCCCAGCCGGCCCGGGAGAGCACCTTCTGGAAGGCCTCGCGGCTCGCCCCGGCGGCGCGGAGCTGCGCCTCGTCGAACGCGTGGATCACCGAGCGGTATTGCGTCCCGGCGTCGTTTCCCTGCCGCATTCCCTGGGTCGGGTCGTGCCCTTCCCAGAAGACGCGGAGCAGCTCCTCGTAGCTCACGGCCGCGGGGTCGAAGACCGCGAGGACGACTTCGGCGTGTCCCGTCCTTCCCGTGCAGACCTCGCGGTACGTCGGGTTCCGCGTGTGGCCTCCGGCGTAGCCGACCGCCGTCGTGAAGACGCCGGGAAGCGGCCAGAAGGCCCGCTCGGCGCCCCAGAAGCACCCCATGCCGAACACGGCCCGCGCGAGCCCGTCCGGAAAGGGCGGGACGAGGGGGTGTCCGTTCACGAAATGCCTCGCGGGGACGACCAGTGGCTCGGCGCGGCCGGGAAGCGCCTCCTCGGGGGACGGGAGCTCCAGCTTCTTCACGGAAAAGAACATCGTCATGGCGGAAGTCTATCCCCGGTCCGGGCGCCTTCAGAGCCCCACGACCACGGCGCGCGTCGAGGCGGCGCGGACGCGCGTGACGAGGTCCTCGAGACCGGTCGGGCGCCCCGGCAGCCGCAGCGTGCCCCGGTCGTGCACGACGAGCAGGAAGCCGATCGGCCCCGGCCGGATCGCGCGGATGGTCGAGAGGGGGACCTTCACGATCCGGGTGGGGCAGACGAACCGGAGGACGCCGTCTCCGCCGAGCTCGGCGCGCGTGGGGAAGGAGAGAAACTGCATTCCGAGGAGACAGGTGCCCGCGAGCCAGGCCAGCGCGAAGGCGAGAAGCCACGCCGGCGACGTGGGGCTCGACAGGGCGAGGACGAGCAGGGCGAGGCCGGCGGCCGCGAGGAGGAAGAGCGCCGCCAGGCCCAGGAAGCGGGCGATCCGGGGGACCTCCACGGGGTAGGTCGCGACGGCACGGCTCATCGGGATCTTTCCGGCCCGCCCAGTATAGGAGCCGCGCGCGGCCGGGCCGCGTGCTTCCCGTCACCGGGACGCGAGATCGCCGGCGCGCGCCGACCGGGGCACAATGGGGCAGTCCGAAGGAGATCCGAATGGCCGTCAACCTGAAAAACCGCAGCCTGCTGGACGTCACCGACCTCTCGGCGGCCGAGTTCCGCTTCCTGCTCGACCTCGCCCGCGAGCTGAAGCGCGCGAAGCGCGCCGGGACCGAGCGGCCCCGCCTCCGCGGAAGGAACATCTGCATCGTCTTCGAGAAGACCTCCACCCGGACCCGCTGCGCCTTCGAGGTGGCCGCCTACGACCAGGGGATGGGGGTGACGTACCTCGACCCGTCCGGATCCCAGATCGGGCACAAGGAATCGATGAAGGACACGGCCCGGGTCCTCGGCCGGATGTACGACGCCATCGAATACCGGGGCTTCTCGCAGGAGAGCGTCGAGATCCTGGCGAAGTACGCGGGCGTCCCGGTGTACAACGGCCTGACCGACGCGTCGCATCCGACCCAGGTACTGGCCGACATCCTGACCATGGAGGAGCACGCCGACAAACCGCTTCGGAAGGTGTCGTTCGCGTTCCTCGGCGACGCGCGGAACAACGTCGCCGGCTCGCTCCTCCTTTCGGGCGCCCTCCTCGGGATGGACGTGCGCCTCTGCGGGCCGAAAGCGCTCTTCCCGGAGGAGCCGGCCCTGGCCCGCGCGCGGGCCCTCGCGGCGGGCTCCGGCGCTTCGATCACGGTCACGGAAGACCCGAAAAAGGGCGTGAAGGGGTGCGATTTCCTCTACACGGACGTCTGGGTCTCCCTCGGGGAGCCGGCGGCGAGGTGGGCCGAGCGGATCCGCCTCCTGAAGAAATACCAGGTCAACGCGAAGCTGATGGCGGCCACGCGAAACCCGCGGGCGAAGTTTCTTCACTGTCTCCCGGCGTTCCACAACCGCGAGACGACCCGGGGCGAAGAACTCTTCCGGACGTACGGGCTCGACGGGCTCGAGGTGACGGACGACGTCTTCGAGTCGCCCGCCTCCGCCGTCTTCGACCAGGCCGAGAACCGGATGCACACGATCAAGGCTCTCCTCGTGGCGACGCTGTCCTGATGCGCATCCTGGTGGCTCTGGGCGGCAACGCTCTCCTGAAACGCGGGGAGCCGCTGACGGCCGAGAACCAGCGGAGGAACGTCCAGATCGCCGCCCGGACGCTCGCGCCGATCGGGCGGGACCACCAGCTCATCGTCAGCCATGGCAACGGCCCGCAGGTGGGCCTTCTCGCGCTGCAGGGGGCCGCCTACTCGAAGGCGGAGATCTACCCGCTCGACGTCCTCGGCGCGGAGACGGAGGGGATGATCGGCTACATGATCGAGCAGGAGCTCGGCAACATCCTCCCGTTCGAGCAGCCCTTCGCGACGCTCCTCTCGATGACCGAGGTCGATCCGGCCGACCCGGCCTGGGCGAGTCCCGACAAGCCGATCGGTCCCGTCTACACGAGGGAGGAAGCCGACCGGCTCACCGCGGAGAAGGGGTGGACGGTCGCTCCGGACGGGGCGGGCTTCCGGCGCGTCGTCCCGTCGCCGAAGCCGAAGCGGATCTTCCAGACGCGGCCCGTCCGGTGGCTCCTCGAGAAGGGGTGCATCGTCATCTGTGCGGGGGGCGGCGGCATCCCGACGATGTACGGGAAGGACGGCAAGCTCCACGGCGTGGAGGCCGTGGTCGACAAGGACCGCGCCGGCGCGCTGATGGCGCGGGAGCTGGAGTGCGACCTCTTCGTCATGGCGACCGATGCCGACGCCGTCTACGTCGACTGGGGGACGCCGGCCCAGCGGGGCATTCGCCGGGCCCACCCCGCCGCCCTTGCGGCCTGGCCGTTCGCGGCGGGCTCGATGGGCCCCAAGGTCGAGTCCGCGGTCGAGTTCGCCGTCGCCACCGGGAAGACGGCCGCGATCGGGGCCCTCGCCGACGTCGGGCGCATCGTCCTCGGCGAGGCCGGCACCCTCATCACGACGGCCGCCACCGGCGTCGAGTTCTACTGACGGGGCGCGGCGGGAGGGCCGGTCAGGCGGATTTCTTCTCGGGCTCGGCCGGGAGGAGCTTCGTGTCCAGGCGCTCGTTCATCTCGAGCTCCTTCCTGAGCCGGTCCCTGAAGTCGTGCGTCGCCACGTGATGAATCTCGTGGAGGAGATCCTTCCGGGCCTGGGAGAGAACGTGGATGAGGTAGCGGGTTTCGTCGAAGGTCAGGTCGACCACGTGGATCACCGCCTTTCAACTGCCGCGGCGGGACCCGCGGCGGGCGCGTCCGCCGCACCAAAAGCATACCCCTCGGAGGGGTCTCCGGGGGAGCCGCGGAGCCCTTCGCCGGCAGGAGCGGACGTTGACAGGCGCAGGAGGGGCGCATAGATTGGCTGGTCGGAAAGCAAAGCCAACTTCTGTTCAGAAATAGCGAAAGGGGAAACTCAATGAAGAAAGCCGTCACCGTCCTCGTCGTGTTCGCCGTCGCCGCCGTATGGGCGACGACCGCGGCGGCCGAGGACCAGAAGACCTTCGCCGGGGCCAGCGCCGTCGAGGCCGTCACGGTGAAGGCCACCGTCGGCGCGATCGCTCCGGACACGCGCGTCCTGCTGCTCAAGGGCGAGGGGGGAAAAGTCGTCTCCCTCCAGGTCCCCGAGGCCGTCAAGAACTTCCCGCAGATCAGGGTGGGTGACCTCGTCGTCGCCCGCTACGTCGAGGCCATCGCCTTCGACCTGAAGAAGCCCGGCGCGGCCGGACCGGGCGCGAGCCTGACCGAAGCGGCCGCCAAGGCCGCCCCCGGCGAGAAGCCCGCAGGCGTGATCGCCTCCCAGGTCAAGGTGACGGTCGTCATCCAGGCGATCGACACGAAGAAGCCTTCCGTCACGGTGCAGGGCCCCGAGGGGAACCTCTACGACCTGAAGGTGAAAGACCCCAAGAAGATCGAGGGGCTGAAGGTCGGCGACAAGGTCGAGGTGACCTACACGCAGGCCCTCGCCATCTCGGTCGAGGCGGCCCCGAAAGCTCCCGCGTCGAAGTAACCGTCATTCGCCAAGTCGAGGCCCCGCGCGGGGACGCCCGTCCTGACGTGGGGCCTTCGTCTCGAAGGGAGATGCCATGAAGAAGATCTTCACGCCGCTCGGAGCCGTCGCGCTCGCGCTGGGTTTCGCCCTCCCGGCGCAGGCCGAGGACCCGAAGGCGGCGCCCGGGAAGATCGGCCACAGCGAGGTCGTCATGGCGAAGGCGACCGTGGAAGCGATCGACCTGGCCGCCGGAACGGTCACGCTCAAGGGGCCTCGCGGGAAGTCGTTCACCGTCAGCGTCGAGGACAAGACCAAGGTCCTCTCCGGGCTGAAGGTCGGCGACGAGGTCGTCGCGAAGTATTACGAGGCGATTGCCTTCGAGCTGAAGAAGCCGGGCGAGGCCGTCCCGGGCAAGTCCGTGAAGGAGGGGGTCGCTCCCGCGGCCGGGGGCCCGAAGGGTCCCGGTGTCAGCGGCCAGACGGTTACCGTCGTCGCGACGATCGAAGCCATCGACCTGAAGAAAGGGACGGCGACCCTCAAGGGACCGGAAGGCAAGAGCGTCGAGGTGACCGCGCGCGACCCGAAGAACCTCAAGAAGGTGAAAGTGGGCGACCTCGTCGAGATCACCTACTCCGAGGCGCTCGCCATCTCGGTGGAGCCGGCGTCGAAGGCCCCGGCGAAGAAGTAGCGCGTACCGGCGGACGTCAGCCCGCGTCGCGCGGGCGGAGGGAGTGCCGCCAGAGGTTGTAGGCCGAGAGGGTCCAGCCCAGTATGTGGACGGGGCGCCCGCCCCCGGCGGGGGGCTGGCGGCCGCCACGCCCCGCCACGACGTAGAAAAGGAGCGCGATCCCGCTCAGGATCAGGATCGGGCTCATGCAGGCGAGAACGAACCCGAACTTCAGGGGCCGGTAGAGGTCGTCCTTCCGGCTGGAACGCACCATTCCGGCGAGGGCCGGCAGGAAGGCGATGGGCCAGATCGGCTCCGGGAGCAGGAAGAGAAGGACCAGACCGAAGGCCGACGGCAGGAGCCACCGGGCGATCCGGCGGGCGGGGACGGGATGAGCCATTCCCCAAACGATAGCAGGGGAGGGGCGTTTCCGTCAGTCGGGCGCGCCGGGACGCGTCAGTTCCGGAGGGCCGGCGGGACGGGGTTCTCGGCCGTCACGATGTCGTTCGCGATGCCGAGGATCCACCAGCGCCCTTCGGTTTTCACGAGCTGGAAGCTGTCGACTCCCTGCTGCGGCCCGCGCGGACTGTTCGGGATCTGCGCCTCGTAGAGGACCAGGATCTGCGCGATGTCGCGGAAGACCGTCGGCCTCATCGTCACGATTCGCTCCCCGAAGCCGTTCTTCCTCACTTCGTCCCGGTTGGCGAAGGTGACGAAGTCGTCGATGAACCCCTCGACCGTGAAGGCGGCCGATGCCGTCCGGCTCGTCCGGAGGAAGATCGCGGCGTTCGGGAAGAAGAG
>Ga0335085_10014065_pt1 | contig 11699 bp, 12 predicted proteins | sample Lox_Sample_45_FD_206712 | JGI IMG/M metagenome (GOLD analysis project Ga0335085, IMG submission 206712) | Soil microbial communities from Loxahatchee National Wildlife Refuge, Florida, United States - Lox_Sample_4.5 | ecosystem: Environmental > Terrestrial > Soil > Wetlands | place: USA...
GGATCGCTGGAACGGCAACGGTTCTACCGAACACAGCACCCCGGACGGCAATATCGATGCACGCCTGGAGAACACCTGCGATAACGCCAAGGCCAATGGCGTCACCATCTATACCATCCTGCTCGATATCCCGGCAGGCTCGGAATCCCCCTCGGCACCTCTGTCATATTGCGCCACCGATAGTTCCAAATATTTCGTCCTGACTTCAACCAACGCCATCGTCACCACTTTCAACCAGATCGCGGAGCAGATCACCAACGTGCGCGTGGTGCACTAGGAGTTTCTGATGGCGATCGCGTTCGATATACTGCATCAGATCATGGTAACGCTGTGGCATGTGCTGCCGTGGCTGACCGGTGCCGGCCTCGTTTTCGCAGTGCTGTCGCACTATTGGCCATGCAACCGTGGCCGGGCCTGGTGGAAGAAGCAGGGGCTTGCCACCGATCTCGCATATTGGATCTTCGTGCCCATTTTCACGCGCTATCTGCGAATCTGGGTGACGGTCACGCTCACCCTCTGGCTGTTTCATATCAGCGACGGGCGGAAGATCGCCGACTTCTATGCCAATGGCCACGGACCGGTGGCGGCGCTGCCGTTGTGGTTTCAGGCCGTTCTTTATCTGGTGGGCACCGATTTTCTGCTCTATTGGAGCCACCGCGCCTTCCACCAGGGATTCTTGTGGAAGTATCACGCCGTGCATCATGCGCCGCGGGATCTGGACTGGATCAGCGCGGCCCGCTTTCATCCGCTCAATCTGGTCTTCGGTGCGGCGGCCGTCGATATCATCGCCCTGTTATGCGGCATCTCGCCCCAGATTTTCGTGGTGATGGGACCGGTCAACACCCTCACCTCATGCCTGGTTCATGCCAACCTGAACTGGACGTTCGGGCCCTTGCGTGGGCTAATCGCCAGCCCCGTCTTTCATCGTTGGCACCACGACGAAAAAACCTATGATCGGAATTTCGCGGGCACATTGTCGTTGTGGGACTGGATGTTCGGCACCTATTACATGCCCCAAGGCGCGCTGCCCCAGAGCTACGGCATTGCAGACAGGAACATGCCCGAAGGACTTTTCGCGCAGATCGTCTATCCGCTGACACAAAATGCCGCGCCTGCGGAAACGGGCAGCTTCCTCGTCGGCCCGATTACTTAGCTGTTGATCTTCCGACTGAAGGCGCCTCGCGCAGCAGTGCGGCGGACACCGGCGGTGTCTGCACTTTCAGGCCCGGTGTTTTGGAATCAGTTGGCCGGCTTGGCGTCGGCTGTCGCCATGCCACGCGCGGCGCTTTGGTGCGAGGTGACCTGACCGCTTTCGGTGTCATAGGCCTTCTGGTCGTCGCCCGGCGTCGGTGTCGGCTCGCAGCGGCCGCCGCCGCAGTTCAGCGTGATGCGCTGGGCGCCACGGTTGAGGGTGACGGTGCCGCCGCCCTGGCCGCCGGTAACGGAGACATGGCCATTATACACCTGCTCATTGTCGTGGTTCAGGGCGACGATATTGGTGCGGCCATAGCCCTTGCCCTGCACAAAGGCGTGGCGGGCGTCGATCATGGTCACGTCGGCGATCGCCGGGTTGCCCACATAGACGGTGGCTATGGGATTTTTGAAGGTCAAGGTGTGGACTTCGTCCAGCGCCAACGCGAGGTCGCTGCCCTTGGGGGCGGCATCGGCATATCCGGCCGAGACAAGAAAGGTGACAGCAAGAAGGATGCGGCGCATGGGCGATCCGTCGAGAATTCTTCATCCCATGCTAATGGCCGTGCCGTAAAAGAAACCTTAAGATTGGCCTGCGATAAGGGAGCCGCCCGGCTTTCCGGATTTCCTATGTCCAGTGTTTCCCATTTGCAGCGTATTTTGTTCGGCATCGCCGGCGGGCTGATTGCGTTGGACGTGGGCTGGGGCGTGCTGGGCGGCTTCCAGGTAGATGTCGCCACCTATGTGCCGCTGATGGGTCTCGGCCTGGCACTGCTGGGTGCGGGCGTCTTTTATCAGACGCGCCGCCCCGATCCCAAGATCGCTGCCATGCTGATGGGCGCAAGTTTTTTGGTGCTGTTTTCCGCTGCGGCCAACTTGCTGAACAACTATCTTCTTACCGTGGCGGGTTCGCGTATCGATGCGGCGCTGGACCGCGTCGACCGCGCCTTGGGCTTTGACTGGTACCGGCTGATGCTGGCGGTCGCCAACCACCCGCTCCTGAACGGGATTCTGTTCCAGGTCTATAACATCGCATTGCCGGAAATAGCCCTGTTATTGGTGGTTTTTCCGCTGGCCGGCCAAGTGGAGCGGGCCTATCGCATGTGTCTTTCCGTGGCGCTGGGTGCGCTCACGGTGATCGGGGTATGGGCATTGCATCCGGCTTTCGGCGCAATGTCGCTCTATCATTTGCCGCCGGATGTTACGCGCCGTCTTGTGCTGTCTCTCTCCTGCGAATTCGGTCACGCGCAGGTTGCGCTGCTCGAACATGGTCCCGGCTTCATCACGCCAAATGCGCTGCATGGTTCGTTGATCGGCTTTCCATCCTATCACTGCGTTCTTGCGTTGGTGGTTTGCTGGTCTGCCCGCTCGCTCAAGGGATTGCGCTGGCCGCTGTGGTTCGCCAACGCGCTGGTAATCGTCTCCACGCCAATCCAGGGCGGCCATCATCTGGTGGATGTGCTTGCGGCCTTTCCCGTCGCCGCAGTTGTGCTTTTCATCACCCAGTCGCGCAAAAAATTCGGAAAAACCATTGCCTTGGTAAATGAAATGCCAAGATCCAAACCAAACCCTGTTCTTCAGATACTCTTTCGCGCCAACACGGGACAAAAAGATGGCAATGAGCCTCTCGCCATTAAGCCGAAATTAAGCGGCTTCTCCTAGTCTGCTAGCGTCCGCATCGTGCGAAAACACTTCGTCCGGAGTTGGGCATCCTAGGGTGTCACTTAGTTGGAGACAAACATGAACCTTATCTCGCGTTTCGTTCGCGATGAATCGGGCGCCACCGCCATCGAGTATGGCCTGATTGCCGCTCTCATCGCCGTTGTGATCATCACCGCCGTGACCGCTGTCGGTACGCAGCTGTCTACGACGTTCAACAGCATCTCGACGCACGTCCTGTAAGACTGGCGGCATTCGTTGCCGGGAGCGGCCGCCTCGTGAAAAAGGCGGCCGTTCGTTTTTTATGAAGCCCAACAGACATGATCGCCGAAATCCTGGTCATCGTCGCATTGCCGCTGCTGCTGGCCGCCGCCGGGGCATGGGATCTGGCGAGTTTCACCATTCCCAATTTTCTTAATGCCGCGCTGCTGGCGGTATTCGTGCTGTTTGCCTTTGCCGCAGGCTTAAGTCTTCCGGTCATCGGCTGGCATCTGCTGGCCGGCCTTACCGGACTGATGGTCGGTTTCGCGCTGTTCGCCATGGGCTTTGTGGGCGGCGGCGACGCCAAGCTCTTCGCGGTGACGCTGCTATGGCTGGGGCTGAGGGACTTCCTGCCTTATATGCTTGTCGCAAGTATTGCCGGCGGCGCGCTCACGCTCCTCATGCTCGCGCTCAGGCAAGTTCCGTTGCCGCCATCCTTCATGCGCCAGGCTTGGATCGTAAAACTGCACGATGCGCGCTCGGGCATTCCCTATGGCGTCGCCTTGGCCGCAGGCGTCTTCATTCTCCTGCCTTCGTCGGAAATCCTCCGTCTCGCCGCGGCTGCTTAACAAAGCCCTAATTGTCCCCGTCGAGGTTGCTCGAGTGTTTTAGCAAAATTCGACGAGAAACATTCGTATTACGCGAGAAAATTGCCAACTCCGGTATTAAGCAATTTCTAAAGGGTTGCATGGTGAATTGTCGCCAAAGGGAGCATGCTTGCGATGAACACCCAACGCCTCATAGTGCTAGGCCTCGCTTTGGTAGCGGCCGGCGGTGCAGCCTTGCTCGTGCGCACCATGCTCGGCGGCGGTACGCCCAAGGTCGAAGCAAGACCTTCCGCGGTGCCGATGAGCGAAGTGCTGGTGGCCAGTTCAAATCTCGCGCCCGGCCAGGCGCTTTCCGCCGATCAGGTACGGTGGGAAAAATGGCCGACAGCTTCGGTCGACTCCAGCTTCATCACTCATCAGTCGGCGTCCAGCGAAGAAGCCGCGGTGAAGAACACGGTGGTGCGCGCGCCGATCATCGCCGGCCAGCCCCTCACCAACAGCGCGCTCGTGCACGCCGATGCCGCCGGCTTCATGGCAGCGGTCCTGACGCCGGGTATGCGCGCTGTCTCCATCACCATCGCCACCGATTCCGGCGCAGGCGGTTTCATTCTGCCCAATGACCGTGTGGACGTACTGCTAACGCGCAAGTTCTCCCAGACCGAACCGCCACTGGTTGTCTCCGAAACCATTCTTTCCAACGTACGCGTGCTGGCGGTCGATCAGACCTACAAGCAGGAAAAGGACACAAAGACAGTCACGGCCAAATCGGCCACACTAGAGCTGACGCCCGGCCAGGCCGAAGCCATCTCGCGTTCGGCGGCGGCGGGCACACTGTCGTTGGCGCTGCGTCCTCTGGGGGACCAGGGCGAGGTCGCAAGCCTCGAAGACAAGTTGAAAAACCTCAAAGATAATGTCGGGCCGGTGTCGGTGATCCGTTACGGTATCGGCCCCGGAGGCAGCAAGCTCTTGCTGCAGGAGAAACCCCAGTGACAGCAGCAACCCATCGTAACCTGTTCGTGACCCTGGCCCTGCTTCTGGCCGTGCCCATGACCGCTCCGCATGCGCTCGCCAAGGTGCCGGATGATGGCAAATCCGGGGAGGCCAAGCCCGCGATGGATGAAGCCGGCGCGCGAGTCGTGACGATCTCGACCCGTGGCGGCGTCACACATCAGCGCCTGGTGCTGTCACTGGACAAGGCGGCCGTGGTCCAGCTCGACCAGGATGCGCGTGATGTGATGGTGTCCAATCCCGACCTGGTGGATGCAGTGGTGCGCACGCCGCGGCGCATCTTTCTGCTCGCCACCAAGGTGGGCCAGACCAACGCCTTCTTCTATGACGCGCAGGGCAAGGAGATCCTTTCCCTCGACATCCGCGTCGAGAAGGACGTGACCGACCTGGCAGCCATGATCAAGGACGGCATGCCCGATTCTGCCGTCCGCGTGCAGGCTATGAACGACAATGTCGTGCTGAACGGCTCGGTTTCCAGCGCGCTCGAATCCACCCGCGCCGCCGACATTGCCGCCCGCTTCGCCGGCGATCCCAAGAAGGTCGTCAATATGCTTACCATCGCCGGCGGCCAGCAGGTGATGCTGAAGGTGCGCATCGCCGAGATGGATCGCAGCATCGCCAAGCAGTTCGGCGTGAATATGGCCACTGCCGCGAATGTGAATGGTGTCCCGGTCATCGCCGCCACTTCCAACCCCTACGGTCTTCTGGGCTCCGCGCTCAGCAACCTGTCTGGCGCCCAAATCGGCGCTTCCTGCGGCGCGGCCTTCGTGCCGACCGTCACAGGCACCATCACCACCACGGTAACCAACAACGTCAGCACCAACCCCGCTATCCTCGCACCGGGTCAGGCCAACGGCATCACCACCACCAACAACACCACCAATTGTACGGCGCCCAACAACGCTCAGGGAATTCTCAACGCGCTGGAGCGCGTCGGCTTGGTGCACATGCTGGCGGAACCGAATCTGACGGCGGTGAGCGGCGAGACCGCGCGCTTCCTTGCAGGCGGCGAATTTCCGGTTCCCTCTGGCCGCGACCAGCAGGGCAACATCTCCATCGAATTCAAGCAATTTGGCGTGGGTCTAAGCTTCACGCCGGTGGTGCTGTCGCCCGGCCGCATCAGCCTGCAGCTTTCCAGCGAAGTGAGCGAACTTACCAATACCGGCTCTTTCACGCTTCAAGGTGCCGCCGGCATTGGCACCGCCGTCACCATCCCCGCTTTGTCGGTACGCCGCGCCCAGACCACGGTAGAATTGCCCTCCGGCGGCAGTTTCGCCGTGGCCGGCTTGATGCAGCACAACACCAAGCAGGTAATTGACGGTTTTCCCGGCGTGAAGGACCTGCCGGTGCTGGGCGCGTTATTCCGCAGCCGCGATTTCGAGAATGACGAAACCGAACTGGTGGTGCTGGTAAGCGCCTACATGGTGGAACCAAATGCGGCGTCTGCGTTCAGCGCGCCAACCGACGGATTCGTGGCACCCACTGATCCAGAAACACTGCTCTTGGGCCGCCTGAACGCGGTCTACAAGAAGAAAGACGACAAGCCGCTGACGCCGCAGGCCTCCGCGCCGGTCGGCTTTGTCGTTCGCTAGGAGGCTGAAATGAAACTGGATGCCCTGTTTCGCACCGCTGCCATACTTTCGATGCTGATGGCCGGCAGTTGTTCGGTCGCCAATGACGGCACGACCATCTCCGAGGACGGTGCCCGCAATCACCCCATCACGGTGGAGCCGAGCTACCGCGATCTGAAAGTGCAGTTCGCCGGCGGCGAGGACGGGATGAGGGCCGACGACGCCATCAAGTTCGATGCCTTCCTGGCCGACTATCGCACCCATGGCAATGGCAGCCTGGTCATCAGCGTACCCAATGGGGCGGCCGCCCACGAAGCCATCACCTACTTTGCCGAACGTGCTGCCGCCACCGGTATCAGCCGGGACAAAATCCTGGTCTCCACCCGTGACGTCGCCAATGGTGACATGCGCGTGGATGTGAGCTACATCGCCTACAAGGCAAGCGCCGATTCCTGCGGCGACTGGTCGGAAGACCTGGCCTTCACGGCCGAGAACCAGACCTCGCAGAATTTCGGCTGTGCCGTGCAGCGCAATATCGCCGCGATGGTGGCCGATCCCCGCGATCTTCTGGGCCCGCGCGAGGCCGGGTCGTTAGACACCGCGCGGCGCCAGACGGTCATCGACCTTTATGAGCAGGGCAAGCCTTCGGCCGCAATCAAGCGCACGCCCGACATGGCGTCTGAACAATCGGCGCCAGGCTCAGGCATCGGCAATTAATCGGGAACCAAAATGGCAAAACCGCCCCCAGTGGAAAACTTTGGAGCCGCTCCGCATGAGCGGCCCGTGCCCCGCATTTCCATTCATGCCTTCTGCGAGTTCCCCGATACCGGGGCTTCGCTGCAGCGCGCCGGTGCCGACCGCCGCCTGTCCAAAGCCCATTTGACCGTGCAACTGGGCGGCATCAGCGCCGCCGTCGAGCACTATAACGGCCAGGTCACGCCAAATCTGCTGGTGGTCGAAACCAAGCTTAACGGTCAGGAAGCGCTGGCGGAACTCGACCGGCTGGCGGAGGTTTGCGACCCGGCCACCAAGGTGATTGTGGTCGGCCGCGTCAATGACGTGGAGCTTTACCGCGAATTGATGCGCCGCGGCGCATCCGAATATCTGGTGGCCCCGCTTTCGCCGCTGCAGCTGATCGAGGTGATCTCCGGTCTTTATCTGGATCCGGACGCCGCGCCCATCGGCCGCGTCGTGGCGGTCGTGGGCGCGCGCGGCGGCACGGGCTCATCCACGCTGGCGCACAATATCGGCTGGTGTGTCGCCGAGGAGCTGAACATCAATACCACCATCGTGGACCTGGACCTGCCCTTCGGCACGGTCGGTCTGGACTTCAATGACGAGGCCAGCCAGGGCGTCTGCGACGCGCTGTCGGCGCCCGAACGTCTGGACGACGTGCTTCTGGATAGGTTGTTGCTAAAACGCGGCGAACATCTCTCCTTGTTCACGGCGCCAGCAGCGCTGGAGCGGGAATATGATGCCACGCCGGAAACATATGAAGCGGTGATCGACGCGGTGCGGCAGTCCACCCCCTTTGTGGTGCTAGACATGCCACATGGCTGGCAGCCCTGGCTCAAGGCCTGCCTGCTCGCGGCCGACGACATCCTGATCGTGGCAACGCCCGACCTGACCTCGCTGCGCAATGCCAAGAACATCTTCGAGCTGGTCAAGGGGTCGCGCCCCAATGATGTGCCGCCGCGGCTGGTGATCAACCAGGTCGGCGTGCCCAAGCGCCCCGAGATTCCGGCCAAGGATTTCGCCGAAACCATGGGCGTGGAACCGGCCGCCACCATTGCTTTCGACCCGGCCGTGTTCGGCCAGGCCGCCAACAACGGCCAGATGGTGATCGAACTCGCGCCCAAGGCACCCGTTGCTGAATCGGTGCGCGGATTGTGCCGGACCTTGACCGGCCGCTCGGCGCCACCCGTCCCCAGCAAGACCACTTCGATCCTGTCGTTCCTGAAGGTAAAAAAGCAGGCCTAAGCCATGTTCGGCAAGCGCACCGTCTCCGAGCCTGCCTTCGCCAAGCCCGCGCAGTCCCAGCGCGAGGCGCCCAATGCGCCGCCGCGCGTTGCGCCGGAAGCGCCGCAAGCACCGGCGCCGCAAAGCACCAGCTCCGGCGCCAAGCAGGGCGCCCAGGCGCAGACCGCCAAACAGCCGGTACGTCCGATCACCGACAACCGTTCGGAAGACTATTATCAGATCAAGTCCACTATTTTTAATGCCCTGATCGACACCATCGATCTGGCGCAGTTGGCACAGCTCGATCCGGACTCGGCGCGCGAGGAAATCCGCGACATCGTCAACGAGATCATCTCGATCAAGGCGGTGGTGATGTCCATCGCGGAGCAGGAGCATCTGCTGCAGGACATCTGCAATGACGTTCTGGGCTATGGGCCGCTCGAGCCGCTGCTCGCCCGCGACGACATCGCCGACATCATGGTCAATGGCGCCAACCGGGTCTTCATCGAAGTCCAGGGCAAGGTCCAGCTCACCAATATCCGCTTCCGCGACAATGCCCAGTTGATGAACATTTGCCAGCGCATTGTCAGCCAGGTCGGCCGCCGGGTCGACGAATCCTCGCCTATCTGCGACGCGCGCTTGCTTGACGGCTCCCGTGTCAACGTGATCGGGCCGCCTTTGTCGCTTGATGGCCCGACGCTGACGATTCGAAAATTCCGCAAGGACAAGCTGACGCTGGACGACCTGGTCAAGTTCGGCTCCATCAGCGTGGATGCGGCCCGTGTGCTGCAAGTGATCGGCCGCTGCCGCTGCAATGTGCTGATCTCCGGCGGCACGGGCTCAGGCAAGACCACTTTGCTCAATTGCATGACCGCCTATATCGACACCGAAGAACGTGTCATCACTGCCGAAGACGCGGCCGAACTCCAGCTTCAGCAGCCGCATGTGGTGCGCCTGGAAACCCGTCCGCCCAATCTGGAAGGCCAGGGCCAGATCACCATGCGCGACCTGGTCAGGAACTGCCTGCGTATGCGTCCTGAACGCATCATCGTGGGCGAAGTGCGCGGACCCGAGGCCTTCGACCTGCTGCAGGCCATGAACACCGGCCATGACGGCTCGATGGGGACGCTGCATGCCAACAGCCCGCGCGAAGCTATGAGCCGCCTGGAATCCATGATCACCATGGGCGGCTTCCAGCTGCCCACCAAGACCATCCGCGAAATGATCGTCGCCTCCATCGACGTGATCATCCAGGCCGAGCGCATGCGCGACGGCTCGCGCCGCATCACCAAGATCACCGAAGTGGTGGGCACCGAAGGTGAAGTCGTGATCACCCAAGACCTGGTGACCTATGAGGTGCATGGCGAGGACGAAACCGGCCGGCTTCGCGGCAAGCATGTGGGTTCAGGCATCGTGCGGCCCAATTTCTGGGAACGCGCCCGTTACTTCAACCTGGAACGGGAACTGGCGGACGCGTTGGATAAGGTCAACCAATGACCATTGCCTTGGCTGTTCTGTTTGCGCTTGCCCTTGGGGGTGCGGCGTTCGCCTTCACCGGCGGTGACGAAAAGACTCAGAAGCGCGTGGCGGCGGTGGCCAAGTCCTCGGGGCCCGTGCGCGGGCGCGGGCCGGCGGCCCTGGACGCGGCCCAGAAGCGCAAGAATGTCGCCGCCCTGCTTAAGGACGTGGAAAAGAACCGCGCCGCGAAGAAGGAGCGGCCGACCATGCGCCGCCGGCTGGAGCAGGCGGGCTTTTCCAGGACCGATCCCAAGACTTTCTGGATGATCTGCGGAATCGTCGCGGCGGTCGCCGCCTGTGGCGCCATCATTACCCACCAGAAGCCGCTGGTCATCCTGCTGGTAGTGTTCGTGGTGGGGCTGGGCGTGCCGCGCTGGGTGCTGGGGTTCCTGGCGGCGCGCCGGAAGAAGAAGTTCACCGAGAATTTCGCCACCGCCATCGACGTGATCGTGCGCTCTGTCAAGTCGGGCCTTCCCACCAACGAGGCGCTGCGCATTGTCGCTCGCGAGGCCCCCGATCCGGTGGGCAGCGAATTCCACAATCTGGTGGAAAGCATGAAGGTCGGCGTCACCTTGGACCAGGGACTGAAGCGGATGATGGATTCCATGCCCACGCCGGAAGTGGGCTTCTTCGCCATCGTGATGACCATCCAGGGCAAGTCGGGCGGCAATCTTTCCGAGGCGCTGGGCAATCTCGCCTTTGTGCTGCGTGACAGAAAGCGGCTCCAGGGCAAGATCAAGGCGATGTCTTCCGAAGCCAAAGCCTCGGCCATGATCATCGGCGCTCTGCCGCCGACGGTGATGATGCTGGTCTACATCACCACGCCCGGCTACATCATGAAATTGTTCACCGAGCGCGCCGGCAATGTGATGCTGGTGGTATGCGTGATCTGGATGAGCATGGGCATCATGGTGATGCGCAAGATGATCAACTTCAAGCACTGAGGAGGGGACCATGAACAGCCTCATGAACCTCCTGTTCGACCGAGACTTCCTGACGATGCTCATCGTCGGCATCTTCGCCTTCGCCACGGTGGTGACGTTGGGCCTGCCGATGCTGGAGCGAAGCGGGCTGGACGAACGCCTCAAGACGGTGGCGCGCCGCCGCGAGGAACTGCGCGCCAAGCACCATGCGGCGCTGAACGCCAAGCGCGCCTCGCTGCGGCCCGAACCCATCTCCTACATGAAAGCCACGCTGGACCGGTTCAAGCTGGGCAATCTGCTGGAAAGCGAGAACAGCAAGGACAAGCTGGCCCAGGCCGGCTATCGCGGCCAGGCTCCGCTGATCACCTTCATGTTCTTCCGTTTCGTGATGCCGTTCATCCTGTTCCTTGTCGTCCTGTTCTACACCTTCGTGATCTTGCATCTGAGCTGGTCACCGCTGATGAAATTGGGCGCCGCCATTGTCGGCGGCCTGATCGGCTATTTCGTGCCTGACCTGTTTGTCGACAACATCATCCAGCGCCGCCAGCAATCGATCATGCGCGCCTTTCCCGATGCCCTGGACCTGATGTTGATTTGCGTGGAATCGGGCATGTCGATTGAAAGTGCCTTCACACGCGTGGCCGGCGAAATTGGCAGCCAGTCGGCCGAATTGGCCGAGGAACTGGCGCTCACCACCGCCGAGCTCTCCTACCTGCCCGACCGCCGCCAGGCCTTCGACAATCTTGCCAAGCGCTGCGGCCATCCCGGCGTCAAGGCGGTGGCGACCGCGCTGAACCAGGCGGAGAAGTATGGTACGCCGCTGGGCCAGGCGCTGCGCGTCACCGCCACGGAAAACCGCGAAATGCGCATGCAGGAAGCCGAGCGCAAGGCCGCCTCGCTGCCCGCCAAGCTGACCGTGCCGATGATCATCTTCTTCCTGCCGTGTCTGTTCATCGTGATTCTCGGACCGGCTATTATCCAGATCCGCCACGCCATGCATTGACCTGCGTGGTCTTTTTGACAGCTGGATTTGTCGCGCTCTTGCTCATGTACTGCTTGTA
>Ga0335085_10014067_pt1 | contig 11698 bp, 12 predicted proteins | sample Lox_Sample_45_FD_206712 | JGI IMG/M metagenome (GOLD analysis project Ga0335085, IMG submission 206712) | Soil microbial communities from Loxahatchee National Wildlife Refuge, Florida, United States - Lox_Sample_4.5 | ecosystem: Environmental > Terrestrial > Soil > Wetlands | place: USA...
GCGCTGTTGCTATCATCTTCTCCGAAATATCAACTCCAAACATTCGGTAACCGCGCCCCGCAAGGAAGAAAGCGTCGAGCCCGGTTCCACAATTGATATCCAGCACGATTGATCCTGGTGAAACCAACGATTCGATTGCCGAATAGAGTTTCGATCGCAACCGTGCAGTAATTTCATTTTCCAAAGTGGTGTCGAAGATGTCTGCAATCCCGTCGAATGCAAATGCCACACGATTGAATTGCCCGATTCCCTTCAGAGATGTTTCTCCAGTCGTATTGCGAGCTACCAACACTATACCACACTCCTTTCGAGTGACCGGAGTTTTCGCTGTTCGATGGGAAGTGTAAGTCCATGATACATCAATCCTGCCACGTGTCGAAACGTTGCAGGTCCAATACCTTGCGCTCCTGTAAGTATTCCTCGCACTTCCGATTGACCGCGCCAAATGCTGAATTTCTTGTGGATAACGCGATGAAGGGCACGGTAGAAATCTGGAGCATAAGTTCCTGCAAACATAAGATCAAGGTCTTGACTTACAACCCAATTCTGTTTTGCCGAAAGCTGACTCTTTACTCGATCGAAGAATTTCGTTCCCGGAAGTGGGTATGAAACAGATACACCAATTTCATCAGGCAGGCACTCTTCGATCATGGAAATGGTTTTCTCAATATCCTCCTTCATTTCTCCCGGATATCCGAATTGCAGAAAGAAACCAACGCGAATCTCAGACGCTCGAAGTTTTCGTGTCGCCTCACGAATTTGAAGTGTCGTAGTTCCTTTTTCCATTGCATCGAGAATCTTCTGCGATCCGGATTCTGCCCCGACCCAAACCGTTTGGCAGCCTGCGTGCTTAAGGTGTCGGATGGTGTTTTCTTGCAGCAAAAGATCGACACGCGATAGGCACTTGAACGGAATAACTGCATCGGCAGCAGTTACTGATTCATCGAATGCACTTACCCAACCGGGTTTCAGTCCAAAAATGTCGTCGGCAAACCAAATATGGTCAGGCTGAGCGGTTTGTTTGAGCAATTTCAATTCCTGGGCGACATTCTCGGGGCTTCGACTATGGTACACCTGACCATAGATTGGCTTAGCACACCAATTACAATGGAAGGGACAGCCGCGTGTGGTAACCAGGTTGAGTGAAAAATAACCGTGCTTTTTCTTCCATGCATTTCGGTAGGTTTGGAAATCGACCAGATCCCACGCCGGGAAAGGAAGAAGGTCGAGGTCATCAAGAAGTTTTCGTTTGGCAGTCCTGATGAGTTGGCCATTCTCCATATAGGCAATTCCATGGATCTCTCGTAAGGAAGACTCAACTCTACTGTTCGAGAGATGCTTTACCAGTTCCCCCAAAGTGGCTTCTGCCTCGCCGCAAATAATGTAATCGGCGCCGCGGATGATGTACTCTTCAAGATGATCAGTAGCGTCAGAACTGAAGACGATGACAGTCGAGCCGAATGTTTTCGCGAGATGAATCATCGCGAATGCAGCCTCTCTCATTCGCGACAGGCACATTTTCGTCAGATAGTTGAAACCGTCATCGTAAATGACAACAATCTCCGGTCGATGTTTGTTGATTGATTGAATAAGATCCTGTTCATCGTAACTCAACATGGAGTCGTGAAGAGCGACTTCAAAACCGAGAGATCGGAGATAACTTGCGGCGTACAAAGTGCCGAGTGGAGGATAAGGCATCATTGCTTTGAATTCTTTGGGATCAAAGCGGAGAATATAGGAGTGCGTGAGCAGGATAGGGGCCATAATCAGACTTCCGGGGAAAATTCGTGCTCGACGACGTCGATGGTAATCAAGCCAAACTGATGAAGTCTCCGGGCGTAAGCTTGGGTTATTCTTGGCAAGAAATCGTTCACGTAGGCGGTTGATAGGTCGGCTTCACATCGAAATAGTTTCTCACGTTTTTCCGGTGCGAGATAATGATATCGACGGAACCAAAGGGAGCGCCACCGTCCGAGCAACCACTGGTCGATTTTGTTGAGATTGTGGGCAGAAAGAAAGTGGTCGAGAATTCTCTCGGTGAGGAATTTGGGGCTTTCGCGTCGTGAGGGACTTTCTTCAATTGAAAATGAATTTGGGAGATAGTCCTTGACCCAGGAATTCGCAACCATGAATTCTCTATAGAGTGCCAGGTTGTAGATCGGCTTGAGAGTCGCGATTTCGACTGCTGTGTACATGGTACGATTTTCGATTCTAAGGTTTTGTTCTGATGTAATATGATTGTAACAGAACATCCTTTTGCTGTTGAAGAGAACTATTCGCTTGAAGAGAGTAAAAAGAGTCCGTGTAATCCATACTCTGTTGGGAGCAGTGACCACGAAGAAATCGATGTCAGAGTTCTTGCTTGCTACCCCCTTTGAAAGCTCTCCGGACACAAAAACAGCTCGAACATAGGGAAACCGTCTGATGATTTGTGACATGAGGACAGCAACGAACCACATGTATCGTGCACGCTGTTCCTTTTGCCGGCGCTCAGCACTGAAATCGAGCGGCTCATGGTCCAGGCTCACCAGGCCGTTCGCTTCGACGACATGCTTGCTGAGCGGTTCGGTGGAACAAGCATCTTGAATATCTTCGATTGTTACAGAATCCGAAGGGAGGAATCTGTGAATCTCGGTGAGTTTCAGCGGATGGCGGAACATGCCGAAGTAGAGCAGCGTCTTTGCAATATCGCGCTGGAGATTCGACGCGTTATGAAGCATCGTTATCATGAATTGGTCACAACAAGTCCCACATTGTGCGAGAAGTAGACCTGGTTGGGATTGTATCGTTTGAAAAAAGCGCGATGAGCATTGCAGTGACCATTCTTGTAACTATTTGCATTTTATATTATATTGCTCGCGCCCGAATATGAACCTGCCAACATTTGATCGCAAGCGTATTCTCAAAATTTCCGGAATCAGTTTGGGAATTCTTTTGATACTATTCCTGCTGGTGAACAGCATAATAATGCCCCTTTATACTCAACAAGGGAGGACGACAAAAGTTCCGGTCGTGGTTGGGCTGAAACTCGAAAACGCCAAAGAAGTACTTTCGCAGGCGGGCCTGACTCCGCGCGAAGCAGACACGAGGATTGACAAACAATATCCTATTGGAACGGTCGCCTTGCAGAATCCTTCTGCGGGGTCCGAGGTAAAGTTCGGAAGGGGAGTATATCTTACGATAAGCGGCGGAGAGCCGTTAGTGAAGGTGCCCTCACTCAGAGGAAAATCCCTGCGAGATGCGAGATTTACGTTGGAACGCACTGCATTGTCGCTGGGCAATATCATTTATCAGCAATCCGATGAATTTCCTGAGAACACAATTATTGATCAGGCTTTCAGTGAAGGGACTGAAGTCAAGAATGGTTCGAAAATCGACGTGACAGTGAGTCAGGGAAGTAGCTCCAACAAATTTCCTGTCCCAAATGTCACCTTGAAGAGTCTGACTGAGGGACAACGAGTCCTTTTGCAGATAGGATTCAGGGTCGGGACAATAGGATACAAACTGAGCTCGGATCTCTTGCCCAACACCATACTCGACCAAAATCCAAAAGCCGGTGAATTGATTTCGTTGGATCAACCGGTAAACCTCGTTGTCGCACAACAGCCCGAAAAAAAACCGCAGTAGACGACCACAATGCATCACGTCAAAATTGCTCCTTCAGTTCTGGCTTCCGATTTTGCCAAACTTCACGATCAGATTGCGCTAGTTCAGAAAGGTGGCGCCGATTGGCTTCATCTTGATGTTATGGACGGGCATTTTGTCCCCAACATAACAATTGGGCCCCCGATCGTCGCATCCATCAGGAAACACACAAATTTGCCCCTCGATGTACACCTGATGATCGAAGATCCGGATCGATATCTCGAAGCCTTTCGTTCAGCGGGCGCCGATCATATAACTGTGCATCAGGAAGCCTGCGTCCATCTGCATCGAACCGTGAGCAGAATTCGTGAATTGGGTGCGCTTGCCGGTGTGGCTCTGAATCCTGCGACCCCTGTTTCGACGCTTGTCGACATTATCAGCTGTGTTGATCTTGTTTTGATCATGTCGGTCAATCCCGGTTTTGGCGGCCAGAAATTCATTCCCGATTGTGTACGAAGAATCAAAGAAGTCAGCGCGCTCGCGAAGGATGCCAAGAAATCAATCTATCTGGAGGTCGATGGTGGAATCGACCTCCAAACTGCTGGATCTGTCGTTCGCGCAGGTGCTAACGTACTCGTTGCAGGGACTGCAATTTTTCAGCAAGCCGACGTTGCGAAGTCCGTCCTTAGGCTTCGCAAAAGTTGTTCATAGCGCGCGCATCCAAACTAACAATTCGCGTCCCCCCTCCATAAGGTTCTCGATCCGCCGCCTTTCGCAAGTCAACCTCAAAACGTTGTTTTTGATCCATCCTGAAATGGATGGTCAGGTTCACCATTGATCCTCGAGCCGCTGAAATCAGAAGCTTCTCTGATTGTTTTGTCTCCCATTTCCAAGGAGAATAGCGCATGTGGACAGTCCATTGCCAGCGGATCTGCTCTGACGAGTTTGTCGATATTATTTCTTGCGTGATATAATCTTTGAGGTAGGCTGCACAGGACTTAGCATTGCGAGTACGGGAAATTCGTATGCTGAATAGATGCGGTCGTGTCCGCTGTTCAGTTTTGTCCGCTTAGAATCGTATGGTGAGTTTGGAACCCATTGAAGAAACAAGAAAAGAGAAATGCGCGGGCAAAAAAACACTTGACAAAAGACGGAGCAAACCTTATCTTTATAAAGAACTTGTCGGAATTACATAACTTAATTAGGTCAGCGAAGATAATACCTTACGACCATTGAATGGGGAATCCGTATGATCGATGACATTGACGTTAAGATTCTGGAGATTCTCCAAAAAGAGGGACGGACGAAGCGGAACGAGTTGGCCGAACGCGTGGGCCTCTCTTTGCCAGCTGTCAGCGAACGCCTCAATAAACTTGAAGAATCCGGGGTTATTACAGGCTATTATGCGCGCGTCAATCACCATTTCCTCGGCAAGGACGTGACTGCATTTATTATTGCGACTGTCGACTCCTCAAAACACTTTGCATCATTCGTCGAACACGCGAATAACACCGCGGAAATTCTCGAGTGCCATGCCATCACAGGCGATGGCACGCACATGATCAAAATTCGCACGGAAAACACAACCGGGCTTGAGAAACTTCTGGCAAAAATTCAGTCCTGGCAGGGAGTTGCCAAGACCACCACGAGTGTAGTGTTATCTACTTCCAAGGAAACATCGCAAATCAAAATTCATTCTCCAAAATAACAATTCAATCAATTAAAGGATCGCTATGGCAACCAAAGGAAAATCGCAGGGAGACGTTGAAAGCGTCTTCAAACTCATCAAGGATCACGGGGTCAAGATTGTCGATATGAGATTCACGGATCTCATTGGACAATGGCAACATTTCTCCATTTCCATGAGTGAGTTCTCAGCTGACGCGTTCGAAGAGGGTGTTGGGTTCGATGGATCGAGCATTCGTGGCTTTCAGAAGATCCACGAAAGTGATATGCTTCTCATGCCTGACGCATCGTCCGCATTCCTTGATCCATTTACCGCTGTCCCGACTCTTTGTATCATCTGTGATGTTGCCGATCCGATTACCAGGGAGAATTACTCTCGGGATCCGCGGTATATTGCATTGAAAGCGGAATCCTACTTAAAAAGCACGGGAGCTGCGGACATGGCCTATTTTGGGCCTGAACCCGAGTTCTTTGTTCTCGATAATGTTCGTTTCGACCAGTCATCAAACTTTGGCTTTTATTATCTGGATTCTGAAGAAGGAGCTTGGAATAGCGGCAATGGAGAGAAGCAGAATCTTGGCCACAAGATCAGGTACAAGGAAGGATATTTTCCAGTCCCACCGCTGGATACACTTCAGGACATTCGATCTGAAATGGTCTTGACGATGGAGTCCATTGGAATTCCGGTCGAAGTTCATCATCACGAAGTAGCCTCAGCTGGCCAGACTGAAATCGATATGAAGCGCGACACTCTGACGAAGATGGCCGACAACTACATGAAATACAAGTATGTCACAAAGAATGTTGCCAAAAAGAACGGCAAGACAGTGACATTTATGCCGAAGCCCATTTTCGGAGACAATGGTTCGGGGATGCACGTCCACCAAAGTCTTTGGAAAAGTGGAAAACCGCTTTTTGCAGGGAACGGCTATGCTGGATTGAGCGATCTCGCACTCTTCTACATTGGCGGTTTGCTTAAACATGCTCCGGCCCTTTGTGCGATCACTAATCCTACTACCAATTCTTACAAACGTCTTGTCCCAGGATTTGAAGCGCCGGTCAATCTCGCCTACTCACAAAGAAACCGGTCAGCTTCTGTTCGCATACCGATGTACTCTTCCAATCCAAAGGCGAAAAGGATCGAGTTCCGATGCCCCGATCCAACCTGTAACCCATACGTGGGATTCTCTGCAATGCTCATGGCTGGACTCGACGGGATCATCAACAAGATTGACCCCGGAAAACCGCTCGACAAAGACATTTACGATATGACGAGGGAAGAACTTAAAGGCGTTCCCTCTGCGCCTGGATCACTTCCTCAGGCGATCGAAGCACTTGAGCGTGATCATGATTTCTTGTTACGCGGTGATGTGTTTACGAAGGACACCATTGAAGTATGGATCGAATACAAGCGAGAAAAGGAGATCGCACCGATGGCGTTGAGGCCTCATCCGTACGAGTTCATGCTTTATTATGATGCGTAGAATTTCGTTTTCGATGAATGATACCAGAATCCCAACTGAGAGGTTGGGATTTTTTTTGCGCGATTCAATTGCATTTCAAGCGCGTTCTTGCTACTTTTTTGAAACAATCGTTGCTGCTCCTTGGAATATACCCGCATCAAATACAGCGTTTCTCAGCGAATTTGTTTCATCACTTTGAGTCGGCCGGAAAAGCACAACGCCATCGACGATATCATGGTGGCTGAGTTGTCTGCAGCATTCCAGACAGCCCAAAGAGATAGTGAAATCAAAGTGATAATCCTCAATGCCGAGGGTGACTCATTTTCATCCGGCGCGGATCTCGCCTACCTTCAAAAAGTCTCTAAATACGATTTTGATCAAAATCAGAAGGATTCGTCGAACTTGATGAAGTTGTTCCTCCAAATTTATACTCAACGAAAACCCGTTCTGGCGCTCGTCCAAGGAAATGCCTTGGCAGGGGGCTGTGGTCTGGCCACCGTCTGCGATCTTGTTGTGGCCGCAAAAGAAACCGCAAGATTCGGTTATACGGAGGCGAGGATCGGGTTTATACCTGCTATTGTCATGGTCTTCCTCATACGCCGCGTAGGCGAAGCAAGAGCACGAGAATTGACACTTCGTGGCAACACCATAGGCGCAGACGAAGCAATGCAGATTGGTCTAGTAAATCTGGTAGTCCCCGCAGTGGCGCTTGAAGAAACAGGCATCAAACTTGCTAACGAACTCAGCACGCATTGCAGTGGTTCATCGATGGGACTTGTAAAAGAACTCATCTCCAGAATAGGCGGGATGTCAATGAACGACGCGTTGGACTATGCTGCCAACCTGAACGCCCTAACCAGGATGACGGACGATTGTAAAAAGGGGATCGAATCCTTCCTCAAGAAGGAACCAATCAAATGGCAATGACCCTAGACGAATTGTCGGCTTCAATTCGATCGGTCCCTGATTTTCCGAAGGCCGGTATCGTTTTTCGAGACATCACAACGCTTTTAAAGGATCCCCAAAGCTTCAAAGCAGTCAATGATATATTATTGGATCGCTATCGGAATTCGAGGATTGACAAAGTCGTCGGTATAGAATCTCGAGGGTTCATCGTCGGTGCATCCTTGGCGCTGCAGCTAGGAGCCGGATTCGTTCCGATCAGAAAAAAAGGAAAGCTGCCGGCGACAACAATCCGTGAGGAATATGCGCTCGAATACGGAACGGATACAATGGAAATCCACAAGGATGCAATTACGAAAGGTGAAAGAATCCTCCTTCACGACGACTTATTGGCGACCGGCGGAACAATCGCAGCCGCAATAAAACTCATTGAACGATTGGGCGGGAGCATCATCGAAATCGCCTTCCTGATTGAACTTTCATTTCTCCATGGCAGGCGCAATCTCGGTAGTCAAAAGATTTTCTCGATCGTCAAAGTCGATCACGAATAGGCGGTGCAGAAAGAACTAAGTCTCGTTGACAGCCGATCGATTACGGACTTTCTTTAGAGCGTGATGTATGAAAACGATCATTGAACCATTCAAGATCAAATCGGTCGAGCCGATAAAGTTTACTACATATCATCAACGGGAGAAAATTCTCAAGAAGGCCTATTATAATCCATTCATGCTTCACGCTGACGAAGTCCTCATCGACTTGTTGACCGATAGCGGAACCTCGGCGATGAGTGCAAAACAGTGGGCTGGTATTATGGAAGGTGATGAGTCATACGCTGGTTCAAAAAGTTATTTTCGATTCGAACGCACGGTGCAGGAGCTCTCCGGCTTCAAACATATCATCCCGACTCACCAGGGTCGGGCGGCAGAGCGAATTCTCTTTTCAATCGTCGGGGGAAAAGGAAAGTTCATTCCCAACAACACCCATTTTGACACAACGCGGGCGAACGTGGAATATTCCGGAGCGGAGGCAGTGGACCTTCTCTGTGAGGTTGGAAAACATCCTGAGGCTCTCGCCCCGTTCAAGGGGGACATTGATATCCCCGCACTCGATCGCTTCATCAAGGAAAAAGGACGCGAGAACATTCCGTTGTGCATGATTACCGTTACGAACAACTCTGGCGGGGGACAGCCGGTTTCCATGAAGAATATCCGGGACGCAAAGAAACTGCTCAGGAAATACCATATTCCTTTGTTCCTAGATGCATGCAGATTTGCCGAGAATGCCTATTTCATCAAACTTCGTGAGAAAGGGTATGCAAACAAATCAGTCCGCGAGATTGCGAGGGAAATGTTTTCGTTGGCTGACGGTTGCACTATGAGCTCGAAGAAAGACGCTCTTGTCAACATTGGCGGGTTTTTCGCGGTTAATGACGACACGCTCGCTGTGAGCGCGCGCAATCTCCTAATCGTGACGGAAGGATTTCCGACGTACGGTGGTTTGGCGGGAAGAGACCTTGAAGCCATGGCCCAAGGTCTCGAAGAGATCCTTGATGAACACTATCTGCAATATCGAATCCGTTCCGTCGAGTACCTTGGCGAAAAGCTTGTTGCCTCCAAGGTCCCAATCGTGCAACCACCCGGAGGACACGCAATTTACCTTGACGCGAAACGGTTTGCAGCTCACATTCCTGCCTGGCAATATCCTGGGCAATCAATTGTGTGTGAGTTGTTTCGAGCGGGAGGTATTCGCAGTGTCGAAATTGGGAGCGTGATGTTTGGAAGGTATGACCCGGACACCAAGAAATTGCTGTCCCCTCCTATGGAACTTGTCCGTTTGGCCATTCCAAGAAGAGTTTACACGCAAAGTCATGTTGATTATGTCGTTGAAATAATCCTGGATGTCTTTGAACGGAGAAAACAGCTCAAAGGAATGAAGATCGTCGAAGAGGCGCCAACGTTGAGACATTTCACGGCAAAATTCAAATACGTATCGTAAGCGGAAGAATCCGACTCATGATCACCTGCGGTGTCTGCAAAACTGAGAATGACGAGTTCGCGATTACCTGCCGAAGCTGCAAAAGCTATATCCAAAATCGCATTGCGAACCTTGATTTTTTTGAGACTATTTGGAAAGTCATCGAGTCTCCGAGGAAGGCCTTTCACGATATTACTCTCGCAGAACACAAGAATTATTCAATCTTACTCTTTGTCCTTTTTGGCGTCGGCCTTTCGTTTACGGGGTTTTGGTATTTTCAACTCGGATCACACTTCGAGTCTCTTCTCGATCTGTTGGCTGAGGCATCTGGCATCGGAGTCGCTCTCGGACTACTCTGCTCTCTGTTGTTCACCGTTGTGTTTGACGGTCTCATGCGAATAATGGGAGAGAAGGGAACATTTCGTAATTCGCTCGGTATTTTAGCGTACTCAACGACTCCTGTGTCGCTTACCCTGGTGCTGATTCTCCCTATTGAACTGCTTTCGTTCGGAATGTATCTTTTTACTTCAAATCCAAATCCGTATACGATTAAACCCGGCCTTTTTGTGGCGTTAATAGCATTTGACAGCGCAATGGCTCTATGGGCTTTTGGGTTGTCAGTCGTCGGCATATCCGTCAGCAAACAGATTTCCGCAGTCAAATCGATCTTTGCTGCTTTTCTGACAACGGTGATCTCGCTCGGCATCCTCTTTCTGGCTGCCAAAGAACTCATCCGATATGTTTGAGCGCGATCAGCATTAGGATGACACGGGAACGCTTTGAGGAAATGGCTCAAACAGCGTTCGATAGTCTGCCTGAACAGTTTCGGAGCGCTATTGAAAACGTGCACGTCATTGTGGAAGACTATCCTACAGAAGAACTCATTGAGCGGGAACATTATGGCAAGTTTTCATTGCTTGGACTCTACCAGGGTATCCCGCTGACCAAGCGCGGAACGTGGTATGGAATGAGTCCAACGGCTCCGGACAAGATTTCGCTGTACCAAAGAAATATAGAGGCTTCATGTCGCGATGAGAACGAAATCCGGTCAAGAATCAGAGAAGTATTATTTCATGAAATCGGTCATTACTTCGGCATGAATGAAACTCAAATTCGCGCAGCAATGAAAAATTTTAAATAAGGACAATCAATAATCATTGGAAAGGCTGTTATGCCCAAAGTGACGTTGCAGATTTCGTATGAACTAAACCCGAACAAACGGGATGAGTATCTTTCGCTCACCAAAGAACTGAGAAGTCACTTTGTGGTCGATCGAAAGAAGAATTATCGGATTTACGAGGTCAAAGGTAGGAAGGATTCCTTTGTCGAGGAATTCATGTGTAATTCGATGGAGGAATACGAAGCTCTTGAAGACGATATGGACGACAAGAGCGAGCAACTTGTGAACCGTCTGGAATCATTGTTGAAAGAGGGGAAAGCAAAATACACTACGCTCGTCGAAATTGAATGACAACACACGTGACTGCTGAGTCCGAAGGGCTTCGGCAGTCACGCAGTGTGGATTACCCGCTAGTTTCTCTTCTCGAGCGTCACCTTTGTGGTTATCGATACACTCCCTCGCTTAATTACCACTTCAACCTCATCACCAGGCTTGTGTTGCCCGAGAGCATACGTAAAATCATAGATATTCTTTACGTCCACTTTGCCGAACCGTACGATGATGTCTCCTCCTTGAATTCCAGCCTTTGCCGCAGGACTTCCTTCTCGCACGCCTGAAAGTTTCATGCCTTCGACTTGTTCACCGAAATCTGGAATCGTTCCCATGTAAACTCGGTAGTTTCGCCCGACATTTCCTGAGGACTTGGGCATCTCCACAGCAATGTACTTAGGCTTCGTTGGTTCCTGGTCCACGTCGAATGCTACTTGTTCGACAAAGCGGACCACTTTTTCCATTCCAACATAATTCAACTTATCCCATGTGTCAGATGGCCGGTGATAGTCAGAATGAAGATCTGTGAAGAAGAAGTATACCGGAATTTGTTTTGCGTAAAACGATGACTGATCGCTTGGGCCAAAGCCGTCTTTCATGAGCGACAATACAAATGAGGAGTCCACATTGTGAATGG
>Ga0335085_10014070_pt1 | contig 11696 bp, 11 predicted proteins | sample Lox_Sample_45_FD_206712 | JGI IMG/M metagenome (GOLD analysis project Ga0335085, IMG submission 206712) | Soil microbial communities from Loxahatchee National Wildlife Refuge, Florida, United States - Lox_Sample_4.5 | ecosystem: Environmental > Terrestrial > Soil > Wetlands | place: USA...
AAGCGAGGCCGCAATTCCCAGCGCACCACGTTGGACCACTGGTTCAGCAGCAGCGGCAGGTCGCGGTAGCTTTCGATCCATCTGGCCATCGACTCGCCGATGACGGTCTCGCTCGTGGGCCTGATGACCAGCGGCTCCTCCAGTTGCTTGCCTCCGCCGATCGTGACGACCGCCAGCTCGGGGCTGAAGCCCTCGACGTGTTCGGCCTCGCGCCGCATGTAGGACTCGGGGATCAGCAGCGGGAAGTACGCGTTGGCGGCGCCAGCCGCCTTGATCCGGTCATCGAGCTCGCGCTGGATACGCTCCCACAACGCGTAACCGGTCGGCCTGATCACCATCGAACCGCGGGCCGGACCGTTCTCGGCCAGCTCAGCCTTTGCGATTACGTCCTGATACCAGCGAGGAAAATCCACTGCTCGTGGCGTCAGCAGCGCCTTTGCCATTCGTGGTCGGGGCCGTGACACCGCATGCGGTCTGCCCCTCCTCCTCTCTCCGGACTGGCGATCATCGATCATTTCAAGCGCCCGCAGGCAGTGCCACTGATTTTGAAATCACTCCTCGCGTAGCCGAGGGTCACGTCGGCCGCGGAAACGTCGGCCGGGTAGGGCGGACCATGAGAGCCTCGAACGACTTCCGGTGCTCGGCCGTGCTCTGATTCAGGTCGAACGGCTCGGCGCGCATGGCCGCGTCAATGGCATCTCGCTGCTGCTTGCTCATGTCTCCTCCTAGGGTTCAGGGAATCAGGACGGTCTTGCCCGGTAGCCGCCCGGCGGCGGCCTGGTCGTGGACGGTGATGGGGTGACCGATCCCGGGCCCGGCACCGGCGCGGACGACGTCCCGGCGCTCGATGCCGCTCAGCTGGATGCTTACTTCGCGCTCATGGAAGCCGTCAGCCTGCTCCAGCACAGCGTCGAACAGCAGCTACGCGCCGAGGGTGACCTCAGCTACGTGCAATTCCAGCTCCTGGCCCGTCTCAACGCCGCCCGCGGGCAGCTGACCATGACCGAGCTGGCCGACGGCGTCGTCTACAGTCGCAGCGGCCTGACCTACCAGGCCGCGCTGCTAGAGAAGGCCGGCCTCATCACCCGCGGCCCCAGCCTCGCCGACGACCGCGCCACCCTGGTCTCCATCACCGACAGCGGACGGGCCCTCCTCGGCCGCGTCATGCCCGGGCACGTCCTGGTTACCCGCCGCCTGCTGCTCGACCCCCTGTCCCAGGATGACCTGCATCACCTCGGCGACATCATGACCCGCGTCCGCGACCATATGCGCGCCCTGCCACCCCGCTCCGCCGCCCCCCGCAAGCGCCGCCCCGCCTCCCCAGCTCCGGATGCCACGCAAGGCTGAGCCGAAACTCCTCGGCCGGTGGTGCGGTCCGGCGGTGCCGGCGTGCTATGAGGGTTCCGGCAGCTGGCCCGGACGGTCGTGCGGCTGGCTCAGTTTCCGGGTGACGATCCTGCGCTTGCGCAACGACTCCAGCCATTCCTGCCCGCTGAGCAGCCGCGTGGTCTTGGCCGACTTGACCTCGCCCGCGGCGGCAACTGCCATCGCGACGCTGGCGGCGGTCACATCATCGGCTGCCTCATACACGATGAGCACGTCATACTCGCCGAACGGGAAGCCGGCCACCACCATCGTGGCTCCCAGGTCCTCCAATGTCGGCCTGATCGCTTCCATGGGGTCGTGCGGCTCGGTGAGCTGAGACGCCATCGACTTCGCGGTATAGGAGGCCTGGTACATGTAAAGCGTCATCGAGATTCCCCCTTGGGCGGGAACAGCCGAAGCGATCACCTGCCAGTCCCTGTGGTACCCCGGCGCTTCTGCCGGCCGCGGGCGAGGCAGAGGCTGGAGACCACTGCGGTCTGAAGATCGTAGACCCGCCCGGACGGGAGCACCAGCCTCCCACGGTTACGCGACCCGCGAGGCTGGTGAAGGCCGTAGCCCGGCGGATCAGGCATCCTGCTGGGACCGGTACTATTCCGCTAAAACTCAGGTCCTTCGTGGATGGCGAGGCCCGCAGTGCGGAACGAACGATGGCTGATCGCGGGGGCTGCCGGACTCGTGCTGGCCAGCGGGATTACGTATGTGGCCATGACGGGCCCGGCGACGGCGGAGCATCCGGCCGCACAGCGGCTGGCCAGCAAACCCACGCCGCCTGCGGTCGTGACCGCGACGCCGGCCGACGGCGCGATGGTCGCTCCCGACACTCAGGTGCAGATCACGACGTCTGGAGGCACGCTCACCCGGGTCACGGTGGCGTCCGGCGACTCCGCCGTCACCGGGCAGTACGGGCCGGGCGGCACAAGCTGGTCGGCGGGGTGGGGACTGAAGCCCGCCACCTCCTACACTGTCACCGCCGTCGCCACGAACAGTAAGGGCGCGGCGACGACCGAGGTTACGCACTTCACCACCAAGAGCGCGGCTCGCGTCCTTCAGATCAGCAGCATCACTCCTGACTCCGGTGAGACCGTCGGCGTCGGCATGCCGATCATCGTCGACTTCAACTACGACGTGGCCCGCTCGGACCGGGCCGCGGTGGAGCGTGCCCTCGAGGTCGTCAGCGACGTCCCGGTCACCGGCGCGTGGTTCTGGGCCTCAGACAGCGAGGTTGTCTTCCGTACGCAGAGCTACTGGCCGGCCCACGAGCATGTGCTGTTCACCGCGCACCTGACCGGCGTCCCCGGCGGGCCGGGCCTGTGGGGCGGGAGCGACCTGAGCCGTTCGTTCACGATCGGCGATTCGCACGTGGTCAAGGTCAACCTGAGGACCGACCAGGCTCGCTTCTACACCAACGGGTCGCTCGCCAGGAAGATCCCGGTCAGCGGCGGAATGGGCGGCTACGACTCGTTCGGCAACGACTTCTACACCACCGCCGGCGTTCACCTCACCATGGGCAGCTACGACTCGGTCTGGATGACCTCGCCTAACATCAAGCCGGGCCAGCCTGGGTACTACCACGAGATCGTCTACAACGACGTGCAGATCTCCAACAGCGGCGAGTACCTGCACCAGAGCCCCGGCGGTTTGTGGTGCCTGGGTGTGGAGAACTGCAGTCACGGCTGCGTCCGGATGACTGCCGACGGCGCAGCCTGGTGGCGGCACACCGCTTACCGGGGCGACCCGGTGACCATCACCGGCTCCCCGCGCGTGCTCGCCTGGGACAACGGCTGGGGCTACTGGCAGGAGTCCTGGCCAGCCTGGCTGAAGGGCAGCTCCGCCGGGCCGGTCACCACGACCGCGCTGGCGGGGGCCAGCCCCGGTATTAACCAGGCCTACGCCTCCCGCGGCTACGTCGCCCGCGGCTAGGTCTCCCGCGCGGAAGAGTCGGGCATGACCAGCAGCAGGCGCCTCCGCGGCCTGCCTAACCCGGCTGACCGGTTTCGGCGCACTCGCGTGCGCGTCGCCCGAGGGTGCCGTCCCGCCCAAGTCCGGCACGCCTGCGCGGGCGGGTCTTCTCCATGACCTCGATCATCTTTATCGATGCGGCAGCACTGACTATCACTCATATGGCATTAGTCCGAACGAGTGTCAGGAAGCGATCATTGACTTCATCGACGGCATACGGAACAGGTAGCGCCCGTTTTTCGAAGGATGTCACTGTTCACGCCTTTGGGTTCCTCGCGGCCCTTAAAATAGGCCGACGCTCTATGTCGCCGGGCACTCTAAGCGCGAAGGCGCACTTTAACTTAGCCGTCCGCTTCTGTCGCCGGGAGCGCGATCAGATGTCACGGATCTGTGCCTGGGCGTGTCCGTCCGGCGGGCGAGCGGGACCGTGTGCTGGACGGCTCGGTTCCGCGCGCTGCTGACCGGGGATCACAGATGGATCCGGCCGGCGGACATGCACCCCGAGCAAGCGCCGGGCCAGCCGGGCAATCAGGCGTGGCACTTGCCCGGTCAGCTCCTGTGCCGGCGGCTCTTGCCTGATGCCGACGACGACGAGGGCGAGCACGACCAGGACGAACCCCATGGCAGCGGCGGAGACGATCAACATAGCGGGCATCGGCGTTCAGCTCCCTTGCTGATAGTGCGGAGCATGAAACGGGGCCGCGAAATACACACCGGCCGCGGATGTGTCAGTCAGCACGGCGCGCCGAGGCCGCCGGCTGGCGTGGCGGCGCCCGGCCAGGCGGGCGGCGCACGTGCACGGCACAGCCGGGAAAGCTCCGGGGCGATGAGCGCCTGTGCAGGAAGGCGGCGTGCCGCATGCGCCTGCGGCCTGCTGCCGGCGCCTTGCCCGCCCGGTCCCGCGCTCGCGGCCAGGGATGCCCGGCGGCCTGCGGCGCGCCGGGCGGCCGCTTACTTGTCCGGCTTGCTGCCCGCGGGCTTCGGCGGCAGCGACCGCGCGTACCCGATGCCGATGTCCACCCAGCGGGAGAGGCCGTCGTCGCTGGCGAGGTCTTCCGGGCTGACGCGCAGCCAGCCGGGCATCTCCCGGCCCTGCATCACGGCGGTCGTGGCCGTGGTCGTGGCCACCAGGTCGCCGGATCGCCCGGGATCGACGTGGACCAGCACGCCGCCCTGGCCGCTGGCGCTGATCGCCATGTGCCCGCGGATGAGGAAGGCCAGCCCGCCGAACATCTTCTTCTCGGTCAGCTCCGGGTCAGGGCCGATCAGGTCCCTGATCCGGGTGGCGAGATCTTCGTCATAGGCCATGCGGCGATCGTACCGAGCCGGGCATCGCCCGCCGTAATGGCCGGGCTCCCGGCCAGGCGGGTGATTCCACGGGCCGGGTCCGGGAATCCCGGGCCGGTAACCGGCGAATCAGCCATCTGCGCTGGCGCCGCACATAGAGCTACCAGAACGACCTGTCCTGCGCGGACCGCACACGCACCTCGACAGCCAAAGCTGCAGCGGGCGGGTACGTGAGCGTTCGTCTGAATGGCTATGCCCCGGCAGTAACATCCACCACGTTTCCGCGGAGACGCCTTCTGCGCCGTTTCACTAGCCGCTTTCGCGGAAAACGCGCTCTCATGGCCCTTATGGGTGCCGCTGGTCTGATCCCGCCCGGCCGATTTGTTCTTGGTGCCCGCCGTGCCACGCCGCACCACCCGGTGCAGCCCCGAACAGGTCGCGTACCAGCCGATCGGTGACCGGTCCTTGCTCCGGCACAGCCGGCGCCCAGTGGCGCTCGCTCGGCGTCCGCCTGGACCAGCGGAAAGTGCTGGCCGCACTCATCCTGCAGGCGGCGCGCGGTGGCCAGCTGCCGGGCCGAGACGTCCACCCCGGCCGGCCGTGCGCCGCGGCGGCCGGCCACGCCGGGACTTCCCCGCTGCCGCAGCCGAGCTCCACTGCCGCCGCGTCAGCCAGCACGGCCGGCAGGACCGGCAGCCGTGACCGGGGAAGGCATCATATTCCCGGTACGGCTCGGCGGACGCCCGCCGAGAGCGCGCGGGCCGCTCGAACCAGGCCGGCAAGTGCTCATCCCGCTGCCGCCGGTTGACCGGCATGGCCCCGAGCCTTCTCCGTCACGCATCGATCGTAGGATCCGGTCAACCCGCGAAATGCTGTCCGCCTTCGGGCCGGTGTCAACGGCCGCCGATGCCCGGATGGCAGGCGCGGGCAGCGTAGAATCGCGCTGGTGATCGAACAGGCGCTTGCCCGCACCGGCGCCGTCATGGTGGATGTTGTCTGGCACACGCCGGATGATGGCGCGGTCGCGACCGAGCAGTCGCCGGCCGCCTCGCTCACGTTCACCGCATCGGGCGCGTGGCGGCTGAAGAGCTCCGCCGGCGCCGGGCAGGTGGATCCCGGCTGGCTGCTCGCGCTGCGCCCCGGTGATGAGTATGAGTGCCGTCATCCGGATGGCGTCGCGGACCGGTCGCTGTCGGTCACCTTCGTGCGGGAGCAGGAGCCGGTGAGCGGTTCTCTCGTGCGGGTCGGCGAACGCGGCCAGCAGTTGCGGCGCCGTCTGTACCGGGCGGCCACGGCGCGCTGTCCGGACCCGGAGGAGATCGACGCGGTTGCCGCATCGCTGCTGGCCTGGGCCCGGTGGCCGGGCGAGGAAGCCCCGCGCATCGGCGTCCGGACGCGAGCCCGGGTGGCCGAGGTCCGCCGGGAGGCCGATCGATGCTTCGCCGACGCTGAGCTTGACCTGGTGGCGGCCGGGAAGGCAGCGGGGCTGAGCCGGACCAGGCTGATTCACGCATTCCGGGAGCTTGTCGGCCTGACACCGCATCGCTACCTGCTGGAACAGCGCGTCAGCCATGCCGCGCGGCTGCTTGCTGACGGTGACATGCCGGTGGCGGAAGTCTGCTTCGCGAGCGGGTTCGGCAGCCTGGCGCGGTTCAACGCCGCGTTCCGTACCGCTCATGGCCTGCCGCCGAGCGGATACCGCGCGGTGTGCCGCGGCCATGCGGTTGCAGCCGAGGGCGGCTAGCGCACTTTCCGCGCAGACAACCCGCCCGGCGGTCTCCTACCGTCGCGGCATGCGCACTTCCCGCCCGGGCAAATCCGCGCCGACGCCGCTGGCTGGCAGGGCCTTCCGGCGGCTGTGGGTGGCCAGTGTGCTATCCGCGGCCGGGGACGCGGCCAGCTGGGTGGCCATGGCCGCACTGGTCGTGTCATCGGCTCGCGGCAGCCTGCCGCTGCTCGCCGTGCTGTACACCGCGCCGGTCGCGCTCGGCGGGATGGCTGCCGGGTGGGCCCTGGACCGGTTCGACCGCCGCCGCCTGCTTGCCGCGGACGCGGCCGCGCGCGGCGTGGTGTTCGCGGGCATCCCGCTGGCCGCGGCCGCGGGCGGCCTCGGCTCCGGGCAGTTGTACGCGACGGCCGGAATCTACGGGCTGCTGAAGATGGTCAGCCTGGCCGGCTTTCCCGCACTGATCCCTGAGCTCGTCGCCGCGGACCAGTTGCCCGCGGCGAACGCGCTGGAAGGCGCCGGGTTCGGGGTGGCGATCGTGGCCGGTCCCGCGCTGGCAGGCGCGGCCCTCGGATCGGGGCTGCCTGCGGCCGCCGTGATCGCCGCCGATGCCGCGACGTACTTCGTGTTCGCGGCCACGCTGGCCGTTACCCCGCTGGCGCGGCAGGCTCCTGCTGCGCAGGCCGGCCGTCGGCAGGCACCCGGTGCCGCGATCCGGGAGGTGGTCCGCCTTGTCTTCCGCCACCCGGTCATCCGCGACACCACGGTGATGTTCGCGGTCTTCAACATCGGCGAGGGCGCTCTGCTGGTCGTGCTGGCTCATCAGGCACGCCGCGCCGGGTTCGGCCCCGGCGGCTACGGCTGGCTCATCGCCGCGATGGCCGCCGGCGAACTGGCCGCCGCGCTGGTCCTGCTCCGTGTCCGCTGGCGGGCGCCGCTGGCGGTATCGGTTCTGGCGGCACAGCTCGCCGCGGCGGCGGTGACGGCCGGGCTCTTGTCGTCGAGCCGGGTCGTCACGGTGGCCAGCCTCGTCCTGCTCGGCTGCTGCACGGCGCCGATGACCGCCTGGGCGCAGACGCTGCGGATGCAGGCCGCTCCGAGCCGGATGCACGGACGGCTGTTCGCGCTGCTGCGCACCACCATGCAGGCAACGCCGCCAGCCGGCGCCCTGATGGCAGGCATCACGCTCCACGCTGGCACTGGTGCGGCGGTGACGAGCATCGTCTGTGCCATGGCCGTGCCCGCGCTGCTGCTCGCGCCCGACCTGCTCAGACAGCATGCCGCGCCCGGCCGCCCCATAGCGCAGCGGGCTGGAACCGAACCATGCCTGCTGCCGGAGGAGAATGCCTGACCGGCCGCATCAGCGCCGTGTCCTGCGGGCCGGACGTCAAGGGCTACCTGGCGGCAGGGCATCCTCGGACGGCCGGCCTTGAACGACGACGAAGTCGTTCAGCCATCCATCTTGCCCAATCGTCGTTGGCGTGGAAGCGGTATCCGGCGCTGGAGAGCCGCTCGATGATCACCTCGACGTTCTGGCGTGCCCGGCAGGCCATCTCGTCGCAGACAAGCTGTGCCTCTTCTATCAGGCCGGGCTCCCGTACGGCGCCGCCGAGCTGGCGCAGCTCGTGCCAGACCCGGTCGCGCTGGCCCGCGCGGTAGCGGTCGAGCCAGTTCGGCGGCGACACCATGCCGGCATCGTGCGCCCATCTAGACGCGCAGCTGAAGGTGCGCCGCAGCCGGTGCCTGTTGATGAGCCGTGCCCTGGCTGGCCTCCGGCGTATTTCGCATCAGGAAGTTGAAGCAGGATCAAGACGATGACGAGGATCATCGGCACCCCAACTCTCCTGCTGTGCGGTGTCACGCACTGCGGAAGGTGAAGAGCGGGCCGTGAGGCAAACCGGTTGCCGGAGTGCGGCCGAGTCGGCTGACCCCGACGCTGGTCAGGACGCTGGTCTGCAGGGCGTCGAAGGCGATATCTTCGAAGCCGCCTGCGGCGAACCACCCTCGTATCTGCGGTGTCAGGTCGGGCGGGCGCCGGTGCCGGGTCCAGATCACGGTTGCGCCCGTACGGCACAGGGCTGGCGCGGCCTGGACGGTACGCTTGATGTCGCGGTCGCTGATGTTGCCGAAGATGCCGCACAGCAGCAGCACGTCAGCGGGCAGCGCATCGGCGAAGCCGGCCACCAGGCTCGCGTCGGCCTGACGGACCTCTACCCGGGTCAGGCCTTTCCCGGCGGCGGCCCGGCGGGCCAGGTCAGCGTTACGCTCATCGGATTCGACCAGCACGGCGCGGACATCCTCGCGCCGGGGATGCCGCGGCAGCGCCCCGATGACATCATGTCCCTGCCCGGCACACAAGCTGACCAGGCTGACCGGGCCCGGGGGCGCGTGATCGACCGCGCCGGAAAGGTGCGACTGGACGCATCGCAGTCGCATGCTCAGCGGCGAAGACGGATCGTCATAGGCCGCATGCCAGGCAACCCAGTCCTTCACCCGACCATCATGGACCGGCCGTCCTGATCCCACCTCAACGGGTGCCCGCACGATACCGGGCGGAGCCACCCGCGGGATCACGGCAGATCGCCCGACAGCAATCACCAGCAAGGCAAATCCGGCAGATTCACCCGAACTCACTCTCGTGCCCGCGGGTAGGCCCCGCCTGTGGTTCTCTGTACTGAGCCTTACCGGATGAGCGTTTCCTTCGGGCGCACGACGCAGAACTCGTTTCCCTCGGGGTCGGCCAGGACGATCCAGGACTCGGCGCCCGTCTGCCCGATGTCGACCCGGCGCGCCCCGAGTGCGAGGAGGCGGTCAATCTCCTGATCGCGGTCCGTCGTGCTGCTAGTGAGGTCAACATGCACGCGGTTCTTGACCGTCTTGGGATCGGATATGGGCATGAAGCACATGCCGACGGGCGCGTTCTCGTCGGTCCCGATGACGATTTCGTTCTCCCGTTCGGATAGGACCTGCCAGCCGAGCGCCTGCGTCCAGAACCGGGCTAGGCCGGGCAGATCGTGAGCGTCAATGACGATGTGATGGAGTCGGACGGGCATGCCGCCAGTATGCCCGCGCTGGACCCGGCTGGTCGCCCAGCGCTGGCTTCCCGGCGCGATCCACGGGCTCGTGGTCGGCCTCGGCCCAGTTCCCGGTCCAACTGCGCAGGCCCGCCGATCACACCGCCATCGCGCGCTCGAGCAGCAATTTCCTGGTGCGGTGCTACCAGCGGTCCCGCCGCGGAGATACGGAACCTCCAATTGGTAAGCGGTTGCCGCTCGCGCTCGCCCGTCTCCTGACACTGCTCGCGACCGGCACGATCGCTCACAACCCTGGTCACGTCGATACGCCGTCGGCGAAGAGAACACGCCATCCCCAAGACCGTCGGATTCGCGCCCAGGCAGGTGCGGGTGGCCGCCTGGCTTGGGTCGTTTAGCCAATCAGGCCGCCATCGAGCCGTGCCGGTCATGTCCCCGCTCGAGCCGCCGTGCGCACCCAGCCTGCCGTCGTGCTAAGCCGAACTTCCCCCCAAGCCGATTGGTCGACGCGTTTGACCAGGTGGTAGAGCCCTTGATCGCGGAAATTACATGACTACGTAGTCATGGGCTGTCTCTGCTTTACCTGGTCAACGCCTATGTCGGCTCCCCGCCGGGGGGAAGTACGGGTTAGCCTCCATACCCCTGGCGGAGCCCTAGCCGCAACGGTCCTACTGCAAGTTCATGACGGCATGCCAACGGCTCGGCTGATAAATGCGTCGAAGGCGCGGTCGGGCAGGAGGCCGTGGAGGAAGATCATCGGCTTGGCGCCGTAGCCAACGGCGTAGCGGGTCTTCGGACGCCGCGCGGTGACGGCCTTGCCGATGGTCTTGCCGATCAGCTCTGGCGGGGAGGAGCGACGCTGGGTGGATTCGGAGACGAGTGAGGCGGCGACGGCGTTGCCCTGCGGGGCGTACGGACCCGTGCCGGAGACGGCGCGGACCTTGTCGGCGGCGATGGCGGGCCACTCGGTTCTGATGCCGCCGGGCTCGATGACGACGACGTTGATGCCGAAGGGCTTGAGCTCCATCCGGAGACAGTCGCTGAGCGCTTCGAGCGCGTGCTTGGTCGCGTGGTACCAGGCACCGAGCGGCGTGTAGATCTTGCCGCCCATCGAGGTGATGTTGACGATCGTGCCCGAGCGCTGTTCGCGCATCTGCGGCAGGACGAGCTGTGTGAGCCTGGCGGCGCCGAACACGTTGACCTCGAACTGGTTGCGGGCTTCGGCGAGCGGCACGTCTTCGACGGCGCCGTAGGAGCCGTAGCCGGCAGCGTTGACGAGCACGTCGATGCGACCTGTGTCGGCGAGGATGTGCTCGACGCCGGAGCGCATGGACTCCTCGTTGCTGACGTCCATCGCGAGTGGGCGTATACCCAGCTTCGTGAGGTGCTCCATCCGTTCGATGCGCCGAGCCGCGGCGTAAGTGATGAAGCCGAGCTCGTGCAGTCTTATGGCGGTTACTTCGCCGATCCCGGAGGAGCCGCCCGTGACGAGGGCGACCTTGCTTGACATTTTCGATCTCCTTCTTTCGCTGTGTGGTTGGTGGTTGGGCGGGATTGCGGGCCTCAGCGCCATCGAGAGCTAAGGCCCGCGTAAGGGTCAGAAGTCCTTCCGTGCGAGGTTGGCCCGGACGGCGGAGCCGGTCATGCGGGCGAGGTTCGTCCAGGAGGGCCGCATCATGAAGCGTGCGTTGGCGGCCATCAGGTCGTCGAAGGGCTCCTTCTTCGTGCAGAGGAAGTGCGTCATCGAGACGAATTGGTCGTACATGACCGCCTTCTCGACGTTCTCGTAGCAGAGGAGGTTGCCGAAGTTGCCGCGGCCGGATACGAAATCCTCGTCCTCTTCGTTGCCGCCCCAGATCAGGTAGGGGTTCGCGAAGATGAGTGCAGGGACCGTGTTCACGGCGATCGCGCCGTACTTCAGGTCGGTCACTGCGGCGTCGAGCGCTGGCTGGCGCGCCTTTCGCGTGTCTTCGTCGATTACGATCATGCAGGCGAGCGAGCCAAGCAGGGTCTCGTTGCAATAGCGGACGGCCTCGGGGAGGAAGGTGTCCGCCTCGGCGGGGACATCGAGGGGGATCTCGGCAATTACCTGGCAGAACGCTTCGTTCTTGGCGGCGAAGCTGTCCGGTGCGGCGCCGGTGATCAGGAGGCCGTCGCTGGCGGTGTGCGCGCCCTTCTCTGACTGGACGATCTCCGCGTCGGGGTACTCGCTGGCGAAGCGCTCCGCGATGTCGGCGCTTCCGGGGTAGTAGCTGCTGATCGCGGGCGTGTCCTCGGTGAATGCCTTGCGCACGGCATCGAGGAAC
>Ga0335085_10014071_pt1 | contig 11696 bp, 10 predicted proteins | sample Lox_Sample_45_FD_206712 | JGI IMG/M metagenome (GOLD analysis project Ga0335085, IMG submission 206712) | Soil microbial communities from Loxahatchee National Wildlife Refuge, Florida, United States - Lox_Sample_4.5 | ecosystem: Environmental > Terrestrial > Soil > Wetlands | place: USA...
CGGCGTGCGGTGTGATTGGAGTGAAAGCGCAGCGCCCGTTTCGCCATCTCGATTACAAGGACGCTCTCCGCCGCTTCGGCTCCGATAAGCCTGACATGCGCTTCGGCATGGAACTGCACAACGTCACCGAACATTTCGAGCCCGCGCGCGCTGCTCTGCACTTCGAAGGCAACGTACAAGCCATCGTCGCGCCCGGCGCGGCCTCGTGGTCCCGCAAGCAGCTCGACGAACTTTCCGAATTTGCAAAATCGGCGGGCGCTCGCGGCGTCTACGCAATAAAGGTCACAGCGGAAGGAATTTCGTCGCCGCTTGAGAAAAATCTCGGCGCAGACGGCCTCAAAAGGCTCGTCGCCGAACTGGGCGCGAAGCCGGGCGACCTGATCGTCGCCGCAGCGGCCAAAGAGCAGATTCCGCACACGGACATGTCGCTTTTCGCCGCCGGTCAAATCCGCCTCTATCTTGGCGACAAACTAAACCACATCGACCGCACGAAATGGGAGTTCGCCTGGATCACCGGCTTCGCGCTATTCGAATGGAGCGAAACCGAAAAGCGCTGGGTGAGCGCGCAGCACCCGTTCACGGGCGTTTACGAAGAAGATCTCGATAAGCTCGAAACCGCGCCGTGGGAATGCCGGTCGAAGGGCTACGATCTCGTCCTCAACGGCAACGAACTCGGCTCCGGCAGCATTCGAATTCACCGCCAGGACGTGCAAGCGCGCATGTTCAAAGCCCTGGGCCTCTCGGACGAGCAAGCCAAGCGCCGCTTCGGCTTCTTTCTCGACGCGCTCACGTACGGCACTCCGCCACACGGCGGCATCGCGCTCGGTCTCGATCGCGTCGCCATGATCCTCGCCGGCGAAAAATCGATCCGCGAGGTCATCGCGTTCCCGAAGACCACCGCCGCCCTCGACCTAATGGCCGAATCCCCCAGCGAAGTCGATCAGTCGCAACTCGACGAATTAGGTATCATGATCAAACCGGATGCTGCAAAACCGTAGATTTAAGAGGTGGCAGTAGCGTGTCTAAAATCCGCATTCTTCCGGAGAATGTCGCCAACAAAATCGCCGCCGGCGAAGTTGTCGAACGTCCGGCCTCCGTCGTAAAAGAGCTCCTGGAAAACGCTCTCGACGCCGGTGCTCATTCCATCCGCATCGAAGCCGAATCCGGCGGCAAGCGCCTCATCCGCATCACCGACGATGGCTGCGGCATGAATCATGACGATGCTCTGCTCGCCTTCGAGCGCCACGCCACCTCAAAACTCCGCAATGCCGATGATCTCATCTCCATCTCGACTCTCGGCTTCCGCGGCGAGGCATTGCCTTCGATCGCCGCTGTCTCGCGCCTCGTCCTCGAAACGCGCACCAACGAAGAAGGCGAAGGCATGCGCGTGGAATTTGCGGGCGGCAAACTCGTCAACGTGAAGCCTGCCGGCGCGCCGAGCGGCACCTGCATCAGCGTTTCCGATATTTTCTACTGCATGCCCGCGCGCCGCAAATTCCTCAAGTCCGAAACGACCGAACTCGGCCATATCGCCTCGCTCGTCACGCATTACGCGCTCGCCCATCCCGAATGTCACTTCGTGCTGAAGACGCCTTCACAAGTGATTCTCGATTGCGCTCCCGTCGAAAAACTTGCCGATCGCGTCTATCAAATTTTCGGCCGGCAGGCTCTCGACGAGCTGAGCGAAATCGCGCCAAACGAAGCGCCCGTCCGCTCCGCCATCACCGAGCCGCAACTCGAACCGGACGAGCAGGCGGCTACTCTTCGCGTCGGCGGATTCGTTTCGCGTCCCGAAGTTCAGCGCACCAATCGCAACGGCATCTACATCTTCGTGAATCGACGCCTGGTCCGCGACCGCTTGCTCTTGCACGCGATCAGTGAAGCCTATCGCAACATCACGCCGCCCGGCGTCTTCCCGGTCGTGCTGCTCTTCCTCGATTTGCCGTATCAGGAAGTTGACGTCAACGTGCATCCGGCGAAAATCGAAGTCCGTTTTCGCCATCCGCAGTTCATCCACGATTTCACACGCGATGCGATTCGCCAGGCACTCTCGCTCGCGCGACCGGTTCCAGGATTCCCCGCAGCCCGCGCAGCAGGTGCGGCAGTGGGCGCGCAATCCTTCGCGCCGCCTGCGCCGCCCGCTACAACGGATCGAGAATACGGTGCTGGGCTTGCCGCCTCGGCGCCTAATCCATACAGCGACTCTGGCGATCTACCTGCCGAAGGACCTCCTCGCGCCGTCATTCCGCAGGAATTGCTCAATTCGACCGCACAGCTTACGCAGGATTTCGGCCTCAGTGGCGCGCCCGGCCAACCGTTCGCACAGCGTCTAGGCTTCGATCCGAGCGGCAACATAAATATTCCATGGCCCATGCAGCAACCATCTCAGCAATCGGTCCGCAACGGCAATTCGGCCCCCATTGCCGATGCGCCGAGCGCCGGGAGCATTCCATCGCTGGCGGATCTCTTGGATCTAAAGCCGCTCGGCCAGGTGAACAGCAGTTTCATCGTCGCCGTAAATGCCGAAGGCCTTTGGATTATCGATCAGCACGTCGCCCACGAACGCGTCCTTTTCGAACAGCATCTGCGCGCTCGCCGCGAGGGCGAACTCGGCGGTCAGCGTCTGCTTGTGCCGTTGATCGTTGAACTCAATCCGCGCCAGCTCGCCACGTTCGAGCAGATCAGTGATGAACTCCGCGCCAACGGCTTCGAGGCCGAATTGATGGGCGGCCGGAGCGTGGCAATTCAGGCGGCGCCCGCGGGCATTCCGAGCGGCGATGCCGAAGAGTTGCTTTGCGAAATTCTCGACGGCGTCGCGCGCGAAAATCAATCCATCTCAATCGATTCGCTGCAATCCAATATTGCCGCGTCCACAGCCTGCCACGCCGCGATCAAGGTCAATACTCCGCTCGACACGACAAAAATGGAATGGCTTCTCGCCGAACTCGCAAAAACCGAATATCCAATGAGTTGCCCGCACGGCCGCCCCGTCGTTCTGCGCTACCCCACGCGCGAAATAGAACGCGCCTTCAAACGTATCTGAAGGCATCCCCGAGCGCCCGCCTGAAACGATCACGCCACTCCCGCGGATTTCCGCAGAATGGCATGTGATTTCCATCACATCGGCCTTCTTCTGGATTCGCTAACGTCGTTTTGGATGCCGATAGGCACCGAATACCGATAAAGGGGTATGGAAATGGCGGAAAAAGCGATAGCAACAAAAACAGCCCTAGAAACCTTTCCCACACCAACACCAATCACCATCAACGAGCCGCGCGGTATTTTCGAGCGGATGGATCGCGTCTACAACGACATTGCGCGTCGCGCCTTTGAGATTTTCGAAGGTAACGGCGGCACGCTCGGGCGCGACCTCGATAATTGGTTCGCGGCTGAAGCCGAACTATTGCACCCCGTGAAGCTCAACATCTCTGAAACCGACAAGGCGCTCACGGTTCAGGCCGAAGTGCCAGGCTTCACGGAAAAGGACCTTGAAATTCGCGTCGAGCCGACTCGACTTACGATCACCGGCAAGCGCGAAACGAGCACGAAGCAGGAAAAAGCAAAAACCCTTTGCCAGGAGTATCGGTCCGACGAAATCATGCGCGTGATCGAACTGCCGGCCGAAGTCGATAACGAACACGTCACCGCAACCCTCAAAAACGGCATGCTTGAACTCCAGATGCCGAAGGCGACCAGGGCCGCGACCACCGCCGGCACGCGGATCGAGGTCAAGGCCGCATAGATGTGTGCCAAGAAATTCGACAGGGCGCCGGTCAAGCCAGCGCCATGAAGGAGAATCCGATGAAAACCGATTTTGAGTTGCAGCGCGACGTTCTCGAAGAGCTTGCGTGGGAACCGAGCGTGGACGCCGCCGAGATCGGCGTCTCTGTCGAAGGAGGAGTTGTTGTCCTCAATGGAACAGTCAAAAACTTCAACGAAAAGTGGGCTGCCGAACGTGTGGCACAGCGCGTGAGCGGCGTTCGCGCATTAACTGATGAAATCGTCGTCAAGCCCACGCCGGACGGTCGGTATAGCGATGCGGATATCGCCCGGGCAGCCATAAACGCGCTTGATTGGAATACGGTCGTCCCGCGCGACAAAGTCAAAATCCTCGTGGAGCATGGCTGGGTCACTTTAGACGGCACCGTCGATTTCAATTTCCAGAAAGAGGCCGCCGAATTGGCGGTCGGCCATCTTCGGGGCGTAAAAGGCATTTCAAATCTGATCGCCGTGAAGCCGCATGTTTCGCCCGTGGACGTGAAAAGTCAGATTCAGAAGGCGTTGGAGCGCGCGGCGCAAATCGATGCGGAAAAAATCACGGTTGTGGCTAGCGGGGCCGCAGTCACGCTTCGAGGCGAAGTAAGGACCTGGGCCGAGCGTGAGGAAGCGGAGCGAGCCGCATGGGCCGCACCCGGCGTTACGAGCGTGCAAAACGAACTGCGCATTGTTCCCGTCCTCGTTTAGCTGGAACAGAAGGGTCTGGAAGGATGATCGGTGAGCAAAGGAAGGCAGGCTATGATCGTGAAAGACCGCAATGGGTATCGCGTGCTGTCAAGCAAAGGCAAGAATCTTGGCGGACCCTATAAGACCCGTGAAGAGGCGCTGAAGCGGCTTCGCCAGGTCGAGTTTTTCAAGCATCACAAGTGAATCTTTTGAGCAGGGCCGCAATGCCATGAAAGGCGCCGAAGCCGGACGTGAGAAAGTTGTTTACTGGCATCGGGACCTTCCTCCGTTCGATGCAACTCCAATGGGTGTTCATACAATCGAGGCCGTAAGTCGCCGTGTCCAGAATTCTCTTAATCGCCGTGACGAGTTGTGGGATCGCTACTACAATGATCTGACGGACCAAGTTCGTCTTCGGCTCGAACAGGAAGTCATCCGTCTCGGAGGCGACCTCGCTTATATTCTGGACGAAACGGTCGACACTCGTCGCGATGACCGCACCGGCCAAGCATGGCTGCATGGCGCGTTCACTTATATGCTCTACCGCAAAAAATAATTGCCGAACGAAGTCCCGACACAACCGGCCGCCCGCGCATGTCAAGTGAGCCGTTAAGACGTACTCACGGCTTCGCATCGAGCAGCACCAGCACCTGAATTGTCCCGCTTTTCGCCTGTCCTGCGTCGGGTATGTATTCAGCCGTTATCCGGCTTCCCTTCAAGTTGCACGGCGTGAAGCTGTCTGGGATCTCTCGTTTCGCCTCAATCTTCACGCCCCGGCCCGGGACATCATGCAGGGTCAGCGTCCCGTCGGCGGTCGAAAGTTGTAGCTTCAAGCCATTCGCGCAATTCGCGTCCACCACTGTGCCGGTAGCGTCAACCGCTTTCGGATCACGATCGATTCCGAGCAGGTCGCGCCGTCGCAGCTCGCCGCCGCCTTGGGCAGCTTCCGCCGCGAGTTTCGCGTCCTTCTCGATCTCATCGAGAGACGCAAGATACATCTCCGTCTGGAGCGTCTGCTGTGAACTTGCCGCGCTGTTCCGGGCAATCAGCAATGCTGCGCGCGCTGCCTCAAAGTCTCGCATTCGCATCAATACTTGCGCCTCGGCAAGTCGAAACTCCGCATTCCCCGGCTCGAGCGAAATCGCCTTCTGCGCAAATTCGAGGGCTTCCGCCAAGTTTTCTTCCTGCCCCGCCATGTAGACCGCCAGCAACCCATAGGGTGGCGCAAATTCGGGATCGCCGCCGATCGCCGCCCGCAAATCCGTTTCGATTTGGGAATTACGCTCTTCGGGCGATTCGTTGAACGTCAGGTAGGCGCGCAAGTAGCGCGCCACCATGCTCTGCGGATCGAGCGAAATCGCCTTTGATGCCGACCCTAGTGCTTCACGCCGATCGCCGATAAAATATTGCGTTATCGCGAGATTCTGATATGCCCGTGCATTCTTCGCGTCCAACTGAATCGCCCGTTCAAGTGCGGCCTTTGCATCCTGCGAGCGCCCTCGCGCCGCAGAAAGCCCACCCTTGTACGCGTCCACATCCGCTTCGGAAATCGAACGCACTTTCAGATCCACTTCGGAGAATTGTGCCGGCGCAGGATAGTGCACTTCATAAAATGCATTTCGCCGGATATAGTTCTCCAGTTCGTCTTGCAGCTTTTTCAAATCTCCAAACGCTTTCGCCGCCGCGTCGTCCTGCTTTGCTCCATCGTCCAGAGCCTCAAGGTACGTTGCCAGCATCGTCCGATGCGCTTGGTTATCGCCAATCAGAAGGTAATGCACCAACGCCCATGATTCGGCGTAAAACATCGTTACCTTGCTGTTTTCGTTGTAGTAAGGCGACGAGCGGTCCACGCGAAAGAGCGTATCCAGCGGGATCATCTTGCTGTGCACAAGCTGATAGAGCAGATCGGGTGAGGCCTCACCTACGATTGCCGTCTTTCCCTCGATGCGCGAATTTCCAAAAAAATCTGCTAGGCCTTCCGCAAGCCACGTTGGCATATCCGGATAGTACGGCGCCGTCTGCGAGTGATAATACTCGTGATAGATCGTCTCGTAAGGATTGGTTCCTTCTGCATCCAAGTCGACGGCGATATAAAACTGGTTCATCGCGCTCACGAAGAGTCCAGCCGGATGCGCATGCCCCTTTGTCCAATAATCCGGCAGCAGATCCTCGAGCGACTTGTCGTCCTTTACAGCGAGAATCGTAACGACCGGCCCGGCCTCTTGCTTTGCAATCGGCAACGCTTCGTGAAAGACGGCGCGAATCTGCTCGAATTGCACAGCCGCCTTTCGCGCATCTCGCTCACCCGCGTTCGAGACGACCACAAAATGCGGGCTCCGCACTTCAACCCAGCCGCTCGACGCCGCCGCGCCAGCAACCACAAGCCCGCACAGTGCCGGTACGGCCATCAGCCTGCACGTCACCCTGTAAATGGCCCCTCGCCTCATGACGCAATTCTTCACCACGCCTCGGTCCAGCGTCAAGCGAACCCTGTCGCCGCCTTCCACTCAATTCACGACCACTGTTTCGCCGGATCAAAAACTGTTTCGGCTCGCCTCGAAAAAGAGTACATTGGATTCGTCGCGCAGCTTTGTCTGGCTATCCTCAGGGCGGCGATCTCGCGACGAATCCGAACCTCTCGATTCGAAGGACAATCCGTATCAGGCATCCGGCGGTGAATTCCTCTCGCTGTCGGTATTTAGGTCACGCACACAAGTTTTCCGGGCCCGCATTTCCGCTTTCGATTTTCACCGCACCGCAAAGGAGCTTCACAAGCATGGACTCGCAAAAGCAGCCTATCGTTTTGATTCATGGACTTTGGATGACGCCGCTTTGCTGGGAAGGCTGGGTAAAACATTACGCCGCAAAGGGCTATGACGTAATTAACAAAGGCTGGCCCGGCATGGACGCGGACATCGAGGAGTTGCGCCGCGACCCTTCTTCCATCGCCACGCTCGGCATTACGGAAATCGTCGATCACTATGAATCGATCATTCGCAAGCTCGAAACTGCGCCGATCGTCATCGGCCATTCGTTCGGCGGCCTGATCACCCAAGTCCTCCTCGACCGCGGCCTCGGCTGCGCCGGTGTCGCGATTTCGACTGCGCCTATTAAGGGCGTCATTTTTCTCCCGTTCTCCACGCTCAAGGTTTCGTTCCCCGCCCTGAGCAATCCGGCAAACATTCGCCGGGCCGTGCCCCTCACTCCCGAGCAATTCCATTACGCCTTCACCAACACGCTCACTGAAGAGGAATCGCTGGCCGTCTACGACAGATACGCCGTACCCGGCCCCGATCATGTCCTTTTCCAAGCCGCGCTCGCGAATTTCAATCCGCATGCCGCTACCACCGTCAACGTCCACAACGATATGCGCGCGCCGCTTCTGCTTATCGCGGGGGACCAGGATCACATCTCTCCGCCAGCGGTCGTCAAGGCTACCTACAATCTTTATCGCAACTCCAAGGCGATCACGGAATACAAGGAATTTCCCGGCCGCTCTCACTACATCCTTGGCATGACCGGTTGGGAAGAGGTCGCCGACTACTCCCTTGCCTGGGCCGTTGCCAATGCATCTCCACAATCAGCTGCGGCAAGCGCATAAGCCGTCAAAGGAAAAGGAGAATCTCGATGCCGTTCATCACCGTAGGAAAAGAAAATGGAGCGAATGTCGATCTATATTACAAAGACTGGGGCACGGGTCAGCCTATCGTCTTTAGTCATGGCTGGCCTCTTACCGCGGACGATTGGGACACGCAGATGCTTTTCTTCGGCCAGCGCGGCTTCCGCGTTATTGCGCACGATCGCCGTGGCCACGGGCGCTCTTCGCAAACTTGGGACGGCAACGAAATGGACACCTACGCCGACGACCTTGCCAAGTTGACCGAATCGCTCGACCTCAAGGACGCGATCCACGTCGGCCACTCCACCGGAGGCGGTGAAGTAGTCCGCTATCTGGCGCGCCACGGCACGAAGCGTGCGGCGAAAGCGGCGATAATCAGCGCCGTCCCTCCGCTCATGCTGAAAACGGATAAGAATCCCACCGGCTTGCCAATTTCAGTCTTTGACGACCTCCGAGCCCAGCTCGCGGCCAACAGGCCGCAGTTCTACAAGGACATTACGATGCCCTTTTATGGCTACAACCGCGCCGGCGCACAAATCTCGGAGGGCATCCGCGAACACTGGTGGTTGCAAGGCATGATGGGCGGCATGAAAGCTCATTACGATTGCATCAAGGCCTTCTCGGAAACCGACTTCACCGAAGATCTCAAAAAGATCGATATCCCCGTGCTGGTGATGCATAGTGAAGACGATCAGATCGTGCCGATCGCTGCCGCCGGCCCGCTCTCCGCGAAGATCCTGAAGCATGCGACGTTGAAGGTCTATCAAGGCTATCCGCACGGCATGCCCACCACGCACGCCGACCAGATCAACGCCGATCTGCTCGCCTTCCTGCAACGCAGCAGTCAAGCCACAGCCTAACGCCGACGCGATGGACCCGGAAGTAGCGCCAATCTCCTGATTGGCGCCCTTCCGGGTTTTTGTTTGATGATAAGGTAGCGTCTTTTGCATGCTAGTAAGGCGAAGTGCCCCAACAACCAAAGAAAAGCGCGCCCGTTCTCTTCACCATCGGCCATTCCACGCATCCATGGGAAGAGTTTCGCGATCTTTTGCGCGCTCACGATATCCAGCGCCTGATCGACGTGCGGACCATTCCGCGTTCGCGCCGCAATCCGCAATTCAATCGCGAAACGCTCTCCAAGAAATTGCGCGCCGCGAGAATCGGCTACGTTCATCTCCGCAAACTCGGCGGTCTTCGCCACGCCCGCCGCGATTCGATCAACAAAGGTTGGCGCAACTCATCATTTCGCGGCTACGCCGACTACATGCAAACGCCGGAATTCGAGCAAGCTTTGGGACGGCTGATCGAACTTGCGCACAAGAAAAGATCCGCAATCATGTGCGCCGAGGCCGTTCCGTGGCGCTGCCACCGCTCGCTCATCGCAGACGCGCTCACAATTCGCCGAATTCCCGTCGCGCACATCATCAGCGCCGCCAAACCGCGCACGCACTCCCTGACACCCTTCGCCAAAGTCCGCGGCCACTCGATCACCTACCCGCCGTCGGAGCGGACAGCCGGTTAGTCCTGCCTTTTGGCCAGTTGAGGTCCCTTGCTTCCCTGCATCCTCGTTCCCCGCTGCGCTAGAATTGCGTATTCCGATGCAACAAGCCCAAATCCGCGTCGGCCCCGCTGGCTGGTCCTACGCCGATTGGTCCGGCATCCTTTATCCGAAAAAGCGTCCGCGCGATTTCCACGAAGCAGCATTCCTCGCGCAATGGTTTGACACGATCGAAATCAACACATCCTTTTACGCACCGCTTCAGCCCGACCATTGCCGCACGTGGCTCGCGCAAGTCGCTCCCAACCCTCGCTTCCTTTTCACTGCCAAAATATGGCAGGGCTTCACGCACACAACCACCGCCACAAATGAAGACGAACGCCTCGTCCGCGCCGGCTTCGACGTTCTCCGCGATGCAGGCAAACTCGGCGCCGTGCTACTCCAATTCCCTTTTTCCTTCCATCACGACGACGAAAATATCGCATACCTGAAAAATCTGATGGCGCGCTTTTGGGATTATCCGCTCGTCGTCGAAGTCCGCCACGCCTCCTGGAACGACCGCGGTTTTTACGAAATGCTCCACGATCGCGGCGTCGGATTCTGCAATATCGATCAGCCCGTCATCGGCCGCTCACTGAAGCCCACCGAACGCACCACGGCCGCCGTCGGCTACGTTCGTCTCCACGGCCGCCGCTACGACACGTGGTTCAGCGACGATCCGGAAACGCCGCGTCACGAACGCTACAACTACCTATATTCGGAAAGTGAGCTCGAACCGTGGGCCAAGCGCGTCGAGCACGTCGCGCAGCACAGCGAAAAAACCTTCGTCATCACCAATAATCATTACGAAGCAAAGGGCGCCGTCAATGCCCTCCAGCTCATCAATCTTCTCACGGGCCAAAAAGTGAAAGTCCCCGAGCTCCTCCGCGAGCACTACCCCGAACTCAATCGCATCGCCGACGCCCCGCCCGAATCCCCCACCCTATTCGCGGCCAAATGACTCTGCGGGCGACATCAGACCACGGTGTTGATTGACAAGATCGTGATCCATGCGAACGCCAATATCCCTGAAGCAGTCGCCGAAATCCACCTACGCCTCATTCCAAAATAGAGTCCTAGAATGAGCGCGGCCAGGATGTTTATCTCGATCCTGCCGAATAGCCGAGCGCTGTATCAGGCCCAAGCAAAATCAGCTTCGCTCGCCGGTCCAGTGTCGAATAGAGAAGAACAATATCAACCGCCAGTAGCGTCAGCTCAATGGGTAGTCTATCTTTCCTGCCCCAAGCGAATGCGATGAGCACGGAGGGAGACATGATTATTACCCAGAAGAGAAGCAATGGCAGGATTGAACCCAGGTAACCTAGATAGCCTATCTAGCTTCACCCAATCGTGGCATTGTCGATCTACGACACGCACACGGCAGGTCACGCCTAAAACCGCGTATCCCGCGATGTTCTATGCCCTCTTCCACGCCACATTCGCCGCGCCCAGCAACGGACAATCTTCATTCAGCACAATATGAATCGGCACCAGCTTCAAGAATTCGCCTAGCTTCTCCTTCTTCTGCGCCGCGGCAACAAAACTGCCGGTCGTGATCTTCGGCAAAATTTTCAATGCGATCCCGCCCGCCACGTAAATCCCGCCGCGCGCCACCGAGCGCAGCGCCAAATTTCCCGCCTCTGACCCGTAAATCTCCACCCACAAATCCACCGCCGCCGCGCACACCGGACACTTTCCCGCCAGGGCATTTCCACTGATCTCCGCCGCAGCCTCATCCGTATTCTCGTCAAAACTTGCGTGCCGCATCGCCGGATCGAGAAATTCATGCAAATGCTGAAACCCGCGCCCCGAAAGAATGATCTCCACCGATACAAACTCGAGCCTGCTCTTCAAAAATTTCCACAGGTCCGCCTGCTGATTCGTCTGCGGCGCAAAATCAGCATGCCCGCCCTCATTCGGAATCGGCACAAACTCCTCGCCGTCCCAAAAAATCGTCCCCTGGCCCATGCCGGTACCAGCCGAAATCACCGCGCGCGTCGCATTAAGCACGGGCGTGCCCTCATAAAGCGTCTCCAAATCGGTCGGCTGCATCACCTCAACCCCGTGGCAGGTCGCCTCCAGATCATTCAACAAATA
>Ga0335085_10014072_pt1 | contig 11694 bp, 10 predicted proteins | sample Lox_Sample_45_FD_206712 | JGI IMG/M metagenome (GOLD analysis project Ga0335085, IMG submission 206712) | Soil microbial communities from Loxahatchee National Wildlife Refuge, Florida, United States - Lox_Sample_4.5 | ecosystem: Environmental > Terrestrial > Soil > Wetlands | place: USA...
GCGGCGGTCGCCGCCTCGGCGGCCAGCCGCAGCTCGCTGCGGCCCGAGTCCTTCGAGAACTCGGTGGCGCCTATCCCGGCGATCGCCGCCGCCCCCCGGATCACGGCGCCCTCCCGAGGCGGACCGTTCCCGTGACGTGATCGCCGAGACTGCACCGGCCGGTGACCTCCACCACGCACTCCTGGCCACGCCACTCCCCCCGCCCGGAGAAGGTGAGCCTGTCGCCCGCGTAGCAGGGCACGCCGAGCCGGATCGCGATTTTGCGCACCATCACCTCCGGGCCCGCCCAGTCGGTGACGTACCGCTGCACCAGCCCGGTGGTGGTGAGGATGTTGACGAAGATGTCCTTCCCGCCTCGCTCGACCGCCCGGTCACGGTCGTGGTGGACGTCCTGGAAGTCCCTGGTCGCGATCGCGGCGGCGATGACGAGCGTCGGGGTGACGTCGATGACCAGCTCCGGCAGCACGGCAGCGGTCCGGCCGGCGCCGGCCTCGGTGGTCACCGCCGGTCCTCCCGCCAGGCGGGCAGCGTCAGCTCCCCGTCCACCTCGACGAACGTGACCCGGACCGGCAGGCCGATGCGCACCCGCTCCGGGCCGATGCCGAGCAGCTCCCCCACCATGCGCACGCCCTCGGTGAGCTGGACGAGCGCGATGACGATCGGGAGCTGCCGGCCCGGCACCGGCGGGTGGTGGTGCACCACGTAGCTGTAGACCTCGCCGGTCCCGGCGGCGACGTCGTACCCGGGCCGGGCGAAGCCGCACACCCGGCACATCGGGCCCGGCGGGTGGCGCAGCGCACCGCAGCCGCCGCAGCGCTGGATCCGCAGCTCGTGGCGGGCGGTGCCCTCCCAGAAGAAGGCGGTGTCCGGCGACACGGCCGGCCGCAGCACGTCGGCGGCCGCCACCGCCGGCTCCGGCGGGGCCGGCGCGGAGGGCCGGAACTTCAGGATCCGGAACCGCATCGACGCGACCGCCTCGGCCCCCACGTACCAGGTACTGCGGGTGGTGACGAACCAGCCCTCGCCCAGCGCCGTCCGTTTCGGGCCGGTCACCTCCTCCAGGATGGAGCGCACCGTGACCTGCTCGCCGAGGCGCAGATAGCGGTGGTACTCCTGCTCGCTGTTGGTGGCGACGACGGAGGTGAACCCGGCCTCGTCCAGCGCGGCCGACATCAGGCCCAGCGGGTCGCCGGGATCGTCGCCGCCGGCCGGGCCCAGGCCGCGCATCGTCCAGACCTGCGTCATCGCCGGCGGCGCCACCAGACCGCCGTGCACCGACCGGGCCGCGGCCGCGGCGTCGGTGTAGACCGGGTTGGTGTCCCCCATCGCCTGCACCCAGTGCCGGATCATGGGCAGGTTCACCGCATCCGGCGCCGCGCGCGGGGCACTCTCGCCGAGCGCCGCTATCCGGGCCGCGGCCTGCCTGATCGCCGCTCCCGCGTCGTCAGCGCACACCTGCACCTCCCCTCACCGGGTACCCCGGGCAGAGCCAGCGGGACAGCGCGGCGTGTCCTGGTGCCCACCCAGAAAATTAGAACACGTTATACCTTGGGGCGACGAGGGTGCCGCGCGGCGCAGAACCCCGCGACAGCGCCGTTGGTAGGCTGGCGACCGGCCACGATGACGAGAGGCCTTGATGGCATCAACGAGAACAGGTACCACCGTCACCCCATCCCCCGACGGCGAGTTCAGCTCGGCGGCCCAGCGGGAACGCCGCCAGCGGATCCTGGACGCCACCCTGGCGCTGGCGTCCAAGGGCGGCTACGACGCCGTGCAGATGCGGGCGGTGGCGGAGCGGGCCAACGTGGCGCTCGGAACGCTGTACCGGTACTTCCCGTCCAAGATCCACCTGCTGGTGTCCGGCCTGGCGCGCGAGTTCGAGCGGAACCAGGAGAAGCTCGATCGCGCGGCGATCCCGGGCGCCACTCCGTATGAGCGGATGCTGTACGTGCTGGGCCGGATCACCCGGACCATGCAGCGGGAGCCGATGCTCACCGAGGCGATGACCCGGGCGTTCATGTTCGCGGACCCGAGCGCGGCGGCCGAGGTCAACACCGTGGCGCGGCTGATGGAGCACATGCTCACGCGGGCGATGCACGAGGGCGAGCCGACCGCCGACGAGATCGCGATCGCCCGGGTGATCGGCGACGTCTGGCTGTCCAACCTGGTGGCCTGGGTGACCCGGCGGGCGTCCGCCGACGACGTGAGCCGCCAGCTCGAGCTGGCCGCCCGCCTGCTGCTCCGCTAGCTCACCCTGGCGATGACGTCGTCGGCGAAGGCACGCAGCTTGGCGAGCTTGCCGGCCAGCGGCTCGCGGTCGGGGCCGGCCTGGTAGGGCCAGCGGAAGCCGACGATCGCGTCGGTCACCCCCCGCTCCTCCAGCCGGCGCACGCCGTCGGGGCTATAGGCGTCCGCCGAGATCACGTGCACCTCGAACGGCCGGCCGTCGGTCCCCTCCCGCCGCCGGAGCTCGCCGAGCCGGGTGAGCAGGCCGGTCAGGTCGTCGCCACCCCCGCCGTGCAGCCACCCGTCCCCGGCCCGGGCGGCGCGGCGGAGGGCGGCATCGCCGTGGCCGCCGATGAGAACGGGAATGGGCTCGCTCGGCACCGGGGCGATCTTGACCGGCGGGAGGTCGAAGATCTCCCCGTGGTACTCGAAGTACCCGCCGGCCGACAGCCCGCGGATGATCGCGAGCTCCTCGTCCATCCGCCGCCCGCGGTCCGCCCACGGCACGCCGAGCACCTCGTAGTCCTCGCGCCACGGGCTGGTCCCCACCCCCAGCACCAGCCGGTTGCCGGTGAGCACCGCGGTCGACGTCGCCTGCTTGGCCACCAGCACCGGGCTGCGCACCGGCAGCTTCACGACAAACGTGACAAAACGAAGATGCGTGGTGATCGCCCCGAGCGCCGGTATGAGCGAGAACGGCTCGATGAAGGGCTTGTCCTCCAGGAACTCCCGGCCACCGTCGGGGGTGAACGGGTACCGGCTGCTGGCGTGCCGCGGATAGCAGATGCCGTCGGGCACCACCATCGAGTCGTACCCGGCCTCCTCGGCGGCCCGGGCGAGCGGCGCGTAGAACGACGGGTCAGTCATCGATTCGGCGTAGGAGAAGCGCATAGGACCTCCCGAGGCCAACCGAAAACTAGAACGGGTTCTTGCGGAAAGTCAACCGGCTGGCGAGGCTGGTGCCATGGACCTTGCCGCGCTCGAGGAGATCCGCCGGCTGAAGTACCGCTACCTCCGCTGCGTCGACCTGAAGCTGTGGGACGAGATGGCCGACGTGTTCACGCCCGACGCCACGGTGGACTACGGCACGCGGGCGCTCGGCCAGCCGGTCAGGCTGGCCGGCCGGGACGAGATCGTCGCCTTCCTGCGCGGCAGGCTCGGGCCGGGCATCATCACCGTGCACTTCGCGGGCCAGCCGGAGATCGATGTCGATGGCGCGGCGGCCACCGGCACCTGGAGCTTCGAGGACACCGTGATCGCGACCGAGTACCGCATCCTGATCAAGGGAGCGGCGTTCTACCAGGATCGTTACGCGCGGGGCGAGGACGGCCGGTGGCGGATCTCGCACACCGGCTACGTCCGCACCTACGAGGTCATGATGTCGCTGGACGACGTGCCGAGCCTGAAGTTCACCGCGAACCGCTGGGCCGCCCCGCAGGGAGCACAGCCGGGCACCTGATGCCGCGTCGTTGACGGTTTTCTAGAACTCGTTCTACCCTGGCTCAGGCCTATCCGGGCGTTTCGGTTTCCGCTAAGGCGTGTACTGGGCTCACCGGGTGACGATGTTGGCTATCCGCCCGGGGACGATGATCAGCCTCCGCATCGGCGTGCCCGCGGTGTGCTGGGCATAGCCGGGGTGGGCGGTGATGATGGCCTCGACCTCCGCCTCGCCCGCGCCCGCGGGCACCTCGACCTGGAACCGCGTCTTGCCGTTGACCTGCACCGGGATGACCATGGTGGGCACGGCCGCCAGCGACTCGTCGGCCTCGGGGAACGCGGCGTCGACGGCCATGCCGTCGTGGCCCAGCCTGCTCCACAGCTCCTCGGCGATGTGCGGCGCCAGCGGCGCGGTCATGAGAACGAGCGGCTCGGCAAGCGCGCGCGGGAGGCTGCCCTCGCGGGAGGAGATCCGGGCGGCGTGGGAGTTCAGCTCCTGCAGCCGGGCGATGGCGGTATTGAACCGCAGCTGGCCGAAGTCGTGGCGGACGGCCTTGATCGTCTGATGCAGCCGGCGGGCGGCGCCGGGGTCCAGCGGCCGGCCGTCCACGCTGAGCTCGCCCGAGCGCTCGTCGATCAGGTTCCGCCACAGCCGCTGCAGGAACCGGAAGACACCGGCGATGTCGTCGGTATGCCACGGCCGGTCGCCGTCCAGCGGGCCCATCGCCATCTCATACAGCCGCAGGGTGTCGGCGCTGTAGGTGGCGTAGATCTCGTCCGGGCTGATGCTGTTCTTCAGGCTCTTGCCCATCTTCCCGGCCCGCCGGGTGACGGGCTGGCCGCGGTGACGGTGGCCACCGTCGCCGGCCTGGGTGACCTCGGCGGCCGGCACGTACATCCCGCGGCCATCGGTGAACGCGTCGGCCAGGATGTAGCCCTGATTCAGCAGCCGCGCGAACGGCTCCGGGGTCGAGACGTGGCCCAGGTCGTACAGCACCTTGTGCCAGAAGCGGGCGTACAGCAGGTGGAGCACCGCGTGCTCCACGCCGCCGATGTACAGGTCCACCCCGCCGGGGGCCATCCAGTACCGTTCCACCTCCGGATCGACGAAGGCGGCGTCGTTGGCCGGGTCCAGGTAGCGCAGGTAGTACCAGCACGACCCGGCCCACTGCGGCATGGTGTTGAGCTCGCGCCGGTAGGCCCTGGGGCCGTCACCGAGGTCGAGCGTGACGGTGCCCCAGCCGGGCACCCGCGCCAGCGGCGGGACCGGCTCCGCGGACTCGCCGCCGCCCGTGGTCTCGTCGGCGCCCGTGGTCTCGCCGCCGCCCGTGGTCTCGCCGCCGCCCGTGGTCTCGCCGCCGCCCGCGGTCGCGGGCCGGAAGTCGGTCATCTCGGGCAACAGCAGGGGCAGCATGTTCTCCGGCAGCGCGACGGGGCCGTGCTCGTCGTAGACGATCGGGAACGGCTCACCCCAGTAGCGCTGCCGGGAGAAGAGCCAGTCACGCAGCCGGTGACGGCGTTCCCGGCGGCCGGTGCCACGGTGCTCCAGCCAGCCGATGGCCGCCTCGACCGCGGCGTCCCGGCCCAGGCCGGCCAGCGGCGGCCCGGGCGCCGGCGCGTACCGCCCGTCGCCGGTGAACGCCTGCGGCCATTCCCCGGCCGCGGCTCCGGGCGGGAGGGAATGCTGGCCGAACCACTCGTCGGGGGGGTGGAGCACGGCGCGTACCGGCAGCCCGAACGCCCGGGCGAACTCCATGTCCCGCTGGTCATGGGCGGGAACGGCCATGATCGCGCCGGTCCCGTACTCCATCAGCACGTAGTCAGCGACAAAGACCGGTATCTGCTCGCCGGTGGCGGGATTGATCACGTAGGAGCCGGTGAACACGCCGGTCCTGTCCACCGTCCGGTCGTGGTCCGCGCCCTGGGGGCGGCCGGCCAGCTGCGCCGCCCCCGCCTGGTAGGCGGCCACTGCCGCCGCCGGGGCATCCTCTCCCCCGCCCGCCCGGTACCGCCAGCTGGCCGGTGTCCCGGCCGGCCAGGCGGGCGCGGTCAGCGCGGCGATCAGCGGATGTTCGGGAGACAGGGCCAGATAGGTGGCGCCGGGCAGGGTATCCGGGCGGGTGGTGAACACGGTGATCGTGACCCCCGGCCGGCCGACGGCGGCGAAGCCGATGGACGCTCCCTCGCTGGCCCCGATCCAGTTTCGCTGCATGTGCCTGACCGGTTCCGGCCAGTCGACCAGGTCGAGGTCGTCGATCAGCCGGTCAGCGTAGGCGGTGATGCGGAGCATCCATTGCCGCAGCGGCCGCCGGTACACCGGGTAGTTGCCGACGTCGCTGCGCCCGTCCGCCGTTATCTCCTCGTTCGCGAGCACGGTGCCCAGGCCGGGGCACCAGTTGACCAGCTCCTCGGACAGGTAGGCGAGCCGGTAGCCGTCCAGCAGGCTCCGGCGCTCCGGCTCGGCCAGCTCGGCCCAGGAGCGGCCGCCGGGCGGCGGCCGGGTTCCCGACGCGAACTCGGCCGCCAGCTCGCCGATCGGCCGCGCCCGGCCGGCCCGCTCGTCGAACCAGCTGCCGTAGATCTGCAGGAAGATCCACTGCGTCCACCGGTAGAACGAGGGATCCGAGGTAACGATCTCCCGGCGCTCATCGTGGCCCAGGCCCAGCCGCCTGAGCTGGGCACGGATGGCGGCGATGTTGGCGGCGGTGGTGACCGCCGGATGCTGGCCGGTGCTGATCGCATACTGCTCGGCGGGCAGCCCGAACGCGTCAAAGCCGAACGGGTGCAGGACATGGTGCCCGGTCATCCGCAGGAAGCGCGCGTAGGCGTCGGTCGCGATGTAGCCCAGCGGATGCCCGACATGCAGCCCGCTGCCGCTCGGGTAGGGAAACATGTCCAGGACGTAGAACTTCGGCCGGCCTGCGGCCTCCGCGAAGCCGGCGCCGAGCGCGCCGGCCGGGTCCGGCGTGTGGAAGGCCCCGGCCGCGGCCCAGCGCTCCTGCCACCGGAGCTCGATGCCGGTGGCCAGGCCCGGCCCGTAGCGGAACGGGAACTCGGGGTCGGTCATGCTCACCCGTCCGCCACGGTCAGGCCCATGCTCCCGGCGAGCAGGGGCGCCAGGTCCATCAGCTGCGCGGTGGTCACGATCGCGCCGCGCAGGCAGATGGGGTCGACGGTGATGCCAAGCTCGGCGCCGCGCAGGTCGACCTCGTCCATGGTGACCCGGCTGAAGTTGGTCCTGGTCAGCCGGGAATGGCGGAAGACGACCCTGGTCAGCGCCGCGCCAGAGAAGTCCACGTCGGACAGGACGCAGTTGTCGAAGGTCACGTCGGCCAGCACGGCGTCGCGGAAGTTCACCGAGTCGAGCTTGCAGCCGCGCAGGCTCACCCGGCGCAGCCGGGCCGCGAAGGCCTCGGCGCCAGCGGCCACGCTCCCGGTGATCTCCGCGCCCTCCCAGCCGGACTCGGCCAGGGTGGTCGATATCAGGCGCACGTCGCGCAGCCACACATCGGCGAACCGGGCGCGGCGCAGCTGCCCCTCCTGGATGGACACCCGGGTGAAGGCGCACTCGAGGAACCGGCTGCCCGCCGCGTCGGGCTGGTGCAGGTCCAGCTGGTCGAAATGGGCACCCTCGTAGGCCTCGGCCGGCGCCAGGTCTCCCCGGTGGATCCGGAGCGCGGCCGCGAACGGCAGGTCAGCCAGGTCGTTCCACGACATGCCGCACACGGTAATGCAGGCGGGTCACGGCATCAGCGCCCGGGCGAGGTCCCGGTAACCGGGTACCGGATCGGCGTCCGGCTCGGTGAGCAGCTGGATCGCCACCTGGTCCGCGCCGGCGTCCAGGTGGGCAGACAGTTGCGCCGCCACCTGGTCCGCGCGGCCGTGGGCGACCAGCGCGTCGACCAGCGCGTCGCTGCCGCGGCCGGCCAGGTCGTCATCGGTCCAGCCCAGCCGGCGCAGGTTGCTGGTGTAGTTGACCAGGCCCAGGTAGGGGGTGGCCACCCGGGCACGGCCGAGCGCACGGGCCCGCGCGGGGTCGGTGTCGAGCACCGCCTTGTGTTCCGGGACGAGCAGCGGCCCCGGGCCCAGGATCTCCCGCGCCCGGCGGGTGTGCTCGGGCGGCACGAGGTACGGGAGCGCGCCCGCGGTGCGCTCGCCGGCCAGCCGGAGCACCCTGGGGCCCAGCGCGGCGAGCATGAGGGCATCCGGCGGGACGCCGTCGCCGAGCAGCATCTCCACGTAGGCGGCGAGGGCGTCGTACGGGCGCTCGTACTGCCGCGTCGCCTCCGGGTGTCCCACGCCGACGCCGAGCACGAACCGGCCGGGGTGGCGGTCCTGTACCCGTGCGAAGCCGCGGGCCACCTCGTGCGGGCCGTCCTTCCAGATGTTCACGATGCTCGTGCCCAGGGTGAGGGTGCTCGTCGCGCCGAGCAGCTCATCGACCTGGGCCAGGTCACCGCCGGGCGAGCCGCCGAGCCAGAGCGCGCCGAAGCCGGCCTGCTCGATGTCGGCGGCCATCCCGGCCGTCACCTGGTAAGCGCCCCGCCAGATCCCGAACTTTCCCAGCTGGTCCCGCGGCTGCGCCGTCACAGACGTTCCCTTCAGTGCGAGTCGCGGCTGACGTTCGCGCCGCTCGATCCCATCAGGAAGTCGAGGTCCGCGCCGGTGTCGGCCTGCTGCACGTGGTCCACGTACAGCCGCTCCCACCCCCGGCGCGGGCTGGCGAACCCGGCGGTCATGGCCGGGCTCGGGGTGCGCCGCTGCAGCTCGGCGGCGGGGACGTCGAGGTCCAGCCGGCGGGCCGGCACGTCGAGCACGATGACGTCGCCGGTCTGCACCAGGGCCAGCGGGCCGCCGGCCGCCGCCTCCGGCGTGACGTGCAGCACGACCGTGCCGTAGGCGGTCCCGCTCATCCGGCCGTCGCAGATCCGGACCATGTCGCGCACGCCCTGCTCGAGCAGCTTGGGCGGCAGGGGCAGGTTCGACACCTCCGGCATCCCCGGGTAGCCCCGGGGGCCGCAGCCGCGCAGGACCAGCACCGAGTCGGAGTCCACGTCCAGGTCCGGGTCGCCGATGCGGGCGTGGAAGTCCTCGATGCTGTCGAAAACGACGGCGCGCCCGCGGTGCGTGAGGAGGTGCGCCGATGCCGCGGCCGGCTTGATGATGGCACCGCCCGGGGCGAGGCTGCCGCGCACGACCGCGATGCCCGCGGCCGGCTGCAGCGGCTCGTCCCGGGACCGGATGACCTCGCGGTCCCAGACCTGCGCCCCGGCGAGGTAGTCGACCAGCGGCCGGCCCGTGACGGTGCGGGCGTCCGGGTCGAGCAGGTCCGCCACCTCACGCAGGGCGGCCAGGAGGCCGCCGGCCCGGTGGAAGTCCTCCATCAGGTACCGGCCGGCCGGCTGCAGGTCGACGAGCAGCGGCACGCCGGAGCCGACGCGGTCGAAGTCGTCGACGGTCAGCGGCACGCCCAGGCGCCCGGCGATGGCGAGCAGGTGCACCACGGCGTTCGTGGACCCGCCGATGACGGCCAGCGCGACGATGGCGTTGCGGAACGAGCCAGCGGTCAGCACCTGGCTGGGCCGGCGGTCCTCCGCCACCATCTCGACGATCAGCCGCCCGGTCTCGTGCGACGCCGCCAGCAGGCGGCTGTCGGGGGCCGGCAGCCCGGCGGTCCCGGGCAGCGTGGTGCCGAGCGCCTCGGCGAGCAGCCCCATGGTCGAGGCGGTCCCCATCGTGTTGCAGTGCCCCCGGCTGCGGATCATCGAGGATTCCGAGGCCAGAAACTCCTCGCCGGACAGGGCGCCCGCGCGGACCTCCTCGCTGAGCCGCCACACGTCGGTGCCGCACCCCAGCGCGACGCCCCGGAAGGTCCCCGACAGCATCGGGCCGCCCGGCACGACCACGGCCGGCAGATTTACCGACGCGGCCGCCATGAGCAGCGACGGGATCGTCTTGTCGCAGCCGCCGAGCAGCACGACGCCGTCGACCGGGTTCGCGCGCAGCATCTCCTCGGTGGCCATCGCGGCCATGTTGCGCCACAGCATGGCGGTCGGCCGCACGTTGGTCTCCCCGAGGGAGACGACCGGCAGGTTCAGCGGGATGCCGCCCGCCTCGTAGATCCCGTCCCGGACCGAGGCGGCGAGCTCGTCGAGATGCAAGTTGCACGGGGTCAGGTCGGACGCCGTGTTCGCGATCGCGATGTGCGGCCGCCCGGAGAACGCGTTGGCCGGCAGCCCCCGCCGCATCCAGGCCCGGTGGAGATAAGCGTTGCGGCCGTCCCCCGCGTACCACTGTGCGCTTCGAAGCTCTGCCACGTCAGTTTCATTTCTCGGAACGATGATCTACCATCTGGAACGCCATGGACTCTACCTGGCGATTCCGCGTACGCCAGCCACGCCTGCCGATCCTGGAGACCCACGGTGTACCTCATGCGCACCGGAGCGCCCGGCGCTGAGAAGCCTGCCGCACGCGTCGGCGGCGAGCACTACGTCGACCTGTCCGACGTGGTCACCGACTTCGACGAGGCGTTCTTCGCCGGCGGGGGCATCGAGCGCATCCGGGGCATCGTCGAGGCCCGGGCGGCCGCCGGCCAGGTGGCCCGGCTGGGCGATGAGCGGGTCGGCGCCCCCATCGCCCGCCCGCACCAGATCCTGGCCATCGGGCTGAACTACCGCGACCACGCCGAGGAGACCGGCCAGCCGGTCCCGGACGAGCCGATCCTGTTCACCAAGCCCCCCAACACGCTCATCGGGCCCTACGACGACGTGCGGATCCCCCGCCGCGCGACCAAGCCCGACTGGGAGGTGGAGCTGGGGGTCGTGGTCGGCCGGCGCTGCCGCTACCTGGACTCCCCCGCCGAGGCCAGGGAGGCCATCGCCGGCTTCCTCGTCGTCAACGACGTGAGCGAGCGGGCGTTCCAGATGGAGCGGGGCGGGCAGTGGTGCAAGGGCAAGTCGGCCGAGACCTTCAACCCGGCCGGCCCGTGGCTGGTCACCCCGGACGAGATCGACGACGTCCTGGCCCTGGGCATGTGGCTCGACGTCAACGGCGTCCGGCGGCAGACCGGCTCGACCGCGACCATGATCTTCGACCCGTATTTCATCGTGCACTACCTGAGCCAGTTCCTCGTCCTGGAGCCCGGGGATCTCATCGACACCGGAACGCCGCCCGGCGTCGGGATGGGGTTCACGCCGCCGGTGTGGCTGCAGCCGGGCGACATCATGGAACTCGGCATCGATGAGCTGGGCAGCCAGCGCCAGCACGTCATCGGGCCGCGCTGAGCCGATGCTGACACATCCCCGGCCATCGGCCTGGGTAATGACCGCATAGGCCGGCGTTGTATTGACAGTGCCGCGGGGGACGGCATGGGATGAAACGGGCATGGGATGAAACGGGCACGGGCTGAACGGGCACGGCATGGGATGACGGACGTGTGCCGCCGGCCCGGATGAGAGGAGCCGCGGCGATGACCAACCTGGCCGGGATTGTGCAGAACGCGGAGTCAGCACGGGGCGAGTGGCTGGCCATGCGGCAGGGCGAACTGGCGCTGACCTATGCCGAGCTTGCGCGCGCGAATGGGCAGGCGGCCGCCTTGCTGCGCGATGCCGGGGTCGGGCCCGGCGACCGGGTGGCGCTGATGCTGCCGAACGTACTGGCGTTCCCGGTGTTCTTCTACGGCAGCCTCGCCGCGGGTGCGGCGGTGGTGCCGATGAACCCGCTGCTGAAGAGCCGGGAGGTCGCGTACTACCTGGGCGACTCGGGCGCATCGGTCATCTTCGCCTGGGAGCCGATGGCGGATGAGGCAACCAAGGGCGCAGCCGACACCGGCGCCCAGGTCGTGCGGGTGGCGGAACCGGACGCGCGGAGCGTTCTCGGCGACCGGGAGCCGCTGGAGGACTGGGCCGAGCGGGGCGATGACGACGACGCCGTCATCCTGTACACCTCCGGGACCACCGGCGTCCCGAAGGGCGCCGAGCTCACCCACGCGAACCTGTACCAGAACGCCGAGGTGACCACGACCACCCTGCT
>Ga0335085_10014075_pt1 | contig 11694 bp, 12 predicted proteins | sample Lox_Sample_45_FD_206712 | JGI IMG/M metagenome (GOLD analysis project Ga0335085, IMG submission 206712) | Soil microbial communities from Loxahatchee National Wildlife Refuge, Florida, United States - Lox_Sample_4.5 | ecosystem: Environmental > Terrestrial > Soil > Wetlands | place: USA...
TCGGGCTCGGCTGCATGGGCCTGAGCCAGGCCTTCCCGCCGTTCCCGCCCAAGGAGGACGGGATCCGGCTGATCCGGCAGGCCGTCGAGCTCGGCGTCACCTTCTTCGACCCCGCGCAGGTCTACGGGCCGTTCACGAACGAGGAGCTCGTCGGCGAGGCGCTCGAGCCGGTGCGCGACCGGGTCGTCATCGCGACGAAGTTCGGCTTCGACCTCTTCGGCGCCGGCCGGGAGTCAGGCCTCGACAGCCGGCCGGAGACGATCCGTGCGAGCGTCGAAGCCTCGCTGCAGCGGCTTCGCACCGACCGGATCGACCTCCTCTACCAGCACCGCGTCGACCCGGACGTGCCGATCGAGGAGGTCGCCGCCACCGTCAAGGAGCTGATCGTCGAGGGCAAGGTCCGCCACTTCGGCCTCTCCGAAGCGGGAGCGCAGACGATCCGCCGCGCCCACACGGTGCAGCCCCTCACCGCGCTCCAGTCCGAGTACTCGCTCTGGTGGCGCGAGCCAGAGGACGAGATCGTCCCGATGCTCGGAGAGCTCGGGATCGGGCTCGTGCCGTTCAGCCCGCTCGGCAAGGGCTTCCTCACCGGCGCGATCAGCGAGACAACCGAGTTCGCCGCGGGCGACTTCCGCAACACCGTTCCGCGCTTCACCGACCCCGAGGCGCGCAAGGCGAACCTCGCCTTCGTCGAGCTGCTCCAGGAGATCGCAGCCGGCAAGAACGCGACTCCCGCGCAGGTCGCACTCGCATGGCTGCTCGCGCAGAAGCCGTGGATCGTCCCCATCCCGGGCACAACCAAGCTGCACCGCCTCGAGGAGAACATCGCCGCCGCCGACCTCGAGCTGACCCCGGACGACCTGCGTGCAATCGAGGCGGCACAGATCGACGCGCGCGGCGAGCGCTACCAGCCCCGGCAGCAGCAGATGATCGACCGCTAGGAGGTACCCGTGCAGATGACGCGCAACAGCCTCGAGACCGGGCGCGGCCCGGCGGACTGGTTCACCGGCGAGGTCTACGTCGACACGATCGCCGCACCGTCCGCGGGCTCGCGCCTCGGCGCCGCCCTCGTCCACTTCACCCCGGGCGCGCGCACCGCCTGGCACACCCACCCGCACGGGCAGACGATCTGGGTCAGCGAAGGCGTCGGCGTCTGCCAGCGCGAGGGCGGCCCGATCGAGTTGATCCGGGCCGGCGACCGCGTCTTCTTCGAACCCGGAGAGAACCACTGGCACGGCGCCCACCCAACCCGCTTCATGGCGCACGTCGCGATGCAAGAGGCCGATGCCGGCGGCAGCCCCGTCACTTGGGGCGAACATGTCAGCGACGAGCAGTACGCACAAGTACCCCCGATCAAGGACTGACGAGAGACTCGGATGAAGACCGCGACAACGATCCCGACCGTGACGCTGAGCGGCGGCGTCGAGATGCCGATCCTTGGCTTCGGCGTCTTCCAGATCCCGCCCGAGCAGACCGAAGCCGCCGTCAGCGAGGCGCTCGCCGCCGGCTACCGCTCACTCGACACCGCAGCCGCGTACCGCAACGAGGAAGGGGTCGCCAGAGCGATCTTGGCGAGCGGCATTCCGCGCAACGAGCTGTTCGTCACCACGAAGCTGTGGATTCAGGATCGCGGCGGCGAGACCGCGAGGCGGGCGTTCGAGGCCTCACTCGAGCGGCTCGGCCTCGAGTACCTCGACCTTTACCTGATCCACCAGCCGTTCGGCGACGTCTACGGCTCCTGGCGCACGATGGAAGAGCTGAAGCGCGAGGGCCTCACGCGCGCGATCGGCGTCTCGAACTTCTATCCCGACCGTCTCGTGGACCTGATCGAGCACAACGAGCTCACCCCGGCGGTCAACCAGGTCGAATGCCACCCGTTCTTCCAGCGCACTGCCGACCAGGAGCTGATGCGCGAGCGCGGCGTCCAGATCGAGTCGTGGGGGCCGTTCGCCGAAGGCCGCAACAACCTCTTCTCCGATCCGACGCTGTCGACGATCGGCGCCACGCATGGCAAGAGCGTTGCCCAGGTCGTCCTCCGCTGGCTCATCCAGCGCGCCGTCGTGGTGATCCCGAAGTCTGTTCGACCGGAGCGGATGCGCGAGAACCTCGACGTGTTCGACTTCGAGCTCAGCGAGGACGAGATTTCCCGGATCGGGACGCTGGACACGGGCGCTTCGCTCTTCATCGACCATCGCGACCCGAAGGTCGCCGGCGGGCTCGGCGCGACCCGTCTCGAGGACGGTGATCGTTGATGCGCGCGACAGTCATGCACGGGGTCGGCGACGTCCGGATCGAGAGCGTCCCCGAACCGAGGATCCAAGACACGACCGACGCGCTTGTGCGCGTCACCCGTGCCTGCATCTGCGGCAGCGACCTCTGGCCATACAAGGAGCTCCGACCGGGTGAGCCGTCGCGGGTGATGGGCCACGAGGCAATCGGGGTCGTCGAAGCAGTCGGAGACGACGTCCACACCATCAACCGTGGCGACCTGGTCGTGATGCCGTTCGCGTTCTCCGACGGCACCTGCGACTACTGCCAGCACGGACTGCAGACCGCCTGCACCCACGGCGGCTTCTTCGGCAACCCGGAGGTCCCGGGAGCGCAGGCCGAAGCGATCCGCGTCCCGCTCGCCGACGGGACGCTCTACCCCCTGCCGGTCGGCGAGGACGACACGCTGATGCCGTCGCTGCTCACGCTCTCCGACGTGCTCGGCACCGGCCACCACGCCGCCGTCAGCGCCCGCGTCCGGCCGGGAGCGGCGGTCGCGGTGATCGGCGACGGCGCCGTCGGCCTCTGCGGCGTCCTAGCCGCCAAGCGGCTCGGCGGCGACCAGATCATCCTTCTCGGCCGCCACCCCGACCGGATCGCGCTCGCACGCGACTTCGGGGCAACGGACGTGGTCCCCGAGCGCGGCGAGGAAGCGGTCGAGCGCGTCAGGGAGCTCACCGGCGGCGATGGCGTCCACGCCGTGCTCGAGTGCGTCGGCACAGACCAGTCGATCAGCACCGCCGTCGAGATCGCCCGCCCGGGCGGAGCAATCGGCCGCGTCGGCGTCCCCCACTACGACGCGATCCCGCAAGCGCAGCCGAGCTTCTACAAGAACATCATCGTCGGCGGCGGCCCGGCACCTGCCCGCGCGTACATCGACGAGCTCCTGCCCGACATCCTCGACGGCACCATCGAGCCCGGCCGCGTCTTCGACCGCACCGTCGACCTCGACGGTGTCCCCGACGGGTACCGCGCGATGAACGAGCGCGAATCGATCAAGGTGCTGGTGAAGCCTTGATGCGCAAGAGAAACGCGCGGCGCCGCGATCGCACCGACGCCTGGCCGCCACCGCCAGGCTCTGAGGGGCGTCGGTGCCGTAGGGAGCTGAAAGGCGTGATCGCGGGCCGTCCGGGATAGGCTCGCGACTGTGAGGTCGCGAGCGGTCGGACGGTACGGACGTTGAGCAGGGTCTTCCTCTTTGCGCTGACGGCGGCACTGAACCCGACACTGCTCGCGGCCACGACGGTGATGCTCCTGCTGCCGAACCCGAAACGCCTTCTGCTCGGCTACCTACTCGGGGCGTACACGACAGGAATCTCGGTCGGCCTCGCGATCGAGTATTGGCTGCACGGGTCGGGCGTGGTCAGCACGACGAAGCACACCGTCGCGCCCGCAGTCGACATCACGCTCGGGCTGCTACTGCTCCTCGTTGCCTTCGTCGTCGGTACAGGCCGCTCATCACGGCGGAGCGCGCGGAAGAGCACGGGCCAACCGAAGAAGACGCCGCGCTGGCAGCGAACGCTGAGCCGGGGAACAGCCCGATCGACATACGTCGTCGGTCTCCTGCTCAGCTTCCCCGGCGCCTCCTACCTGGCAGCGCTGACCGAGATCGACAAGCAGAACCTCACCGCTGCCGAGACCGTGCTGACCGTGATCGCGGTCAACATCGTCATGCTCGTACTGCTCGAGCTACCCCTCATCGGGTACACGATCGAACCCGCATGGACATCCGCTGCAGTCGAGAGGCTCAAGAACTGGCTCGCCCGTAACGGTCACCGCGCCCTCGTCATCGGCGCCACTCTCATCGGCCTCGCCCTCATCGCCCGCGGCGCGATCCAGTACGCGGGCTGATCGAGGGAGGTAGCCTCTCTCCGCGCCGCCCAACCCCGGGAGCAGGGATGCCGACATACAGGCTCGAAACCGACCAGGGCCGGCGACTCACGGGTATGCGCCTGGGCGCGTTCGACTGGAAAGCAGGCGACCCGGGCTACTCAACAGCGAGGAGGTGGCGCGCGAGGAAGTAGCCCATCAGGAGACCGAAAGGCAGGAGGAACCAAACGAGGAAGGTCAGATTCTTGATGCGGTAGCGCGGCCCGAGGATCAGCAACGGCGCGAGCAGGCAGCTGCCGATGGCGAGACCGAAGAAGAGGGTGAGAAGCGTGGCCGTCACACGTGCGACCTTAAACCTTCGTGAGGGCCATTACAAGCCGTACGCAGGCAGCGGGGCGCGTGGCTCGCAGGTCACCCCCCGCCCGTGCCGTACTCCACGCGGCCGCGAAACGCTCGAAGTGATCGAGGTGCGCGAGGGCTGAAAAGCCCGGATTCATCCCCCCGGGCGTCTAGTCGGACAGGTCCGAAAGAGGGGCGCGTGCAGGGCGAGAGAGAGGAACCCTGAGAGTGGCCGGGCGGCGGTGGGTCGATCTACGTACTAACGGCGCCGCCCGGCCTCTTCACTCACGGCCATCACCGCGTCGCCGTCAGGCCCGACTCCAGCGTCTCACGACTCGCCCTGGCATGCAGGCCCCTCGAGAAGACCTTTGCAGTCGTTATCAGACTGCTATCTCGGTGACGCCATCTTCGGTGTCGCGCATCGGCGGGGCGTTGATCCTGCCTAGCGCTCTACCGCCGAGGGCGGTGACGGCGACGACGGCGACCACGAGCAGCGTAAGGGTCCGCGGGAGTCCGGCTCGGTCGGAGAGAACACCGATCACAGGCGGGCCGATGATGAATCCGGTGTAGCCGAGGGTGAACGCTGCCGCGAGCGAGGGTCCGGGAGGATCGATTCGTCCTGCAGCGCTGAAGAGCAGAGGCACCGCGTTTGCGATCCCGAGGCCACAGAGGGCGAAGCCGATGACGGCGGGAATGGTCTGGCCGATCAAGAGCACGCTGCCGAGCGCGATTGCGACCAGAGCCATCCCGACGCGGAGCAGCCTCTCGGCGCCGATCCGCGTATTGATGAAGTCGCCGCCGAGTCGGGCGCTGGCCATGCCGAGCGAGAATCCGGTGAACGCCGTCGCAGCCGCGGCGGAACTCGCCGCGGTGTTGTGCCGGAGGTAGATGCCGCTCCAGTCGCCGATGGCTCCCTCGGTCAGCATCACGAGGAAGCAGAGGCCGCCGATCAGCATGACGGGCCTCGTCGGGAGCGCGAACCCGTGTCCGGCCGAGGATTGAGCGGACGCGGCTCCCAGCCGGCCGGTGATCCAGAGGCTCAGCAGCCACAAGCCGACGCCGACGATCAGGCTCTCGACGCGCGGATCGAGTCCCGCCGCAGCTGCGAGGGCGACAAGTCCGGCGGCGACGAATCCACCGACGCTCCAGCCGCCGTGAAATGACGACATGACCGGCCGGTCGAGCTTCTCCTGGATCGCGACCCCGTGGGCGTTCATCGCGACATCCATCGCGCCGGTGCTCGCTCCGAACACGAACAGGATCGCCGCGAGCATGTACGGGCTCGCGGCAAGCAGAGGGAGCGGCAGCATCAGACAGAACACGAGCGTCGTCCACCTGGTGACCGATCCGCTCGGACGACGGTTGAGGACGTGACCAGTCAAAGGCATCGAGACGACTGCTCCGGCCGCCATACAGAGCAGGCAGACGCCAAGCGTCGCCTTCGAGATACCGAGATGATCCTGCAACCACGGGATATGGGCCACCCAGGTCCCGATCATCGCCCCGTTGACGCTGAAGACGAGAAACGTCGCGAGCCGCGGGCTCATACCGCCAGGCCCACGCCGGCCGCTGCGAACGCGCCGCAATTTCTGCCGACGTCACCCGATTGGTGGGTCGGCATGTGTGGAGCTTAGGCGAGTACGCGCTCCTTCGCGCGCGTGAATTCCTCGTCTGTGAGCACGCCGCTTTCGCGCAGCGAGCCGAGGTGGTCGAGCTCTTCGGCCGTTGAGCGGTCGTCATGGGTCGGGACGGTGGAGGCCGGCTTCCGGGAAGCGTGGACGCGGCCGGCGGCGGCAGTCAGGGCGCCGAGGGGGCTGCCGACGGCACCCGTGTCCGGGAACTCGCGCATGCTTTCGCGGCGGAACGCGACGACGCCGATCGTGAGGAGCCCACCGAGGATGAGGATCCCGAACGGCGTCCGGAGGGCGTGCGTGCCGCCCCACATGATGAGGAGGAGGTAGACGAAGGCAACTGCCGCCGCGGCGATGCCCGGGCGGTCGTTGACGGTCGGGGCGATCCAGCGCCGCACCGCCGTCGCGGCTCTCGTCGGGCCCGCGAGCACGGCGCCGAAGACGCCGATCGCGCCGTAGAACACGGTGGCCCAGCCGATCTCGCCGAGCGTCGAGGTGCCGATCACCCAGATGTGGTTCGCCGGCCCGCGATACTGGATCGGGGACAGGGACGTGACGGCGTAGTTGCCGATCTGGTTGCGGGCGACGACGGTCAGGATTCCGACGAACACGAACGCCCAGCCGATGTTTCGCAGCGTCCGGCGGCGGATCCCGGTTGCCAGATACAGCGCGAGCCCGAACATCGCCATCACGAGCACGAACAGCCAGATGCTGAGGATCCTCAGCGCGCGGAAGCCGGTCTGCGCAGCCGAGAGCTGGTTCGAATGCATGACCGTGATCACGCCCGTGTCCGGCGGGATCTTGTCGAGCGCCGACGACGGAAGCCCGAGCTGGGTGCCGAGATCCTTGACGAGCGCGCTCAGGTCGAGCGTGACCGTCCCGTTCCCGGTCTGAATGCCAGCGCCGGTCTTGTTCTCGAGGACGTTGACGAGCTCCCTGTGGGCCAGCGCGCTCGCGTCGACGAAAGCCTGCTGCACCCGTGGCCTCGCGAGCAAGAAATCAACACCCTGCGCAGCCGGCTGACGAAGCGCCGCCGCCGCCGGCGCCGCCAGCGGCCTGAGATTGGTCGGCAGACGCTGCTCCAGCGCTCCGGCCACGTTCACGTTGTCATAGAGCTCGTTCACGAGGTACACCGAGAGCGCGCTGCGAACCTGCCCATCCTGGACGATCTGCGTGCTCGTCTTGTTCCACGAGCTGTCGCTCACCATCTGCCGGTTGACCCACGTGGCGAGAACCAGGAGCAGGCCCAGCAGCGACGCGGCGACGATCAGGCCCCAGACAGCCCAATGGCGGCCGCGGCTCAGCCTGGCTACGTGGGTAGGAGCGGCGACCGGGCCGGAGGCGCGCGCTGTGGCTTCAGCGGCCATGCCCGTACAAAACAGCAAACCGGGCCGGGCACGCATCGGCCGAAATGGCTGAAGCGGGCGAGCTCAGCCGAGCAGATAGATCAGGCCCCTGACCAGCAGCCAGGCTCCGGCGATCGCCGTGGCGACGACAACGAGCTTCCGGGAATCACGCGAGAGCCAGGCCTTTGCCCGCTCCAGCGCCCTCGGCGTCCAGGTCGGCGCAACGATAAAGCTGACCAGCGGCACCAGGATCAGCGTCAGCTGGGCGACACAGATCAAGACGACGAGGAGCACCGAGGCCACAGTGCCCGCGTTCAGCTTGATGATCTCGTGCATCACTCCGAGATAGAGCACGCTCGGCATCGCCTCATACACCGCGCCGACACAGAACGTCAGCCGCGGCGAGCCCTTGGACAGAGCGCGGTCCATACGGGACGGCCCCTTGTCCTTGGGGGGCCCCCGCCGCTCCGTCCGCCGCTCTTCCCCACGTGCTTTCAGACGCTCCCAGAGCCCGGTCCCGACCACAACGGAGACCACGAGCAGCACACAGCCAAGAGCGATGTCGAGCACCGGGTCGACCGTGTGCTTCGTCGTGCTGACAGCCTTGCTCTTGTCCTGAAGCGAGAACACGATCACCAGACCGAGAGGGATGCTCGTCAGCAGGGCGCCGAGGACAAAGCCGAGCATGAGCTTCTTCGGACCCGGCATCAGCAACATCACCCCCGCCGCGGCGAGGAGGACCGGGTCGACGACCGCGATCAGCGAGAGCGCCAGGATCTGCTGCATCTGTCCTAACGCTCACTCATGGTCTGACCTCGGGTCCTCCCCGCCGCAGGCCCGCGATGCCCTGGGCCGGCTTCAGGGGGTTGGGAACTAGGCGACGCCGGTTGGGGCCGCCTTGGCCGCCCCGATCTTGACGTGCTCCACGCTGCTTCTATCGACCTCGTGCTTCGAGACATTGTCGGCCTTGGACAGCGCCTTCTTGGCCTCCGCAACCCAGCGCTCGTCGAGCAGCACCACGATCCCGGAGCTGCCGACCGGAAGGTCGTTGGCGACCTCGGCCTTGATCTCCTTCTTCTCGAGATGGGAGACGAGCCCGCCCACCCCGGCGCCGGCGCCGGCGCCGGCGGCCGTCGACGCGACGAGTGCAGGCGGGAAGATCAGGCCGACCAGGAAGCCACCGGCCGCACCCAGAACGGTTCCGGCGCCGACCAAGTGAGCGTTGTCCTTCTCGTGGATCTTCCCGTCGGCGTCGCGGCTGACGACCAGCAGCGCTTCCACCGTGATCACCTTTTCTTGTGCCAGCTCGCTGATGACCTCCCATGCCTCCTGGGCGGCGTCCGGGTCAGAGTAGGCCGCGATGATGAGGTGGACGGGAACGTCGCTCTCGGATGCCATGGTGTCTCCCTTCGCTGGGGTGTGCTCAGAACCTCCGCCGCGCACGACGCCGACTTCGCCTGCGCACCCCGCACACCGAGACGGGCGAGAGCGGCCGACCGAACGGGTCGATGAACAACGTCACCGGTCCCGCCTGCGCCGGAACGGTTCCCTCCAGCACCTCGATCGTGTAGGCGAGATTGCCGGCGCCGTCGAGGTTCGGCTCTTTGAGAACGATCACGGCGTCGTCCGGCACCTCGCCGCCGGGCTCCAGAAACGCGAGCACCGCGTTCGGCGGGTCGGTCTCGAAGCTGTTGTCGCCGATCGCCCACAGGTCGACGAAGTCGGTGGTCGTCATGTGCCCGACGTCCCGCTTCGGCCTGTCGGCGAAGTAGAGCGTCGATGGTGTGATCCCGCGCAGCGTGAGGGTGGTCCCGTCGCTGTCGACGCCCTGCGCGGTCTGCACGAACATCGACTCCTCGGTTTCGAGCTGCTCGGCCAAGATCTCAGTCATCGTTGAACCTCCAATCAGGGTTTGCGGTCAGCCGCACGCGACCTTCCGCCAGACACCTCTCGACCGATCGGTCGATGGCTCCAATCTACGGTGGCGAAGGCCGAGAAGGCATCGGCCAGAATGGCCCATATATCGCGACGCGGGCTGCCGCTACCGGAGCTTCCAGAGCAGCTTGACGCCGGACTTCAAGTACTTGCCCTTGGAGAGGACGATTCCTGCGATCACGCCGGTGACGACCACCGGCACGAGCGATCGCACCTGACCGCGGAGCACGTCCAGGTCGTCGGCGAGGCCCTGCCGCTCGAATGCCATCTGCGTTCGGATCTCCGCGACGGGACGGTCAGGCATGGGTCCGCACCGTCTCCACCGAGCGTTTCGTCTCTGCGATCGCCTCGCTCGGAACGGAGACCTTCCTGGCGTAGCGCACCGCCACGAGGCCCGAGACGGCAGCCAGGACTAGGATCGCGCCCGATACCACGAGCAGCGAGAGCCACAGGGCGAGCTCCTCGTTGAGGCCCACGGCCGCGGTTGCAAAGAGGAAGCCGACGGCATAGAGCACGAGCACTGCGGCCAGCAGGGCGAGAGCCAGCGCGATGCCGAGCGCCGTCGCCTTCTGCTTCCCCTCGACCTTCGCGAGCTCGAAATTCAGTCGGGCGAGGGCCTCCATCCGCGCCCGGACGCGCTTTGCCTGACTCACGATGCCGAGCACGGTGCAGTCCTCAGACCTTCGCCGGGACCGCTGCCGGTTGCCCGACCGCGGCGGTGACGGCGTCCTCGACAGTCGGGTACGTGCGGATCTCGATCGGATGGTCTGCTTCTTGCCGGCGGAGGACGTCGCGCACCTGGCCGACGTCCCGCGCAAGGAGCAACTGGATCCCGTCGCGCCCAAGATCCTCGGCGACCGCCTCGAGCATCTGCGCCGCCGTCACGTCGATGAAGGGCACGGTCTCCCCGTCGAGCACGATCGCCTTCGTCCCGTCGACAGCGTGCGCCATCACCTCCTTCCGGATCGCGTCGGCGTTCGCGAAGAAGAGCCCGCTCTCGACGCGCAGCACGGCGACGCCCGGAACCGGCTCGTTATGGGGGTTCCGCTTGACGTCGTCGAAGTCCCCGTCGGTCCCCGGCGCCTTGCCGAGCACTGCGATGTTGGGCATCGAGGCGCGGTAGAGCAGGAGCGCGATCGAGACGCCGATGCCGATGAACAGACCCGGGAGCGTGTCGAAGATGAGCACGCCGAAGAGCGCTGCAAGCGCGGAGATGAAGTCCGGTCGGGCCGCGAACCCGTAGATCCGGCCGAGCCCCGCCGTATGGATCCGGTACAGACGCACGATCGAAGGGATGTCGACGAGGTCGATCAGCGCCGCGATCACGACCGCGGCGAGCGTCGCCTCGGGGAGATTCTCGAACAGACCGGTGAGGAAGAGCAGCGTGACGACGGTGAGCGCAGCGACGACGAGCCCCGAGAGCTGCGACCTGGCGCCCGCCGACGCATTCACGGCCGTCTTCGAGAGGCTGCCGTTGACGACCATCCCGCTGGAGAGCCCGGCGCCGAGGTTCGCGGCGCCGAGGGCGATCAGCTCCCGGTTGGGGTCGATCTCGTAGTGCTCCTTCTCGGCGTAGGTCTTGCCTGCACCAAGGGCCTCCGCGAACCCGACGAGCATCACCCCGATCGCCGCGGGCGCCAGGTCGAGGTAACTGTGCGCAGCGACGTTCGGCAGGCCGAACGAGGGCAGGCCGCTCTGGATCTGCCCGATGATCGCGACCCCGTGCTGATCGAGACCGAACACGGAAACGGCGGCGATGCCGAGGAGCACGGTGACGAGCGATCCGGGAACCACCGGCAGCCACCGCTTCAGCCCGAGCACGAGTGCCAGGGACGTGACGCCCACGACCAGCGTCAGGCCGCTTGTCTGGTCGAGACTCTTCACGAAGTCCCACAGCTGCCGGAAGAAGTCGCCCTCACCCTTGGGGACGCCGAAGAGCTTCGGGACCTGCCCGACGATGATGGTGAGCGCGAGACCGATGATGAAGCCCTTCATCACAGGCGCGGAGATGAAGTTGGCGAGGACGCCGAGCCGCAGGAGGCCGGCGACGATCGCGATGACCCCCACGGTGAGCGCAAGCGTGATCGTCAGCTTCACGAACGCGTCCGACCCGCCCGCGGCGAGGCCGCCCACCGCCGCGGCGGAGAGCGCCGCCGAGGCCGCCATCGGCCCGGTCACGAGCTGTCGCGAGCTGCCGAACGCAGCGTAGAAGATCAGCGCGCCCGGAGCCGCGTACAGGCCCACGACGGGCGAGACGCCGGCGATCGACGCATACGCGAGCGCCTCCGGCACGAGCACCGCCCACACCGTGAGCCCAGCGAGGATGTCGCCGCGCAGCCACTGGC
>Ga0335085_10014076_pt1 | contig 11693 bp, 9 predicted proteins | sample Lox_Sample_45_FD_206712 | JGI IMG/M metagenome (GOLD analysis project Ga0335085, IMG submission 206712) | Soil microbial communities from Loxahatchee National Wildlife Refuge, Florida, United States - Lox_Sample_4.5 | ecosystem: Environmental > Terrestrial > Soil > Wetlands | place: USA: Florida...
GCCGGGACGGACGCGGACGAAGAGCGGGCGGCGTCGGGGATCGGCTTCTCGGCCGGCCCGCTCCAGACGAGCCAGCCGAGGCCGAGCGCGAGGAGGGCCGCGCCGAAGACGACGCCACCCAAGGCGCCGGCGCGGCGCAGGCCTCGCAGGCGCTGGCCGCCGGACGAGCGGAGCGACGCGAGCCCGGCGCCGGCGAGGGCGCCGGCGGCGATGACATAGAAGGAGGAGATCCACATGCCCTTCTTGCCCGCACTGCCGAGGAGGAAGGTGAACGCGGTCAGGACCGAGACCGCGGTCCAGGCGAACGAACGGGGCAGGGGGGAGAGGAGCCTCCTGGCCAGGACGAAGAGACCTCCGGCGAGGGCGGAGACGAGCGGCAAGAGGAGGACCGGGATGAGCGCCGTCCAGTTGAAGGAGCGGACGGCGAAGAGGGGCCACACCGAGGCGACGAAGAGGCCGATCGCGACCAGCAGGACGCCGCGCCGCGCCCCCGCCCACGCCCGTGGGCCCGGGACGAGCCCCTTCCGCACCTCCCGCCCCCGACTCCAGAGCCATCGTCCGCGGCTCCACAGCTCCCGCGACCCGCCCCAGAGTGACATGGCGTCCTCCCGCCGGGCCCGCGTCGCACGCGCCCTGGCCCATCTTGGCTCAACCGGCCCCTCCGCTCATCCCGCTCCGCCCCAGGAGCATCGGGTGCGCCCGCCCTGCTAGACTGAAAGGCTATGGCCGCGGACCTCGGTCCCCGCTACGAAGCCCTCCTGCGCGAGCTGGAGCGGCGGATCCTCGTCATCGACGGGGCGATGGGGACCCTGCTCCAGGCCCGCGGGCTGAACGAGGCGGACTACCGCGGCGAGCGCCTGAAGAACTGGCCGCGCGAGGTGAAGGGCGACCACGAGCTCCTCAACCTGAGCCGACCGGACGTGGTCGAGGCCGCCCACCGCGAGTACCTGGCGGCGGGGGCCGACATCGTCGAGACCAACACGTTCAACGGCACCCGCATCTCGCAAGCCGACTACGGGACCGAGGCCTTCGCCTACGACATCAACCTCGACGCCGCGCGCATCGCGCGAAGGGCCGTCGACGCCGTGATGGCGGAGGAGCCCGGCCGCGTGGCGTGGGTGGCCGGGGCGCTCGGCCCTACCAACAAGACCGCATCGCTCTCGCGCGACGTGAACGACCCCGGCGCGCGCTCGGTGACCTTCGCCGAGCTGGAGGGGGCCTATCACGAGCAGGCGCTCGGCCTTCTCGACGGCGGGGCCGACCTCCTGTTCGTCGAGACCGCCTTCGACACCCTGAACGCGAAGGCCGCCCTCGCCGCGATCGAGCGGGCCTTCGAGGTGCGGGGAACTCGCCGTCCGGTCGTGGCGTCGGTCACCATCACCGACCTCTCCGGCCGCAACCTCTCCGGCCAGACCGTGGAGGCCTTCTGGATCTCGGTCTCCCACGCCCCGCTCCTCGCGGTGGGGATCAACTGCGCCCTCGGCCCGAAGGAGATGCGGCCGCACCTCGAGGAGCTGTCGGGGCTCGCCCCCTGCTTCGTGAGCGCGTACCCGAACGCGGGCCTGCCCAACGCCTTCGGTGGATTCGACGAGACGCCGGATTCGATGGCGCGGAGCCTCGGGGAGTGGGCCGAGGCCGGCTTCCTGAACTTGGTCGGCGGCTGCTGCGGGACGACGCCCGCGCACATCCGGAGGATCGCCGAGGCCGTCTGCGGCGTGGCCCCCCGCGTGCGGAGGGAGGTGCCGCGGCTCACGCGTCTCTCCGGCCTCGAGCCCCTCGTGCTGCGGCCCGACTCCAACTTCGTCAACGTGGGCGAGCGCACGAACGTCACCGGCTCGCCGCGGTTCGCGAAGCTCGTCCGGGCGGGACAGTACGCGGAGGCGCTCCAGGTCGCCCGGCAGCAGGTCGAGGGCGGCGCGCAGATCCTCGACGTGAACATGGACGAAGGGCTCCTCGACTCCGCCCAGGCGATGCGGACGTTCTTGAACCTCCTCGCCGCGGAGCCGGACATCGCGCGCGTCCCGATCATGATCGACTCCTCCGACTGGACGGTCATCGAGGCCGGGCTGCAGTGCCTGCAGGGGAAGGGCGTCGTCAACTCGATCTCGCTGAAGGAGGGAGGGGAGGCCTTCCGGGATCACGCCCGTCGCATCCGGCGCTACGGGGCGGGGGTCGTGGTCATGGCCTTCGACGAGGAAGGCCAGGCGGCGACCGTGGACCGAAGGGTCGCCATCCTGTCCCGCGCCTACCGGATCCTCACCGAGGAGGTGGGCTTCCCCGCGGAGGACATCGTCTTCGACCCGAACGTCCTCACCGTGGGCACCGGTATCGAGGAGCACGCCGACTACGGGGTCGCCTTCGTGGAGGCCACGCGGCGGCTCAAGCAGGCCTTCCCCCTCGCGAAGGTGAGCGGAGGCATCTCGAACGTCTCGTTCTCGTTCCGGGGGAATGGCCCGGTGCGGGAGGCGATGCACGCCGCCTTCCTCTACCACGCGATCCAGGCCGGCCTCGACATGGGCATCGTGAACGCCGGGCAGCTCGCCGTCTACGAGGAGGTCCCGAAGGACCTGCTCGAGCGGGTCGAGGACGTGCTCCTGAACCGCAGGCCGGACGCCACCGAGAGGCTCATCGCGTTCGCCCAGACCGTGGGGGAGCGGGAGAAGGGGCCGGCGGTCGAGGACGCCTGGAGGAAGGGCACCGTCGAGGAGCGGATCTCCCACGCCCTCGTGCGCGGCATCGACGAGTTCGTCGAGGCGGACGCGGAGGAGGCGCGCCAGAAGCTCGGCCGGCCGCTCGCGGTGATCGAGGGCCCGCTCATGGCGGGCATGAACGTGGTCGGCGACCTCTTCGGCTCGGGCAAGATGTTCCTGCCCCAGGTCGTGAAGAGCGCCCGGGTGATGAAGAAGGCGGTCGCCTACCTGACCCCGTTCCTCGAGGCGGAGAAGCAGGGGAGCGGGGCCCGGGCCGAGGCGAAGATCGTGATGGCGACCGTGAAGGGAGACGTCCACGACATCGGCAAGAACATCGTGGGGGTCGTGCTGGGCTGCAACAACTACGAGGTGGTGGACCTCGGGGTGATGGTCCCGGCGGAGCGGATCCTGGCCGCGGCCAGGGAGTCGGGCGCCGACTTCGTCGGCCTGTCCGGCCTCATCACGCCCTCCCTCGAGGAGATGGTGCACGTGGCGCGCGAGATGGAGCGCCAGGGCTTCACGGTGCCGCTCCTCATCGGCGGGGCGACGACGAGCCGCGCCCACACCGCGGTCCGCATCGCCCCCGCCTACTCGGGGCCGGTGGTGCACGTCCTCGACGCCTCGCGGGCGGTCGGGCTGGTGAGCCAGCTGAAGAGCTCCGGGAAAAGGGAGGCCTTCGACGCCGACAACCGGCGCGAGCAGGAGAGGCTGCGGGGCGAGCACGCGGCGCGCCGCGCCGAGCGGACGCTCCTGCCTATAGAGGAGGCCCGGCGGCGGCGGACGAAGATCGACTGGGCGGCCTACGAGCCCCCCCAGCCCTCCTTCCCGGGCGTGCGGGAGATCGATGACGTGCCGCTCCGCGACCTTCTTCCCTACGTCGACTGGACCCCCTTCTTCTCCGCCTGGGAGCTGCGGGGCACCTATCCCCGCATCTTCGAGAGCCCCCAATGGGGGGCGAAGGCCCGGGAGCTGTTCGACGACGCGCAGGGGATGCTGGAGCACCTCGTCCAGGGTGGACGGCTGAAGGCGAGGGCGGTCTACGGCTTCTTCCCCGCGGCGGCCGTGGGCGACGACATCGAGGTGTACGCCGACGTCTCGCGCTCCGGACGGCTCGGGACGCTGCACACGCTGCGCCAGCAGTCGGACAAGGGGGAGGCGGAACCTGCTCAGGCTCTGGCCGACTTCGTGGCCCCCCGCGAGGCCGGGCTGCGGGACTGGATCGGGGCCTTCGCGGTCACCGCCGGCCTCGGGGCCGACGAGCTGGCGGCCGGCTACGAGAGTGAGCACGACGACTACGCCGCGATCATGGTCAAGGCCCTGGCCGACCGCCTGGCCGAGGCACTCGCGGAGTGGCTCCACGAGAGGGTCCGCGGGGACTGGGGATACGGGGCCGGCGAGAAGCTCCCCCTCGAGGACCTCATCCGCGAGAAGTACCGCGGGATCCGGCCGGCGCCGGGCTACCCGGCCTGTCCCGACCACACCGAGAAGCGGCTGCTCTTCGACCTCCTGGGGGGCGAGGAGCGGGCGGGAATCCGGCTCACGGAGACGTTCGCGATGCGGCCCGCCGCGTCCATCTGCGGCTTCTACTTCGCCCACCCGCAGTCGCGGTACTTTGCCCTCGGGCCGATCGGCCGAGACCAGGTCCTGGACTACCACCGCCGGAAGGGGATGGATCTGCGGGCGGTCGAACGCTGGCTGGCCCCGAGCCTCGGCTACGACCCCGCCGACGCCTGATCTCCCCGTGCTGGTCGCCTCCCTCGAAAAACCCTTGCCAAGCGCCGAGCCGTTCACTAGCATGGTGGCCTTCCGCGAGGGATTGAGAGTCGTCGTCGGGGAGGGGATCGTGCGTTGATCCTTCGTCCCGGACAGGGGAGGGAGACATGAAGCTCAAGACGGGCTGTGCGGGGCTGTTTGTGCTGGCGAGCGTGGTCGGAGCCGCGCCACACGGCGCGCGCCGGGGGCCGCACCCGGCGTCGACATTCCTCGCCATCGGGCCGCAGGCGGTCCCGGCGGGACTGGCCAGCCCGAACGAGGACCTTCCGGATCAGACCCTGTTCACCTGCCAGGTGGGCCTGCTGCCCGGGGTCGTCTGCTACGACCCGTTCCAGATCCGGCACGCCTACAAGATCGACTCCCTGATCAACGCGGGCTTCGACGGGACGGGCCGCACCGTCGTGATCATCGACGCTTTCCAGAGCCCGACGCTGCCCGACGACCTGGACACGTTCGACGCCAACTACGGCCTGCCCGACCGGTCGACGTTCTTCACCCAGATCGCCCCCGACGGCCTCACCCCGTTCGATCCCACCGACGGCAACATGGTGGGCTGGTCCGGCGAGATCACGCTGGACGTGGAGTGGGCCCACGCCATCGCTCCCGGGGCGAAGGTCGTGCTGGTGCTGGCGAAGTCGAACGAGGACGCCGACCTCCTGAGCGCGACGAAGTACGCGATCGACCACCGCCTCGGGGACGTGATCTCCCAGAGCTTCGGCGAGAACGAGAGCTGCATGGACTCCGACCTCGCGAATGCGCAGCACCGGCTCTTCCAGGCGGCGACTCGCAAGCACATCGCCCTCTTCGCGTCCTCCGGCGACGAGGGCGCAGCCCTGCCGACCTGCGACGGCACCTCGTGGGTGCGGGCCGCGTCCTCTCCGGCCAGCGACCCGCTCGTCACCGCCGTGGGCGGCACCGAGCTCCACGCCGCGGACTACTGCCTGACCACGCTCGGCTGCGATCCCGACACGAATCCCGCTCCCGGCACCTACCAGGGCGAGGTCGCGTGGAACGAGTTCGACACCGACAACGCCTCGACTGGCGGGGGCGTGAGCGTGCTGTTCCGGAAGCCGTTCTACCAGGACAGGAGCGTTCGTTTCCGGGGCCGGGGAGTGCCCGACGTTGCCTACAGCGCAGCCATCTACCACGGCGCTCTCGTGCGCTGGGACCATGCCTGGTATCTCTTCGGTGGGACGAGCGTCGGCTCTCCGCAGTGGGCGGCCCTCACCGCGATCGCCGACCAGAAGGCGGGAACCCGGCTCGGGTTCGCGAACGGCGCCCTCTACGAGGCGAGCGAATCCTGGACCAGGTACGCCAGGGTCTTCCACGATATCGTGGCCGGCAACAACTCCGTCTCGGAGACGGATGCCGACGGGAACCTGGTCCCGGTGCGGGGCTTCAAGGCTCATCCGGGATGGGACGCCACCACAGGGCTGGGCTCACCGGTCGCAGTTCAGGTCGTCAAGGTCCTGGCCGAGGGCCGATTCGACGACGACGGGCGACGGGCAGGGGACTCGGGGCCCGGAGAGCACGGCCGATTCGGTCATCAGAAGGCTCGTCCTCACTAGGCCGGGCGGGCGCGGGGCCGGTCCGTCTCGACGGCCCCTCGCTCTCCAAGGACTCCGCCGCCGATCGCACCGTCGGGGTCGCTACTCGCGCTCGTCCTCGGCGCAGCGGGACCACTCCGTCTTCTTGACCCCGGGCACGGCACAGAGCGTCGCCCCGATGCCGCGCATCGGGTCGGGCCGGTCCGCGGGCACGCGGACCCGCAGCTCGAGCAGGACCTGTCCGGCTCCGTCGCGCGTCTCCCCGTGTTCGGAGACGAAGGCCTCCTGCGCCGCGCTTGCGCGCGCGAGGGCGGCCCGTACGTCCTCCTCCGTCTTCAGATCGAAGTCGACGAGCAGGCGGTAGGGCTCCCGGGTCCTCGGCGGGTCGGACCGGCGGTCGATCCAGAGGGCGAGGGAGCGCAAGGGAATCTCGGTGAGCAGGATCGCCAGGAGCACCGCGCCCGCGACCCGGTAGTGGCCGCCGCCCAGGGCGAGGCCCAGACCTCCCGCCGCCCACAGCGTGGCCGCGGTGTTGATGCCCTGGACGCTCGCGCCCCGGCGCATGATGACGCCGCCGCCGATGAAGCCGATCCCGGTGACCACGCCGGCGGCGATCTGCACCGGGCTGCCGCCCGGCCCGAGGCCGAGCTGCGACAGCACGGCGAACGCGGCCGCGCCCGTGGTCACGAGGGCGTGGGTCTTGAGGCCAGCGATCTTGTGGTGCCACTGCCGCTCGACCCCGACCAGGGCCCCCAGCAGCACCGCGAGGGTCAGGCGGAGCACGACGCTGTCTTCCATCATGGCCGCGCATCATACGTCCGACGCGGCGGAAGCCGCGCCCCGCACGACCGGGCGGGCGGGTTCTCGGGCGAGCGCATATACTCGATCGGATGTCGTGACGGACACGGCCGCCGCGTCGGCCGGCCGCGGGGGAGCCTCGGAGCGGAGGAGGTGGGGCGTTGCGGATCAAGCTGCGCTACCCGGCGTCGCCGGAGAACGCACGCGACCATGCGCAGATCGCGGTCGACCTCGCCCGCGCCGACTACGACGCGGACCTCGACTTCTCGCCGGGCAGTCTCGAGCTCGTGGACTCCCTCATCGACTCGCTGCGCGAGGAGGGGATCGACGGGGAAGGGGCGGCGGAGGCCCTCTTCGTCCTCGGCTGTTACCTGGGCGAGGTCATGGTGCGCCAGCTCGGAGGCGCCTGGGCCCCCACCGCGCGCTCGCCGCTCCGTGGAGTGTCCCCCTGGCCCATGGTGGTGGCTCTCCCCGACGGGTCGGCCTGGGACTCGATCGGCAAGGCCTACAAGCGGCTCGAGCTCGGCGACGGCGAGTACCTGCCGGCGTTCTTCGAGACCGCGGCCGGCGGAGGACGCGGCGCCCGATGAGCGTCCCCGACGAGCCCTTCGTGATCCCCGTCACCGGCGAGCTGGACCTCCACTCCTTCGACCCCCGTGAGATCCCGTCGGTGGTCGAGGAGTACGTGCGCGTCTGCCGCGAGCGAGGGATCCTCCGCCTGCGGCTCGCCCACGGTCGGGGGCGCGGCGTGCAACGGGCGGCAGTCCGCCGGGCGCTGGCGTCGATGTCGGAGGTCGTCTCGTTCTCGGACGCTCCGCCCTTCGCCGGCGGCTGGGGGGCGACGGTGGTGACGCTCCGCGCGCACACCTCAAGCGTTTTCTGAGCGTGTGCGAACGCCGCAACTGGCGCGGCTCCTCCTGCGGTGTGCGTCGCGCACCCGCGTCGTTGGCCGACGCGAGAACCCTTGACAGCAGCAGAGTCGGCCACTAGATTCGGTGGCGCCCCGCGTGGCGGCGATCCCAGATCGAACCTCTCTCTGCTGGTGACGAAGCCCATCGTGACGATGAGAAAACTCAACTTCGGCTTCTTCGACGACAGCGGGCAGCCTCGAGAGAGCCGGATCCTGATGTTCTACTCGTTCGAGACCGAGGATCGCCTTCCCCGCTCCGGTATCCTCCACTACCACTTGGTGGAGGGGCGGTTCGTCGGCCCCCGCCACGACCGCGAGCTGACCGACGCGGCCCTCGCGTTCCTCGCGAAGAGCGGTCGGCTCGCCGCGCCGGCCTGAGCCAAGACGTCCGTCTCTTCGGTGGAGAGCCGGCCCGGTCGGCCCTGTGCTAGGATGCCGTTTTGGAATCATCGTCGAGAGGCCGCACAGGAGGCGAGCAGATGACGACAGCAGGGAAGGAACACGCGATCGCGCCGGCGGGCGGGAAGGTCGGGGTGCTTCTGCCGGGCATGGGAGCGGTGGCCACCACGTTCGTGGCCGGAGTGGAGGCGGCGCGGCGGGGGATGGCGAGGCCGATCGGCAGCCTGACCCAGATGGGCACGGTCCGCCTCGGCAAGCGGACGGAAGGCCGCTCGCCGTACATCAAGGACCTCGTGCCCCTCGCCGGACTCGAGCAGCTGGAGTTCGGCGGCTGGGACGTGTTCCCCGACACCGCCTACGAGGCGGCGAGGAAGGCGGGGGTGCTGGAGCCCCGGCACCTCGAGCCGATGAAGGCCTTCCTCGACGGCATCAAGCCCTGGACCGCGGTGTTCGACCCCCAGTACGTCAAGAAGCTGAGCGGGCCGAACGTCAAGAAGGGGAAGTCGAAGCGCGACCTGGCCGAGCAGGTGTCGGCCGACATCGCACGGTTCAAGAGAGAGAAGAGCCTCGACCGGCTGGTCATGGTGTGGTGCGGCTCGACCGAGGTCTATCGCGAGGCGGGGGAGGTCCACTCGTCGATCTCGAAGTTCGAGAAAGGGCTCGACGAGAGCCATCCGGACATCCTGCCCTCGATGATCTACGCATACTGCGCGATCAAGGAGGGCATTCCGTACTGCAACGGGGCGCCCAACCTGTCCGGCGACTTCCCGGCGATGATGGACCTCGCGAGGAAGAACGGCACGCCGATCGGGGGCAAGGACTTCAAGACCGGCCAGACCCTGATGAAGACGATCCTCGCCCCCGGGTTCAAGGCGCGCCTCCTCGGCATGAACGGCTGGTACTCGACGAACATCCTGGGCAACCGGGACGGCGAGGTGCTCGACGATCCCGAGTCCTTCAAGACCAAGGAGGTCTCGAAGCTCGGCGTCCTGGAGCACATCCTGCAGCCGAAGCTGTACCCCGATCTCTACGGGAAGATCCACCACGTGGTGCGCATCAACTACTACCCGCCCCGGGGCGACAACAAGGAAGGCTGGGACAACATCGACATCTTCGGCTGGATGGGCTACCCGATGCAGATCAAGGTGGACTTCCTCTGCCGGGACTCGATCCTCGCCGCGCCGATCGTGCTCGACCTCGCCCTCTTCTCCGACCTCGCGAAGCGGGCGGGCATGGGCGGAGTGCAGGAGTGGCTGTCGTTCTACTTCAAGAGCCCGCAGACCGCGCCCGGGCTCTACCCCGAGCACGACATCTTCATCCAGCTCATGAAGCTCAAGAACACGCTGCGCCACCTGCGCGGCGAGGAGCTCATCACCCACCTGGGCCTCGAGTACTACGACTAGGGCGGGGTCGGTCGACGCCCCGCTTCGAGCAGCAGCGCCACCAGAGTCTTCCCCTCCCGGATCTCGCCGCGCTCGATCATCGCCATCGCCTCGGCGAGGCCGAAGGCCGCCTGCTCGATCCTCTCGTCGGCCTCCGGGCGGGGCGGGACGGCTTCGAGGCCGGTGGCCCGGAAGAGGTGCATGACCTCGTCGCAGAATCCGGGAGTCGTCCAGAAGACGAGCAGGGGCTCGAGGCTCGCCGCCTGGAGCCCCACCTCCTCCTCGAGCTCGCGTCGCGCGCCCTCGGCCGGCGCCTCCCCGCGCTCGCGTCGGCCCGCCGGCAGCTCCCACACGAACGCGTCGACGGCATAGCGGTACTGGCGGACGAGGACGACCCGGCCGTCGTCGAGCACCGGCAGTGCGGCCACCGAGCCCCGCTGTCTCACGACCTCGCGCCGGCCGCGCACGTCCCCGGGCTCGATGACCTCGTCCACGTCGAGATCGAGGACCTGGCCGGAGTGGACGCGGCGGTGGTGCAGAACACGCGCGGTCGGGGCTTCGTCGCTCATGGCGACGGATGATAGCAGCGGGTCAAGGGCGCGCGGCCGCCCGGAGGCGGGCCACGACGGCCGCGAGGTCAGCGGGGAGCGGCGCCTCGAAGGCCAGGCGCTCGCCGGTCGCGGGGTGGGTGAAGGCGAGGCGGGCGGCGTGGAGAGCCGGTCGCTCGAGCGAGCGGAGCGCGGAGCGGGCCTCGGCGCGGCGGGAGGCGGGCGTCCGGGTGCCGCCGTAGACGGCGTCTCCGGCCACCGGGTGACCGATCGAGGCGAGGTGCACGCGGACCTGGTGGGTGCGGCCGGTGTGGAGAAGGACGCGCAGGAGCGCGGCGCCGTCGAAGCGCTCCGCGACCCTCCAGGACGTCCGGGCTTCCCGCCCGCGCCGGGCGCGGGTCGACATTCTCTGGCGGTGGACGGGGTGGCGGCCGATCGGGGCGTCGATCTCCCCGCCGGCCCGCGAGGGCAGGCCCAGGACGAGGGCGAAGTACTCCTTCTCCACGGTCCGCCCCGCGAACTGCCGGACGAGCGCGCGGTGGGTCTCGTCGTTCTTGGCGACGACGAGAAGGCCGGAGGTGCCGCGGTCGAGACGGTGGACGATCCCGGGGCGGAGGACGCCGCCCACGCCGGACAGGTCGCGCACGTGGCCCAGGAGCGCGTTCACGAGGGTCCCCCCGGCCCGGCCGGCGCCCGGGTGGACCACGAGGCCGGCCGGCTTGTCGACGACGAGGAGGTGGGCGTCTTCGTGGACCACGGCGATCGGGATGTGCTCGGCCTGGGGCACGGCCGCGACCGGCGAGGGCACGCGCACGCGCGCGGCCTGCCCGGCACGGATGCGCGTCGACGGCTGGGCCTGCGCGCCGTCGAGCCGGACCTGGCCGTCGTCGATGAGCGCTCGGAGGCGGGACCGGGAGAGCGCGGGCATCTGGCGCGCCAGCCACACGTCGAGGCGCAGGCCCTTCGCCTCCTCTCCGACGACGAGGTCGTGATTCTGTCCCGGGGTCCCCGGAAGCACGGTGTCCGCGCCTCCGCCGTCGCTGCCCGGTGACCGGGGCCGGGGGCCGCTCCCCGGCACGGCCTAGGCCGGAGCCACCGCCCGCGGCGCGATCACCTGGGACCGCCGGACGCGGGGCAGGAGAAAGGCGACCCCCAGCACCAGGACGACGGCGATGATCTGCGAAGTCGAGACCCGCCCGCCCAGCCACGCGCCCCGGTCGGGGTCGCCACGCAGGAACTCGAGGGCGAAGCGGGCCACGGAGTAGAGCGTGACGTAGGCGAGGACGACCTGGCCGTGGAAGCGCTTGCGGGAGGAAAGCCACAGCAGGAAGAAGAAGATGAGAAACGCGGCGATGGACTCGTAGATCTGGCTCGGGTGGAGCGGCGTGTCCATGGGCGTGCCGACCTGCCGCGCCGCGTAGATGTCGGAGAAGGTGACCGCCCAGGGGAGCTGGGTGGGCAGGCCCCAGCAGCAGCCGGCAGAGAAGCAGCCGAGGCGGCCGATCGCCTGCCCCAGCACCACCCCCGGCGCGAGCACGTCGGCGGTCGGCCAGCCGGGCAGCCGGTGCCGCCGCGCGTACCACCAGGCGACCAGGATGCCGGCCACGAGGCCGCCGTAGAAGACGCCCCCGCTCTGGAAGATCCCG
>Ga0335085_10014077_pt1 | contig 11693 bp, 7 predicted proteins | sample Lox_Sample_45_FD_206712 | JGI IMG/M metagenome (GOLD analysis project Ga0335085, IMG submission 206712) | Soil microbial communities from Loxahatchee National Wildlife Refuge, Florida, United States - Lox_Sample_4.5 | ecosystem: Environmental > Terrestrial > Soil > Wetlands | place: USA: Florida...
CCTCCGACCTGCCGGGCGAAGTCGTACAACGGGAAGAAACTCGCCACGACCAGCGGCTTGCGGGAGGACGGGGCGGCTTCCTGCTTTTTGCCGCACGCGATGACGAATATCGACAGCAAGAAGCAAGTCCCAACCAAACGAATCGTGCCTCCAATGGCTTTCATGCGCCCGCTTCCTCCTCAAATCGCAGCAGCCGGGCGCTATTCAGCAGCACAAAGAAAGCGCCGAACTCGTGGATGAAGGCCGCGACGATGGGCGTGACCCAGCCCAGACTGCTGGCGATGATCGCCAGCACAATGAACACAAATCCGGCTAGAAGGTTCAGATGAATGATCTGCAGCGTGCGCCGCGACAACGCCAGCAGCACCGGCAATCGTCCGATGTCCTCCGTCATCAGCGCCGCGTCGGCTGTTTGGATCGCGACGTCGCTGCCCAGTGCTCCCATCGCCACACTCAGGTCGCCGGCGGCAAGCGCGGGGGCGTCGTTGATGCCGTCGCCGATCACGAGCACCCGGTGTCCCTGCTGTTTCAGACCGTCGACCACCTCCAATTTGTGTTGCGGCAGACACTCGGCATGAATCTCATGGATGCCCACACGGCTGGCGACGGCTTCGGCTACGATCTCGCGATCACCGGTGAGCATAATCAGACGCTTGATGCCGAGTCGACCGAGACGCTCGGCGGTGTCGCCCGCTTCGGCCCGGACGCTGTCGCTGAGATAAATCACCCCCGCCAGCTTCCCGTTCACCGCCAGATGCAGAACGCTCAGATTGTGGGCCTCGTGCTGGTCGGGTGTCGCCGCCACGCCACGCGATCCGAGCCAGGAGGCGCGGCCAATGAGTACATCGCGTCCATCGAGCCGGGCCGACACGCCGTGGCCGTGGGCCTCTTCAACCGCTGTCGCCTCCAGCAACGGCAGCTTGCGGCTCTGCGCCTCAGTCACAAGCGCCCGGGCCACCGGATGAGATGAATGACTCTCCGCACTCGCGGCCAACACCAGCAACTCCTGTTCGCTCAGCGCGCCAGTCGGTTGAATGCGTTCCACCAGCAATCGCCCGGTCGTCAGCGTACCGGTTTTGTCGAACACGACAGTGTCAATGGAAGCGGCTTGTTCCAGAAATCGCACACTCTTGATTAGAATGCCAAGTCGCGACGAGCACGCCAACGCAGCGATCATGGCCGCCGGACTGGCCAGTACGAATGCGCAGGGAATGCTGACGATGATGACCGAGATGGCGCGCGTGGCATCGTGCGTGAAGAACAGCACAAAGCCGCCGATGATGAGGATCAATGGAGTGTAGTAGCGCGCGTATTCCTCTGTCAGCCGCATGATCGGCGCGCGAGACGTTTGCGCGTCCTCAACAATATGACGGACGCGCCCCAACACCGTCTGCTCGCCGATTTTCGTGACCTCGACCTCAATCGAGCCGGTCAGGTTGGACGTGCCGGCGAAGACTTCGTCACCGGCTTCGGCCTCGACGGGGATGGATTCGCCCGTGATCGTCGCTTGGTTGATGGTGGAATGGCCGCTGATGACGCGTCCGTCCGCAGGCACGGTGTCGCCCGGACGCACGCGCACGCGGTCGCCGGGCACAAGCTGGTCGGAGTCGATCTCCTCTTCGACGCCGTTGCGGAGCCGGCGCGCCCGGACCTTCGCGAGCGTGGCGAGTTGATCCAGTGCCTCACGAGCGCCGAGCATTGTGCGTTCTTCCAACACCTGACCGATCACGAGGATGATCGCCACCACGCCACCGGTGACGTATTGACCGATGGCGAAACAGGCGACCACCGCCAACGTGATGAACTGATCCATGTAAAACTTCGTCGCGGCGAAGCCTTCGGATTTCAGGCCCGTGATGGAATCCCAAAGAACGGGCAGAGCAACAATCGCCGTGCCGATCATGGCCCAGACAGTGGCCAAGTCGTGCTGGTCGGGTCGTAAGATTCGAATCAACCCGTCGATGCCGAGGCACAACGCGCCGAACAGCACGAGGCCGAGACGGAATCGTAGACTGCTTTCGTCGCCGTGATGGCAGCAGCCGGCGTCGGCCAGATGGGCTTCGTGTGTGTGGTTCACTGTTGTCAATCCTGCTCCCGGATCATTTCAGAGGTGGACGGTTGCTGGGGGCTGTAACTCGGTTGCAGGTACAATCTAAGACTGCCACGCGACGATTGGAAAATCGTCGCGGATTGCAGCCGATGCAGGATCGTTTCCATTGCGTCGGCGTACAAGCGCGTCCGCATCAAATCGGGCGCGACCCGGTACTGCTGATCGATTGCCTCGAACGCTGCCGCCTCGCCGGTTGCCTTCGCCACCAAGTTCTGCCCGGATGCGTCGGCCTGCTGTTTGAGGCGGTAGGCCTCGGCTTGGGCGCCGGGCAACTCGGAAGCGCGATAGCTGTTGGCCTGTTCAATCAGTGTGCGCGACTCCACCTTTGCGCTGACGACGTCTTCGAACGCGGGCAATACCTGCCGCGCAGGAATGATCTCGCGCACTTCAAACGCCAGCAACTGCACGCCCAGACCGAGTCGATCAAGCTGCGCCTGTGCAACCTGCATCGTTTGTGCCCGCAGCGTTTCCAACCCGGAGGCGAGCACATCGTCAACCTTCATTTGGGCGATGACCCCAGTGGCGGCTTGATACAGGATCGCTTCGAGCAACCCAGTTTGGTTTCTCGCCGTCAGCACGAAGGCGACGGGGTCGGCCACTTGGTAGCGCACGGAGAACCTTGCTCGAATAATGTTGGCGTCGCCGGTCAAGGTGTATCCGTCGCGCACCGGATGCAGCGTGTCACGTCCGGCAACCGAAGGCAATGGGGCGGAGTCGTCCTCGCCGGTGGACGATTCCCACGCGTCGAGTTGAACTTCCTGAACGCTGCGCGTCGGCACTTTCACTACTTCGTCGATGGGTTGCGGCAGCGCCAGCAACAGACCCGACCCGTGGAGGCCTGGCTGTAGTTTGCCGAAGCGCAGAACAAATGCGGTTTCATTCGGCCCGACTGCCGTTACCCCCGAAACCAGATAGATCAGCGCCAACAGCAGCAATCCCCAACGCAACAATCTCACGCTGGCTTTCATGGCCTGCAGCACCGCTGCGGGGCCGAATCCGATGTCCTTCTCTGGACTAGGCTTGGTCATCTCATTCACCCTTGGGAACGGGACTCAGTAAGTCGAACGGCGGTGTCGCGGTGTCCAGCACGACGGTGGTGTTCGTACTGGTGATTTGCTTCAGCGCGTCCAATTCTCGCAGGAACCTGTAAAACGACGGATCCTTTTCGTGCGCCGCCCTGTAGATCCGGGCCGCTTCTGCTTCAGCCTTGCCGCGCGTTTCTTCGGCGTACTTGCGCGCATCGGCCAGCATCACGACCTTGTCCGCATCCGTTTTCGCGCGCACTTCGTCGGCTTGTTGCTGGCCTTCGGCACGGTATTGCGCGGCGAACTGCGCCCGCTCGGCCCTCATGCGCTCGAACACGAATTGCGTGTTGGCCTCGGGCAGGGTCAAGCGCTTGATGCCGACCTGTACCACTGCGATGCCGAACGACTGTTTCGCCTGTTGGGCCACCAGGTCGGTGATCGTATGTTCGATCTCCGGAATCTTGACCTCGGCGCGATTGGTGGAAACCAACTGGCTGAAGTCGTAGCCACCCAACACGGTGTTGCGGGCGCTGGTCACCAAGCCGTCGAGCTTGCTGCGCGCATTGTCCGCGCTGCCGAGCGATTGGAGGAACTTGAGCGGATCGTCAATGCGCCAGGCGACGTATACCGGGATGATGACATTGCGCTTGTCCCGTGTGAGCGCTTCGGAGATGCGGGCGTCATAGAAATCCAGCCGCGCGTCGAAGCGGTTGACGGTTTCAATGGGCCACGGCCATTTGCCGTACAGTCCCGGCTCGACCAACACGCGCACCGGTCGGCCAAAACGGGTAAGGACGACCCGTTCGTTTTGACGGACCTGGAACGTCAGCATGACGAATAGCAGCAGCGCACCGACCAATGCGCCGATCAGACCGCGAACGATGATTTGTGTTTTCATATATTAATGGATGAATCGATTACGGCAGCGGTAGTCCTCCTAGACCGCGCAAATCGAGGTAGAACTGCTCGTTGGTAGCGGCGGCGCGGGTCAGCACCACTTTCTGAGGTTTGCCGAGAGCTTGCTCCAGCGCCTCCAGTCGCAGTCGCAGACGAAACAGGTTCGTATTCGCCGCGTCCGCCGAAGCCAGCATCAGGAATCGGGCGGATTCGCCCTCCGCCAAGGCTGTCCGCTGTTTTAACTTCGCATCGGCGCCGGTCCGCAGGCGGTTTGCCTGCTGGCCGGCTTGGGCAAGGGTCTGGACGTGGTACGCATCGGCTTCGTGAAGGTACGCGAGCTTTTGTTCCTCGGCGCTGACCACGTCTTGGAAGGCGGGGGCGACCGCCACGGGCGGGTGAATGTCTTTGAGCCCGACAAATACAATCTCCAATCCCAGACGCATGCGATCCACTTCCTGTTGCAGCGATTGTTTCAGCGCCCGGCTGATCTCCTGGCGTTCGACGGTCATCACGCGAAAACTGTCCCGCGCCTCGGTCACCGAGAGGAGCTGCCGGTAGGCGAGGCTGATTAACGCCTGCCGAGCGTCAGTAGTGGCTTCCAAGTACGCCAGCGGATCTTTGATGTGGTAGTAAATCGGCACGCTTATCGACAGCAGCTCCTCGCCGTTGCCGACCAGAAGATTCTGCTCGCCCTCATAATGAGTCTCGGTCCACAGCGCCGGCCCGCCGAGGTCGCTCGCAAAACCCAGCGTGACTTGACCGACCCGTTCCGTGGGCACGATCTCTATCGTCTCCATCGGCCACGGCCAAGTGATGTAAAGACCCGGGGCCAGCGCCGGCGCCAGATACCGCCCCCAGCGCACACGGACGCCATGGCTCTCCGACGGCACGGCCGTGAAGCACGTGGACAACCAGGCTAGAATGATTCCGAGCAGAACGATTGGCTCGATCGTCTGGCGCAGAAATTGGATCATCCATCCATGGCCCATCTTCACTCCGAAGGACGTTTCCATGTGGTGAATCAGCGCGTCCCAAGGGCTGCCTCGACGGAAGAGGATTTCCAGCGCGATCCCATCGCCGAGCGGCGGCATCTCCTTCGATAACGCGCGCGGTTGAAACGCCGCCATTCCCGCGCGGATCCAGGCATCGATCATCAGGAGTATCGTCGCCCAGCCAATCAGCCGCCCCACCCCCAACCCGAAGTCGCGGTTTGCATACAGAAATGTGAAGAGGCCCGCCGCGCTGATCACGCAGATCCAAACTCCCAACCGCGCTAGGTGCAGCGGTGCGTCAAGTGTTCGCCCATCCTGCTGCGACTGCACGAACGCGACGTAACGGCTGATGAAGTACAGGCCAAACGACATCCCCAAGAACAGAATACCTGCTAGTCGGATCGCGGCGGCATCTTCCGGCGACAACGGAGCTTTCATCCGCAAACTCCCTTGGAGAACGCCGAGCAGCAACAGCCCGCCGAGAACCAAACAGGCCGCCTGACCTTTGCGCTGAAACCAGGGCAGCAGTGGCTCGCGTTGAATCCGTGCTTCCACGCCGACGACGGCTGCAGGTGTCTCGGCCTCCCGCAAGTCGGAGACCTCGAAGCGAAGGAACAGGAAATGGATGACGGCGACCAATGCGCCCCACGCCAGAAAACAACACGTGCTCCAAAGCAAGCCCACTTCCAGCCGCGCGGCCATAAAGCCCGCCACGACCATCGAACCACCAAACACCCCCAGCAACCAAAGTGAGGCCGTCGCCAAGCGCTTAATCCGCTCCGTGGTGCTGCCCGGGGGAGTTGTATTCGCCATCAGAAACCTCCCGTCTCGGTCAGCGCTTCAGATGGACAACAGTTTATCGTCATTGACACTCCGCAACCGTTTCCGCATCGAGGCGGTACAGACTGATCAGGTAACCGTCTTCGCGTGTTTCTCCTACGTGAAGTATACCGCGCACACAGACTGGCTCCGTATAGAACTTGGATTTCTGTCCGTTTGTCATTTTCACCAACACCACATGATTGGCTGCGGGGGGTCGCCCGAAGCAACATCCCCAGAAATATTGCATAAAAACAAACTCGGTAACCTGGTCGGTTTGGTTGAGTGGCATCATGAAACCAGCCATCTGAACATGCTGGCCGTCCAGTCCTTTGATATAATCTGGTATTGGTGTCTTGCCTGCGACATACGTCCAGGTTGTGAGGGCTTTGAACGAGAGATTGATCAGCTTCTCCTTGTCTTCGACGGTGGCAACTCGGTTCACCTCCGGGTGTTGCGCTTGATTGATTGCGGAGTAAGCAGCCAGAGATTTGCGGAATTGTACCTTCCGCTCCACCTCGACCTTGGTCGGCGTTCTTACCTGCGAATGGGCGATCCACAGAGCCAGAGGGACAACCAGAACCGTCACCAATGCCATGCGGATCCATGCCTTGTTACAACTTGTCATACTCAGGCGCCCCAATATCTTCTGTCCGGAAGGGTAACAGTGCCGTCCCATAAACGGGGCACAATGCAGCCAATACAAATGGATCCTCTTTTTCACAATCTTCTATTCGAGCTTCGAGCTCTTGAGAAACCCACCTCTGGTGGGGTCAAGACACAATGCGATTGCGACAACGTACTGTTAAAGGGATGCAGGGGGGCCGCGGCTGTCAGCAGTGAGTCGAGTATGAGACACAACCTCATTGTCAGGAAGAAAAACTGCCTCATCTACTGTACCGATCGTTTGGACGAAGACGGGGGCGTCTGTGGCGGTGGCCGTCGAACTTGTCGCATGAAGGAAGCAGATGATGCACGCGTCCTCATCACCGCCGGTACACCTGCCATTGTGATCATGATGGTGAAGCGCTGAAAACCCTGCTGTAGCAGTTCCGTAAAGGCCGACTACCATTGCCAAAAAGAAACGTCTGATTGGTTGACCCACGAACCGGCACAGTCTCATACAATTCGGAAACAATAGGCCTCCACGTAAGGCGGGTCAACACAAACAGAATTGCGCGTCATCACGCTGCAGTGTCACCGGTCACCGGCAGACTGAGTTGCATGCGGCTTGGAAGATTGAAACTCCAGGCCTCTGGCGCGGCCTATCGGTGCGCTGTCCCGCGCTGGAAGTCACCGCCACCGTCGAACCGTTCGAAAACGGTAACGGATATTCGTTGCGGGTGCATCGGGCGGGGAAGCCGCGCACACGCCGCCCACTGATTGAGGGCTCGGCCGCTTGATTCGGACGGGGTGCTCGGCGATTGCACGCCGGAGGGATTTCCGTTAGCGTAGTACGCTAGGTGATGAAATGCACCGGAGCAGGAAATGTACGGTCCTCCTCATCGCCATTCTGCCGGTCACCTTGGCGGCGGCACCCAATGAGGACGCACTGCGAGCACGGATGGTAAAGGAGCAAATCGAAGATCGAGGCGTGACCAACGCCGCCGTACTCGCGGCGATGCGCAAGGTCCAGCGCCAAGAGTTCGTGCCGGAACCGCTGCGCGATATGGCTTACGCCGACTCGGCCCTGTCCATCGGGCACGGGCAGACGATCTCCCAACCGTACGTCGTCGCGGTGATGACCGAACTGCTCCGGCTGAAGCCGGGTGACCGGGTCTTGGAGATCGGCACGGGTTCCGGTTATCAGGCTGCGATCCTTTCGGAGATCGCCTCCGAGGTCTATACCATCGAGATCGTCGAGCCGCTGGCGAAGTCGGCCGCCGAGAGGCTCAAGCGTCTCGGCTACGGCACCGTCCGTGTGAAATGCGGCGACGGGTTTCTCGGCTGGCACGAGCACGCGCCGTTCGACGCGATCATCGTCACCTGTGCGGTCGATCCGATCCCGAAGCCGCTGGTCGAACAACTCAAGCCCGGCGGCAGGCTGGTGATCCCCGAAGGCCAGCCGATGGCCGAGCAATGGCTGGTGCTGGTCGAGAAGGATCCGAAGGGGAAGGTCACCCGCCGCCGCGTCCTGCCCGTGGCGTTCGTGCCGATGACGAGGGAAACGGGTCACTGAATCCTTGACCGGAACTAGACGTAGATCATCGGTTGACGGCGGCTACTGGTAGAAATCGCACTGCGGGCACAGCCGCGTCTCGTTGAACTCGGCCCCATTCTGCGCGGACGGTAATCGGCTTGCCGGATTCCGCTCGTACCGTAGCGTAGACTCGACTTCAAGACATGGATCTGGTGTACTCGGCGGGGAAGGCGAACATCATGCCATTTCGCCAAATAGGCCTCGGATTCGGGCTGGCTTTGGCGGCGGCGCTGTGGGCGGGCAGCGTCAGTGCGCAGACTCCTAGCGCGCCCACCAATCTCGTCGTCACAAGCATCTTTGCCGATCAGGTGTGTCTGACGTGGTCGGATACTTCCACGAACGAGGACGGGTTCAAGGTCGAGCGGTCGATGGACGGGACGAACTTCGCCCAGGTGTCGCAGACGTTGGCGAACACGATTTCATTGCGGAACAGCGGGTTGTGGCCCGGGGTGGCCTATTGGTACCGGGTGCGGGCGTTCAAGGGCGGAAACAATTCCGGGTTCTCGAACACGGGTAGCTCCACGACGCCCGACGCCTGTGAATCGGCTGTCGTGACGTGGGGCGGCGGGCCGACGGTACCGCCGAGGTTGACGAATGTGGTCGCGGTGTCGGCGGGGTCGGGGCATTCGTTGGTGTTGCTTCGCGACGGGACGGTGGTTGGCTGGGGGCAAGACGATTACGGACAGGCGGATGTGCCGGCGGGATTGAGCAACGCGGTGGCAGTTTCGGCCGGGTGGCTGCACAGTTTGGCGCTGAAGGCCGACGGCACGGTGGTGGCATGGGGCGCGAATTTCAGCGGTCAAGCGACGGTGCCGGCAGGGTTGACCAATGTGGTCGCAATTGCGGCTGGGGAATACCAGAGTCTGGTCTTGAAGAGCGACGGGACGACGGTCGGCTTTGGCGATCCGAGTCCGCGTCCGCCATCGGGGCTTACCGGGATCGTGGCGATCGCGGCGGATTATCACAGTTTGGTGTTGCGGAGCGACGGGACGGTGCTGGGGTATGGCGTGAACACGTACGGCGAGTTGAATCCGCCAGCGGGGTTGAGCAACGCCGTCGCGGTGGCGGCCGGCATCCATCACAGCGTGGCGTTGGAGGCCGACGGCACGGTGGTGGCTTGGGGCGGGAACTATGTGGGACAAGCGACGCCGCCAGGGTGGTTGAACAGCGTGGTGTCCATATCGGCGGGGTGGTTCAACAGTCTCGCCCTGCGGAGCGACGGCACAGTCGTGGTCTGGGGTGACGACGAGTGGGGTCAGACGAATGTGCCGCCCGGGATGACGGGCGTTCGCGTGGCGAACATCTCCGGCGTAGGCGATCACAGTTTGGCGATGACGTGCGCGCCGGCCGCGCCTACCGGACTCATGGTGGTGCTGGTTTCGACAAATCAGTTCGATCTTGCGTGGACGGACAATTCCGACAACGAGATCGGCTTCACGGTCGAGCGCGCACTGGACGTTGGCGGCTACCCAGGCGTGTGGGCGGCGATCGCGGTGTTGAGTTCGAACACGACCGGCTACAGCGACGTCGGGTTGCCGGTGGATACGAAATTCTGGTACCGGGTGCGGGCGTCGGGTGCGGGCGGCGAGTCGGCTCCGAGCAATGAGTTGGGTGTGCCGACGCCGACGTTGCCGCCGTCCGGTTTGTCGGCGACCGAGGCGTACACGAACCAAATCATTTTGACCTGGACAGACAACAGCCAGACCGAAGACGGCTTCAAAATCGAACGCGCCCCGGACAACGCCGGCAGCCCGGGCGCGTGGTCGCAGATCGCGGTCGTTGCGACGAACGTCACGACGTTCAGTGATACCGGGTTGCCGCTGAACACGGTGTTCTGGTATCGGGTGCGCGCGTTCAACGTCAGCGGCGATACGGCGGTCAGCGCGCCGGTCAGCGAATTCATCCCGTCGGCGCCCCTCGCGCCGGCGATTTTGGCGGCGACGCCGGTTTCCTATTCGCAAATGAGCGTGTCGTGGACGAACAACGTGGTCGATGCAGACGGGTTCAAGGTCGAGCGCGCGCCGGATGGCGGTGGTGTGCCGGGCAGTTGGACGCAAATCGCGGTGGTCTCGAATGCGACCGTGTACGTCGATACGGGGTTGACCGGCGACACGGTGTTTTGGTACCGGGTGCGCGCGTTCAACGGCGGGGGCGATTCGACGTACAGCGACCCGGTAAGTGCGACGACGGCACTGCGGCCGCCGACTCTTTCTGTCGCGACGGCATCGTCGACGAATCAGGTGAACCTCACATGGACGGATAACAGCAGCACCGAGGACGGTTTTAAGATCGAACGGGCGCTGGATGCCGGTGGAAGCCCGGGAACTTGGGGACAAATTGCGACGGTGAATTCGAATGTGACGACGTACAGCGATGCTAGTTTGATGGATGGGACGAAATACTGGTATCGGGTGCGGGCGTACAATGTCCGGGGTGATTCTGACTACAGCAATCAAGCGAACGCGATCACGCAACTGGTACCGCCGTCCGGCTTGGCGGCATCGCCGGTGCCGGCGAACCGGATCACGCTTTCATGGACGGACAACTCCCAGCGCGAGGATGGCTACAGAATCGAGCGCACGGGTTTAGGCGAACTGAAGTACGTGCAAATCGGGGTCACGATTTCGAACGTGACCACGTACGCTGATGGCACCGTTGTGTGCGGCCAGCGGCATCTGTACCGGGTGCGCGGATTCAACACGCTGATCAACTCTGCGTACTCGAATGTGTCGACCGGGAACACGTCGAGCGTTGACTCGGATGGCGATGGCACGACGGACTGTTGGATGCTGCAGAACTTCGGCCACGCCACGGGACAGGCGGCGGACCGGACGCGGGCGGATGACGATGCGGATGGCGATGGGTTGAGCAACTTGCAGGAGTTTCTCGCGGGCACCTCGCCGACGAACGCGGCTTCGGCATTGCGTATCATCGCCGCGACGCCGACGAACAACTACGGCCTGCTGATCACTTGGACGACGGCGGCGGGACACACCAACGTCGTGCAAGCTGCGCCGGCGCCCGATGGCGTTTATTCCAACATCTGCGCGAACATCATCATCCCCATCGGCAACGGCGGCACGCTGACGACAGGCCGCACGAACACGTACACCGACGCCGGCGCGTTGACGAACAGCACGATGCGCTTCTACCGCGTCCGTCTCGTGCCGTGAAACATCGCCTCCAATCCAACTACCCCGACGACGTCGGAGCGACGAACGCGCCGTCGCGCTACTACAGGGTAAGGCTCGTCCCGTAGGGGACGTCGATCAACTCAACGGTATAAGTCGCATCGCGGGCACAGCCTGTAGTATGCGAAAACTCGACTGCTCGACAAACTGGGCATCACGGGCTGGATAAGGGCGGCTCGCGAAACTGTAGCGGAAGGTTTCGGCAGCTGGTTTCGGGGTGAATCGACAATCAAGAACACGATAACCCCGGATTTCTCAGTATCTGTACCGACACCGCCGGCAGTCATCCGTGCCGCACAAGCACTGGCAAACATTCTTTAGGCGGCCTTCTGCTCCGCGTAGTAGTGGTTGAGGAGTCCCCCGAGCGACGACTCGCAGCGTACCGCGTCCACCTCCACCGGCCCCGTCGGATACTCGAATCCAAGAGGGACGACATTCTCCAACCCTTGATGAGGTCGG
>Ga0335085_10014078_pt1 | contig 11693 bp, 8 predicted proteins | sample Lox_Sample_45_FD_206712 | JGI IMG/M metagenome (GOLD analysis project Ga0335085, IMG submission 206712) | Soil microbial communities from Loxahatchee National Wildlife Refuge, Florida, United States - Lox_Sample_4.5 | ecosystem: Environmental > Terrestrial > Soil > Wetlands | place: USA: Florida...
CGACGCCCTCGCCGGTCTACTGCGCCCGGAGGCGTCGGCAGCGGGGGAGGGCGTCCGGGCGAACGCCAGGAAGACGTCCTCGAGCGACGGCTCGCGCACTTGCCAGTGGTCGACCTCGATCCCGATTCGGCGCACGCGCTCGAGCGCCGATTGGAGGTCGAAGATCACGCGCGGGAAGGGGATGTGCACGTGGTCACCGAACAGTGCGGCATCGGCGAGGTCGGGCTCCTGGCGCAAGCGCTTCTGCACCGCGCGGCCGTCGCTGCAACGGATGTCCAGGATGACCGTTCCGAGATCGCCCTTCAGCTCGTCCGGGCTCCCGCAGGCGATCAGCCGCCCATCGAGCAGGAAGGCGACCCGGCTGCAACGCTCCGCCTCGTCCATGTACGGCGTCGACAGGAGGATCGTCGATCCCTCCTGCAACAGGTCATAGAGAATGAGCCAGAAGTCGCGCCGCGAGATCGGATCGACGCCGATCGTCGGCTCATCGAGCAGGAGGATGCGCGGCTGGTGGATCAGGCAGGCGCACAGGCTCAGCTTCTGCTTCATGCCGCCCGAGAGGTTGCCGGTGAGCCGGGTCTGGAACGGCGCCAGGCGGCTGAATTCGAGCAGCCGCGCCACCCGCTTGCGGCGGTCGCTCGGCGGGACGTGCCACACCTCGGCGATGTACTCGAGGTTCTCGGCCACGGTGAGCGTTTGCGACAGGCTGAAGCGCTGCGACATGTAACCGATGCGATGCTTGGCCTCGACCGGATCGACGCCGACGTCGATGCCGTCGATGCACACGCGCCCGGCGGTCGGGAGGAGCAGACCCGCGAGCACGCGCAGAAACGTCGTCTTTCCGGCGCCGTCAGGGCCGACGAGACCGAACAGCTCGCCGCGACCGACGGAGAACGTCACCCCCTTGAGCGCCACGCGCGAGCCGAACGCCTTCTCCACGGCCTGCGCGTCGACGGCGATGTCTGCGAACGACGTGGTCACAAAGACTCACCGCAGAGTCGCAGAGACCCAGAGACTATCGGACCCGAAGACATGCTCTCCGCGCCTCTGCGTCTCTGCCGTGCAGTCTTCGAAGCGCGCTCACCTGGCCGCCTCGGCCGTGGCCTGATTCGTGCCGTCGACATGCAGCACCGCATCTGCGGGCATGCCCGGCTTGAGCTGCTGATCGCGGTTCTCGAGATCGATCTTGACGCGATACACCAGTTTCACCCGCTCGTCCGGCGTCTGGACGTTCTTCGGCGTGAACTCCGACCGCTCGGAGATGAAGCTCACCCGGCCGTTGAAGGGTCTGTCCGGGAACGAGTCGACGACCACTTGCGCCGGCATGCCCAGGGACACCCTCCCGAGGTCGCGCTCGCCGATGTAGATGTTGAGCCACGGGCGGGTGAGATCGCCGATGGTGACGATCGAGTCGCCCGGTCGGACGACCTCTCCGACCTCGCGGCTCTTGGTGAGGACACGGCCGGCCAGCGGCGCCATGAGGCGCGTACGAGATAGATTCAGCTCGGCGAGGGCGAGCGCTTCCTCGGCCTCGTGCAGGCGGGCGCGCGCCTCCTCGATTTCCTCGGTGCGTGAGCCCTCCTTGAGCATATCGAGCCGTTGCCGGGCCTGGTCGAGGGCCGCTTCCGCGGCCTGCAGGGCAGCCGTGGAGCGATCGAAGTCGGCCGCCGAGACGATGCCCTCGCGCACGAGCTTCTCGTTGCGTCGATAGTCGGCGCGCTTCAAGCTGAGGTCGCTCTCGGCCGCTTCGACCGCCGCCAGGGCCTCGTCGATTTGCTGCTCCCGGGATCCCTTGAGCAGGAGGTGATAGCGGGCGTCGGCCGCGCTCTTCGCCGCCGTCGCCTGCTCGACGCGCAACAGGTATTCGCGCTCGTCGAGGCGCGCGACCGGCTCGCCCTTGTCGATCAGATAGCCCTCGTCGACCGGCCGCTCGACGACGCGGCCGCCAACCTCGAACGCCACATCGACCTGCGTGACCTCGATCATTCCCGAGCCGCGGATCGTGTTGCGCCCCGCGCGCGCCGCGTCATGCGCGCGCCACCAGAGCACAGCGCCAGCGGCCAGGACGGCGACGGCGATTGCGATGACGACGGGGCGGCGCATGGCGGGGGCCTCAGGGCGCGTTTGGCGCTTCCTTGAGCGCCGGCCGGGCGCCGAACACGTATGCCACCCCGATGCTGATCGCGTAGAGCACCAGGAGCGGTCCCGCCATCAGCAGCTGCGAGGCGACGTCCGGGCCGGGAGTGAGCACGGCGGCGACGATGAAGATCACCAGGATCGCATAGCGGAGGTAGCGCAACATCGTCACGTGGGTGACGACGCCGAGGCGGGCGAGGAAGAAGGTGATGACCGGCAGCTCGAAGGTGGCGCCGAAGGCGAGCAACATCCGCGAGCTGAACGAGAGGTATTCGCTGATGCGGATGGCCGGCTGCACGGCGATGCTCTTGTACTGCTCGATGAAAAAGGCGTACCCGACCGGGAAGACGGCGACGTAGCAGAACGCGGCGCCCAGGAGGAAGAAGACGGTGGCGGCGAACATGAATGGCAGGGCGAGCCGCTTCTCGGACTCGTAGAGCCCGGGTGCGACGAACTTCCAGCTCTGATAGAACACGACCGGGCTGGCGGCGAAGACGCCGGCGATGAAGGACACTTTGAGCTTGGTGAAGAAGGCCTCGGTGACACCCGTCCCGATCAGGTCAACGGTCCCGGGGGTGTTCTGCGACAGCGGGCGGATCAGGAAGGCGAAGAGCCCCTCGGAGAAGTTGTACGCGATGACCCCGCCGACCGCGATGGCGGCGATGGATTTGATGAGACACCACCGCAGCTCCTCGAGGTGCTGCGTCAGCGGCATCTTGGCGTCGGCCATGCAGCGCTGAAGCCTACCGGCTCGGTGGCTCGGGAGCCAGGGGGTGTGCGAGCGAAGTCAGCAGACGGCTTCGGAAGACGCGAATCACGCGATCGGGGGAGCCGAGCCACCGCTTCCCGGTTCGGATTCCTTCGCGACCGTTCCCGGCGGGCGCCCGTCGCTGACCTGCGCGGCGGGCATCGGTCTTGGCTTGGGACGCATCGCTTGGCGGCTCTCTTCCTCCAGCATGACCTGCGCGTTGCGCAGCTCTTCGGTGAGCCCGGCCGTGGCCTTCCGAAATTCCGCCAGCCCCCGGCCGAGGGCGCGGGCGACGTCCGGCAACCGCTTGGGCCCGAGCACGATCAGGGCGACAACGAGAATCACGAGCAGCTCAGGCATGCCAATGCCGAACATGGCGCCTCCATTGCCACGCTAGAGTAAAGGCGGAGGGGAGTCAAACTGAGAGTCGGCAGTCGGCAGTGGGCAGTCGGCAGCGTTGACAGTCAGGAGTCGAAGGTCGAGAGTCTTGGCATCATGAGTCTACGTAGCGACCATCTCGAGCGGCTGGAACCATTCAGCGGTCCCCTTGCTGACTGCCGATTGCCGACTGCCGACTGATGTCCACCGGCGTCGTTCTCGATCCGCGCTTCATGGAACACCAGCCCGGCCGCGGCCATCCGGAGCGGCCCGAGCGCATTGCGGTGCTCGTCGAGATGCTCGAGCGTCAAGCCGGGCTCGTGCGCGTCGAGCCGCGACCGGCGACGGCCGATGAGATTACCCTGGTCCATGACGGGGCGTACTACGAGGATGTCGCCCGCACGCGCGAACGGTCGTACTATGCCTTCGACGCCGATACGCCCGTATCGGCGAGATCGTTCGACACCGCGCGGCTCGCCGCGGGAGGCGTGCTGACGCTCATCGACGAAGTCATGGCCGGGCATGTGCGCAATGGCTTCGCACTCGTGCGCCCGCCCGGGCACCACGCCGAGCCCAACCGCGCCATGGGCTTCTGCTTGTTCAACAACGCCGCCATCGGCGCCGAATACCTGCGGGCGCACCACGGGCTGCAGCGAGTCCTGATCATGGATTGGGACGTCCACCACGGCAACGGCACGCAGCATCGCTTCGAGCGCGATCCCGGCGTGCTCTACATCTCCACGCACCAGTACCCATATTACCCCGGGACCGGCGCGCTCGACGAGGTGGGTGCAGGTGACGGCGAGGGATATACCATCAATCTGCCCTTCCCCCCCGGGTTCGGCGATGCTGAATACGGCGAGGCCTTTCGGACGGTGATCGCGCCGATCGTGCTGCAGTACGAGCCGGAGTTCGTCCTGATCTCGGCCGGGTTCGACCCGCACGTTGCCGACCCGCTGGCGGGAATGGAGGTGACGGAACGCGGCTTCGCGTCCATGGCGCGGACGCTGCTCGGATTGGCTGACCGGACGGCCGCAGGCCGCTGCGTCGCGGTCCTCGAAGGCGGCTACGACCTGCGCGCGCTCCGCGACTGCTCCGCCGCGGTGCTCACGGAGCTGCGCGGCCAAGCCGAGCCGGCCGATGAGTTTGCAACTGCCAGCCGGGCCGGTCCGCTTCTGGATGCCGTGAGGAGAGTGCAAGGCCGCTATTGGCGTTGGTAGGGCCGGTGTCGGGTGTCAGGTGTCAGTCTCGGGGATTCGGAAGACTCGACCGCCAGCACTCGATCCCCGGCACCTGGCACCCTCTGCAGGCCGGCGCCGCGGCGTGCCGTGTAGGTCGTGTAGCCGCCGGACAGGTTGGCGGCGCGATGGCCGTTGAGATTGAGGAACCGTACGGCGTAGTACGCGCGCTGGCCGACGCCGCAATACACCGTCAGCGGCCGATCCCGCGGCAGGTCATGGTAGCGTTCGCGTAGGGATGAAAGCGGGAAGTTGCGCGCGCCGTCGATGTGTCCGGCGGCGTACTCTTCCGCCTCACGCACGTCGACCAGCAACGCGCCGCTCGCATCGAGCGCGTCCCAGTCGGCCAACGGCATGAGCCCGTCGAGGTGATTCACCGCGATCATCCCAGCCAGGTTCACGGGGTCCTTCGCGCCACCGAACTGCGGCGCATAACACAGCTCAGCCTCCGCCAGGTCGCGCACCGACGCTCCCATCTGAATGGCCATGGCGATCACGTCGATGCGCTTCTCGACCCCTTCCAGCCCGACCGCCTGGGCACCGAGGACGCGCCCCTCGGGGACCGAGAACAGCAGCTTCAGGTGAATCGGTTTGGCCCCCGGGTAGTAGCCGGCGTGATGGCCGGGGTGCAGGTAGACTCTTTCGAACCCGCGCACGCCGGCACGGCGGAGCCCCTTCTCGCTCGCACCCGTGGTCGCGACGGTGAGGCCGAAGACGCCGACCACGGCGGTCGCCTGAACGCCGCGGAAGGTGCGACCGCGGCCGCAGATCGATTCCGCCGCCACCCGTCCCTGCCGATTGGCCGGACCGGCCAGCGGCAGGATCACCTCCTGGCCGGTGAGCACGTCGATGACCTCCACGGCGTCGCCGACGGCCCAGATCCGGGGATCGGCGGTTCGCATCTCGCGATCGACCGCGATGCCGCCCCGCGGGCCGAGCGGCAGGCCCGCAGCCTCCGCGAGCGCGGTCTCCGGGCGCACGCCGAGGGAAAGGATGACGAGATCGGCGATCAGACGCGCCCCCGCTTCGGTGAGCACGACCAACCGGCCGCCGCCGTCGCCCTCGAAGTGCGCCAGACCATCGCCGAGGTGAAGCGTCACGCCCTGTGCCGCCAGATGCTCCTGAACCGGATAGGCCATCTCGGGATCGAGCGGCGGCATCACCTGGTTGAGCTTTTCGAGGATAGTGACCTCGATGCCCCGGCGTGCGAGATTCTCGGCCATCTCGAGGCCGATGAACCCGCCGCCCACGACCACCGCGCGGGCGGGCCGTCGCTCGTCGATCCAGCTCCGAATGCGAACACTGTCAGGAATCGTCCGCACGGCGAAGACGCCGGGAAGATCGATGCCCGCCAGCGGCGGACGGATCGGCGCGGCGCCGGGCGAGAGCACCAACGCATCGTAAGCCTCGTCACGCTCGGGGCGGCCGGTCTCGTCGAGGGCGCGGACGCGAATGGTCCGGCGCGCCCGGTCGATCGCGATGACCTCATGGCGCGTGTGGACTGCGATGTTGAATCGCTGCTGGAATAGCTCCACCGGCGCGACCAGGAGCGTTCGCTGCTCGGCAATCACGTTTCCGACGAAATACGGTAGCCCGCAATTCGCGAACGAGACGTAGGGCCCTCGGTCGAAGAGAACGATCTCGGCCGTCTCGTCCAGTCGTCGCAGACGGGCGGCGCACGACGCCCCACCGGCCACCCCGCCAACGATCAGCACGCGCTTGGCCATGGTTCGTGTGTCGCTCAGTGGAGCTTGTGCGAATTCCCGGTACCAGCGGGAGCCGGTTGCCCGTGCACGCCCGCGTGGTGAAGGCCGATGCGCTCGTGGAGCAGGCGATGCAGCGCTTCGTAGCGCACTGGTTTGTGAAGCAGCGAGACATACGGCATGGCGGCGACGGATTGCTCGAGATGGGTGGAGGTCTGGGCCGTCGCCATGATGATTGGAACGTTCGGTCGTTCCGCGTGAAGGCGCCGCGCGAAGCTGAGGCCGTCCTCGCTGTCCCCGAGCTGGTAGTCGATGATGGCGACGGCGACCGCCGGCAACGCGGCCAGCTCCGGCAGCTCGGCGACGGAGCCAAAAGCGTACACGCGGTGCCCATCGTCTTGGAGCAACTCGCTCAAGGCGATCTGGAATACCTCATCATCATCGAGCAGCAGCACCACTGAATCATCACACCGCCGGAGCGTGGGCGGGACGTTCGCTGTAGAAGATCGTTCTGCAAATCTGTGGTTCTTCATTGCCCGACGCCGCTCGCGTGCGGTCGCCATCGGTTGAGCAATTGCGAGTCCAACGCGCATGCCACCGAGTTTGATGGTGTCGAAGCGGCGAAACCGATTGATCTTGAGCGAAATGTGGAAGTCGACTCTCGGCAATGAAAATGAAGTCCATTCCCGCTCCTGGGAATGGCACCCGGCTGGGACCGGTCTCGAGGGTTCCTCTTGAGGTCGAAGTGTCACCCCTGCGGTGTGCTGTCAGCTTGTCGATCAAGGTCGTGTGTCTGACTGGTCCATCGCAGCGCCGTCACGGGTGTCGACCCCCTCGCCCAACCCTCTCCCTGTGGGAGAGGGACTCAAGAAGACAAGAGTCCGGGCACGGCCAAAATGACTCGCTGCCGCTCCCCGAGGGTGACTTGTCCACCCGCGGCCCGCGCGGCAGCAGCGGGCCGGAGCGCCGACCGGACGGCCTAGTTGCAGTTCTGCAGTGAAGGAGATAATTAATGCAGAACTGCATTTGTCATGGCGACGAAAGCCAAGATTCGAGAAAGCCCACCCCCGAGTGAAGCCTCGGGGGAGCGGCCGCGCCTGGCGCTCGCCGGTTTCTTCCGGATCATGGCGCTCTGGGGTGTCGCGAACCCGGAGATGCGGCGCCTGCTCGGCTCGCCCCCGGAGCGAACCTTTTACGAGTGGAAGGCCGGGCGCGTGAAACGCGTACCGGAGGACGCGCTCCGGCGGGTCGGGTACGTGGCCGGGATCTACAAGGCGCTGCAGCTGTTGTACGCCGAGCCGGCGCAGGCCGACGGCTGGGTCCGGCGGCCGAACCGTCACTTCGGCGGGCAGACGCCGCTGGAGCGAATGACCGCCGGCGACGTGACCGATCTGGCCGCCGTGCGCGCCTATCTCGATGCCGCGCGGGCGCCCTGGTCCTGAGCCGCAGGCGCGGCGCGTGGCGTGGACCCGCGCCACGCGGATCGTGGCGGAACGCCATCCGCCGATCGATCTCTTCGAGCGCGTCTCTCCGGACCCCGCGGTATGGGACGCACTGATCGCGGCGGAGGAGGCCGTCAATCCGCGGATACGCGATGAGGTCGGCGAGATCCGGCTGGTGCCGCCGGAGGAGCGTCTTAGCGGTCCGGGCGCGACCTGGGTCATGGCCGCGTTCACCCACCTGAATCCCAAGGGCTCGCGCTTCAGCGACGGCTCGTACGGCGTGTACTACGCGGCGCGCGAGCTGCGGACGGCGGTGCGGGAGACGGCGCATCACTTCGGCCGCTTCGCCGCCGACAGCGGTGACGGTCCGCGTTACGAGAACATGCGCGTCCTGATTGGACGGATCGACAATCGCTTCGCCGATGTCGCCACGCTGCCGCCGGCCCGGCGCGCGCGAATACTCGCGCCGGATTCGTACGCCGACAGCCAGCCGTTCGCGGCCCGACTTCGAGCGGCGGGTAGCAACGGCGTGGTCTATGACAGCGTGCGCGACCCCGGCGGCCAGTGCGTCGCGGTGTTTCGGCCGCGGGCCGTTGGGATCCCGATCCCTGGGAAGCATCTGAGGTTTCACTGGGACGGCATGCGCGTGACGCGCTACTTCGACCACGAGCGCGAGGCCTGGGTCGCGCTGTGAACGGCGGCCGGAGGGAGGTGGGGGCTAGCCCATCTCCCCGGCGGGGATCACCGAGCTGGTTGCTGCTGCCAGGCGACGGCGAACAGGCGGTGCAGACCCGAGAGGCCCTTCAGCTCGACGTCGCGCCCGTCGTCGAAGATGAACTCGCCCGCGCTCTCGGTGAGCTCACGCACGACCTGCGATACGAGGATGACCCCGCCGTCGGCCCGCGCCGCGACCCGTGCGGCGAAAATGACGTGCTTGCCAAAGAAATCGCCGGCCTCGCGGATGACCTCGCCGGTGTGGAGCCCGATGCGCACCCGGAAGGCGTCCGCCGGATGCGCCGCGGCGTGGGCTGCGAATGTCCGCTGCAGGTCGACCGCGCAGCGCAGCGCGCGCCTGGCGCCGGCGAATGCGATCATGAACCCATCCCCCTGGGACTTCACCTCGAAGCCGCCGTGCGCGGCGACCTGTCGCCGCACGATCGTGTTGTGCGCGCGCAGCACGGCCTGCGCGCCACGGTCTCCGAGCCGCTCGGTGAGGGCGGTGTAGCCCTCGATGTCGGTGAAGAGCAAGGTGACGGTACCGTCCGGGGCGGCGTGCGGGGTGAGATCGCTCCGCTCGTGGTGCACCGCCGCGGCGACGGCGTCGACGGAGGTGGTGATGTCGGTCGGGCCGAGCCCCTGCGCGCGGAGCTTCAGGCGCAGCCCGGACTCGAGCAGGGCCTGCATGCCGAGCGCCTCCGCCGTATCGACGGCGGGGAGGAGCAGCTCCAACGCGGCGCGGCGGTCGCCGCCGGCGTCTCGCGCGAGCAGCATCTGCGCGAAGTCGTGCTGCGTCCAGGCGACGTACGGCCGGGCACCCATGCGCGCGTTCATCGCGATCGCGGCCTCGAAGTGCGCCGCCGCGTCGGCGAAGCGCCCGAGCGTCGTCGCGAGCAGTCCGAGCGCGCGCGAGGCCGAGCCGAAACAGGTGAGCGCGCCGCCTGCGGAGACGTTGCGGTGCGCGTACGGCAGAAGCAGCGCATAGAGCGTGGCGGCGCGGCGGGTGTCAGACAGCATCGCGCACACGAGACCGAGCGTGTTGATGCACACGAGCCACTCCATGTTGCCGGCGATGTCGCGGAAGTCGTTGGCGGCGAGCAGCTCGAACTCGGCGCGGGCCTCGGCCTCCCGCCCGAGACGGCAGTAGATGTACGCCAGCGCCCCGCGCCAGGCGGGCACCGCCGGGTTCTCGGCGACCATCACCGTCAGCGGCCCGAGGCCGGCCTCGAGCTGCTCGAACTTCCCCTGGGCGTCGGCGAGCGGAAACGTCTGGGCGCCGAAGAGCTGCATCGCATCGCGCTCCCGTATCCGCTGGCCGATGAGCAGGGCCTCGTAGGCGAGCCGCTCGCCGTCGGCAAAGTGCCCCTCGAGGCCGGCGCGCATGGCGCGGATCAGCGCCGCATACCAGAGGTAGAGGGGCTGGCGCAGCTCCCCGGCCAGGCGTGCCTGGCGGGCGAGCTCCTCGTCAACCGCCGCGATGTCGCCGAGCTCGACGAGGTTCTGGATACGCTGTGTACGTCCGTGCAGCGCGGTCTCCTTCTCACCCGCTTGCTCGGCGATCTCCACCAACTCGCTGGCGACCGCGAGCCGCTCCTCGAGGCGGTCCGGCCCGAGAAGCGCCCAGTGGCGTCCGTAGAGCGCGAAGGCGAGGGCGCGCGCGTCGCCGAGCCGGCGCGCCATCGCGACGGCGTCGGCGCTGAGCGCCAGCCGGCGCTCGCGGGCGCCGGTCCAGACGAGCTCGACGGCGAGCCGAGCGAGAAGGCGCGCGCGGAGCGCGCCGTCGCCATCGCCGACCACGGCCAGCGCTTCCTCGAGGAGCCGCACCACCGACTCGTCGGTCATACCCGCCGTCCCCCATGGCCCGGCGAAGCCGAGCGCGGCGCGGGCGAGCCGCTCGTGGCTCCCGCCGCGTCGTGCTGCCTCGGCGGCGCGCGTGAATGTGTCCCGCGCACCCGGCCCGTCGCCCGCCCGTGTCTGCGCCTCGCCGAGCGCGAGCAGTAGCCCGCCGCGCTCGGCCGCGTCCGGAGTAGGTGCCAGCTCGAGCGCCTGGAGCGCGAGCTCGTACAGGCGTGCCCCCTCCTCGTAGGCGACCATGGCGACGGCGCGTTCGGCGGCCTGTACCGCGTAGCGGATCGCGGTTTGTGGGTCGGCGCCGCCCGCGATTCCCTGGAAGAAGTGATGCGCGAGCTCGTTCGCGTGACGTTCCTCGCGACCGGCGTACTCGGCCTCGAGCACCTCGCCGATCCGCCGGTGCAAGCGCGCACGGCGCGCGGCGATCAAGCCCTCGTACAGCGTCTCGCGGATGAGTGCGTGCGCGAAGCGATAGTGGCCGACGGTGCCCGTAACCTCGGTGATCACGCGCGCGACGGCCGCCTCCTCCACGCGTTCGAGGACGGTGTCGGCGTCGAGGTCTGCGAGCCGCTCGAGCGTGTCGAGGCGGAACTCGCGTCCGATCACTGCGGCCAGCGTCAGCAGGTGGCTCGTTTCCGGCGAGAGCGTGTGCATGCGCCGGCCGACGACCTCGCGCACGCCTTGCGGGACATCGAGGCTCCAGGAGCGCACCGCCTCCGGGTGCTCCAGCCGCCGGTTGGCCACCAGCAGCCGCATCACCTCGGTCATGAAGAAGGGATTGCCCTCGGTCTCGCGAAAGACCGCGGCGACGAGCGCGTCCGGCGGCCGCAGGCCGGCGGTTGCCTCGATGAAGCGCGCCACCTCGCCCTCGTCGAGACCACGGAGCGCGAGGCGCTCGCTCCCCGGCGAGCGGGCGAACTCCGCCAGCGTACGGGCGAGCCCCTCCCGGCCGCCGACCTCCGCGTCGCGGAACGTCCCGATGACGAGCAGACGAGCCCCCTCGATCTCCCGTGCGAGGAACTCGAGCAAGCGCAGCGACGGTCCGTCCGCCCAGTGCAGGTCGTCGAGGACGAGCATGATGGGGGTGCGGACGGTGGCGCTCTTGAGGAAGGTCGTGACGCTGTCGAAGAGCCGGAAGCGGGCGTGCTCGGGCTCGAGCGCCGGCGGTGCCGGCAGGTCTGGGAGCCGCTCGCGCAGGACGGAAACCACCTGCGCGATGTCAGCCGCCCCCGGGCCCATGTCGGCCAGCAGATCACGGGCGTCGCGCTGGCCGACCCAGGCGCGGATGACCTGCACCCACGGCCAGAAGGCCGGGGCGCCTTCGCCTTCGTAGCAGCGGCCCCAGAGGACTTGCACGTCGCGGAGTTGCGCGTAGGTCGCGAGCTCCTCGGCGGTGCGTGTCTTCCCGATCCCCGGTTCGCCCCCGAGCAGCACGATGCGGCCGTGGCCGGAGAGCGCCGCGTCGAGCGCCGTGCGCAGC
>Ga0335085_10014079_pt1 | contig 11692 bp, 11 predicted proteins | sample Lox_Sample_45_FD_206712 | JGI IMG/M metagenome (GOLD analysis project Ga0335085, IMG submission 206712) | Soil microbial communities from Loxahatchee National Wildlife Refuge, Florida, United States - Lox_Sample_4.5 | ecosystem: Environmental > Terrestrial > Soil > Wetlands | place: USA...
ACGATTGTTCGAGGCGGCCGCGTGCGCAACACCTATCATTTCGGACTGGTTCGAAGGACTGAATCATTTCTTTGCGCCTGGGGAAGAAATCTTCGTTGTGCACGACACGGATGACGTGCTTGGGGCGCTTGACGCCTCCGACGAACAACTTGCGCTAGTGGCAAAGCAGGCGCGCGAACGCACGCTCGCGGAACACAGCGGCGACCGCCGGGCGGCGCAATTGGTTTCGTACCTCGAAGATGCCACAGCACGGCGTGCAAGAGCCGTAGCGGAGGTCGCATGATCGGTATTATTCCCGCCGCCGGCGCAGGCCAGCGCATCCAGCCATTGGGCTGTTCGAAGGAACTGCTGCCCGTCGGCTCCCGCATGATTGACGGCGTCGAGCGCCCCAAAGCCGTCATCGAGTATCTGGTCGAGCGCATGATCGCCGCCGGCGCGACCGAAATCTGCATGGTCATCTCGGGTGAGAAGACGGACATCGTGCGCTACTTCGCCGAGCGCGAATACGCGGCGGAGATCTTTTATGTCGTGCAGCAACAGCCGCGCGGGCTGTGCGATGCGCTTTTCCGGGCCGAGCCCTTCGCGCGCGCACACGATCACGTCCTGCTCGGTCTTCCCGACACGATCTGGTTTCCCGAAAACGCATATCGCACTGCGATAGAAAAGAGCCGCGACGCGCACGTGAATCTCATCTGTTTCCCGGTGCTCGATCCTTCGGCATTCGACTCGGTCGTCACCAACGAACACGGACACGTGCAGCGGGTAGATGTGAAAACCCAGAATGCCGAGTCACATTGGATTTGGGGCGCGGTTACCACGACTGGCGAGGCGTTTCGTGCACTGCGTTTGTTGTGGGAGTCACGTCATCGATCCGACGAATACCTGGGTCATCTGCTGAATGCGTTCATCGGCGCGGGGAACATTGTGCTGGCCACACATATAGGCGAGATCTACATGGATGTTGGCACGCTGCAGGGCTATCACGCGGCACAGGACTTCCTGCGGGGAATCCATGCACGCGACTTCTTCGAAGCCGCGTGAGCACATGCTGAAAGACTCACCGACTGAGAGACTGAGAGACTCAAACAAAAATCCGGGACCGCTGGTTCGCAGTCCCGGTGAGTGAGCTGGGAGTCACCAGCTCGGATCCGGCTAATGGCAGGTCACGCCCGCCGCGCTTCCCGCCGCCGGACGATCTTATTCTTTCGGGCTCCTTCGCCAGAGGAAGTGCGTCAGATTCCACGAGTTGGCCTGGTGCTTGGCTGCGTCTTCCGTCGGTACGCCGTGCAGTTCCTCGCTGGTTTCCGCCGCGACAATATTAGAGAGATAGCTTTCCACCTTACGGCCCAGATCTTTTTCGCGAAGTCTTTCCAGCAGGACGTCTTTTTCTATCTCACCGCGACCTTCGCAGAATGGACACCGAAGAATCTCAGCCTTTTTCGGACTATCATTCATAGCCTGTCCTCTCGCGAGGCATTACCGAGCCCCATACGGAGGCATTACAGCCCCGCGGTGAATCAGCCGCCGTGATGGGAATCACCTCGCGAGGTGTCTTGCGGCGACCATTTGGTGACAGACCTCCGCCTTCGATGTGAGGCATTCCGCCGCGGCGACAAGCGATCCGGCGCGAAACCTCAGACAGGTGACCTCCACTGTATCGGGCCACCGCCCTCGCGACTCAACTTCGCGCGTTCCCAGCCGCCACGGCAGATGCTATTCCGCCCCGCTACGCTCTTGAAAAATAAGGGTTTCCAATTACGGTACAAGTACGGCCTCTAAGCCTATTAATTACTTGCCAATTAATTCTCTTGCTAAGTACAATCCGCCATCCTCTCCCATGTACTGCCGGAGGAGCTTTAACCCCAAAATGCGCCGGAAGACACGAGCGGATGGGGGCCCTGGGACGGCTCGAATATGTCCTCTGGTATGAGCAAACCCGGTGACAAGTAGCTCGATTCTTCGCGTCTCTGCCGAGGCCGATCCTGCCTGGCGTGCGCGTTGGATGCCGAGCGATCCTCAAATTCTGTAACGGAGCTAGGGAGCACAAGATGGCGAAGCGTAACTTCGCGTGGACCGATGTCGCGCTGGGTGTCGTCGTCAGCCTGGTGGTTCTGCTGACCTTCTACATGGGCTGGGCCGACTCGCTGGAATACAAGTTCTATGACATGCGAGCCAAATTACGGTCGCGCGCAAAGGCCGCCGACAATGTCGTCCTGATCGGCATCGACGACCGTAGCATTCGCGAGATCGGACGCTGGCCGTGGCCGCGTTCCTATATGGCCGAAATGGTCGATCAGCTCGCCGAAGCCAAGGCCAAGGTCATCGGACTCGACGTCTTCTTCTCCGACGCGGAACTCAATCCCGGCCTGCAGCAGGTTCGCGCCATGGATCAGACCTTCGCCCAGGCGTTGAGCGATGCCAAGGCCCACAATCCCAAGTTCCAAAATCCTATGGCCGAGCAGTTCGTGAGTACCCTCGACCAAGCGGCCAAGCAACTCGACAACGACGCTCACCTCGACGACTCCATCGCGCTTGCCGGTAACGTTGTTCTGCCGATGTACTTCACCGAGGGCGCTCCGCTCGGCAAAGTCGACAAGCCGATCCCGGCCTATGTCGAAAAGAACTTCATTGCCAATGTGAAGTCGGACGGACAAGTTACCCCCACTGCCGATTTCACCGCGCCCTACGAGCTTTTCGGGAAAGACGCCTCAGCCATCGGCCAGGCGAACCTCACGCCATCGGCCGACGGCGTACAGCGCGCCGTACCGCTAGTAATGGACTTCAACGGCCGACTGATGCCGTCCTTCGCCCTTCAATGCCTGCGCGCCTATTACAACCTCCAGTCTGATGATTATCGCTTCTCGCCCGGCAAGGAACTGGTGCTCGGCCGTGCGCACATCCCGATGGATGGCCAAGGGCGCATGCTGGTCGATTATGGCAATCGCGAGAAATTCCCGCGCTTCTACTTCTCCGACGTACGCAATAAGAAGATCCCAATGGAGGCTTTCCAGGACAAGATCGTGCTCATCGGCATGATGGCCACCGGCGCCGGAGACCAGTGGATTTCGCCGATCGGCGATCTCTTCCCGGGCGTCGAGATTCACGGTAACGTCATCAACAACATCATCGCCGGGGACTACTTGATCCGCCCCATCTGGGCGCCCAAGCTTGAGCTTGGGCTGATGATCCTGTTCGCGTTCTTCGTGGCGCTGGCCATTCCGCACCTCAGCGCAGGCAAGAGCGCCATTGTTGCCGTGGTGCTGCTGGCCATCACCGTCGCCGGTGGCATCTACGCGTTCACGGCGTACGGGTTCTGGCTCAAGATGTTCTACCCGGCCCTGATGTTAATCGCCGGTTACACGGTCGTCGTTTCGAAGCGTTACCTCGTCACCGAGAAGAAGAAGGAGATGCTCGAGGGCGAGTCCGCCGAAACCAACAAGATGCTCGGCCTGTCGTTCCAGGGGCAGGGCATGCTTGACATGGCCTTCGAGAAGTTCCGCAAGGTTCCTATTGACGACTCCATGAAGGAGAACCTCTACAACCTGTCGCTCGACTTTGAGCGCAAACGGCAGTTCAACAAGGCCGCCGCCGTCCTCGAACACCTCGCGACCAAAGATGCGAAGTTCAAAGACGTGCAGGCCCGCATGGACAAGCTGAAAGCCGCGGGTGAAACCGTCATCTTCGGCACGGCTGGCCTGAAGAAAGGCGGCGCTGACGCCACCGTGATGGTGGGAGGCGGCGCATCCGACCTCGCCAAGCCAACGCTCGGTCGCTACGAGGTCATCCGCGAGCTCGGAAAGGGTGCGATGGGCGTGGTTTATCTCGGCAAGGATCCGAAGATCAACCGCGAAGTTGCCATCAAGACCCTGCGCTTCGAGGATGAGTTCGATGCTGCCGACATGACAGCGATGAAGGAGCGGTTCTTCCGCGAGGCCGAGTCGGCCGGACGCCTGGTGCATCCGAATATCGTGACGATCTACGACGCCGGCGACGACGGCGACATCAGCTACATCGCCATGGAACTGCTGAGCGGCACCGACCTGAAGGACTTCACCACCAAGGGCAAGCTGCTTTCGGTGAACGAGACGCTCGAGGTCGTCGCGAAGGTCGCCGACGCGCTCGACTACGCGCACCAGCAGGGCGTGGTGCATCGCGACATCAAACCGGCGAACATCATGCGGCTGAAGGACGGGACCATTAAAGTCACCGACTTCGGCATCGCGCGCATTACGTCGCAGTCGAAGACGGCAACAGGCACCGTGATGGGTACGCCGTCGTACATGTCGCCGGAACAATTGGCGGGGTCGAAAGTCGATGGTCGTGCCGACCTGTTCTCGCTCGGCGTGACGCTGTACGAGATGCTGACGGGCGAGAAGCCGTTCACCGGCGAGAGCGTGGCAACGCTGATGTTCCGCATCGCCAACACGCCGCACCAGAACATCATGACGCTGCGTGCCGATCTGCCGCCGGGAACCGAAGAAATCATCAACACCGCTTTGCAGAAGACGCCGGATGAACGGTATCAGCGCGGATCGCAGATGGCAGCCGACATCCGCTCGCTGATCGCCAAGAGCGCTGCGGCAAAGGCGTAAGGAAGTCTCTCTCTGTCTCTCAGTCGGTCAGCTGTTGTCGGGGTGGCGGATGAAATGAGAAATTGACAGACTGAGTGGCTGAAGGACTGAAGGACTGAAAGACTGCGAGACTGGTGCCCAAAGCGGCACTAGCAGGCGAGTAAAACTGAGGTACGATTTCTCCCAGCCAGGCCCATTTTTATGCGGGCTTGACGGGTGATAGCCAGGTGCGAATGGGCATCACCGTAGAGGTCGCCGGAAAAACCGATATCGGCTGCGTGCGTACCAACAACGAAGACAACTTCGGGTACGACACGCGCTATGGCATCTTCGTGGTATGCGATGGGATGGGCGGCCAGGCGGCTGGCGAAGTCGCCAGCAAGATGGCCGTCGACGCCGTCCTGACGTACTACCGCACATCGGCCCAGAAGAGGCATTTTCCAAAGGTCGGCGAGCAGATCGACAGTGTCACCGACCGTGCCAACCACCTGGCCAGCGCCATCCATTTGGCCAACCAGGCGGTTTACGACGCGGCCAGCAGTCATGCCGCGCATCAGGGTATGGGCAGCACCGTGGTGTCGGTCAGTTTCGAGGGGCATGGCGCCTTCTATTCCATCGGGCACGTCGGCGACAGCCGGATCTACCTGGTGCGGAATGGCGAAATCGAGCAGCTGACCAACGACCATTCGCTGGTGATGGAGCAGGTTCGCCGTGGATTGATCACGCTGGCGGAAGCCCGCGTCTCGAAGATGCAGAACATCATTATCCGTGCGCTCGGCACCGAGCCCGAAGTGAAGCCCGACCTGGACGACAAGCTCGCCCAGCCGGGCGATGTCGTGGTGCTGTGCAGTGACGGGTTGACCCGGCACGTGCCGGACGACAGTATCGCTGAAGTGGTTTCCAACACGTCGGACCTGCGACAGGCTTGTGATCTCCTGATTGGAGCCGCCAGGGACGGCGGCGGCGAAGACAACATCACTTGTTTGTTGCTGCGCTTCGTGGACGAGCCGTGGTACAAAAAGTGGCTCAGGATATTGTTTGGATGGCTTATACCGGGCGGAGGGAGTCCTAAATGGCAAAACTCTATTTGAAGTTCGAACAGGCGGTCCTGAAAGAATTCGACCTCAAGGACGGTTCCTCGATCACCATCGGGCGCCTGCCGGATAACGGCGTGCATATCGACAATCTCGCGGTGTCCGGCCATCACGCTCGCATCGTGTGGGAAGCCGACCATTTCGTGCTGGAAGACAACAACAGCCTGAACGGCACCTTCGTGAATAACCGGCGCATTAGCCGAGTGCCGCTCAAGCACGGCGACAACGTCCTGGTGGGCAAGCACACGATCTCTTATTGGGACGAAGCTCGCAAAGGCGCAGCCGACCCGAAGCAGGAGATCACTCAGGCCCCCGCGCCCGTGGCCTCGATGGAAGCCACCGTCGTGCTCGACACCCGTAAGGCGAAGGAGATGATCGCCCAGCAGTCGCACGGCTCAACCGCGGCTCCCGGCGCCGCTGCGGCAGTTCCGGCAAAAGAGCGCATCGGCATGCTCGCCGTTATGGACGGCAAAACGGATCAGGGCCAGTACATCCTCAGCGGCAAGCTGACCGTCATTGGCAAGTCCGATATGGCGTCGATCAAGCTGAAGGGGTGGTTCGCGCCGAAGGTCGCGGCCGTCATCAACAAGCGCGACAGCAAGTACTTCATCGCGGCGTCGGAAAAAGACGTCAAGGTGAAGGTCGACGGCATCGAGATCGCTGGCCAGAAGGAATTGAACGAAGGCAATGTAATCGAAGTGGCCGGCGTGAAGCTAAGCTTCTCGTTCAGCGAATAGCGAACGCTGTCGTTGTATGATTTGGTTTTGGCAGCCCCATCCTCGGATCTCCTACGAGGGTGGGGTTTTGATTTGTGTCTTCCATTACCACCGGGAAGCGATTGACATGGGCAACGGTGACGAGTGAAGCTGCTGCTCGATACGCACCTGCTGCTCTGGGCGGCTAGCCAGCCCAAGCGACTTTCGAAATCCGCGCGCACTCTGATTGAGGACACAGCTAACGAATTACTGTTCAGTGCCGCCAGCCTGTGGGAAGCGACCATTAAGGCAGCACTTGGCCGGCGCGATTTTCAGGTTGATCCGGGGCTGTTACGTCGTTCGTTGCTGGACAACGGCTACACCGAATTGCCGATTACAAGCGAACACGCCGCGAGTCTCGACCGGGTGATGGTGGGTCATAAAGATCCCTTCGACCGCATGCTGGTCGCGCAGGCGATCGTTGAAGGAATCACGCTCGTCACCGGCGACGATGAACTAGCCCACGTGCCCGGGCCAATACGCAGAGTGTAAGAAGATGTTTTTGGCTGCACCCATCCTCAGTACGACCCTGAAATGACAGGATCCCCTGCATCCTCATTCTGAAGCCCGCACCTGAAATCTCTGTTGCGACCTCCTCAGCGACTGGCGGCCATTCTAAGTGCCTCCCACCTATTAGTTTTGCGAGTTGTAGGCATCGCGATCGCACCCAATACTGGCCCTTGCGGCAAACTGCCTCGGAGAGGATCGGCTGCAATGCCTCAGGATCTGGATTGCGAAGAGCGGCACTCTGATTTACGTCCCGCGCTCAACACGAGCAACTTACAACGAACAAGCCACGGGTGGACACGTCTTCAGATGCTCTTCTTTGTCTCTCTACTCGTCGCCTTCACGGGTTCGTGCGCAAATTCTTCGCGCTCTTCGGACTCCGCTTCGCTCACGCCACAGTGGCACGAGTTTCAAGGAACCTGGACAGCTACAGGTAGTCGCAACAGTGTTCGATTAGGCACAGACCGAATCGCGACTGTCTCGATATTGAACGGATCCCTAATGCTGGCAGGTTCGTCTCGGCCCGCGATCGGTTTTCGGTCGGAGGCAGTTGTTTTTAACGACACCAAGACCGGACTTGTGGGTCGCGCTGTCTGGACGGACGAGCGAGGTGACTGCGCCTACAGCGAACTGCGGGGCGAAGGGACTTCAACTCGCAACAAGATCACGGGAACGTTCATCGGCGGAACAGGCCGTTATTCGGGAGCAACAGGAACGTATGAATTCTCCTGGCGTTTCCTGGTTCAGAATGAAGACGGGAACATTCAAGGGCAGTCGGTTGGTTTGGCCGGGAAGGTCAGGGTTGATTCCGATCAGGACAAATCACGGGGGGAGTCGCACTCATGAGTACTCCAGTGTTGGCGCAAAAGCCCGCCGTTAAACCTGCAGGTGGAATCAGCCCGCGACTGGTAATCAGAAGAGTTTTTCCGTTCATGATGGCAACGGCAATATGGTTTGCGCCGGTGCCTGCCGGATTGACGGCCCAGGCTTGGCATCTTTTTGCTGTCTTTGTAACCGCTATTGTTTCCGTATTGCTCGGCTTGTTTCCGCTGCTCACCTCAACGATGCTGGCAGCGGGAGCTGTCGTACTGACCAACACCATTTCTCCTGCCAAAGCATTTGCTGGTTTTGCAAACACGAGTGTACTGCTCGTGGTCATCGCCTTTCTGGTAGCCCAAGCTGTGGTTAAATCCGGACTCGGTCAACGCATCAGCCTGTTCATGGTCAGCTTGTTCGGACGCTCCTCGTTGGGTCTGGCCTACAGCATCGTGCTTACCGATGCGGCGATTGCACCCGCTTTTCCCAGCAATACCGCACGCGGAGGTGTGCTGTATCCCATCGTGCTTTCTGTTGCGCAAGGCTCAGGTTCTCGGCCGGAAGATCCAGAAAGCCGTCGTTTGGGCGGCTACTTGATGTTCAGTGCCATGGCGAGCCTGGCGGTTTCCTCGGCATTATGGATGACTGCCACGTCTGCCAATCCAATCGCCTTGCAGGTGGCAAAGGAGTACGGGGTCAATGTCGGATTTGGAAAATGGTTAATTGCCTCGTCTCTTCCGGCGTTGGTCACGATTCTTGCCCTGCCGTGGCTGCTCTCCCGGCTGTTTCCTCCGGGAGTTGGAGCCACGCCAGAAGCTCCGAAGGCGGCGAAGAAGGCTCTGGCAGAACTGGGGCCTCTCTCACGTGAAGAGCGGATCACTGCCATCGCCTTCGTGCTCATGGTTGCTGGTTGGATCTTTGCCGACAAGCTGCAGTTAAATGTCACCAGTATCGCTTTTGCTGGTCTGGGGTTGCTGCTGATGACCAGCGTACTGACCGCCGATGACATCGCCACTCAGGGAGACACGCTCGCCACTTTTCTATGGCTCGCCATCCTGTTCGCGCTGAGTGGTCAATTGAACGAGCTCGGCTTCATGAGCTATGTGGGTCAGCGATTAGCCTCGTACATGGGAGGGCTCTCATGGCCCATCACCTACGTCGCTCTCGTTCTTCTTTATGTAGCCATCCACTACATGTTCGTCAGCCAATCTTCGCAGGTTCTCGCTCTTCTTGGAGTCTTTCTCGATGTCGGCATTCGCGGCGGCGTACCAGCGTCGCTGATGGCATTCTCACTCTTTTTCGCGAGTAGTTATTTCTCGGTGATTACGCCGCAGGGTGGCAGCCAGAACGTGATATTTGTCGGCAGCGGTTATCTTACCCAGCGAGAACTCTATCGATTGGGACTGTTAACCACACTTTTCTTCCTCGCGGTATTTCTAACCATCGGGACCGCCTGGTTGCGATTGGTAGCGCGCTGAAGCGCCGGCGTCTGGGTTCACCCTTGCCGTTGGACCAAACCTGCAGCGCAGAGGCTAGGTTCCGTCTCGTGGTCAGTTCCATTGACCAACCGTCGTTGGTCAGGCCCGGTTGCTGCTTATCGATCGCTTCATCCCGTCCCAGACCATTGCGTGGAATACTTCGTCGAGTTCGCTTGGGCTTTCTTTCGCGCCCCGATCCATCCACCAACGCAGCAGCGACAGCAAGCTTCCGGCCAAGGCGACGCCACGCGTGCGCAGCTCAGTCGCCGGAATCTTGGCCGAACCTTTGATCTCCTTCAGCCGTCGCTCGATTCCGCGAGCAAAGTAGTCCTGCGCTAAGTCGAAGAAATCGTTGAGACGGCCCGCGTGAGACATGGCTCGATAGAGCTTCTTCTGCTCGCCGATGTGCTCGAACATCTCCGTTACGGGCACCACCCGGTGTGACGCTTCTTTCTGTACACTCAGCCTCGTGCTGAACATCTCCAGGAACATGTCGAATTGGCTGAAGAGCAGGTCGTCCTTGTCGCGGAAGTGGAGGTAAAACGTCGAACGTCCCACACACGCGCGATCGAGCACTTCCTGCACGGTGATGTCATTGATAGGCTTTTGCCGGATCATCTCCATCAGCGCCATGCCGAGTCGCTCGTGCGTCCGCCGGACACGTGCGTCCTTGCGTTTTTGCATCTTCGCCGCTTGTTTTCGCACCGACATTGGCTGTTTCCGGACATGGAGCACCGGTATGTTCAACATCTTGAAGCCGGCCCTCGACGCGCGATGCCCCCGTTGCTAGATTGCAAATCATATGACAACGCCGCTTGTGAAAGAAGCCCGCGGCGCGGCCCATTCCGGAAAACCACAAAACAATTAAGGAGACCGTCGATGAACCGATTCCGCTTACTTGCGATCACGTCCGTGCTCACGGTCGCAGCCGCCGTTTTTGCACAACAGCCCTCCACCGCAACCTCCGGCCAACACGAGCACGGCGCAACCGCCACTTCGAAAGTCGAAGCACACTTGCAGGCGCTCAGCGAGAAGCTCGATCTCACCTCCGATCAGCAAGAAAAAATACGGCCCATCCTGCAGCGGTTGTTCGATGGCCAGCAGAAACTCATGCAGGACACGAGCTTGTCGGACGAACAGCGTCACGAGCAGATGAAAGCCCTGCACGAGAAAGCCGATAAGGACGCCCGCCAGTTCCTCAATGACGACCAGAAAAAGAAGTTAGGCGAACTCGAGTCGGAACACCACCACAGCAACTAGGTTTTCGAGCCCGCTTCGTACATGTGGGTGTGGAACGTGGGTGAACAGGTAAACTGAAATCCGAGAACCGGAAACTTGTTCACCAACGAATACAGCACCGCCGCGCTCAGCCTCGCCGGCGCCGCCTGCTGGGGAACCGGCGACTTCTCCGGCGGCATGGGCGCGAAGGGGTCGAACGCATTCGGCGTTGTCGTGGTCGCGCACACTTCCGGACTGCTTTCAATGCTGCTGCTGGCGCTCGTGACGGGCGAGCCGATTCCGTCGCATGCGGCCTTGCTTTGGGGCGCGCTCGCCGGATTCGTCGGCGGACTCGGCCTTGTCGCGTTCTATCGTGCACTGGCCATCGGGCCGATGGGCATTAACGCGCCCGTTGCGGCGATCATTACCGCAGCGTTGCCGGTGCTTTATGGCGTGTGGCGAGAAGGATATCCAGCGCCGATCCAGTTCGTTGGGTTTGCGCTGGCGCTGGTCGCGATCTGGATGGTGGCGATGCCATCGGGTGAAGTCGGGCGACCGCGCGGGCTGGGACTTGCGATCATCGCCGGTGTTGGTTTCGGCGGCTACTTGATCTGCAGCCGACAGGCCGCAACCGAAGCCGTGTTCTGGCCGCTGGTCGCGGCGCGCGCGGCATCGGTGGCCGAAATGCTCGTGATCGTCACCGCGTCGCGCCAGGCATGGAAGCCGTCGCGAAAGTTCCTGGCGTGGATGATCTGTGCTGGCGTTTTCGATTCGCTCGGCAATATGTTCTTCATGATGGCCGTCCGCCACGGAAGAATGGATGTGGCCAGCGTGCTGTCGTCGCTCTACCCGGCGAGCACGGTAATCCTGGCGCGCGTGGTGCTGAAGGAAAAAATCTCGGTGCTGCAGACGTCAGGCATGATCGCGGCGCTGATCGCTGTGCCACTGATCGCGGCGAGATGATCCCAGAGTTCGCGTCATCCGACTTGCGTGATGTTGCGCTGTCGTTTCAAATACTTCGTTCCCCAGCTTTAACAGGAGTCATACATGACAATACAGACAGTCGGCGTGATAGGCGCCGGAACGATGGGCAATGGGATCGCGCATGTATTCGCCAAGAGCGGATACGACGTCATTCTCGTCGATGTCGAGGATCGGTTTCTCCAGCGCGGGCTGGATACGATTGCGAAGAACCTGGAGCGCGAAGTCGCGAAGTCGAAGATCACGGCGGAAAATCGCGATGCGGCGCTGAA
>Ga0335085_10014080_pt1 | contig 11691 bp, 11 predicted proteins | sample Lox_Sample_45_FD_206712 | JGI IMG/M metagenome (GOLD analysis project Ga0335085, IMG submission 206712) | Soil microbial communities from Loxahatchee National Wildlife Refuge, Florida, United States - Lox_Sample_4.5 | ecosystem: Environmental > Terrestrial > Soil > Wetlands | place: USA...
TTCGCCTCCGGCGAGCTGCCCCGGGGAGGAGAGGACCCGGCTTCCCTCCAGTCCGTGTTCGCGGCCAGGGAGACCATCCACGGGCGCTGCTTCTTCCCCCGGCCGGTGGGGGAGAACAAGACCGGCCAGGTCTGGGAGGAGCTGTGGATCGACGGGCGCAAGCGGGCCCAGGTGATCTTCGACCCCGCCCTCCCTCCCGAGGAGGACCAGCTCGCGCTCAAGCTCAGCGACCGGCACGCGGAGCGGCTGCGCGAGCTGTCCGCTGGGAAGCACACCCTGGACGTCTGGATCTACCGGCAGTCCGGCGACGCGGATGCTCCCGTGCCGCTGGCGGCCGGCGAGCTGGTGGTGCGCAAGTGACTCCGGGGTGCTAAGACACGCCGCGCCGAGGACGGAGAGCCATTGGACTTCGAGCTGAACGAGAGCCAGCGCAAGCTGGTGGCGATGGTGCGCGACTTCTGCATCCGGGAGGTGAAGCCGCACGCCCAGGAGTGGGATCGGGAGGAGCGCTTCCCCCACGAGGTGGTCAGGCACCTGGGTGAGCTGGGCCTTCTGGGGATGACCGTTCCCGAGGAGCTGGGGGGCTCCGCCCTGGACACGGTCTCGGTGGCCTGCGTGGTGGAGGAGATCGCCCGCTGGGACGGCTCCTTGGCCCTCACCGTCGCCTCGCACAACGGGCTGGGCACCTCGCACCTGCTCCGCTTCGGCAGCCAGGAGCTGCGCCAGCGCTTCATTCCCGAGATCGCTTCCGGCCGCAAGCTGGCCGCCTGGGGGCTGACCGAGCCGGGCAGCGGCTCCGACGCCGCGGCGATGCGCACCACGGCCGTGCGCAAGGACGGCGGCTGGGTGCTGAACGGGGCGAAGATGTTCATCACCCAGGGGAGCGTGGGCGACGTCTTCGTGGTCCTCGCCCTGGACGAGCCGGAGAAGAAGCAGAAGGGCGTCACCGCCTTCCTCCTGGAGAAGGGGTTGAAGGGCTTCTCCCAGCGCCCCCTGCACGGGAAGCTGGGCATGCGCTCCAGCGACACCGCGGAGCTGGTGCTGGAGGACGTCTTCGTGGAGGACTGGCGCCGGATCGGCGCGGTGGGCGGCGGCTTCGTCGACACCCTGAAGATCCTGGACAAGGGCCGGATCACCATCGGGGCCCTGAGCGTCGGGCTGGCCCGGGGGGCCCTGGAGGAGAGCCTCGCCTACGCCAAGGAGCGGAAGGCTTTCGGCAGGCCCATCGCCGACTTCCAGGCCCTGCGCTGGATGATGGCGGACATGGCCACCGAGCAGGACGCCGCCCGCCTCCTGGTGCTGCGCGCCGCCCGGCTCTGCGACCTGGGCAAGCCGTACACCCAGGAGGCGGCGATGGCGAAGCTCTTCGCCAGCGAGGCCGCCTGCCGGGCCGCCGCCTGCGGGGTGCAGATCCACGGCGGCTACGGCTTCACCAAGGAGTTCCCGGTCGAGCGCATCTACCGCGACGTCAAGCTCTGCACCATCGGCGAGGGCACCAGCGAGATCCAGCGCATGGTGATCGCCCGCGAGCTGCTCAAGGCATGAGCGCCGCGGGCGAACGCGTGCTGGCCGGGGATGTCCGCGCCGCCGCGCGCCTGATGCGCATGATCGACGACGCCCGGCCGGAAGCGGAGGCGCTGTTGCGCGAGCTCTGGCCCCGCACCGGGCGGGCGCAGATGGTGGGCATCACCGGGAACCCCGGGGCGGGCAAGAGCACGCTGGTCGATCGCCTGGTGGCGCACCTGCGCGCCAGGGGCAAGACGGTGGGCGTGCTGGCGGTGGATCCCACCAGCCCCTTCACCGGCGGCGCCATCCTCGGCGACCGCATCCGCATGCAGGACCACGCCCTGGACACCGGCGTGTTCATCCGCTCGCTGGCCACTCGCGGGCAGCTGGGCGGCCTCTCCCGCGCCACCTCCGACTGCGCCCGGGTGCTGGACGCGATGGGCAAGGACGTGATCCTCATCGAGACCGTCGGGGTGGGGCAGGACGAGGTGGAGATCTGCCGGCTGGCCCACACCACGGTGGTGGTGGTGGTCCCCGGGCTGGGCGACGACATCCAGGCCATCAAGGCCGGCATCCTGGAGGTGGCCGACCTCTTCGCGGTGAACAAGAGCGACCGCGAGGGCGCCGACCGCACCGTGCGCGACCTGCGCTCGATGCTGGAGCTGAACCACGCCCTGGGCAAGGACCAGGGCGGTCACGAGATCGCCATCGTCAAGTGCGTCGCCACCCGCGACGAGGGGGTAGGGGAGGTGTGGGGGGCCATCGAGGCGCACTACAGGTTCCTCCAGTCCGGCCCCGGCCTGTTGCGGCGGGAGGCGCAGCGGGCGAAGAGCGAGCTGGTGGAGGTGCTGCGCGACCGCCTGCTCCGGGTGGCCCTGGAGAGGCTCGCCCAGAACGGCGCCCGCCTCGACGACCTGGCGCTGCGCATCGCCCGGCGCGAGACCGACCCCTATACCGTGGCCGACGAGGCCGCGCGCTTCTGATCCCTCCCGTGCCCGAGCTGACCGACCAGGAACGGGTCGACCTCCTCACCTCCAGGCTGGGGCTGCCGAAAGGCGCGCTCCTCCCGGAGCTGGCGCTGGAGGCGCTGCGGCACGGGAGCTACGCGCACGAGCGATCGCTCGCCTCGGGGCGGGAGGCGCTGCGCTCCAACGAGCGGCTGGAGTTCCTGGGAGACGCGGTGCTCGGGTTCCTCATCGCCCGCCGCGCCTACGAGCTCTTCCCCGACGGCTCGGAGGGCGAGCTGACCCGGCTGCGGGCGGGGCTGGTGCGCGAGGAGTCGCTGGCGATCGCCGCCCGCCACCTGGGCCTGGGGGAGCTGCTTTTGCTCGGGCGGGGCGAGGAGCGCAGCGGGGGCAGGGAAAACGCCGCCCGGCTCGCCGACGCGCTGGAGGCGGTGATCGCGGCGGCGCTCCTTTCCTGTGGGCTGGAGAGCACGCAGGAGCTGGTGGAGCGGGTGCTGGGGCCCCTGCTCACCCAGAGCGATCTCTCGCGCGACCCCAAGACCGAGCTGCAGCAGCTCTTCCAGAGCCGCCGGCGCACGCCCCAGTACCGGGTGCTGACCGTGGCGGGCCCGGACCACGCCCGCTCCTACGAGGTGGAGGTGCGGCTGGACGGGACGGCGCTGGGGCGGGGCAGCGGGCGGAGCAAGAAGGAGGCGGAGCAGGCGGCGGCCCGGGCGGCGCTGGCGGCGCCCGAGGTGCTGGAGCGGGCGCTGATCGACGAGCCGGTGCAGGTGGTGCCGCCCGATCCGCGCTGGGGCGCGCTGGCGGCGGAGGAGGCCGCCCGCCTGCGGGGGATGCTGCCCGAGGCCGAGGTGGAGCACGTGGGCAGCACCGCGGTGCCCGACCTGGAGGCGAAGCCGGTGATCGATCTGCTGGTGGGCCTGCGCGGCCTGCCGCCTTCGCTGCGGCTGCCCGATTACGAGCCGCTGGGCGAGGCGGGGGTGGCCGGCCGTCTCTACTTCCGCAAGCGCGGGCCGGTCTCCTTCAACGCCCAGGTGGTGGAGCTGGGAGGCCCTCTCTGGCGCGATGCCCTGGTGCTGCGCGACTACCTGCGGGCGCACCCGGAGGAGTGCGAGCGCTACGCCGCCAAGAAGCGGGAGACCGTCTCCTCCGGCGCCAACACGCTCCTCCGCTACTCCGACGAGAAGGCGGGCCTGGTGGTGGAGATGCTGGACCGCGCCCGGCGCTGGGCGGGCACCTGATCCTTGTGGAGCGGGCGGCGCTTCGCTATTTTGCGCGCCCCTATGCGCATTCGAACCGCCATCTGCCTCGCCGTGGCGCTGGCCTCCTGCAAGGACGAGGCGGCGCCCGCCAAGAGCGCACCCGCGCAGCAGCAGGCTCCGCAGGAGCTCAACGCAAAGGACGTGATCCGCATGTCGAACATCCCCGAAGGAAAGGGCGACCTCTACGCCGTCTTCCAGACCAGCCGCGGCAACATCGTGGTCAAGCTGTTCGAGAAGGACGCGCCCAAGACGGTGGCGAACTTCGTCGGCCTGGCCAGCGGGAAGCAGGAGTGGATCGATCCCCGCACCGGCCAGAAGAGCAAGGCGAAGCTCTACGACGGCACCGTGTTCCACCGGGTGATCCCGCAGTTCATGATCCAGGGCGGCGATCCGCTGAGCACCGGCACCGGCGGGCCGGGCTACCGCTTCGAGGACGAGTTCCAGAGCGGGCGCAAGTTCGACAAGCCGGGCCTTTTGGCCATGGCGAACGCCGGCCCCAACACCAACGGCTCGCAGTTCTTCATCACCGAGGTGCCCACCCCGCACCTGAACAACCGGCACACCATCTTCGGCGAAGTGGTGAAGGGCGGGGACCTGGTGCCGCAGATCGCCCGGGCGGGGAACGCCCAGACCAAGCTGGAGCACGTGGAGATCGTCCGCAGCGAGACGGTGCCGTAGGCGCTTGGCGGGGCCGCCTCACCGCGCCGGGTTCGTGGCCATCGTCGGGCGGCCCAACGTCGGCAAGAGCACGCTGCTCAACCGGCTTCTGGGGCAGAAGCTGGCCATCGTCAGCCCCAAGCCGCAGACCACCCGCGGGCGCATCCTGGGGGTGGTGACCCGTCCGGACGCGCAGGTCGCCTTCCTCGACACGCCCGGCCTGCACACCGCCAAGGGCGGCTTGAACCAGCGGATGGTGGAGCAGGCGCAAAAGGCCCTGGCCGACGCGGACGTGGCCCTCTTCCTCATCGAGGCGGGATCCCCGGCCATCGACGCGGCCACCCGCAAGGCGCTGGAGCAGGTGAAGGGCGCGGGCAAGCCGGTGTTCCTGGTGATCAACAAGATCGACCTCCTTCCCCGGGCGCGCCTCTTGCCCCTGATCGACCGGTGGAAGGACCTGCACGGCTGGGCGGAGATCTACCCGCTCTCGGCGCTCAAGGGAGAGAACGTGGCGGGCCTCCTCGACGCCCTGGTCGCCCGGCTCCCGGAAGGTCCCGCGCTCTTTCCCCCCGAGCAGTGGACGGACTTGCGGGAGCGGGATCTGTGCGCGGAGCTGATCCGCGAGCAGCTCCTGCGGCAGACCGGGCAGGAAGTGCCCTACAGCGCGGCGGTGCTGGTGGACCGGTTCGACGAGTCCCGGCGGGAAGAGGGCGCGAGAGGCCTGGTGCGGATGTCGGCGACGGTGCTGGTGGAGCGCGAGAGCCAGAAGGCCATCGTCATCGGCAAGGGCGGGATGCGCCTGAAAGAGATCGGCACCCGGGCGCGCAAGGAGATGGAGCGCCTGCTCCAGGCGAAGGTCTACCTGGAGCTGTTCGTGCGGGTGGAGCCCGGCTGGACGCGCAGCGCCAAGGGGCTGCGCCGCGCCGGCTACGAAGGCTGACCGCGCTTGTAGAGCGAGCGGAGGAGGATCGCCGCGCCGGCGATCTCGCCCAGCACCACGTAGAGGTTCTCCGCGCTCAGCCTGAAGTGCTCGAGCACGGTCCGGAAGTACGCCTTGGGGAAGCGCCCGTCGAAGGCCGGGTAGAAGATGGCCAGCCAGATGGAGGAGTCGGGGCCTGCGCCGGTGAACACCTCGCCGGCGATGTCCAGGGCCAGGTGGGTGGCCACGCCCGCCGCCACCGCCCATACCGCCTTGTGGCGGGAAAGGGTGGCCGCGGCCAGGAGCGCGAGGAAGAAGAGTCCGCAGTGCCCGAAACTGCGCGAGCCGCGGATGAGCGCGTCCGGGTGGCCCTCGCTCCACAAGAGGCCGTAGAAGAGCGGCTTGTCGATCAGGTCCGGGAGCAGGCAGCCCAGGGCCAGCCACCCGGCGGGAAGGCGGCGGCGCAAGGGTCCGAGGAGGCGCGGGCCGATCCCGACGTGGCCGAGGACGAACAAATCAGAAGTCGATGCTCGCGGAAACCACGCCGACCGGGGAGGTGACCTCGGTCTTCTTCGGCTGGGCCATCCCCACCAGCGCCTGGAGCTGGATGGTGCGGGTGACCATCCAGGAGATGGCCGGACCCACCGTCAGGTCGTAGTCGCGGCCGGTGGAGGGAACGACGGGCTGCTCCTCGTCCTCCACCTCGGCCTGCAGGCGGAAGTCGATGCCCGCGCGCACCGCTTCGTTGAAGCGCCAGCCGGCCCAGGCCTTCCCCTCCACGTCCTTGCCGTTCTCGCCCCCGGTCTCGATCCCGAACACCCCGTCCAGGATCAGCTCGAACTGCCCGAAGCGGCGGCCCACCGCGAGGAGGAATTCCACTTCCCCTTCGTCCGGATGGAAGCCCACGGTCTTGAACCGGACGCCACCCGCCATGTCCACCCCGTGGGAGAGCTGGTTGAGGAACTGGTAGCGGACGCGCGCCGCCGGTCCCTGCGCCCCGGACTGGAAGTAGGCCCCTACGTCGGCCCCGAGGTTCTCGATCGGCGTCCAGGCGACGGTTCCAGTGAAGCTGGAAGAGGCGCTGTCGCTCTTCTCCGTGGCCACCCCCGACCCTGTGAGGCGCACCGTTCCCTTCGGGGGCACGGCGGGGGCGTCCGTCAGCAGGGTATCGCGATCGAGGCCCTGGGCGGAGGCTGCCGAAGCGGCGAGGAAGAGGGCGGCGAGAGCGCGCATGGCGGGCGAGCCTCCCCGAGCGGCCCGGCGCAGTCAAGGCCGAATCCGTTGACGCCGTACAATCGCTCTGCGATACCCCCGCTCTCGTGCCGCGCCGCTACTTCATTCACACTTTCGGCTGCCAGATGAACGAATCGGACTCGCAGCGCATGTCCGAGGCGCTGGCCCGGGCCGGCTGGCTTCCGGCCCCCGCCGCGGAGGGGGCCGACCTGGTGCTGGTGAACACCTGCGCCATCCGGGAGAAGGCGGAGGACAAGCTCTTCTCCGCCCTGGGCCGCTACCGCCTGCTCAAGGCGCAGCGGGGCGTCCGCATCGGGGTGGCGGGCTGCGTGGCGCAGCAGGAGAAGGAGCGGCTGCTGCAGCGGGCGCCCTTCCTCGACTTCGTGCTCGGGCCCGACCACCTGGACAAGGTCCCCGATCTGGCGGAAAGGGGCGGCGTCGAGACGGATTTCCTCGACACCGAGCAGTACCTCTTCCCCCAGGCCGATCCGGAGTCCAGCCGGGGCAGGGCGACGGCGTTCGTCACCGCAATGAAGGGCTGCGACAACGTCTGCTCCTTCTGCGTGGTCCCCTACACCCGCGGGCGCGAGGTCTCGCGGCCATACGGGGAGATCGTGCGCGAGATCGCCGCGCTGGCGGCGGTGGGCGTCCGGGAGGTCACGCTCATCGGCCAGAACGTGAACTCCTACGCCGGCGGGTGCACGTTCGCGCAGCTCATCCGCAGGGCCGCCGCCGTCCCGGGCATCCTACGCATCCGCTTCACCACCTCGCACCCGATGGACCTCTCCCCGGAGCTGGTGCGCTGCTTCTTCGAGGTGCCCCCGCTCATGCCCCACTTCCACCTCCCGGTGCAGCACGGCGCGGATGCCGTCTTGCTGAGGATGCGGCGGCGGTACACCATTGCCGAATACCAGGAGCGCATCAACGCCCTGCCCGGGGACCTGGCCTTGACCAGCGACATCATCTGCGGGTTTCCCGGGGAGACCGAGGACGAGCACCAACAGAACCTCGAGTTCCTCCGGCGAACGCCGTACGACAACCTCTTCTCCTTCGTCTACAGCCCGCGCCCGCACACCGGCGCCGTCCTCAAGCTCGAAGAGTGGGGTGCGGTGCCCCGTCCGGTGGCCCTCCGCCGCCTGGAAGAGGTGCAGCGGCTGCAGATGGAACGTACGCTCTCGCGCCGGCGCGCCCGGGTGGGCGGCACGGTGGAGGTGCTCGCCGAGGAGCCTGGATTCGGCCGCTCGCGGGAGAACTGGACGGTGCACTTCGCGGGCGACGCCGCGCCCGGCGACCTGGTCCGGGTCCGGGTGGAAGCCGCCAGCCTGGCGTCGCTGCGCGGCGTGCAGGTGGAGATCGCCGACCGCGCTCCCCGCCAGGAGCGAGCGGCGCGGCGCCTCCTGGTGGTGTCGGCGTAGTGCTCCCCCTCGTCGCGCTCGTCGGCCGTCCCAACGTGGGCAAGTCCACGCTCTTCAACCGCATCGTGGGCAAGCGGCTGGCCATCGTGGAGGACGTTCCGGGGGTGACGCGCGATCGCCAGTACGCAGAAGCCAGCCAGGGGACCAAGCGTTTCCGGGTGGTGGACACCGGCGGGTTCACCCCGCACAGCGACGAGCAGCTGGTGCGCGCCGTCCGCGAGCAGGCGGAGGCGGCGGTGCGCGAGGCGGACGCGGTGGTGCTGGTGGTGGACGCGGTGGAGGGGCTCTCCGGCGCCGACCGCGAGCTGGCCCGCCTGCTGCGCAAGGGAGGCAAGCCGGTCTTCCTCGCCGCCAACAAGGTGGACTCCAACCGGCGCCAGGAGGCGCTGGACCTGGGCGAGCTGCACGCCGAAGGCTTCGACGTCTTTCCCCTCAGCGCCGAGCACGGCCGGGGCGTGGACGAGCTGCTGGACGCGGTGGCGGCGAAGCTGCCCGAGGCGGCGGCGGCCGAGGAGGGCGCTGACGCGATCCACCTGGCGGTCCTGGGCCGCCCCAACGTAGGGAAGAGCACGCTGCTCAACCGGCTCCTGGGCGAGGAGCGCTTCGTCGCCTCGGCCATGCCCGGCACCACCCGCGACGCGGTGGACGAGGAGCTCCTCTGGAAGGGTCGCAGGTTCGTGCTCACGGACACGGCCGGCCTGCGCAAGAAGCGGCAGGTGGTGGACAAGGTGGAAGTCTTCTCCGCCCAGCGCGCCTTGCGCGCGGTGGAGCGGGCCGACGTGGTGGTGGTGCTCACCGACGCCACCCAGCTGGGCGTTGACCAGGACGCGCGCATCGCCGCCCAGGCGGAGGAGCGGGGCCGGGCCGTCATCCTCTGCGTGAACAAGTGGGACCTGGTGAAGGACAAGGAAGTCGAGGCCCGGCGGCTCAAGGAGGAGGCGCAGAGGCACCTGCAGCACGTCGGCTTCGCGCCCATGCTCTTCGTCAGCGCCTTGACTGGCTCCAAGGTGCACGAGCTCCTGGAACTGGCAGCGGAGCTGCGGGACGAGGCCGCGACCCGCATCCCCACCCCGCAGCTCAACGGCTGGGTACAAGAGATGCAGGACCAGCATCCGGCGCCGCTCTTCCGCGGCTTCCCCGTGCGCTTCAGCTATGCCTGGCAGGTGGGGACGCGGCCGGTGACCATCGCCATCCAGTGCAACCGGCCCCAGGCGGTGGACGACGCCTACCGGCGCTTCCTCCTCCACCGGCTGCAGGAGCGCTTCGGCCTGCGGGTCCCGGTCCGCCTCGTCTTCCGGCAAAAGAGCCGCGCCACGCCACGGGGATCGGGAGCGCGGCGGTGAGCGCGGTCCACGATCTCGGCGCCCGCAACATCGACAGCCCCTTCCTCTGGGGCGCCTTCCTGGTGGGCGTGGTGGTGGTGCTCGCCGTGGATCTGAAGATCAGTTCCCGGGACTCGGACTCCACCTTCAGGGAGGCGGTGTGGTGGAGCGTCTTCTGGATCGTCCTCTCGGTGGGATTCGGCTTCTTCGTCTGGTTCCACTACGGCGGGGAGCAGGGCCTGGAGTTCTTCGCCGGGTACCTGCTGGAGAAGTCGCTCTCGGTCGACAACCTCTTCGTCTTCGTCCTCCTCTTCCGCAGCTTCGCCATCCCGCCCCGCTACCAGCACCGGGTGCTCTTCTGGGGCGTATTGGGCGCCATCCTCCTGCGCGGCACCTTGATCCTGGCCGGGGTGGCGCTGGTGCGCCGCTTCCATTGGATCCTGGCGGTCTTCGGGGCCATCCTCGTCTACACGGCCTGGAAGATCCTCTTCCAGAAGGACGAGGGAGAGGCCGAGCCGCGGGACAACGCGGTGGTGCGCTGGCTGGCGAGGAACATGCCCATGACCAGCACCATCGAGGGCCCGCGCTTCTTCGTCCGCCGGGCCGGCAGCCTCCTGGCCACCCCGCTGCTCCTGGCGCTGTTCGCGGCGGAGATCACCGACCTGATCTTTGCTCTCGACTCCATCCCCGCCGTCTTCGCCGTCACCGACGACCCCTTCCTGGTCTTCTCCAGCAACATCTGCGCGGTGCTCGGCCTGCGCGCGCTCTACTTCGTGGTCCGTGGCGCCCTCACCCGCCTGCGCTACCTCAAGCCGGGGCTGGCGGGGATCCTCATCTTCGTGGGGCTGAAGATGATGCTCTTCAAGTGGGTCGACCTGCCCACCGGCACCTCGCTTTTGATCATCGCCGCCATCCTCGGGGCGGCCCTGGTGGTCTCCTGGATGCGCCCCGTCCCGCCCGACGAGCCCGGCTGAACTTTTCTGTCCCGGAGGATCGGGCCCCGGTGTCCATCGCCACAGGAAGGAGCGCCTGCGGCGCTGTACAAGACCTGGGGACCGGCCATCTACCGGCGGTGCCTGCGCCTCTTGCGGGACGCGGAAGCGGCGCGGGAGGCCACCCAGGAGGTGTTCCGCAAGGCGTCTCCTCGCCGGAGAAGCTCGCCGACCCGGACACGGCGCTGCCCTTCGGCTCGATCCGCGCGACCCCGCGGCGCGGCAGGCGATCGAGGCCAGCATCGCCGCCTCCTTCAGCGCCTTCGAGGACGACGACGAGGACGGCGCGGACGATCGCGGCCATCACGACGGCGGCGACGACCAGGGGAACGACGATGGGGGCGACGACGACCACGGCCACGACGACGGGGGCGGGCATCACTGAACGGGGATTCCCCTCCTATCCCCGGAGCGGAGCGGTGCGGGAGCCTTCGCGGCCCGCACCGCTCTTGCTTTGGCGGGTATCCAACCCCCCGAAACCTGACCGCATGCCCGGACCTGGACCCGAACCCGGACCTGGACCCGAGGCGGCGAATGTCGCCGGGCCCTGAACCTGGGCGAATCCCAAACCGCGACACACGGGATCCCCCGTACCTTGCACCGGGACGTTCGCAGGCGCAGCCTAGAGACGATGTGCCGCATGGCGGGCTACGTCGGACCGGCGCTCCGGGTCGGGGAGATCGTCTCCTCTCCCTCGCACTCGCTGCTCATCCAGAGCTACCGCCCGCGCGAGATGCAGGCCGGCACGGTGAACGCCGACGGCTACGGCGCGGCGCTCTGGCTCGACGACGGCAAACCCGAACCCGCGCTCTACCGTACGGCGGCGCCCATCTGGGCCGACCCGAACCAGCGCTGGATGGACGAGCGGCTGATCGTCCGCTCGCTGATCGCCGCCGTGCGCTCGGCCACCCCGGGCATCGGCTTCGAGCTGAACAACGTGCAGCCCTTCACCCGCGGCCGCACCGGCTTCGCCCACAACGGCTTCATCACCGACTTCCGCCACGGGGCGCAGCGCGCGCTGCGGGAGGGGCTGGCCCGGGAAGCGTACGAAGGGATCGAGGGAAGCAGCGACTCGGAGCACATCTTCGCCCTGGTGGCCGACGCGGGCGGGCCGCTGCCCGAGGCCGTGCGCGCCGCCCTGCTGCGGCTGGAAACCATCTGCGATCGGCTGGCCCGCCCTGCCGTGGCCACGCTGCTGCTGGGCGACGGCGATCAGCTCGTCGGCGCCCGCTGGGCGCGGGGCTTCAAGCCGGCGACGCTCTACTGGGCGCCCTTCCGGGACGGCGTCTGCCTCGCCTCCGAGCCGCTGGACGGCGAGCGCTGGCTGGAGATCCCCGAGGGCCACCTGGCCGTGGCCCGCCCGGGCCAGGACCTCCGCCTGGAGAGTCTTTCATGAGGGCCCAGGCGCCCGTCCCCGACC